>Ga0210401_10000602_pt1 | contig 43698 bp, 38 predicted proteins | sample IncBWH32MmetaG_FD_150866 | JGI IMG/M metagenome (GOLD analysis project Ga0210401, IMG submission 150866) | Forest soil microbial communities from Barre Woods Harvard Forest LTER site, Petersham, Massachusetts, United States - Inc-BW-H-32-M | ecosystem: Environmental > Terrestrial > Soil >...
CAAGAAATTCCGACGAGCGACCGAAGTCTTCTTGGATTTCGCCATCGCGCAATCCTCCTGGATTGTTTCATAATGTAGCACGGCTGAGCGGATCGGGGCGGAATAGATATTTCAGAATGCCTATTCGCACGAAGTAGCAGTAAATTAGGCCGAAGGTATCCTACCGGGGTCGTTACGCTTGACGTTATTGTGATGGATGGTTGTCAGCTATCGAGGCAAGCGCACTAGAGACTTCGCCGCTGGGAAACGGGTGAAGGCGTTCTTTGGGATCGACCGACGGGCGCGCTTGAAACTGGACCGTCGGAGGTAGAGATTGTTGACTATCACTAGGAGGGGGCGATGGCAGTGACCGCGATACATCCCGGGGAACACCTATCCGAAGAACTGAGAGAACTCGATATGAGCACCGCTGAGTTGGCGCGCAAGCTGGCTGTGCCGACTAATCGCATTACTGGTATTTTGAATGGCCAGAGCGCTGTTACGGGGGACGCGGCCCTACGTCTAGCCCATTACTTCGGCACGAGTACCGAGTTCTGGCTCAATTTGCAAAGCCTTTACCAACTGCGCTTGGCCCAGAAAAGGGTTGGGAAATCGATAAAAGGCCTGCCGAGGTTGAAGAACGCCGAGCGCGTGCCGGCATGAGAGTGGCGATGTGTTCCAAGTCAGGTGCTGGCTCAGTGCAGCAGGACAGCGGCCCACGCGAAGGACCGAACATTCCGGCCGGTCAGGCAAGCAGGCAACGCGTACACGAGCGTTAATTTACGCCCCGAGTAAAGTACAATTCTTGCTGATGGCCGGGCGGGCAAAATTTCTCTTGCTTGTGATCGGAGTCCCCGTCGCTTTTGTCACGTTCATTGTGTGGATGGTGTCCGTTCCGCATACGCCAGAACTGTCTGCCGAAACGGCGGCCCACGCGATTTCCGACAGGCCAGAATTCAATCGCACGCGCTCAATGGTGAATGTCTCCGCCACAATGCGCTGTAGGGATTCCTTGAAAGACGTTTGCTATAACGCAGAGTTTACCTTCAACGAACGCGGATCGGCAACACAGATAAAGGCATTCGCGGACTTCCATTACTGGGATCATGACTGGCACCTTAACAAGTTTCAGTATGGAGAGGCGCCGGACGTAGAGATAGTCTCTATTACGAGCGGCCCAAAGACCGGCAGATGACGATTTGTTCTATCGCGCGCCGCCGAGCACGAGCATCAGCGGCCGGAGCAATTCAGGCGATCCGGAGAACGTTCCCGCCGGCGTCTGGCGGTACTTGAGCATCTCGCGATAAAGTCGGTCGGCCATATCGGAATTGATTCCCCATCCGGCCAGATAGGACAGGCGCAGATTTTGATCGGTGTTGATCAGCGCGCTTCGGGTCCAGGGCCGCAGATCGGATCCGGCGCCGGTATAGGTGGAAAAAAGATCGTAAGGAGAATTGATGTCGATGTCGGCTAGCGACTGCCTGACGGCCGCGTAGTCGGGACGGCTGAAGCGGCGCTGAACTTCGTCCAGGTCGATCTTCAGCGGCTCGATTTGTCCCATGAAGACCATGTCGTAGCCCAGGCCATCGCGTAGGTTGGCCCACAACGTCCCGTTTGGAAAGGCACGGAAGAATGTGGCCAGTTCGCTGCGAATGGTGGGTTCGTCGGTCTCATAGAGTGGCACGTACAGCGTGAACATGCCGCCGGGATTCAGGTGCTCCTTGACGGCCTCGAAATATTCTCGCGAATACAGCGCGGCGGTGCCTTTGATGAAGACGTCCAGCGGATCGGACGCGATGATATCGAATTTCTCGGTGGTGGTGAGCAGATAATGGCGGGCATCGTCGAACACGATGTGCGTCTTTGGATTATTGGCGACGCTATAGTTTTGGGCTGCGAAGAATTTGGTAGAAGCCGGAGGAATTACAGGCTCGATCTCGCAGATCGTAATTTTCTGAATGCCCGGATAGCGCGTGAAGGTCCCGGCGGAAACTCCGGCGCCGAAGCCGATCCCCAGCACCGACCGCGGATCGGGATGAAGCAGGGCGGGCAAGTGTCCGACCATGCGCTGAAGCGTCATGTCGTAGAGTTCGGTAGTGGCCTCGACGTGGCCATTCACGTTGACATAGACGGTTCCGTTATACCACTCGGAAATCGCGACCGATGAATTCCGCCCCTCAGCGGTGTAGAGAATTTTCGAATTGCCCGCGTTGATCGGCATGCGGCGGCCGTAAGCGATGAGGTCGCCGGGGACGGGGTCAATCTTCCAGGTGAGGAATCCCACCAGCGGAATGGTTGCTAAGAGAGCGATCGCGGCGGCTTTCGACCGGCGGAAAAGTGGTACGAGGATCAGCCATCCGGCGGCCGCCGACGTGATGACCAGCAGACGCTGCGATTGCTGTGAGCCGATCCCTGGTATCAGAACCAGGCTCATCAACAGTGCACCTGCGATTCCCCCTACTGTATTCGCGGCATATACTTCACCCGCGACGATTCCCGGCTCCCCGCCCAATTGGGCCGCAGCCGCGCAGGCCAGCGGGAAACTCGCGCCCCAGAAGAGCGTCGCCGGAAGAAGCGCGACCAGGCAACGGTTCAAATCGAGCCCGTACATTCGCCATGCATCGTTGGTCACCAGCACGTTGTCTTTCCAATGCGGCAGAATGTGTACGATCGTGTAAGTGGCCCAGGCCACGGTTACAGTAAGAAGGATTTGGCACCAGCCGAGTGCGGCGCGCGAGTCGATACGCTTGAGGAGGGAAGAGCCCGCGGCGCTGCCGATCGCCAGGCCGGTCAGGAAGACCGCCAGGATGATGGAGAAGACATAGACCGTGCCCAGCAGAAGCATACTGAGCAGGCGTGTCCAGACCACTTCGGCCGCGAGAGCGCAAGCGCCCGAGAGAGCGATGGTCAAATAAATCGGCCATCTGCTTTCTGACGCAATTTCCCGGGCGGGTTGCGTGAGCGGATGAATCGTTCCGTGATCGGGCATTTTCGCGGCGAGCGCGAGGCTGGCTCCCGCAACTAGGAGGTTAATGCCGGCTGCCACGTACGTCGCGGTGGCCATGTCGTAAATCCGCAGCAGGTAGAAGCCGGCGAGCAGACATCCGAGTACCGCACCGGCAGTGTTGCCGCCGTAGAAGAATCCCCACCAGTTGACGCGGGAGCGCGATCGCTCGACCCAACGAACGATGACCGGGAAGGAAGCGCCCATGAGGATGGTCGGCGGCAGCAGACAGATTCCGGCCAGCGTTGCGCGCAGGAGCATGCCGGGCAGTCCGTGTTCGGCGCCCGTGATGTAAATGCGATTGAGGTAGGGAAGACCGAACTGCACCAGGATGGCGCAGGCACCGATCCCCAGTTCGAGCGCGGCGTAGATTTCAAGCGGGTGACGCCGCGGAAGAATGCGAGGCAGCCACAGGCTGCCTATGCACAGGCCACCCATGAAGGCCGCCAGCAGAATGCCGAGCGATACGGAAGTGGACCCGATCGCAAGCGGCAGCAATTGATACCAGACCACTTCGTAAATGAGCGCCGCACAGCCGCTGGCCGCGACCAGGATCAGGAGCAGCGGAAGGCGGTCTTCGATGGCGGATGTTAGTGGCGTGGTGGTGGAGGCGGTTGCGGCCATGGGAGCTGGCTCCAAAGGAAACCTCGAATTGGAAAGAATAGCACGCGGGTTTGAAGCGAAGCACTGCTCTTGACGTAAGATGAGACGGGAGGCTGTCTTATGACCCGTTTCCAGAAGTCGATGGGCATTGGGTTAGTGATCACAGGAGGATTGGCTTGGGTCGCTTCGGCGCAATTCCAACGGCGGCCCGTGATGAGCCCGCCCACCAGCGCGTCCGTCACGATCGAAGGAAAAACGATCCGAATCGACTACGGCGCACCTTCCGCGCGCGGGCGCAAAGTCATGGGCGGATTAGTTCCGTATGGCGAGGTGTGGTGTACCGGCGCCAACGACCAGACGTCCATCATGACCGAGGCCGATCTGGATATCAACGGCATGAAATTGCCCAAGGGTAGCTACACGCTCTATACGCTTCCCAACGAGAAAGAGTGGAAGCTGATCGTCAACAAGCAGACCGGCCAATTTCACACCGAGTATCATCCGGATCGGGATTTCGGCCGCGTGCCGATGAACATTAAGACTTTGCCGGCGCCGGTGGAGACGCTCAAGTTCACGTTAACGAACGACAGCGGCAATAAGGGAACGCTCGCGATCGCCTGGGAGAAGACCGAAGTATCGGTGCCGTTTACGGTGCTGCGCTAACGCTCGTTTCCGCGTTAGTGCGTGCGTTTCAGCATGTCTTTCATGACTTCGAAATTTCCCTCATGGCAGGCCACCTCGAAAAGCTTTTCATCAGTATGTTTGAGGCGGAGCGCCGCGGTCCAGGGCTTGACCCAGGTAGTAGGGTCGTCGACAGTAATTTCGTAGCGAATCTCATCCGGCGCGACACGGGTAAAGTGTTCCACTAGATGCAGGTTCTCGGCCGATCCCATAAAGTCGGCTTTCGGCGAAAAGTTGGTGGTGTCGACAACCAGCGTGTGGCCTTCCCAATGGCCGACCGAGTCGCCGTTCCAGGTACGGATATTCTGTGGAAGATGCGGGCGGCCGTCCAATGGAATAATGCGCGCATCGTGAATCGCTTCCATCACAATGACGACGTAACCGGGACTCTGAACAATCTGGTAGTAACTGGTCAAGGGGCCGGGACGGGGCATCGGCACGCCAAACGTGATGCAGCGCTGAAAAGGGGTCATGTCGTCGGGCCGGCTAGGAGGGCTGTGCATGTTGGTTGCTTTTGCTCCCGCGGCTCGCCGCTGTTGTCCCTCCGGCGTGTATGGCGGAAGTTTTCCATCCGGGGGATCGATGATGAGCGAGGTGTGGTTGTCGAATTCGCGGTCGAGAAACATGGTCGGCCCAGTAGCGGTCTCACTCTTGTACCGGTCGACATTCGCTAGCGCGGCCAGAAAAACGGCATCTCCGTTGGCGGCATCGCTGTTCCCGCCGTCGAAGATTCGGATGGCGCGCGCTTTCAGTTCCGCCACTTCGGCATCGGTGAGCCGCTCGCGACCTTCCAGTTGTTTGGGCCGTTCCAGCGGAGTGGCGTTCTTGTTCATCCAGTTTCCCTGGAGATCCGGTTGGACGGCGGGCGTGGGCTGCGCGGACGCGATTGCGAATGCCATGGCACCGGAAAACGCTAGGGAACGGATGCTCATCAAGAGACCTCGCCGACAGCCAGTATACCTTGAGGCATCGGGCAATGGGAGCTAAACCGGTACAATCAAACAACAGACCTCCGTAGGAATCTGGCGACAAATGACTAAAGTAATTTCAACTACAAAGGCATCGGCACAGCTTGATCGGTTGATACGCAAAGCCAACCAAGAGAAGACTCGCTATATCCTCAGCAGGGAAGGTGGCGCGGCGGGCGTGCTGGTCGGCATGCAGGATTACATCCGGACCTTCGGTCCAGAACCCGAAGTGCTAAGAGTGATCGGTGAGGGATCGACGAAGAGGGGTACGTCTAAGCTCACCATGGGACAAATCGACCGCGAGATTTCCGCTTACAGGAAAGAAAAACGCGCGACCAATGCCAAGAGTCGTGCTTGACACAAATGTAATTGTGTCTGCCCACCTCAATCCGAACGGCCTTGAGCGAGCGGTCCTGAATTGGGCGCTCGATCAGGGCTTTTTCGTCAGTGGACCAATCCTCCAAGAATACGGAGACGTTCTTCGCCGGGCAAAGTTCAAGATCGGCAGCAAACTGGCAGCGGAGTCCATACGCCTAATTGGCAGCCGAGCCACTTTAGTTACCCCGTTACACAGTGTGACCGAAGCACGTGACCCCGACGATAACCATTTCCTTGAGTGCGCGGAAGCCGCAGGCGCCGATTACCTGGTCACGGGCAATAAGAAGCACTTTCCGAGCAGTTACAAGAACACTCGGGTCGTCGACGCGCGTGAGTTCCTCGATCTGATCGTGTAAGTCTCGACGGAAGCCCCAGGCGTTGGCAAGTGTAGCAACGCGGCACACAAAGTGTGTGCGCTACCTCGTTCCACCCCCGGCCAGCAACTTCCGTGTGTTCTCCAAGACCTCGTAATGCTCTTCGGTCAGTTTGTCGACCTTCTCATGCAGCCGCGCGATCTTCATCTCGGTGTTGATACTGGTCTCGAACTCTATGTCTGACCGGATGCGGTCCCGCGAACGTTGCCTGTTCTGGCTGGTCAGCACGAACAGCGTCAAGAAAATTGCCTCCAACGAAATGATCACCGACAACAGGCCGAACGGATAAGGATCAAAGTGGCGTAGTCCGCCCGCAACTCCCAAATTGATTGCGATCCAGCTCGCGAAAAACAGAGCGTGAAGCATCGTCGACGGTAGCGTTCCCACCATCGCCGGGACCGCGTCGGTGATTCGCGTCACCGAGGTCTGCTGCTCTTCGGCCACATCGTTGACGTTGCGCGTGATGGTGTGGCGGATGAACTCGTCGCTTTTGCGTAAACGCCGCGCCGCCACGCTCAGTAGGTTAAGCGCCGCTGGCGTATGCTGGCGAACGTAGTCTTCAAAGTGCGCGCGGTCCAGCCGCAAAACTTCAACGTCCCTGATCGCCATCACCCACGCGGTCCGGGGCCCGTCATCAAGCAACGATACTTCGCCGAAAATGTCGCCCGGGCGAGCGGTCTCCAGCACAATCTTTTCGCCTTGATCGTTCTTCAGGTAGATCTCAACCTCGCCCGAGCGAACAATGTAAAGTGCATGCCCCGGATCACCCAGGTTGAAGATGATCTGCCCGGCGCCATACCGCATTAAATCGATCTTGTCGGCCAGAGCCGTTCGATCTCCGGCGCTCAGCTCACTTAAGTGCTCGATTTCAGTCAATATCGATGCATCGATTGGCATGCGTAACAGGCTACCACTCCCTATACTCTCCCTCTCTAACACCCGAAGAATAGTCGACTTGTACCGGCGCGAAGGCGCTGTTGAATAGGACTGCCGGGCATTGTCCAAATCAATCCTCGGCGTGATACTTAGGAAGCACCAAATATTTCAGCAGGTGGTTTTTATGAAAGCTATCGGACTTCTACTCGCGTTTTTCATCACGCTTCGGGCCAGCCCGAGCTATTCGATAAACGACCTCGGGACGCTCGGCAGCTCATCGGCCATCGGATTCAAAATAAACAATTCGGGAACGGCGGTTGGATGGGCGGAGACGATCTACGGCTACTCACAGGCCTTCCAATCGTCCAACGGGACCGCACTTCAGACGCTACCTTCACTCTCGGCTTCTGATAGCTACGCCATGGGCATCAACAGCGCCGGGGTGATCGCGGGCACTAGCTACGTGGACGGACAGCCGCACGGCGTGATCTGGAATGGGTCTACTACCACCGATCTCGGCGCCGGCATTTACGCGACCGGCATCAACGATCCAGGAGTGGTAGTCGGCGGCGATGGGCATGCGTTCGTCCTGGCCAGAGGCGTATATCAGGATCTGGGCGTGCTGGCGGGCGGCAACTGGAGTTCCGCTTACGGCATCAACAACTCAGGCACAGTGGTCGGCTACGGCAACGTAGCCTCTGGAAATTTCGGAGGGTTCGTTTGGACTCCGCAGTCCGGCATGCTCCAACTTGGCACGTTCGGCGGCCTCAACAGCTACGCCATGGGCGTCAACAACAGCGGCGAGGTCATCGGTTACGCGAGCCTGAGCAGCGGATATGAGCATGCCTTCTCTGCCGTAGGAGGGGCCATGACTGAACTGGGTACTTTAGGCGGAAGCAGCTTCGCCTATGGGGTAAACGATAGCGGCGAGATCGTGGGCTACAGCTGGCCCACTATGGGTGATAATCCACATGCGTTCCTCTACCTGAATGGCATGCTGATCGATCTCAACTCGCTGATCCCCAGCGGTTCCGGATGGCAGTTGCTCGAAGCCTATGGGATCAACGATGCGGGTCAGATTGTCGGCGAAGGCTTGCTGAACGGGCAATCGAACGCTTTCCTGCTCGACCCGGTTTTAGTCCACAATACGCTCTCGTTCACGTTCGCGACCACGTCCGTTCCCGAGCCCGGCAGTGCATGGCTCGCGGTTTTCGGACTCATCCTGGTCTGGACCTGGGGCTCGCGCACTAGACTCCGGGCAAGACGTAATCCTTAAACTGCTCGCGTAACGCTCGCTTATTGAACTTGCCGACGCTGGTCTTGGGCACGGCGTCCACAAAAACGATGTCGTCCGGCAGCCACCACTTGGCTACGCGGACGGAAAGGAAATCAAGCATCTCCTCTTTGGTAACCGTGCCTCGGCAATTCTCGTGGAGGGCGATGCAGGCCAGCGGCCGCTCTTGCCATTTGGGATGAAACACTGCGATCACGGCCGCTTCCATCACTTTCGGATGCGCCATGAGCGCGTTTTCCAGATCAACGCTGGAGATCCACTCGCCGCCACTTTTAACCAGGTCCTTGGTGCGATCCATGATCTGCATATAGCCTTCGGAATCGATGGTGGCGACATCGCCGGTCCGGAACCAGCCGTCCTGAAAGGCTTGGTCGTTGCGTGGATCGTTATAGTATCCGCTGGTGATCCACGGGCCGCGCGTCTGCAGTTCGCCCATGGTGGTTCCGTCCCAGGCGATTTCCTGCCCCTCGGCGTCGACAATGCGGATGTCTACGCCTGCTATCGGCAAGCCATGCCGCGCGAGCAGATCGAAGCGCTGCTTCTCGGGCAGGTCTTCCAAATGGTCCTTGACCGCCATGAAGGTGGCGATGGGCGTGGTTTCGGTCATTCCCCAAGCCAGCCGGAAGCGAACGCCGTACTTCTTCTGGTACAGCTCGATGAACTGGCGCGGCATGGCGGAGCCGGCCACCACCACCGTCCGCAGCGAGGACACATCGCGTGGTTGCGTCTCCAGATACCCGTACAAGCTCATCCAAATGGTGGGGACGGCGGCGGTGAAGGTAACCCGTTCATTCTGGATTAGTTGGGCTATGTCGGCGGGTTGAAGCTGACGGCCAGTGAGAACGATGCGGGCGCCCGTCATCACGGCGGCGTACGGAATTCCCCATCCGTTGGCGTGAAACATGGGCACGATCTGCAATACGATATCGCGCTCCGAGATCCCGAATACGTCCGACATCGCCAGCGCGAAACTATGCAGAACCAGGGCGCGGTGCGTGTACAACACCCCCTTAGGATTCCCGGTGGTTCCGGAGGTATAGCAGGTGGCGGCCGCGGTTTTCTCGTCCAATTGCGGCCAAGAGTACGACTGGCCGCTGCTCGCTTCGATCAGCTGCTCGTAGCCAGTGGCGGGCGAGAGACTAGTCTGGTCAGTCTCGGTATCGGGCAGGATGACGAACTGTTTGACGCACGAGATCTGGTCGCGAATCGGCTCTAGAATGGAGACGAGGGAAGCGTCCACGAAGATTACGCGATCATCGGCATGGTTGATGATGTACGCCAACTGATCCGGTGGCAGCCGGAGGTTCAGCGTGTGCAGCACGGCGCCATAGCAAGGCACCGCAAAATATAGTTCGAGATGCCGGAAACTGTTCCAGCACAGTGTGCCGACCCGATCGCCCGGCTGGATCCCGAGTTTCTCCAGACCCCTCGCCACGTTATGCACGCGAGCGTGAAAATCCGCGTAGGAATGGCGATGCATGCCGTCGTGCATTTTGCTCGCGATTTCTTTTTTCGGGAAAAGTTTGGCCGAACGCTCCAAGACGTGCGTGAGCGTCAGCGGGTAATCCATCATCAGACCTTGCATACAGGCCTTTACTGTATTCCGGCGACCGGATGAGTTTCAAGTGGAGGGCCGCTGACGGGTTGCGGGAGGTAGGAAGTGGGAAGAGCATTTTTGGGTGTGGTAGCCCACGGCAACTAACACGCTGCTTAATGGCGCGCTGGTTCGCTTATTCTAAGCCGCTGATACAGCTTAATTTACAGTTGCGCAACAGAACTGGTTCCTGGATTGCATAATCCTACTCGTATTCGGCGCCGCGGATTGATTATGAAGACCGTTCAGCTTGCAATTGGGGATTCAAAATACGCACAATGTCTGCGTAATTCCCTGCTCCGCGACGGCAGGCATCGGGTCACCTAGTCGACCAGCCTGACATGTGGATCGATGGAGTGGTCGTGATCGATGGAAGCAGACTCGAAAACCTCATTCCTTACGTCGAACAGCCTGAGCGATTTGTAGTGATTACACGCACGGGAAATGATTTGCTTGCGCGTCTGTGGAGCGCTGGTATTCGTCACGTCGTTTTCGAGGGCGACGCTCCGAGTACAGTCCAACTGGCCATCATCGCAGCGGAGATGCGCTTGCCAAATCCAGGCTCCAAAGCCAGCCGGGCGGCGGGTCCGGCGAACGAAAAGCATCCGCGGCCTAATCATGCATACTCCGGTTGGGGCTAGTCACACACCTGCGTCGGCTTATTGGGGCAAATTACGCTCCCATCGAAGCCACCCGACACATCTGCCATGGGTTGGCTTTGCCCATGGGATACACCGCCGACATTCTACGGCTGCTTACGGGGCTAGCATTGCTCCGCAAGCCGGGATGACTGGCACCAATGGCGGCGGAGGTCACAAGGATTGAAAAGAATTTTAGCGGCCGCCGCTCGACCGGAAACCTCAATCGACTGACCACGGTAAGTTTGCTTAGTAGAAACGCGGCTGGCGCGAAAATGCCGAGGATCGAAACCTTGGCCCTATGATGAAGCCATGCCTACGGCGATTTCCGGCACGCTCGCGCTTTTCCCTCTCACGCTCTCAGTCACCTGCACGCTCGCCGCGGTTCCCTTCACTATTGAAGCCGACCGGCAGCGACTCGGGCCGGGACAGGCCGCGACCCTGGTAGCCAGTGGGACAAGTGGCGCGAATCCCGGCTGGAACGTGATAGCCGGCACTTGTACAGTTCCGCCCGCCGGGAATCCCGTCGCGGTGACGCCGCCGGCTGGAAACGGAGTTCATCACTGCGAGATCGAGGGCTCCATCACTTTGCCCGGCGGCCACAGCAGCGCCAGCAGAACTTTCGATTGGTCATCGTTCTTTATTTCCGCCGTGCCAGATTGCGTAACGCCCCATCAATTGGTCAGTCTGACAACCCAGCCGGCTTCGACCGTTAATTGGAGCATTTCCGCGCCGGTAGCTCATTCGCGCTCTTTATCTGGCCCCGGCAGCCAACTGCAAACGCCGGTCGAACCATCTTCATGCCAGCAGGAAGTGTGGACGTTTCGCGGCCAAAATCCGGACGACGCAAGCGACTACGCTGAAGCCGACGTTACGGTCGCTTGTCCGCTCGGTATGACTTGGCATTCCATCACTGGAGTCGAGCAAGGGCAGGCCAGCGGCTCGGCTCGCATTTTTCGCTTGTTTATCGATTTGGGAGTCAATTTCCCTTTTCCTTACCGCCCTAATTCTCAGGTGGCCTCTGAAGACGGTTTCTTCGGACGCCGCCTCCGGTTCTGGTCGAACTTCCGGCTGACCAGCGCTCCGAGGCAATTTAACACCACGCTGCCGAGTGCGATTGACAGCGCCATTCAGAATGCAACGCTCAACAATGTCGCGCAGGCCGTGGAGTTACTAGCGGGTTTAGAGTACCGGCTGTCGGAGACTGCCGATGCACATCTCAGTATTGGCGGCACGCGCGAACGGTTTGCGTTTCATGCCGTAGTGGCCGCGGGCCTCACGTCTGCCTTTGACAGCGGAACACCAATCTCGATCTACAGAGATATCCGGTCGCCTGCCTCTTCGCCGAGATATTATTCGATGGTAAGCCCCCCGGATGTTTCGTCATACCCAGGTCAATACTATGCGGGCTTCCGCTGGAAAACGTTCTATTTCGACGGCAACGATCACCTGCTCAACATCGCTCCCACCACTATCGACATATTGTTCGGTCATGAGGCCGCGGGCTCGGGGCCCGGCTTCGTCCCTACCATTCGCGTGGACGGATTATTCTCTTTCCCTTCACAGAAAACCAACTTCCTGCACTTCTTCGTTACGGTAATCGCAAAACTGAATCACCCGCCTTCCGGAATTGATCCCGCATTGGCGTCATTTCTTCAGCCTGTCGCTTTTGACGCGACTCTGCTGGCCGGCGCCGCGATCCTAAGCGGTCGAGGAGTGAATCGGGATTTTTATCGCTTCGGCGCGGCCATTGACATTTGGAAACTGCTTGCAAAGCTCAAGGCAATCACGGTCCCAATTACAGGTCTTTAGTTGCCGCTTAACTGGGTGCCGACCTCTCGGACCGCGCGAGCGAATTCATCCGGGCTGTGGATCAGCATGGTCTTACCCTTCACCTTGCGGATCGCCATGGCGACGGAGTCGGGAAAGTTCGCGTCCCGTCCCCAATATGGTTTGTATTGGAAATAAAAGAATTGGGGTACGGAAGCGAGGTGCTGCTCCAGCGCGGCATCCGGAACCTTGTCGTAATAGCGCGAGGTTGGCCCCAGGAAGATAACTTTATCGGAAGGCTGCGCGGTTTCGAGCTCTTGCTTGATCAAATCCGCAAGAAGACTGATGTGGCCGTGGCGGTTCTGGAGAACGCGATAATCCACCACCTGGAGCTGCAGATTGCTGGTGGATTGCGCCACCTGGTCGAACGAGTCCGGCGTCAAGTCATCCTCTCGAAAGAGTTCCTTCTGCTGATCCAGGTTAAACACCACGACTCGTACCGATCGCGCCGGCAACGCTTCCAGCAGGGATGCCAGCGAGCTGACCAGCATCAGGCGGTCTTGCGCTCGAAATCTGGTGGAGCGAGGATATAGTGGCGCAGCGTGCAATAGCACTGTCAGACGGCCGAGTGGATTAACATCGCTGTCATCGCTCTGCTGGGACCAGCGCCGGTAAGTAAGTGGACCGGCGGTGTTCGCGGCCATCCCCAGTTTCAGGCCGCGCTCATGGGCATCTAGTTTAGCTTCCACCTTCCAGCTTTTCCGGCAGGTGCGATTCTGATCGTCGGCCAACATCCAGTCCACGGTGTAGCGTCCTTCCCCAACTTGATAGACGCCGCCAAATTCGCCTTGCGTGTTAGTCTTCGGAACATTGCGCAATCGGCTGTAGCTGCCCAGATAAAACGGTTCGCCGCCACCCGCCGGGGTAACTCGGATAAGAATGTTCCAATGGTGACCTGGGCCGACGTACTGCTTCATCGGCATGCGCACCACGTAGCCGGTCTGAAAACGAAAGCTGAAACTAAGGCGCGCTGGAACCGGGATCACTTCGCAATGCAGCTGCCGGTCGTTCGAATGCGCGGCTAAGAGCTTCTCTGCTCTTGGCCGATCGAAGACGTATTGGCCCAGCGCGGTGGAAGCGATAAGCAGGGCTAGAAAAACCGGCCGCATTTGGTACTACGATCCTGCTGCTATTATCCTGCAACCTTGCCCGCGAAGCGGCGGTACACGAAAACCGAATAGAACAGCGCCAGGGCCATACCCGGGATCCACCAGGCCAGCCCGATGTATAACCCGTATTCGGGAGCGGCCGCGTTCATGACGGTCAGCCCGGCGGCCTGCGAGCTGATAGACGGCAACACGTATGGAAACACGCCAAAAACCGTGCTGGTTAACATCCCGATCAAGTACGCACACGAACTGAGAAAAGCGTATAGATCAAGTTCTCGCACACTCGAAACTCGCATCCCCGCCAACCCTGCAAATGCAAGCAGCGGAAATACGTAGCCCCACACATGCTCAGAAAATTCCTGCATGACATTGGGCTGGAGCCGAAAACTGACGACGGTGATGATCGCGGTGAAGGCCACCACTGCCCACCAGATTCGCTGTCCGAAAGCGCGCGAGCGTTGCTGCAAATCGCCGTCCGTTTTCAACACCACCCAGTAGCAGCCGTGTAAAGCTAGAACCGTGAAAGCCGCGGCGCCAATTAGGAGCGTATACCAATCCACGATGCCCGGGTCCAGGCCCGGCTGGAAGTTGGTCCACAGCGGAATGAAGAAGAAACCATCGGAATCAAACGGGACGCCGCGTACTACATTGCCGAGGGCAGCGCCATACAGTAAGGCCAGGAGCGCGCTCGATCCGCCGAAGACCAGGTCCCAAAATGGCTTCCAGATAGGGCTTTCGATATGGCTACGCAGCTCGATCGAAATGCCACGCAGGATCAGGAGCCACAGCACCATCATCAGAGCCAGGTAAAAACCGCTGAACGCGGCGGAGTACAGCCTCGGGAATGCAAAGTATAATGTTCCGCCTCCGGCGATTAGCCAGACCTCGTTGCCGTCCCAAACCGGTCCGATGGAGTGCAGCACCCGCTGGCGCTCAGGCTCGGTGCGTGCGACAAACAGGTGAATGATTCCAGCGCCAAGATCGAAACCGTCCAGCACCACGTAGCCGGTGATCATGATCGCCACTAAGCAAAACCAGACGATCTGAATCATCGGACACCTGACAATTCCGCGGCTGCCTCGCGCGCGGGTCCATGATCGATCTCGCGATGAACCAGGAACAGGAACAAGATTCCTAGAGCCATATACAGGCCCATAAAGCCCATCAGGGTAAAAAGCGTGTTCCCCGCCGAGACATGCGAGGAAAAACCTTGGGACGTCCGCATGAGGCCGTATATCAGCCAAGGTTGACGGCCCAGTTCGGCGGTCATCCATCCGGCCGTGGTCGCGATGTAGGGAAATGGCAGAGCCAGCAGCAAAGCCCAGAGCAGCGGGCCGCTACGGTAAAGCCTGCCGCTCCAGAGAGCCCACGCACACGAGACCATCAGAAGGATGAGAAGCGTTCCCAGCCCAACCATGATGTGATAGCTGTAATACAGCAGCGGGATATTGTCGGGCCACTGATCGCGTGGAAAATCCTTTAGGCCTTTGACCTCGGCCTCCCAGCGGCGAAAGGTGAGGAAGCTCAGAGCCTTCGGCACGGTAATCGGGTTATCCAATTTCAGGTTGTCGGTATCGGGCTGGCCGACCAATACGATCGGGGCGCCCGCGCTGGTGTCGAAGAGCCCTTCCATGGCCGCCAGTGTGATTGGTTGATGATCGGCGACCATTCGTCCTTGGCCGTCGCCGGTGGGATAAAGCATCAGTATCATCGCGACTGTTCCCGCGATCACACCGGTGCGAACGAAAATCCGAGCATGTTCGGGGAAACGATCTGTCAGCAGATAGAATGCGCCAATCGACGCCATGACAAAGCTGGCCGTCACCACCGCGGCGATCATGTTATGCATGTACTGCCACTGTATCCAGGGATTCAAGATCAAGTCGCGGAAACTATCCAGTAGAATCTCGCCGTTCGACCCGAGCTTATAGCCAACCGGGTTCTGCATCCAGGCGTCAGTGGCAATGATAAAGAATCCAGAGAGCCACGAACCCAGGAAAACCAGGAACGCCGAGAGCAAGTGCATCATGGGAGTCAGCTTCTTCTCTCCGAAGACGAACAAGCCCAGGAAGGTCGATTCGAGAAAGAACGAGAAGACACCTTCCATGGCCAGCGTCTGGCCGATCACGCCGCCGGCGTTCCTGGAGAAGCGCGCCCAATTGGTGCCGAACTGGAACTCCATCGGAATGCCGGTCACCACGCCCATGGCGAAGTTAATAGCGAAGATCTTCACCCAAAAGCGGGCAGCTTGGTTGTAATGCTCATTCCCGGTCCGGAGCGCGAGCGTCTTCAACATGACGATCAACAGGGCCAAGCCCATGGTGAGCTGCGGGAAAAGATAGTGGAATGTGATGGTGAAGGCGAAGTGCAGCCGGTGTAGCGCTAGGGCCGAATCCATATTCGCTCCTTGTGAGCAGACTTAGTACCATCTTGACTCCAACTGGTCCGACGAAATGAATGCACGTCGAAATTGAAGGTGTCTATCCGCGGGTATTTAGGGTCGGTAGCTCAGCGGGGCAGCATGCTTCATACTGAGGCGCCGCTATCGAGGTAGTCCTGGCGGCGCGAGGATGCCGGATTTCTCACGTTAGATCGTTCGCTCTGACGGGAGGCCGAGCGGCAGGGCGTACGCGTCTTGTAATGGCGCTCGGCTACGCCACTGCCCGGTGGTCCGGCTCGTAGCTGGAAAACAAAACGTCCTGCATGGGACGATCGGAATGAAATTCGGCCAGTTCATAGGGGAACGCGGCGATCAGATCCGCGGGCGCCATCCGGCGCTCATCACCCAGCATTTCAGCCAGTTCGAGAGCGTTGACCACCGACTTTCCACCCACGTCGTTGTTGGCGAAGACGAAAGTGGTGGCGGCATGTTCCTGGATGTGCTGAATGCGCGGCTTCCACTCCAGCAGTTCTTCAGGCGAGTACAAGTAATCGTGCGCGGCCACCGGCTTCGTGGCTCGGTTGAACTCGCGCTGCCAGTCCTGTGGATTGCGTCCGTGCAGCCGCACGTAGCCGATCGAAGAAGTCAGGAGAGACGCCGGCCGCATGGCCTTGGTATACGGCGCCTGGTCGATATTGGCGAAGCCGATGTTATAGTCGATCAAGGTTCCCAGCGCCTCTTCATGGGTCCAGCTATCGTGCCGCATCTCGGCCACGAGGGGAAACTCATGGAACGCGCGGCGTAGCTCGATCAGGAATTCGCGGTTCTCTTCGGTGTAGCGAAAGGTCCAGGGAAATTGCATCAGAACGCAGCCAAGCTTTCTTGCACCCAGCAGCGGCCATAGCCCTTCTTTGAAGGCCGCGATTTCGACCGATCCAAGTAATCGCTCGTGCGTGAATTTACGCCCGAGCTTCGCCGTGAAGACAAATTTTGGATTGTGACTAACCTTCCGTAACCAAAGACGAGTGATCTCGGGCCGGATGCTTTGATAAAACGTGGTGTTGATCTCGACGGCGTCGAAATAGCGAGCCAAATCGGCGAGCGCGTGAAAGCTACGTCGTTTCAGCTTGGGATAAACGATTCCGTTCCAGTGCGGATACGACCATCCGCAGGGTCCGCAATGCATGTTTTGGGGGAGGGACATGGCAGCACCTGTTGTTCTCCTTTTCTTCTCCCATCAGCATAGTAGAAAAAAAGGCGAAAAGCAAGGGGGTCGTTTTTTTTTCGCACTCCCCGTAACCTTGGCGGGTGGCTGCGACGTTATCTATGCAAATCCCCGTTACGACGGCGGACGCTTCACCCTATCACCCCAAAAAGCGTCCGCCTTTTCTATTTAGTCCGTACCGATCCCCTCAAATAGCGGCGTGCTCAAATAGCGTTCCCCAGAGTCTGGCAGGATGGTAACCAAGGTTTTGCCCTTCATCTCCGGCTCCTGGGCGATGCGCACCGCCGCAGCGGCTGCTGCTCCGCAGGAAATCCCCGCTAAAATGCCTTCTTCTTTGGCCAGCCGGCGGGCCATTTCGATCGATTCCTCGTTGGTTACTTGCACGACGCGATCAACCATGGAGAGATCCAATGTCCCGGGAATGAATCCGGCGCCAATGCCCTGAATTTTGTGCGGACCCGGATGTAGCGCCTCCCCTTTGAGCTTCTGCGTAATCACCGGACTGCCAACTGGCTCGACGGCGATGGATACAATCTTTTTCTTCTGAACGGTCTTTATAAATCGCGAGATGCCTGAGATAGTGCCACCTGTTCCAACGCCGCTCACCAGGACATCGATGGCGCCTTGGGTGTCCTCCCAGATCTCCGGGCCCGTGGTTTTGAAATGGATCTCGGGATTGGCCGGATTCTGAAACTGCTGCAACAGCAAGTAGCGATCGGGATCGGCAGCCACCATTTGCTCGGCTTTCGAAATTGAACCTTGCATACCGGCCGCGCCCTCAGTCAGGATCAAGTTGGCGCCAAAGGCTTTCAGGATCCTGCGCCGCTCGATCGAAAAAGTATCGGGCATGATGAGAGTGATCGCATACCCGCGCGCGGCCGCCACGAAAGCGAGTGCGATGCCGGTGTTACCGCTAGTGGGCTCGATGAGTTCCTTGCCCGGCCGCAGCACGCCGCGCTGCTCGGCATCCCAAATCATGGCTGCCCCGATGCGATCCTTAACCGAATAGGCCGGGTTTCGCCCTTCGATTTTGGCAAGTATGGTGGCTTGCGCGCCCTGCGCCACCCGGTTGAGCTTCACCAGAGGCGTGCGTCCGATACTTAGCGAATTGTCCTTATAAAACATCAAATCTCCCAGTTGGGTACATATTTGGACTGCTTGTCGTGCCAGGTGCGCACCAATTCAGCGAAGGTGGTGTGATCGATCACACTGGAGATCGAATGTTCCACGCGCCGCCAAGTTTCCGCGAACGGGTCGGCGGCCGGGCGGCGCTGCGACGTCTTGTTGCTTTTGGTCCCCTCGACGTAGCGAAGCACTTCCCCTACTGTAATGCCATCCGGCGCCCGCGAAAGCAGATAGCCCCCTTCGGCGCCCCGCCGGGATTCGACGAAGCCGCCTTGCTTGAGTCCGGCGAGAATCAATTCCAGAAATTTTTGGGGGATTTTTTGCCGGCGCGCGATGTCGGCGATTTTGATTGGCTCGCCCCGCTTTTGCAATGCTAGATCGAAGATGGCGTGGAGCGCGTACTCGCCTTTCACCGAGATGTTCAATCTTCTCCTACCAACTAGAGATTGTACTTGACAACCCCTCCCTGGCGGTCAGGGCTCAGTCTTTCCAGAACAGCTCAGCGTCCGACCGGCGCACATAGTTGGCGTCGATAGCGGCGGGATCGGCCGCGCGGCCATTCCGGTATTCAACCGAAGCGATGCGTCCGATGGCGGCGGCCAGAGCGCGGGGCGCGGTTATCACGGGAATAGTCGGATCGACGCTGGCGAGGAAAGGCGAAAAATCGGTGGCGATGAATTCGTAGCCATTCGAAGGCAGCGTCGCGGCCCAGGTTGGAAAATTCATCACGACCTCCGGCGCGGCGAGTTCGAGCCGATCGTTGTAAACGGCGCCGTACACCTCGCCACGCCGCGCGTCCAGCACGGTGGCCCGTAACGGACGAGTTCCGAAAAACGCCAGCGCCCGGAGATTGGAAACAGCGACCACTCGCTTGCCGGTGGCTTCGGCCAAGCCTTTCACGGCGGTTAAGCCGACCCGGACACCGGTGAACGATCCCGGGCCGGATGCGGCGGCGAAGCAATCCATCTGACTCACGTTGACCTGGTGTCGCGCGAGCAACCACTCAATTCGCTGGAACAGGATGTGTCCGAAACCGTCTGGCGAATGCAGCGGAATTTCTTCGACGGTACGATCATCCTCGGCGAGCGCAATGCTGCCGAACTCGGAAGTGGTGTCGATCGAAAGAATCACTTGTTGAGCTGAAACACGCGGTCGGCCGAATAGGCTTTGCCATTCGCGTTCAGCGCCGTCAAGTGAATGCTGAGGATGGCCGGGAAGTTCAGCGCGATGGACGGCGGAATGACGAAAGTGCCGGGCGAGCCGGTGCCGAGCACGCGCAGACCTTGTCCGTCGATGGACACTTCCCCGGTCCAGAGAAACATCATCGACCGCGTGGCGCGAGTTTCGCGCGTTAGCTTCGCGGAAAATTTCACCGGCTTCCCGGCGTCCAACGAATTGCCGGAGGGGTCCACGATGACGTACGGCACTTTTGCCGGATTAGACTCGATCTCCTGCACTAGCGGCACCTCGCGCGAATCGAATTTGTAGGACTTCAGCATCGATTCCTTGCGGCCTTCGCGCGCGACCATAAGCACCCAGGGATGGCTTTTGTCGGGCGCCTCACCAGTGAAATGCTCGCCTTTGTATTTCTTCTGCTCGACGGATTCGCCCGTGGCTGGGTTGAACCACCATACGTCGTAGCCGTGCTTTTCCACCGATATTTCGACCGGCGGCCCTGGATGCTCGATGTAGCTGACGTACTCCACATCTTCGAGCGCCACCGCGCGCGCGCCGTCGACGTCGAAATATGGCTCCAGCTCCCAATGCCGGGTGTCGGCGACAAAGTCGAACCAATAGCGGCACACGGCGGCGCCGTCGCCGTGAAACTCAGGGTACTCACCGTCCATGGTGGCGTTCCAGAGATGCTGCGCATCGGTTACTCCGACGAAGGGCACCTGATAAAACTGATGTTCCACCGATCCGACGACGTCGTTGGTGGTATTTTCGATAATGAAGTTCATCCAGCCGTCGGGGAGCAGGGAAGACGAAGTCACTTTGGCGTTTGACGATCGCGGGTGCTGATAAGGATCCTGTTTCTTGAGATTGAGTCCTAGCTCTTTGAGCAACGGCCGGCCATTCTTGTAATCCTCGAACTCTTCCAAGCCTTGCCAAGTGACGTTAAACGGAGCGTAGCGCGCCACGATGTAACTGATGAATCGCTCGCGCGCCTGCCAATCCGGAAAAAGGCTCGTAATATAGTCCGGATTAGACCCGAGAATCAGGTCGACGGTGAATCCGCGTTTGTGGGCGGCGAATATTCGACGGTCTAGTTCATCGAAATATGCCGGATTCGGCTTATCGGGAGCCAGAAAGACACGGCTGCGATCGGCGGCGCCGCCCAGGATTGAGCCGCGAAAATGAGTGAACTTGTTCTTCGCTGCATCGGCAAGCTGCTGTTCGAACTCCTGCTGGCTCAAAAACGGGAAACGGTCGGCGATATAGCCCATCCATAGATGCGGTTTCTTGTCGTCGGTGGCCCAATGGTGGAAGTTGGCGGCGTTGATATAGCCGGGAGAATCCGATGACGCCGCGTTAAAGGCGCCTTCCTTGCCGTCGAAAGCCGCTATATTGCTGGTGGTGCGATAGGTCCACTGGCCGGGTTCGGTGGGCGTGATGCGGATAATCAACCTGCGGCCACCGTCCCAAAACGCGGGCATCAGATAGGTTTTAAAGTGAGGCGATCGGAATTCGGCGTGAAGCTGCGCACTGGCGTAAGGATTTGGATGAGCGGCGAGATTAGCCGCGGAGAGTTCGAATACGAACTCGCACGGAGAGTAGGCTGGAGTACCTTCACACTGCGTTTGGCAGAACACCGGAACGGCAATTAGAAGGAGGACTGCAAGACGCGCCAGCATCCTCCTTCAGCGTAACGCAGCGGCTCACTCTATGAAACCGCTCACCTGCCTATTCCCGGTACGATCACCGCGAAGAGGTCGCCCGGTTATGGCGGACTTCCAGTTCGTTCACCACTTGCGCCACATTCGGAACGCTGGCAGCGATATGCGCCGCTTCCGAGCGCGCGGCCTGTGAATCAACGTGACCTTTTAAGGTCACCACGCCGTTCTTGACTGAATATTTTACAGTTTTGTTCAGACGATTCTCGACCAGCGCGGCATCCAGGTTTTTGTCGATTGCCTTATCGATATCGCTGTTCACCGTTTTTGCGGCACTCTCATTGCCCGGGGGCACAACCGCGATTTCGTTGGCAACTACCTCGCCAGCAGCCTGACCTTTGGCGATAGATTCCGCTCGCATTTTCTCCGCATCGGAAGGAACTGCGCCTTTTAGCGTAACCACACCCTTGTCCCGATCCTGGTTGACGCTGACTTCCTTGAACCCAGCCTGATCGAGAGAGCGGTGAATGTTATCTGAAACGTCGGGCGCTTTGTTGCGATCGGAACAACCCCCGATCGTCAACAATGCGCCCAAAGACAGGGATACGGCAATATGTTTCATATATATTCTCCGCTGCCTAGACCAGCGTCCGGCGGCCAGCAATCAAGCTGATGACGAACAGGACGACGAAAACGAAGAATAGGATCTTGGCAATACTTGCTGCACCAGCGGCAATTCCTCCAAACCCGAAGAGCGCCGCGAGAATCGCGATTACTAGGAAAACCCATGCATACCAAAGCATTTCTTAATACCTCCGCCTGTCAAGTAGCAAGCTGATTGCCACCTTGGCGTTAGCGGAGGTGATCTCCGCGGCAAGGGTTATGTTGGGTTACTAAGAGACTCCGCCTATCGGATCTGAAACCGGGCCGAAGCCGCGTAGACGCGTGGCGGGCCATCGCTAGTGAACCAGCCTTGAACGACATAGTTGCCGCGCGGTAATTTAACCAACGGCACGCTAATGACATGCTCCTTCTGATCGTGAATCTCCAGTTCAGAGACGACCTGCGGGAAAACTTTACCGCGCGACCAGAGCACGACAACGTTGCCCTGACCATCGCGGATCTCAAGATCGTACATTTGACCGTTGGAGAAGCTCAGTACACCGGGGGTGCCGGGATCGCTGTTGCGGATAGTCAGGCGCCCTGTGAGTGTGTCAGAATCCGCATAAATATCGCGGTCGAGCGTTAAATCCGCCGATAATTCGCCGTGAGACATGTTCAATCCACCGTTTCAGGCGTAAAAATCTTTGGCCCAGGCGTGGCGCTTGAGAAGCTGCAGAGTCGCCGCGTCCAGCGGTCCCTTATCCGAAACAGCCGCGTTCCGCTCGACGTTTCGAACAGTTCGCATGCCCGGAATCACGGTGGACACCGCCGGATCGGAGATGGTAAAGCGGAGCGCGATTTCGGCCAGCGATCCATTCTGCGCCGTCAGATCTTTTTGTAGTGCCGCAACGTGCTCGACCACCTGCTTCTTGCGGTCGCCCCGGAAATAGAAGGCTCGAAACTCCTTCGGATTGAAAACGGTATCCTCTGTGATGCTGCCCGTCAGGCTGCCCTCGTCGAACGGTACCCGCGCCAGCACGCCGACATTCTTCGCTTTGGCCAGTGGAAGCAGGTTCTGCTGGGGCGTCTGATCGAAAATGTTGTAGATCACCTGCACCGCGTCGACAAGTCCGGTGCGGATGAGTTCCAGCGCCGAATCGGGCTGATGATCATTGATGGACACGCCCACCGCCCGGACCTTGCCGGCCGTTTTCAATTCCTCAAAGGCGCGCCGCCACTCTTCGCGATAGAGCCAGTCGGGATTCCAGACATGCAACTGCTGGAGATCGATGGTATCCACCTTGAGGTTTCGCAAGCTGGTTTCGGTCGAGTGCAGAATGTAGTCGTAGGGGAAGACATTTTCGATGCCGATCCCGGGTCTCGCCGGCCAAAGTCGGTTCTTGGGCGGAACCTTGGTGGCGACATACATCCGGTGGGTAGCGTCGCGGATGATCTTGCCCACTAACTTTTCGCTGTGGCCATCACCATAGGCTAACGCCGTGTCGATGAAGTTGAAGCCCAGTTCCAGGGCCCTGCGCAACGCCCGCATCGACTCGTCGTCGTTGCCTCCCAGCCACTGCGTTCCGCCGATGCCCCAGGCGCCGAATCCTATTTCGCTGATCTCAAAACCAGCCCTTCCGAGGGTCCGGTGTTTCATCCTGAATCCATGATAGTTAATCGTGATACTGAATCGTGATAGTGAATCGAGCATCTAACTTATGTGGTGGCGGAGGTTGCATGACGACCAAGCATCAGGTAGTGATTCTCGGTGGCGGATTCGGCGGCCTGTACGCGGCCAAGGCGCTGAAGAAAGCTGCAGGGCAGATCACCGTTTTGGATCGCCGCAATTTCCATCTTTTCCAACCGTTGCTCTACCAAGTGGCCACCGGTTCGCTGTCACCCGGTGAAGTTGCATCGCCGCTGCGGCGCGTGCTGAACAACCAACAGAATACTCGCGTGCTGATGGGTGAGGCCGTGGACCTGGATGCTGCGGGTCGTCTCGTGATACTTGCCGATGGCGAGCTAAAGTACGACACACTGATCGTCGCTACTGGTTCGACCGATTCATACTTCGGCCATGACGACTGGAAGCGGTCCGCGCCCGGCCTGAAAACCATCGAGGAGGCAACCGAGATCCGCAGCAAGATTCTATATGCTTTCGAAGAGGCCGAGAAGCAACATGATCCGGAAAGGCAGCGCGCTTGGCTGACGTTTGTGATTGTCGGCGCTGGAGCAACCGGTGTCGAGCTGGCCGGCGCACTCGGCGAAATCGCACACGAAATATTGCACCGGGATTTCCGTTCCATCGACTCTAGAAATGCTGAGATTTTGCTGCTGGAAGGCGGCCCCCGCGTGCTGCCGGCCTATCCTGCTGACCTTTCCGCGAAGGCGGAAGCCTCATTGATACGGTTGGGGGTGACGCCCCGGACCAACGTGATGGTGACCGGAATCGACGAAGCCGGCGTCACCGTTAAAACCTCGAGCGGCGAGGATCGGATCGCAGCGCGAACGGTCATCTGGGCGGCAGGCGTGCGAGCGTCTGATTTTGGAGAGGTGTTGAAGCAACGCGCCGGGGCGCAGCTTGACCGTGGCGGCCGCGTTACGGTGAGCGGGGATCTGAGCGTGCCGGGGCATCCTGAGATTTTCGTGATTGGCGACTTGGCCCATGTCGAGCAGGACGGCAAACTGCTGCCGGGTGTCGCGCCGGTGGCCATGCAGCAAGGCGGATATGTTGCCAAGTTGATTCAGAAGAGGCTCCAGGGTCAGGCCGAGGGCGTGGCGAAATTTCGCTATTTCGACAAAGGGAGTCTGGCGGTAATCGGTCGGGCGTCGGCGGTGGCGGAGATCCGTGGACTGCATCTATCGGGCGTGTTGGCGTGGCTCACGTGGCTATTCGTGCACCTGTTGTATATCGTGGAATTTTCAAACCGCGTGCTGGTCTTTATCCAGTGGGGCTTTCTTTATCTGACCTACAACCAAGGCGCCCGGCTCATTACGGGAACGGATGTGGGTGCCAGCAAGCCGATCAGCACCGAAACCGCTGCGCAGCGATAGCCGCGCCGCGTCAATGAGATCGTGTGGGTCGATGCCGAGCGGCTCAGTGGCACGCCTTGCTTCAAGGGTACACGTGTTCAGGTCTAGGCGCTGATCGACCACCTTGGAAGAATTCCTCGCAGGCTTCCCGTCCGTTTCGCGTGAGCAAGCCATTCAATTCATCGAACTAGCCAAGGACAATCTCCTGGCGTGCGTATCCTCATAAAGGAGTGCGTGCACGTTGGGGTGAAACGCGCATTGAGCGGGCACCTGGTCAAGACGGTCGCCGAAATTGGTTGGCGGAGCAGCCAAGACGGCTCTTTGCTTACAAAAGCGCAAGACGAGTTGGATGTATTTGTCACAATCGATCGCAATCTGGAGCGTCAACAGAACCTCGCTAAGCGCAAAATGGGGATTGTCATTGAGAGAGTGCCCAGCAAGGAGATTGGGGACAACGAGCCGCTCTTTGAGCAACTTAAAGCGGTCCGCTGAGAACGTCGGCGCCGGCCAGGTGATTCACGTCCGCGGCCCGCTTTCAAAGACCTAAGCGCCGCCTTCCGCAGATCTCGGCGAAGCGGCCGGGCTCCTCGATGGGAACGACCTTTCGCAAGAACGCTAAAATTAGGATCAGTTGCCCAGACCAATTGTTACTAAAGGTGCGCAGTTGTGTGCGTTGCTGCTCGCTGTTGTTTCATCATTTTCATTCGGATTCGCGCAATATGTCAACAACGCGGCATTTGGAACAACTCAAGTCGCACCAGGATCTCTGGTGAAAATCTACTGGTCCTCACTCAGCGGGGCCATCATCTCGAATCCACAATCGGTTCATGTGGACTTTCAGCCTCAGGGATCGGATCAACTTTTCAACGCGCAAGTTCTGAACTCGGCCCAGTACCCGATGCTCGTGGTTGCTCCAAAGGACATCCCGCCGGGCGAGGCCACAGTGACGCTGACCCTCGATTCCGCCGTCCTTGCAACCACGCAAGTGCGCATCGTTCCTGCTTCTATCGGCATCTTCAGCGCGTCCGGAAATGGCCTTGGGCCCGCGGTAGCGCAGAATATTTCCAACGCCGCGCCACCTGTTCTAAACCAACTAACGTCGCCTGCGTTGCCAAGCCAATACGTTACTCTGTGGGCCACCGGATTGGGTAACTTCACAACGCCGGACGTCACCGTGTCGATCGCGGGTAAGCTGGTCCAGCCCAGTTTCGCAGGGCATGCACCGGGCCTCCCAGGTGTGGACCAAATTAATTTCAATGTGCCCGGAGACGTGGCGTTCGGTTGTTATGTTCCAGTCAGCGTGAGTGCCGGGAACTACGCCAGTAATTCCGTCACGATCGCGCTGGCTGAAGCAGCGGGAGCGTGCTCGCACCCCCTGGGCCTTTCCGCGGATGACCTTCTAGATCTGGACCAAGGCGGCAGTACATTTGTGGGGTCCATGAACTTCGGTGCCTCCATCAGTACACCCGGACCCAACTTGGCAGGCTACACCCGCTTCGAATCGTTCCAGGCGGATTTTCGAGCACGGGACGCCTTCGAAATGTTCTTGGTTTCTCCGAAATTGCAAACCGGCAGCAGTGCGTCTCCTTGCGGCCTGTCCAACTTTCTTGGCCTTTTCCTCGCGAGTAGGATTTTTTCCGGGAATGCTGGGCCTTCGCTTACCCTGAAGTCTCCTGCGAATGTACGTGTAAGTGTTCCGGGAGTCTTTGGCTCGGAATATTTCTTCGCGCCCGACCCTCCGCCTGCGGTGGCCACAGCCGCTGAGTTACCTCCGCCGTTCTTTGAGCCCGGCCCTTGGCAAGTAACGGCGCCCGGTGGTGACACAGTCGGCGCCTTCCAGCAAACCAACGAACTGCCCCCACAGGTCCGCTGGACCAATCGCGAGTCTCTAACAACATTCAGTCGCGACGGGGATCTTCGTTTGACTTGGGATCCCCAAGGTTACTCGGCCACCGATGTAATGAACATCGTGTTCTTAACTGGCTCTCTGATGGGCATATCCTGCGTCGCACCCGCGCAAACGGGTGAACTCATCGTGCCAGCTGCTCTTCTCCAGCAAATTGCCGCTGGCCCGGGCAGTCTGGAATTATACATTGCGTCCCAAACTCCCACTGTCTTCAAAATTCCTTTGACCGCCGGTGGAGTTGCGCCCGTAGTGATCAGCTATGGTTTCTCCAATTCGCTGGCTGTGACTGTCCAGTGACGGCCGTGTCACGCTAAAATAGAAATAGCTCCCGTATGATCGACCAGGCGCTGGCGAAAATCTTCGGCACCAAGAACGAACGCGAAGTCAAGCGCATTCGTCCGATCGTGGCCGCCATCAATGAGCTCGAGCCCGGAATGCAGCAGCTTTCCGACGCTGAGCTGGCCCATAAGACGGTCGAATTCAAGGAGCGCGTCGCCAACGGAGAGTCGCTTGATGATCTCCTTATTGAATCCTTCGCCGTGTGCCGCGAGGTTGGCCGGCGGGTGCTGAACATGCGCCATTTCGACGTACAGTTGATTGGCGGCATCTTCCTGCATCGCGGCAAAATCGCCGAAATGCGCACTGGTGAAGGCAAGACGCTAGTCGCCACCTTGCCCGTGTATCTCAACGCATTGAGCGGGCTGGGTGTGCATGTCGTCACGGTTAACGACTATCTGGCCAAGCGCGACTCTGAGTGGATGGGCCGTATCTACAAGTTTCTCGGAATGTCCGTCGGCGTCATCGTGCATGACCTGGATGACGAAGAGCGCCGCCAGAGCTACGCCTGCGACATTACTTACGGCACCAACAACGAGTACGGCTTCGACTACCTGCGCGACAACATGAAGTTCCGGATCGAGGACTGCGTGCAGCGCGGCCACAACTTCGGAATCGTCGACGAAGTGGACTCCATTCTGATCGACGAATCGCGTACGCCGCTGATCATTTCCGGACCCAGTGAAGAATCCACCGACAAGTATTACAAGATCAACCGCATCATCCCCAAGCTGGTGCGCGGTGAGGAGATCAAGGGCAAAGAGCCGGGCGAGAGCTACACCACCGGCGATTACACGGTGGACGAGAAGCATCGCAGCGCAGCCCTTACCGAAGAGGGCATCGCCAAAGTAGAAAAACTCTTGGGCTGCGGTAACCTCTACCAGCCCGAGAACTGGACCATCCTGCACCATGTGCAGCAGGCGCTCAAAGCGCACGTCCTGTTCATGCGCGACAAAGACTATCTGGTGCAGGACGGACAGGTGATCATTGTCGACGAGTTCACCGGCCGCGTGATGCCGGGCCGTCGTTGGAGCGACGGTCTGCATCAGTCCATCGAAGCCAAGGAAAACGTCAAGATCGAACGCGAGAACCAGACTCTCGCCACCATTACTTTCCAGAACTACTTCCGCATGTACAAAAAGCTGGCCGGCATGACCGGTACGGCCGAAACGGAAGCCGCCGAGTTTGACAAGACCTATAAGCTCGATGTCGCGGTGATCCCCACCAACCGCCACATGGTTCGCAAGGAATTTCAGGACATCGTCTACCGCACCGAGGATGAGAAATTTCGCAACGCGGCCAAAGAGATCCAGGGCCTGTACGAAAAAGGCCAGCCGGTGCTGGTCGGGACCATCTCCGTTGAAAAATCCGAGCGGCTCTCCAATTCGTTAAAGAAGATGGGCGTCAAGCACGAAGTCTTGAACGCTAAGAATCATGAACGCGAGGCGTTCATCGTTGCCCAGGCGGGCCGCAAGGGCGCCATCACGGTTTCGACCAATATGGCCGGCCGCGGCACCGACATTCTACTGGGCGGCAATCCGGAGTTCCTCACCAAAGAGTATCTGAAGAAGCAAAACAAGGATCCGGATCTGCTGCAGACCAGTCCTGTGGGATCGGCGGAGCGAGCCGAATGGGACGCCGTCTACACCCGCTTCAAGGATGAAACGGCGGTCGAGCACGACGAAGTGGTGGCGCTGGGCGGGCTGCACGTGCTGGGCACCGAGCGTCACGAGTCCCGGCGCATCGATAATCAGCTGCGTGGACGAGCCGGACGCCAGGGCGATCCTGGCAGCTCGCGCTTCTACCTGTCCCTGCAAGACGACCTGATGCGCATCTTCGGCGGCGAGCGCATGCAGAACCTGATGCTACGGCTCGGCATGGAAGAAGACGTTCCCATCGAGTCGAAGATGATTTCCAAGCGGATCGCGGCCGCTCAGAAGGCTGTTGAAGCGCAGAACTTCGCCGCCCGCAAACACCTGCTCGAGTACGACGACGTCATGAATAAGCAGCGCCAGGCCGTCTACGGCATGCGCCGCCATTTGCTGGAGGGACAAGACCAACGGGAGCGAGTCCACGAAATCATCGAAGGCATCGTCGCGACGTTTATCGACATGCGCTGCCCGGAGCGTACGCATCCCAGCACCTTCGATCTCGCATCGCTGCAATCGGACGTGCTATCTTCCTTCGGCTTGAAGATCGATACCGACGAGCTGCAAGGTATGGCGCGGCAGGAGATCGAAACTCACATCTACGATCTGCTCATCGCGCGCTACAAGGAAAAAGAGGACCTGATCGGCCCGGAAAATATGCGCGATGCCGAGCGCATCGTCATGCTCAACGTGATCGACAACCAGTGGAAAGACCATTTGCTGTCGATGGATCACCTGAAGGAAGGCATCGGGCTGCGCGGGTACGGGCAGAAAGATCCGCTGATCGAATACAAAAAAGAATCGTTCCAGATGTTCCAGGACATGATGGATCGCATCGAGGACGAGACCATCCGCTACCTGTTCTTTCTTCAGGTGACTACCGGCGGAGGCCCAGCGGGGCAGGCGCAACCGGTGCTGCCGTTCTCTCCCGATGGCGATGAAGAAGAAGAGGAAGAAGAGGACACCGAAGAAGCGCTGGTCGGCGCCAACGGCGAGCAGCGCCGCGCTGCTCAAACTGTGGTCGAAGACTTCACACGCAATATCCAGCGCAAGAAAGACAAAGAAATGGCCGAGCTGCAGTTTGTCGGCGGCAGCGGGACGGCCACCGAAAAAAAGCAGGCCGTTTCCGCCAAGAAGGCCGGCCGCAACGATCCCTGCCCCTGCGGCAGCGGCAAGAAGTACAAGAAATGCCACGGAGCCTGATCCTCGCTATTTTGCTCGCATCCTCCTCAGCCTGCGCCGCCATCTGGCCGGAGCATTTAGGAAGCTACGATCGGCGGTCGGTCGAGGCATCACAAGTCCCGACCGATGAGAACGGCCGCGAGGCATATGAACAAGCCGATTATGGCCGGTTTCGCGTGTCGGCCACGGTTTACAAGGACTCCACGGGAGCCTACGCCGGGTGGCTCGAAACTGCTGGTAATCCGCTCCAAGTGGGCAATTATGTGATAACTTGTACCGGAAATTGCCCTCAGAATCTGGCTGGCCTGGCGGAGGCTCTGCCACGGGTTTCGCACGCACCGCTGCCGGCGTTGGGAAGCTACTTTCCAGCCCGGAATCTGGTGCCGCACTCCCAGCGCTACATCCTGGGCCCGGTTGGGTTGGCGCAAAACGTGCCACAAATCCCTGAAGCTGCGGTCGCCTTTCAGTTCGGAACGGAAGGCGAGATTGGCCGTTACAAAGTAGCGAGCAGTGAAGAAACCCTGGCCATATTCTCGTACCCGACCCCCGGCATGGCCAGACAGCAGGTTAGGGCCTTTGAGGCGATTCCCGATGTGGTCGTGAAGCGCGCCGGCCCTCTGGTGGCTATCGTGTTGGGTGGGGCGGCCGATCTGCCCCTAGCCAATCGCCTGCTTGACCAAATCAAGTATGAAGCCGCAGTTACTGTAAACGAACCCATGCCTTTGATCCTTCGGCCTGAAACCGCCGCCCAGATGCTGCTCTCGATTATTACACTGGCCGGCATAGTACTGGGCTTTTGTCTAGCCTCCGGCCTTATATTTGGAGGCCTCCGCGTGATTGCACGCAAGTTTGGTTATGCAGATGCTGGAACGTCCATGACGACGCTGCATCTCAGCGACAAATAACTCCTCGGGTTTCTCCACCTTAGAAACCAAGCATCGGTTTGTTCAAAGGACTTCCACAGAATCTTCCACAGGTTTTCAAAAAGCTAGCGCGCATGTAACGCCCGTTGATTCAGTAGCATAGAAAGCATTTACGATTTGCCAGTTTTTCGCTTGACTCGCAACCTTACCAAGCCCTATGATCTGATCACAAACAGATTTTGACGGTTGCGTTTCCGTCGAATCTGATTCTCCCGGACATCACCCTGGTAGAACAGGGGCCTGTGAATTCAGGCGGATGGTGTCGGATCGCTGGGGCCTTCGCGGCCCCAGTACCCAATTACAGCGATAAACTGGTATTTGAATCCCCATCCGCCCAAACCGGCCGATACGCCTGCCACTTGGCGTGATCGTATCCGTGCGCTGGCTAACATGCCACCGTTGCTGAGGATGGTATGGCGGACGAGTCCGGCCATCACAGTTGCCACGGTCGTGCTACGACTGCTAGCCGCCGTGATTCCGGTGGGCCAGCTCTGGATTGGTAAGCTCATCATGGACCAGGTGGGCCGCGCCATTACAGGGCTTCCTCGGGATCCCCAGCGAATTTGGGTGCTGCTCGCCTACGAGATCGGATTGGCGGTGTTGGGCGACCTGCTGTCGCGCGCTATCAACCTTTGTGACAGCCTGCTAGGCGACAAATTCACCAACTACGTCAGCTTGCGGCTGATGGAGCACGCTACCCAGCTCGATCTGGTTTCCTTTGAAGATCCGGTCTTCTACGACAAGCTGGATCGGGCACGGCGCCAGACTACCGCCCGGCTGGGGATGCTGGCAGTGCTGGCGGGTATGGGCCAGCAAGCTATCACTCTGCTGTCTCTTTCGGCCGCCGTGGTCTCGTTTTCGCCCTGGTTCCTGCTGCTTTTGGTGGTGGCCGTGATTCCCGCATTTCTGGGCGAAACGCGTTTTGCGATGCTGGCCTATTCGATCTTGTATCGCTGGACTCCCGAGCGCCGCGAACTCGATTATCTTCGCATGCTGGGCGCAAGCAGCCAGAGTGCAAAAGAAGTGAAAATTTTCGGGCTGGGCGGCTACCTAGCGGAACGCTCGCGCGAGCTATTTGACCGCTTCTATCGCGAGAACAAAGCGCTCGCCATCAAGCGCGCTGTTTCGGGGTCGCTGCTCAACCTGCTGCCTACGGCCGGCTACTACGGGGCATATGTAATGATCTTGGTGCGCACCTTATCTGGCGCGTTAACCATCGGCGGCCTCACATTTCTGGCCGGGGCGTTTGCGCGATCCAGAAGCCTGATCGAGAGCCTTTTTTCGAGCTTCAACAACATCGCCGAACAGGCGCTTTACATCAAAGACCTTTTCGATTTCTTCGAGACGCGGCCGGGTATCGTGTCGCCGCCCAATGCGCTGCCGGCACCCCGTCCGATTCATTCAGGATTTGAGTTTCGCGATGTTTCGTTCGCCTACCCAGGCTCTGAGCGGCAGGTGCTGAATCGCGTGAACTTTCGCTTCGACGCTGGCGAGCGTATCGCTTTGATTGGAGAAAATGGCGCCGGCAAGACGACGCTGGTGAAGCTGCTGGCGCGCTTGTACGATCCCACCGAAGGCGCGATTTTGTTGGACGGCGTGGATCTGCGCGAGTACGACGTGGACAGCCTGCGCAAAGAAATAGGCGTGATCTTTCAGGACTATATGCGCTACGATATGCAGGTTCGCGAGAACATCGGTTTCGGGCGCATTGAAGAGCTTGGCAATCAGCCGCGTATTGAGGAGGCGGCCCGCAAGAGCCTGGCTGAGCCATTGATCGCGCAACTGACAAGCGGCTATGAGCAGATGCTGGGCCGCCGCTTTGAGAAAGGTGTGGATTTATCGGCCGGCCAGTGGCAGAAGATCGCGCTGGCGCGCGCCTACATGCGCGATGCGCAAGTGTTGATTCTGGATGAACCGACTGCTAGCCTGGACGCCCGCGCTGAATACGAGGTGTTTCTGCGGTTCGCCGATCTCACGCGCGATAAGATGGCGGTGCTCATTTCCCATCGCTTCTCTACCGTTCGCATGGCCGACCGGATTTTGGTTCTAGCCGACGGCGAGATAATCGAGCAGGGCACGCATAAACAACTGGTCGCCTTGAGAGGCCGCTATGCGGAGCTGTTTGAGTTGCAGGCCGCGGGGTACCGGTAACCCAATGAAAGCGGTCAGAATCCATCAACACGGCGGACCAGAGGTTCTTAAATGTGAAGATATTCCAGAGCCTTCGATAAAGGCCAATGAGGTACTGGTACGCGTGCGGGCGTGCTCATTAAATCATCTCGATTTGTGGGTGCGCAACGGTCTCCCCGGAATAAAATTCGCCATGCCGCATATTTTGGGCAGCGATATAGCCGGTGAAGTTATCCGAGTGGGCGATCTGTGCGAGCGAATCAGGCCCGGCCAGCGTGTGTGTCCCAGTTCTTCATCGAAACTTCTACGTTGCTATTGGGAATAATCTGAGCTGGTAGCCGACAGCAAAAAAGCGAGCAGATGAGTGCGGCCACCATCAACAGGCGAGGTCGAGGAGAGATCGATATTAGGGCATTGAGCATAAGAGGAACTTCCTTTTCTTGTTCTCTAGCGGCATCACAAAGTATTTGTCGTCGTACCAGCCTGTTCTTGCAGGTAAGCCATCCGAACGTCTGTTAAGCTCCATTCCAACCCCCGCAAATTTGGCTTCGCCCGAAATCATAAGCTGACCTGCTGCGAGATCAAAGATTTCGAAATACAGCGTATACTCCTTCTGTGCTGGATTGCTTACCGGCGGGTAAGCGAAGCTGAAGACGGTAGCCCACTTGTACGTCTTGGACGGCACGGCATAGGCCCGGGGAGTCTTCTTTGGAAAAACCCTTCCGCGATAGACGATCTCGTCCTTTTGGTCCGATATGAGAGATCCATTCGTAAATTGGAAGGGTACCGCAGCCTGCCACTCCTCCCCGGATGCCGCACGCATAGAACTCGCTCCCGGTTTGAGAGCGAATTTGTTCTCGCTATAAAAACGTTCGCTACTGCCCGTGGCCAAATCGCCGCCGCCAGGAAAATACATCCCTAAATACAGCGTCAGGTTGTCCTTGGACTGACGGAGTTCGTAACCGAAGTAGCTTAGATTAATAGAGAAGGGCCACAAATGCCCGTGCTGCGGCGGTGGCTTCCAATCACTCGGCACGGTTAATACTCTGCAGCTTTGTTGTCCGACAGAAACCTCGGAAGCTACCGACCAACGCGCGGAGCTTCCGCAGCCGAAGGTTCCGGTGATGGCCAGCAATAACACGAGCAGCGACGCCAGAAGCTTCATGTATTAGGTTTTATTGTACGCCGCGCGTCTCGGTTGCTAACATAACCGACACATGAAAGCGATAAGAATCCATCAACACGGCGGGCCTGAGGTTCTTAAATATGAAGATATTCCGGAGCCTTCGATAAAGGCCAATGAGGTACTGGTACGCGTGCGAGCGTGCGCATTAAATCATCTCGATTTATGGGTGCGCAACGGTCTCCCCGGAATAAAATTCGCGATGCCGCATATTTTGGGCAGTGATATAGCCGGTGAAGTGGTCCGCGTGGGCGACCTGTGCGAGCGAATCAAGCCCGGCCAGCGCGTCCTGCTATCGCCTGGATTGAGCTGCCGCCAGTGCGCGCAGTGCGTATCGGGAATTGATAACCAGTGCCGGCGCTATACGATGTTCGGCACCGGCGTTGATGGCGGAAATCGCGAGTACATGCCAGCGCCCGAGTACGCTGTCATTCCCATTCCCGACACCCTGAGCTTCGAAGAGGCTGCCGCCGCGCCGCTGGTCTTCGTCACGGCCTGGCACATGCTCTTTGGCCGCGCGGGACTTCAGCCCGGCGAGGATGTGTTGGTGCTGGCGGCTTCGAGCGGTGTCGGAATGGCCGCGGTGCAACTCGCCAAATTGTTCCACTGCCGGGTGATCGCTACAGCGGGCGGGGAAGCCAAACTCGCGAAAGCCAAGGCGCTGGGCGCCGATTGTGTCATCGATCATTACCGGCAGGACATCTCCGCCGAGGTCAAGAAGTTCACGGAAAAGCGTGGCGTCGATGTGGTTTTCGAGCACGTGGGCCAAGCCACATGGCCCAAGAGTCTCGAGAGCCTCGCGCCCGGAGGCCGGCTGGTCACCTGCGGCGCCACGACGGGCGGCGATGCAAGAATCGATCTCCGGTTCCTGTTTAGCCGCCATCAATCGCTGCTCGGCTCGTTTATGGGCACGCTGGGCGAGCTGCACCGCGTCCTGAAATTCGTCTTTCAGGGCAAGCTGAAACCGCTGATCGACAAGGTCTATCAGATGTCCGAGATCGCTGCCGCGCACCAGCGGCTGGAGAACAAAGAGCAGTTCGGAAAAGTGGTCGTGATTCCTTAGAAGTTACCTTGAAGCGCGGGTGACTGGCGCTTCGATGGCCTGAACCAGCGCCATGGATGCCCAGCCGGTCGCCCATGCGCTGAGCCACTGGTCGCCACCATAAGGGAAACCGCTTTCGAAGTACACCTGGAATTTGACCGCGCGACTTACGACATGCCAGGAGCCATCTTCGGCCTGCGCACTGAGCAGAAATTTCACGCCTTTTTGATACGCCGGATCGCCGGGCGCAACACCGCCGGCTACAGCGAGGGTGTACAAAGACTCACCAGTGGCGTAGGCGTCGGTGGTTAGCTCGTCGCGCTGGCGCCATCCGCCGTCGGACTGTTGTAAAGCTAGGATGGCCTTCGTAAAACGGCCGAGTTCACTAGCAGCTGCTCCGGCCCAGTGGAGACCGAGCATCTGCATATTGCGATCCTCCGCATTGACCGGTCGCGCGGAGAGCAGCCACTGCTTCGCTTTGGAAATGCGCGCGTTCATCTCGGCGGCTCGGCCGGGCGCGCCATAGATCTTCAGCGCACGAACTGAAAGAGCCGTGCGGAAGATATCGCCCTCTTCGGCGGGAGCCCGAGAAAAACCTACCACGTGCCACGAGCCGCTAGCTAGTTGCTGGGCGGCGATGGCCGAAGCCATCGCATCGGTCATTTTATCCGGAGCATAACCCATGGCCGCCAAACCGGCCGTCGAGTAGCCTGTGATTTCGGGTATGAGGAGATCCATTCGCTCGTATAACGCTTCCGGTGCATACTGAACTTTGACCATCTGGACGCGCTCTCGCGCAGCGCCGTCATCCAGGCGTACGCCCTTCGATCGCGCTTCTCCCGCGGCCATGTCGGTGATGCCCTGACTGTGACAGGCGGCGCAGCCGCTGTTGGCGAAGAACTGGTGAGTGGTGCGTTCGAGCAGCGCCACGCTGCGTTGCACCGCAGCCCTCGGTTCCATAGGAGCGACGGCGGCCACGGGGATGGCGCGCGGCGCTTCCGCCGCCTTCGCTTTCAGCAATTGGATTCCGGACGGTAAACCGATTTTCCGCGCCCAATCATGCGCGGTTTCACCAAGGATGCTCTGGGGCTCTAGCTTTGCGCCGTGGTCGAGCAGCATCTGAATTATCGCCGGGTCCTGGTGGTCGGTTCCTACGGCCAGCATGAGCGGCGTCATGTCGCGAACGTCTCTCACGTTAACGTCTGCGCCAGCATCCAGAAGGGCCTTCACCAGCTCCGGAGGTCCGAATGGGGCCGCCTGGCCCAGTGCGGTAACTGAGCCCAACTGCGGCACACCGGCTTTGGGGGCCACGCCGGGATACAGGAACGGCGCCAGGGCCACGGCATTGACTTTTGCGCCCTTGGCGAGCAACATCTGTACGGCGCGCGTATTGCCGTTATTACCGGCGCTCACAATCAGCGGCGTCATGCCGAGTGCGTTGGCGGCATTCACGTCGACTCCAGCATCAATGATCAGGCGGATCGTTTCGATGTCATTGCCGGCCGCGGCTGCCATCAGCGTGCTGTTCTTGAACGCGTCCATCACCTTGGGATCCGCGCCTTTGGCCAGCAGCAGGCGCACAGTGTCGGCCGAACGGTCGGTCATCGCCGCCAGAAACAGAGCTGTGCGTCCCCGTTTGGAAGCCACATTGACGTTGGCGCCGTGAGCGAGCAACAACTTCACCTTGGCTAAGTCGGCTGCCGACCAGATCAACGCAGTGGATCCAAACTCGTTTTGAGCATTGATGTCAGCCCCCTTGGCGATCAGAAACTTCATGGCGTCCAGTGAGCCAACCACCGCGGCGTACATCAACGGGGTCTCGCCCCGCCCGTCCTTCGTGTTGGCGTCCGCTGAATCGTGAACCAGCGAGCGCAGGCGCGCCAGGTCATTGGCTCGGATAGCGTTGTATAAATCGTCGCTGGTGGGGCCGGCCCCAATCGCCGTGCCGGCTACCGTCAAAATGAGAATGGTCAGACCAATCCCAGTGGCTTTCATAACCACCTCCCGTTCGACTGTCGTTTGGGTCTTAGTATACATCGGCGGAAGGCGACGCGTGTGTTAGGATTGTAGACTAGACCGCTAGTCATGATTCGTGCCTATCGCGGCATCGTACCCAAGATTGCCGCTTCTGCTTACATCGATCCCAGCGCTCAGGTGATTGGAGACGTGGTCGTCGGCGAACGTTCCAGTATCTGGCCTAATGTCACTGCGCGCGGCGACGTCCATTCCATTCGCATCGGGCAGGAGAGCAATATCCAGGACAATTCGGTGCTGCACTGCGACGCCGGATTATTTCCGCTAGAAATCGGCAATCGCGTCACGGTGGGGCATTTGGCCATGCTGCATGGCTGCAACATTGAAGATGATTGCGTGATTGGAATCGGCGCGGTGGTTCTAAATGGCGCGAAGATAGGAAAAGGATCGGTGATCGCCGCCGGGGCAGTGGTGCCGGAGGGGGCAGAAGTTCCTCCCGATAGCATGGTGATGGGGCTGCCCGGCAAGGTCAAGCGGCGGTTGACCGAAGACGAGCGCCAGCGCTTTCGCGAGAACGCCAAGCACTACGTCGAAGCCGCCCGGATATATAAAGACGAAGCGGCCGGATGACGCCGATGCCACGGGCGTCCATATAGGGATTCAAGATCGATGATCAAAGCCGTCAAAGGCACGCGTGACATTCTTCCTCCTTCCAGCACTGCCTGGAACCAGGTAGATGCGATTTCGCGCGAGATATTTCGACAATACAACTACCAGGAGATCCGCACTCCGATCCTGGAAGAGACAGCTTTGTTTGCGCGCGGCGTCGGCGAAGAGACCGATATTGTGAGCAAAGAGATGTATACCTTCGAGGATCGTGACGGCAGCTCGCTCACGCTGCGGCCGGAAGCAACTGCATCGGTGATGCGCGCCTACATCGAGCATCGGCTGGATCAAATCCCCGGCTTGCAAAAGCTCTATTACATCGGACCGATGTTCCGGCGCGAGCGGCCGCAGAAGGGTCGCTACCGGCAGTTTTATCAGATTGGCGCAGAGGCGATTGGCTCGGAATCGCCGGCGGTGGATGCCGAAGTAATCGAGATGGTGGTGGAGCTGCTTCGGCGCGTCGGGCTCACGGGCTTCCAGCTTTACTTGAACTCGGTGGGCGATCAGAATTGCCGGCCGCAGTATGTCGCGCTGCTCAAAGAGAAACTGCGCGACGTGGCGTCGAGATTGTGCAGCGATTGCCAGCGGCGCGCCGAGACAAATCCGCTGCGGGTACTGGACTGCAAAGTCCCCGAGGATCAGGAAATTATTAACTCGCTGCCCTCGATCCAGGATCATTTGTGCCAGCCGTGCCGCACGCATTTCACAGGGGTGCGGGGATTTCTGGATGAGCGCGGAATCCCTTACGAAATCCGGCCGCGAATGGTGCGCGGGCTCGATTACTACATGCGGACGACGTTCGAGATAGTCCACGGCGCTCTGGGAGCGCAGAATTCGGTGCTTGGGGGCGGCCGCTATGATGGGCTGGCCGAAGCGCTGGGCTCGAAGGTTCCCGGGCCTGGTATTGGATTCTCGATCGGCGAGGACCGCTTGGTGATGAGCGTGGAGCAGGAGCATCCGGAAAGCTACAAGCCCGCGCTCGACATTTATATAGCTCCCCTGGGTCCGGCGGCGGAGCGGCACTCGGTGCAAATCGCGCGTGGTTTGCGATCGGCGGGCTATTCGGTCGAAATGGGGCTGGATGCGAAACTCAAGCGCTCTCTGGAGCTGGCCAACAAAATGAGCGCGCGGTTCGCTTTGATCGTCGGAGAAAACGAAATCGCAGCCGGCCGTTACACGCTCAAGAACATGCAATCGGGCGAGCAGCAGACGGTGGGCCGGGACGAATTGATTCAGCGGATAAAATAACTCATGGAAACAGTACAGCTCGATTTTCTAGGCGATCTTCGCCGCACGCACACCTGCGGGCAGTTGCGCGTCACCGACACGGGCAAGAAGGCGCTGCTGATGGGCTGGGTCCACCGCCGCCGCGATCTGGGCGGTGTGTTTTTCATTCACCTGCGCGACCGAGACGGCGTCACGCAGATCGTGTTTCACGCCGATGCCGACGCGACGGTCCACAAGAAGGCGGAGATGCTGGGGTCTGAGTACGTAATCGCAGTAGAAGGCACGGTGGCCAAGCGCACGCCTGAAACGGTGAATGCGAATCTGGGGACCGGTGAGGTTGAGCTGGTGGCGGAGAAGCTCTGGATACTGAACGAATCGCGCACACCGCCGTTCCCGATGGAGGACGAGGTCGATGTCAAGGAAGACGCGCGCCTGAAGTATCGCTATGTCGATCTTCGGCGCCCGCATATGCAGCGCAATATGATCCTGCGGTCGCGCATGGCGTTCGCCATACGGGAATTTCTGTATAGCCAGGGATTCCTCGAAATCGAAACGCCCTTCATGACGCGGTCGACGCCCGAAGGCGCGCGCGATTACCTGGTTCCGAGCCGCGTCCAGCCAGGTTCGTTTTATGCGCTACCGCAATCGCCACAGATCTTCAAACAGTTGTTGATGGTAAGCGGCTACGAGAAATATTTCCAGATCGTGCGCTGCTTCCGCGACGAAGATTTGCGCGCCGACCGGCAGCCGGAATTCACTCAGATCGATCTCGAAATGTCCTTTCCGCAGCAGGAGCGTGTCTTCGAAGTGGTTGAGCCGATGCTGCAGCGGGCATTTCAAACTGCGGGGTTCGAGGTTCCTGTGCCTTTCCCGCGGATGACCCACGCGCAGGCCATGAAGTCGTATGGCATCGACAAGCCCGACCTGCGCCTGCCGCCATTTCATGTGCTCGATGAAAGCTGGCAGCTGGGGTTGGGATTGACCTTTCCGCCGGTGGCGATCCACATTCCGAGGGTCGGCACGCTAAGCAGCAAAGAGCGCAACGAAGTAAAGGATTTCGGCAAGGAAAAGGGCTTGCGCGTGTTTGACGATCTTAAGAAGCTGGATCCGAAGCTCGTCGAGCAGGCCCGCGCTCTAACAGGTGCAGCCGATGACGATCTACTGATGATCGCAGGCTGGCCAGGCGCGCCTCAAGGGCATCGTCCCGAAGAGACGTTTTATCAGGCATGTGGCCAATTGCGATTGTATTTAGGCCAGAAGTACAATGATCGGCACAAGTTGCTGGACCCAAAAAGCTTCAAGATGCTATGGGTGGTGGATTTTCCAATGTTTGAGTGGGACGCCGAAGAGAACCGCTGGAACGCGGCCCATCATCCTTTCACTTCCGTGCTCGACGAAGACATCGAGAAGCTGACTAGCGATCCGGCGCGCTGCCGCGCTAAATCGTACGACGTGGTGTTGAATGGCGTTGAGCTGGGCTCGGGCTCGATTCGTATCCATCGCCGCGACGTACAGGCCAAGGTGTTCGCCGCGCTCGGCTTCAGCGACGAAGAAGCCAAGCGGAGGTTCGGGTTCTTGCTGGAGGCGCTCGAATATGGCGCGCCACCGCATGGCGGGATTGCGCTGGGTCTGGATCGCTTAGTGATGATTTTGGCTGGCGAGAATTCGATTCGCGAAGTCATACCGTTTCCCAAGACCGCGCGCGGCACCGACTTGATGTGTGACGCTCCGTCGACGGTGCCGGAGCGGCAGCTGCGCGATTTGGGCATACGGCTTATCGGCGGCGAGAAGCAGTAGAGTCAAAGCTGGAGGCTTCCATGTACCATTACGATCCGCGGACCGCGCTCGAGGAACTGCGGGAGGATGCCATGCTGCCGAACCCGGTCCACATTCGCGACATGATCGTCCGTTCAAAGCTCAAGCCCGATCAGGCGTTGGAATTGAATCGCAAATTTCAAACCTATCTGCAAGCTTTTGGCGATACGCAGGAAATCGCCAAGGGGATTTTGCAGGAATTGGCGGGGCCGGAGTAAAAGCGTCACGCGAGTGCGAAGGCGGCACGCACCCCACTCGTGTCGATGCTTGGCGGAATCCGCCGATTGATGACGGCCCGAGCGATGAACTCAAGTTTTTCCTTTGTGTGCTTATGAAAAAAAAGGGAGATTTGCGCATAACCCGAAGGGCCGCTCTGCAAGTCCTTGCCCCGTCCCTTTTCGCCCAAGGAATGGCGACTCGCAACGTCCGCCCTCAGCAGCGCGGAAAGCGCTCCGGTCTGCCCTTCGATGCAAAATTCACTGACGTCGCCCAGCAAGCTGGTCTGAACGTTCCCAGTATTTATGGCAACATCGACAGCAAGCAGCACATTCTCGAGGCGGTCGGCTGTGGTATCGCCTTCATTGATTTCGATCACGATGGCTGGCTCGACATCCTGGTTCTAGGAGGAACCCGCTTCGGCGCTACTCCCGAGGGCGCCGGCAACCGGCTGTACAAGAATAATCGCGATGGAACCTTCTTCGATGTCACCGCGAAATCCGGTCTCGCCCATCCAGGTTGGGTCTCCGGTGTGGCCATCGGCGATTACAACAATGATGGCCTCGACGACCTTTTCCTCACCTACTCGGACCACAATGTGCTTTTCCGCAACAACGGGGACGGTTCGTTTACCGACGTTACCCGTGAAGCGGGCCTCGCGCTCGCCCAGCCGCTATGGAGCACCGGCTGCACCTTCGTCGATTACGATCGGGACGGACACCTCGACCTCTTCTTTAGCACCTACGTCGACTTGAACACCGGTCTGAAAATGCCGACCGGCTGCGATTGGAAGGGCATTCCGGTACACTGCGGTCCTCGTGGCCTTCCCATGGGGCGATGCTATTTGTTTCACAACGATGGCCGCGGCCATTTCACTGACGTCAGCAGGCAGGCCGGCGTGGAGGCAGGCCGGGCCTTCGGATTAACAGCCGTGGCGGCCGATTTCGATAACGATGGCTGGCCCGATATTTACGTTGCTTGCGATTCCACGCCCAGCTTCTACTACCGCAACCGGCGCGATGGAACTTTTGCTGAAGAAGGTTTGGAGCGGGGCGTGGCGCTGAGCGAAGATGGCGGCGAGCAAGCCGGCATGGGAGTCGGCATCGGAGACTACAAATTGGATGGAACGCTCGGCATTCTGAAAACGCATTTCGCCGACGACACCAGCGTCCTCTATGACAACAACGGAAGAGGCGAATTTACCGACGTGACGCTGAAGTCCGGCCTGGGCGTCGAGACCCGTTACGTCAGCTGGGGGGCTGGAATCGTGGATCTCGACAACGATGGCCTGCCGGATCTGTTCATCGCCGCCGGTCAGGTTTATCCGGAGCTTGAAAAGAAGGCGCCCCTTTTCCCTTACAAGAATCCGCGGATCGTGTTCCGCAATCTGGGTGGCGGAAGGTTCGAGGAGTTGTTCGACGAGGCCGGCCCTGCCATTGGCGTCCCGCACTCCAGTCGCGGGTGTGCATTCGGCGATTTCGATAACGATGGGGACGTCGACATTGTCATCATGAACATGAATGAGCCTCCGTCGCTGCTGCGCAACGACAATACGGGACGAAACCACTGGCTGAAGGTCCAGTTGGAGGCGACCGTTTCTAATCGGAGCGCGATTGGCGCGCGTGTGACGGCCCACTATGGCAATCGTCTACAGGTGCAGGAGTTGATGAGCCAGTCGAGTTTCCTATCGGTCAACGATAAGCGCCTGCATTTTGGGTTAGGCGCGGAAACCTTCGCCAGTCTGGAGATCCGCTGGCCAAATGGGATGAAGCAGAACTTCTCTCGCGTTCCGGCCAACCACTTGGTTCTGATCCGCGAAGATACCGGTATCGTCGCCACGCGCAAGCCACCCTTTACTCAGTAGCGCGAGGGCCTATGGGTGCTGCGTTAAGCTATCCGCTAGCCCCCGTTCAGCCGCCGCTTCGGCCCGATGGCCAGTAGCCGTGTAGGTTTCTGCCAACCCTCGATGAGGTTCGGGTTCGTTTGGGCGAAGCGTTGCGGCTTCCGCGAAATAACGCAGCGAGTCCGAGTATTCATGGGCGGCCAGTCTGGCCCGCGCCAGTCCGAGAGTGGCGGTGTACAAAAGCCTGGCCGTCCTGATATCGGTTGGATTGAGTTCGTGCGCTCGGCGCAGGGGCGAATACGCCTCGTGTTCTTGACCTTGCTTGAGCAAAACGGCGCCATAGAGCGAGTTCAGTTGAAAAATGTCGGGCCATCGCTCGACGGCCTTGGCGATCGGCTGGCGCGCTTCGTCAAATCGATTGAGTTCGTAGTAGGTGAACGCCAGGTTGTACTGCATTTGCGGCGATTGCGGGGCCAGCTCTGCGGCGCGCTGCAACGGCTTCAACGCTGCTTCCAGATCCCCATGCTGGCCGTAGATCGTCCCCAAAGCAGTCAGTTTCTCCGCATTGTCCGGATCGTACAGGCGTCCACAAACCGCGTGCGCCTCATCGCGGGGCCCCTCGTCCAGTTTTTGCGCGCATTCGTGCCTGAGCTGACTATCATTGGCATCGCGCCGCCGAATCTCCGCCGACAGCGCGAAGGCCTTTTTCGCTTCCGCCTCGCGGCCTTGTTTGCGATACACCTGCGCCAGTTGGTACGGAACGGCGCTATCTTCCGGATTCGCCTGGGCGGCCAGCTTCAACCATTTTTCGGCAGCGTTCAAATCCCCCTGTTTCAGGCAAGCAAACCCGAGATGGTACGCCGTGTCTGGGAACGGAGGCTTGCTCATGGCTTGCGTTAAATTGCGGATCGCGCCGGTGAAGTTCTGGTCCAGCAAGTCGAGCCTGCCCAGGTAATAGGCGACGTTGGGGCTATTTCCCAACTGCCGGCGCACGGTCTCAAACTCCCCGCGCGCCGTGGTCGTGTCCTTCATCTCGAATAGTGCGACCGCCAGAGGAAATCTTGCCCGCAGAACAAGC
>Ga0210401_10000604_pt1 | contig 43606 bp, 35 predicted proteins | sample IncBWH32MmetaG_FD_150866 | JGI IMG/M metagenome (GOLD analysis project Ga0210401, IMG submission 150866) | Forest soil microbial communities from Barre Woods Harvard Forest LTER site, Petersham, Massachusetts, United States - Inc-BW-H-32-M | ecosystem: Environmental > Terrestrial > Soil >...
GAGCGCTCGTCCAGATCCGCGCCCTTGCGGGAGAAGACCTTGCAATCCACCACCGTGCCCTCGATGCCGGGCGGGCAATATAGCGACGCATCTTTCACGTCGCCGGCCTTTTCACCGAAGATCGCGCGGAGCAGCTTTTCTTCGGGAGTCAGTTGGGTCTCGCCCTTGGGCGTTACCTTGCCGACCAGGATGTCGCCGGGCTTCACCGTGGCGCCGATGCGGATGATCCCGCTCTCGTCCAGGTTGCGAAGGAACGCTTCAGCGATGTTGGGGATGTCCCGCGTAATTTCTTCGGGTCCCAGCTTAGTGTCGCGGGCTTCGATCTCGAACTCTTCAATATGGATCGAAGTGTAGTAGTCTTCCTTGACCAGTTTTTCCGAGACCACGATTGCGTCTTCGAAGTTGTACCCGCGCCACGGCATGAACGCGACCAGCACGTTACGTCCGAGCGCGAGTTCGCCCATGTCGGTGCAGGGGCCGTCGGCCAGTACGTCGCCCTTCTTTACACGTTGGCCCTGATGTACGATCGGCTTCTGGCTGATACAGGTGTTTTGGTTCGAGCGCTTGAATTTGGTGAGCTGATAGATGTCGGCGCCAACTTCGCGAGAAAGCTGGCCCTCATGGGCGCCGCCGCCTTCCACGCGCACGATGATGCGCTCGGAGTCGACCGAATCGACGATGCCCGAGCGTTTGCAAATTACCACCGCGCCGGAGTCGCGTGCCGTCACATGCTCCATCCCGGTGCCTACATAAGGTGTTTCAGCGCGCAGCAATGGCACGGCCTGGCGCTGCATGTTCGAACCCATCAACGCTCGGTTGGCGTCGTCGTTTTCGAGGAACGGAATCAAGCTGGCCGCCACCGAGACGAGCTGCTTGGGACTGACGTCCATGTATTCGATTTCGTCGCGATGTTTCAGGACGAAATTGCCCGCCTGGCGAGCATTCACCAGCTCGTTAACAATGTGGCCCTTTTCGTCGAGTGCGACGTTGGCCTGCGCAATGGTGTACTTGTCTTCTTCCCACGCTGACAGGTAGTCGCAATGGGCTTCGAACTCGATAGGCTGCTTCTTGCCGCCCAGATCGCGGTTGGCCTTATCCAATTCGGAGCGGGTCAACACGTCACCGACCTTATTGGAGCTGTCGCCGGGATTCAGGATCATGACTTCGTCGACGACGCTGCCTTTCACCACTCGGCGGTATGGGCTCTCAATAAACCCATATTCGTTGATGCGGGCAAAGCAGGACAGCGAAGAAATCAAGCCGATGTTGGGGCCTTCCGGCGTCTCGATGGGGCAGATGCGGCCGTAATGGGTCGGATGCACGTCGCGGACTTCGAATCCGGCGCGCTCGCGCGAAAGACCGCCTGGTCCAAGAGCGGAGAGACGCCGTTTGTGCGTGATCTCCGAAAGCGGATTGGTCTGGTCCATGAACTGCGAAAGCTGGCTCGATCCGAAGAATTCCCGGATGGCCGCCATTACCGGCTTGGCGTTCACCAGGTCGTGCGGCATGGCCGTCGACATTTCCTGGTAGACCGACATCTTCTCTTTGATGGCCCGCTCCATGCGGACCAGGCCGATACGGAACTGGTTCTCGAGCAGCTCGCCGACCGCTCGCACGCGGCGGTTGCCCAGGTGATCGATGTCATCCACGGCGCCGATCCCGCGGCGCAGCTTCAGCAGGTACTTGATGGTGTCGATGAAGTCTCTCTGATCGAGCGTGCGCTTGTCGAGCGGAGATGCGTCGATTTTGTCGTAGAGCTTGATGTTGAACTTCATGCGGCCCACGCGCGAGAAGTCGTACTTGCGCGGGTCGAAGAACATGCCCTGGAACAGTTGCGTAGCGGTGTCGAGCGTAGGTGGATCGCCGGGACGCAGCTTGCGGTAGATCTCCAGCAAGGCGTCGTTCTGGCTCTTCACCGGATCTTTCTTGAGGGTGACCGAAATCACGTTGCCGGCGTCGTCTCGCTCGGGGAAGAAGACCTCGAACGAAGTGATGCCGTTGTCCATCAACCTGTCCAGGTTGACCAGTTCCTGGTTGGCTTCGGCCAGCACTTCGCCGGTAGACATATCGACCACGTCGGCGGCGATATAAGCGCTTTGCAGATCGGTTCGGTCGATTTCTACCTGCTCGATCTTGGCCTTGAGAATCGCCTCGTACAGCGACTTGGTAATCTTGCGGCCCTGCGTAACAATGGTTTCGTTCTTGGTGCCGATCGCCTTGGAGAGCTTAAGCCCAATCAGGCTTTCGGAAACCTTCCAGAACAGTTTCTTGTCCTTGATAATCACTTCGCTGACGTTGTAAAACGCCCGCAGGATTTCAGCGTCGGTCTTCAGACCGAGCGCGCGCAGGAACACCGTGCCGTAGAATTTCCGCTTGCGGTCGATGCGGACGTATAGCAGATTCTTGTTGTCGTACTCAAATTCGACCCAACTGCCTCGGTAGGGAATGATCTTGCCGAGGAAATAGCCCTGTGCCGGAACGCGCTCGAAAAAGACTCCGGGCGAGCGGTGCAACTGCGAGACAATAACGCGTTCAGTTCCGTTGATGATGAACGTGCCGTTTTCCGTCATCAGCGGGATTTCGCCGAAGAAGACCTCTTGTTCCTTGATGTCGCGGACTGTCTTGACGCCAGTTTCCGGGTCCTTATCGAACACCGTCAGACGAATAGTGACTTTGAGCGGAGCGGCGTAGGTCATGCCGCGCTCTTCGCACTCGGCGACGTCGTACTTCAACTGCAGACCGACCGGATCGCCGCAGCGATTGCAAAAGGTGACGATATTCTTATTGAAAGTTCCGCAGCGGTGACACAGTACGTCGCCTACGTGGAACGGATCAGTTCGGATCGTGGCGCCGCATGCCGGATTACGGCAGGTAGAACGCAGGTGGTGCAGCCCCTTGAGGTTGCCGCACTTGCATTCCCAGTTCCCGATCGCGTAGTCAACAAACTCGAGCTGGCTCAATCCCCGAAAATCGGAGATGGGGAAGACCGAATTGAACACGCTCTGCAGTCCAGTGTCTTCTCGCTCGTTCGGAAGAAGATCCATCTGCAGAAACCGTTCATACGATTTCTTTTGGACTTCGATCAGATTGGGAATAGGGATCGAGGTCTTGATTCGAGAGAAATCCACTCGCTCGCGCGTTGCGCCGTTTGCCAGATTTTCCATTTTTCGCTCCTACGGCCGATGGGCTCGCAACTCAATCGAAGAATATAAACGCCGCTGGCGTACCCCTCCCCGTTTCATGCGGCGTAAGCGCCGTCGCGGCCCGGGTTGCGGACCAGATTGAAGGGAGAGAAGCGGACACCACGGGATAATTTCAGAAATCCGCGGCCGGGAAACCGAAACCATACACGCCGGGTGTGGCAAAAAAGCGCATGGCATAGCCCTGTGCACGTTTTGAAAAACGGCACACCAAATCCGCAGGATGTTTGGTTCACAAGAGCAAGAATCCGGGTCGGTCTCCGGCCAGTATCTATTTCACTTTAGCAGACCGATCCGACTTCGTCAAATCGGCCCACGAGGTAGGTACGTGCGCGATAGGAAATTCGGCAGGAAGTCTTTTAAAACTAGTGGTTTAGCCCTAGCATCCGCTCCCTGCCAGCCATACCGCAAAACAAGCTTAGGCGCTTGCTCTACTTAACTTCCACCGTCGCCCCGGCGTCAGTGAACTTCTTCTTGATGGCCTCGGCTTCTTCTTTATTGACGCCCTCTTTGATCGGCTTAGGGGCGCCATCCACCAGATCCTTGGCTTCCTTCAAGCCCAGGCTGGTGACTTCGCGAACGGCCTTGATCACGTTGATCTTGTTGGAGCCTGGAGCAACCAGAATCACGTTGAACTCGGTCTTTTCTTCGGCCGCTGGGGCAGCCGCAGCTCCGCCGCCACCGCCGCCAGCCGCTACAGCAACCGAAGCCGCCGCGGCCGAGACGCCGAGTTTCTCTTCGAGCAACTTGACGAGTTGCGCCGCCTCGAGCAGCGACAACCCTTGAATTTGTTCCGCTATTGCGTTGATGTCCGCCATTGTCTTTTCTTTCTACTCCCTTATTGTGAGAACTTGCTTTCCTTGACTCCCTGGTCGATAACCACAGCGAGATTGCGTCCTACACCGTTGATCGCCGTAACCAATCGCTGCGCCGATGCCTGAATCAGAAACAGAACCTTGGCCAGAATCTCTTCCCGCGAGGGCAGCGTCGCGAGCGCCTGAATCGACTTGACGTCGATTACGCGGCCTTCCACCATGCCCGCCTTGAAGGTGAACGTCGGATTGGCTTTGGCGTAGCCGGTCAGCGCTTTGGCCAGCGCCACGGCATCTTTGGCCGTATAGGCCAGCGACGTCATGCCGGCCAGATTTCGCATAAGCTCTTCGGCGGGCGTACCCTCGGACGCCTTCTCCGCCAGGTTATTCTTAATGACCTTGTAGTTGCCACCCGCGCCCCGGATGGTCTTGCGCAACTCGAAATCCTGCTGCACGGTGAGCTTCTCAAATCCCGTGACGAAGATGTTCTGCGCCTTCTCGAAGTCCTTCTTCAGCGCTTCCAGGTCTTTTTCTTTATCCGATTTCTTCTTCATGATGGTTCTCCCTCAGACCTGCTTGGCATTGTACGAAGTCACGTCCAGATGAATCCCAGGACCCATGGTCGAGCAGATAGTGACGCTCTTGACGTACTTGCCCTTGGCTGCGGCGGGCTTGGCCTTTACCACCGCCTGAATCAGGCTGGAGGCGTTCTCCAGCAGCGCATTGGTCGCAAAACTGACCTTGCCGACCGGTACGTGGATCACACCGGTCTTATCAACGCGAAACTCCACTTTGCCGGCCTTCACTTCCTTCACCGCCTGCGTGATGTCCATGGTCACCGTGCCGGTTTTGGGATTGGGCATCAGACCACGCGGGCCGAGCACTTTGCCGAGTTTGCCGACCGATCGCATCATATCGGGAGTCGCGACCACGGCATCGAAATCGGTCCAGTTCTCGGTCTGGATCTTGGTGACCATGTCCTCGCCACCAACGAAGTCCGCGCCCGCCTCCTGCGCCTCGCGCTGTTTGTCGCCGGAAGCGATTACCAGGACCTTCTTCGATTTTCCGAGCCCGTGCGGCAGCACGATGGTGCCGCGAACCATCTGATCGGCGTGCTTGGGATCGACGCCCAGCCGCAGATGCAACTCCACCGTTTCATCGAATTTGGTGAATTTGACCTTCTGAAGGAGTGGAACCGCGTCGTTCAGATTGTAGGGGCGGGGTTCTACTTGCTTGGCGGCAGCATCAAACTTCTTACCGTGTTTTTTCATTTATCCTCATTGGTGCAGACGGTAGGTGACACACCAGAAGCGAGTCCCTGCCTCCCACTGAGTTGGATTTCTTGCGTTTAGCGCTTCCAATACTTTAGCAAAACGGCTTCAGCTTTGTCCACCGGCAGTCTTGTCTAATGCAGGATGAGCCTGAACGGCCCCATTTCTAACACAAAATGGCCTGAAGGAAGGGGAGCGCATGCTAGGGATTGATCATCAGCATGCAGGATGGAGAAACTGAGCCTGGAGCAGATTCGGGCGTTTCTAGAAGCCAGCGAGGCAGTCCACTTTGAAGGCAAGCGGCGGCGGGAAGTTTATGAATGGATCACGCGGCTGTTGCGGCAGCAAGGCTACCGGACACAAGGCAAGGTGGTGCGCGGGTTGCTGCGGCGCTATGTGGCGAAGATGACCGGAAGGAGTCGGGCGCAGGTGACACGGCTGATAGGCCGGTACTTGAAACACAGCGAGGTGAAGGAATCCAGTCACCGCCGCCACCGGTTTGAAAGCCGCTTCATGCGGGCCGACCTGGAGCTGCTGGCGAGGGTGGATGAAGCTCACGAAACTCTAAGTGGACCGGCGACGAAGAAGATCCTGGAACGGGAATATGAGATCTACCAGCACGTCGCCTATGAACGGTTGGCGACGATCTCGGTAGCGCACATTTACAACTTACGAAAGCGCCGGCGTTACCGCGAGTGCTGCATGAACTACACCCAGACGCGCGCCGTGCAGGTGGCCATCGGCGAACGGCGTAAGCCGCAACCAGAAGGACGGCCGGGCTACATCCGAGTCGACACGGTGCATCAAGGAGACCTGGACGGAATCAAGGGGGTATATCACATCAACGCCGTCGACGAAGTGACGCAGTGGCAGGTAGTGGGCGCAGTGGCTGCCATTACGCAATCGCATCTAGAGCCGGTTTTACCGGCGATTCTGCAACAGTTTCCTTTCCCTATCCGGGGCTTTCATTCCGACAACGGCTCGGAGTTCATCAACGAATCGGTGTCGGGCTTACTCCAACGATTGTTGATCGAGCAGACTAAATCGCGTCCGCGCCACAGCAAGACAACGGCTTGGTGGAATCCAAAAATGGAGCGGTGATCCGCAAGCACATGGGCTACAGTTACATCGCCGCGGCGCACGCTGAAGACATCGACCGCTTCTACCAACGTCACTTCAATCCCTATCTGAATTTCCATCGGCCATGCGGTCAGCCGGAGCGAATCACCGATGCGCGCGGCAAAGAGAAGTATGTCTACCGGCGATACGCTACGCCGTGGGAAACCCTGCGCTACTTGTCGCGCGCAACGCCGGACGCACTTGGTCATCTCAGACCGGAACTCAGCATCCAGGGTTTAGAGCGGATCGCCAACAGCACAGCGACACCGAGGCAGCCCGGGGAATGCAAGAAGCCAAGCGGAAACTCTTCCTCAGCTTCCGGCACGAGCGTAAGAGCGCATGAAAAGCGGAGAGCGCCGTGGAAAACGAGGAAAACCAAACCCAGGTTTCCCTCGTTTCCCCCTGCCTTTGGAAATCGCTGCGCGATTCCCACATTCCCACCGCGCCTGCGACTGCTGTCTTTCTAACCGGAATATCAATCCGAAAAACCCAAGAAAGGAGCCCAGCACAGCGCGAGCCTGAACTTCACCCCTTCAGGCTCATCCTTGGATTAGAAATGCTCACAGCGGGAAGGTACAATAGAGGCTAGTCGCTAGGCGGACGCAGATGCAGAGGCCTCCCTTGCGCTTTCTTCATCCTGAGGCATCACTAAGCAAAGCGAAGTTGGTTCAATTTGAACGGCTAACAACGGAGGTTCTCAAGAACTCGCTTCTTCCCGGACAGAGAGATTGCTTGAAGATACGTCCCGATGGAACCGTCTTGGATGGTCATCACCGCATCTATGTACTGCGAGCGCGAGGTGTGAATGTGAATGCGCTGCCAAGGGAGATCGTAATCAAAACGGAAGGCTGACACTCCTATGTTCACGGAACCATACTGGATTAAGGGTCCCTGGCCAGGAAGGCTGGCAATTTCGGCGCGGCCGCGCGGTGGCGACTGGCTAGAGGACGAGATGAAGGCATGGCGCCGGATCGGAATCCATGCTGTGGTGTCGCTTTTAACGCCCGATGAAATGGAAGAGATGAATCTCCAAGATGAGGCGAAAATTTGTAGAGAAATTGGCGTACGCTTCTATTCATTGCCGATTGTCGACCGTGGCGTGCCGGCTTTAGATAAGAAAACGATAAAGCTCATCGAAAGTGTGGACGCGGATTTGGCGCGAGGAGAGAATACTGCTGTACATTGCAGGCAAGGCATCGGGCGTTCCGGCCTGGTCGCAGCAAGCCTCCTAGTGGTGCGGGGCCTCCTGCCGGCCACAGCGGTGCAATTGGTCGGCTCTGCACGCCACGCTCCCATCCCGGAAACCCCGGAACAGCGTGCGTGGATCGATGCTTTTGCCGCAACGTTGAGTCCAGCCGGCCATCTCCCAACCGACCAATAACGTTTGGTCACGGATCTTGAGCCCGTTAGGCTCTGTTAGTGAACTACACTACGTCCACACCCATGCTGCGGGCCGTGCCTTTGACGCTGCGGACCGCGGCACCCAGATCGAAGCAGTTCAAATCCGGCATCTTGATCTTGGCGATCTCTTCAACCTGCTTCTCGGTGATCTTGCCCACCTTGTTCTTGTTCGGTTCCGCCGATCCTTTGGCCAGGTTCACGGCGCGCTTGATCAGAACCGGAACCGGCGGCGTCTTGGTGATAAAGGTAAACGAACGATCGCTAAAAATCGTGATGACGACCGGGATGATCAGGCCTTCCTGGTCTTTGGCGGACGTCTTGGCATTGAACGCCTTGCAAAACTCCATGATATTCACGCCCTGAGGACCCAAAGCGGTTCCCACCGGGGGCGCCGGCGTGGCCTTGCCCGCCGGAATTTGCAGCTTCACCTGTGCAGTAACTTTTTTTGCCATACGTAGCTTTAATCCTTACTTACCTGCAGAAAATCCAACTCCACCGGCGTGGACCGGCCGAAAATCGTGACCATCACGCGCAGCGTGTTCCGCTCCGGATTGATTTCGTCGATCTTGCCCGAGAAATTGGCGAAAGGCCCATCCACGATTCTTACTACCTCGCCTCTTTCGAAGGTCATCTTCGGGCGGGGCCGCTCGGCCGACGTCGCCTGGCGATACAGTATCGAATTGACTTCTTCGGCGGTGAGCGGTACCGGGCTGTTGCCGCCGCCTACAAAGCCGGTGACGCGCGGCGTATTCTTCACCTCGTGCCAGAGCTGATCGTTCATTTCCATCTGGACCATTACGTAGCCCGGATAAAGCAGCCGCTTGCTGGTCACCTTCTTGCCGGCCCTTAACTCCACCACTTCTTCGGTCGGAATCAGGATCTGCCCGATCTTGTCCGAGAATCCGAAAGCCTGCGCGCGCCCACGCAGCGAATCGGCCACCTTTTGTTCGAAACCGGAATAAGTGTGGATGATGTACCAGTTCTTGTCTACGTCTGTCGCTTCGGGCGCCGCAGCAGCCTCCTGCGTCGTCTCGGGCGCGGAGGTTTCGGCTACCGCGTGCTTCACCTCGGGCTCGGTTTCCTCTTCGGTGGCTTCTTCGGAAGCCTCATCCTCGGGCTCCGGCTCCTGATAGGCAGATTCTGCCGACTCTTCCGGCTCGTGCGTTTCCGTTTCTTCGGTAGGTATGATTTCGTCCTCGGCCATTTGCTCTTCTCTTACCGGGTAAATGAGGTGATAAGTTTGTTGATCGCGCTGTTCACTATATCGTCTACGACAAAGAAGTACGCTGCAAACGCGAAGACGGCCGCAATCACCACCAATGTCGTGGCTCGTACCTGTTTCCAGGACGGCCAAGTCACGCGGCGCATCTCCATTTGCAGCTCTTCGAAATAGTTCTTCATCTGGGCGGGCCAACCAGAGGCCCGCTGAATGAAGTTCCCGGACTCGCCTTCCTGTATCTGTGCTGTGGCCATGTTCTTGCTTCCTTACTTCACTTCCTGCTTGCTGGCAGGGGCAGAGGGATTCGAACCCCCAAAGGCGGTTTTGGAGACCGCTGGTTTACCGTTAGCCTATGCCCCTTCTGGGTCGTAGGTCGTGGCTCGTAGGATGTGCAACCTACGCCCACATCCTACAACCCAGTCTACTTGATTTCGCGATGCACCCGATGCTGGCGGCAAAACGCGCAAAACTTTTTCAGTTCCAGCCGCTCGGTCATGGTCTTCTTATTCTTGGTCTTACTGTAGTTCTTTCGCTTGCACTCGGTGCACTGTAAAGTAATGATTTCGCGCATGTCTGTATCCTATTCCAAAATCTCGGTCACGGTTCCCGCGCCGACCGTCCGCCCGCCTTCGCGGATCGCAAACCGCAAGCCTTTATCCATGGCCACCGGCGTAATCAGCTCCACCACCAGCCCCACGTTGTCGCCCGGCATCACCATCGCGGTCCCGGCCGGAAGCTCCGTCACTCCCGTCACGTCCGTGGTCCGGAAATAAAACTGCGGCCGGTATCCTTTAAAGAACGGCGTGTGCCGGCCGCCTTCATCCTTGCTCAAGACGTAAATCTCGCCCTTGAACTTCTTGTGCGGAGTGATCGACCCCGGCTTGGCGATCACCTGCCCGCGCTCCACGTCGTCTTTTTCAATTCCGCGCAGCAGCAGTCCGACATTATCGCCTGCCCGGCCTTCGTCCAGTAGCTTCTTGAACATTTCCACGCCCGTCACCACTGTCTTGCGCGTATCGCGGAAGCCTACGATCTCCATTTCCTCGCCGACTTTGCAGATCCCCTTCTCGATGCGGCCCGTCACCACCGTCCCGCGCCCCTGGATCGAGAAAATATCTTCGATCGGCATCAGGAACGGCTTATCGATGTCACGCGCCGGCAGCGGCACGTAGGAATCCACCTTCTCCATCAGCTCTTCTACCGTCTTTTCCCACTTCTCTTCCCCGTTCAACGCCCCCAGTGCGCTGACACGCACCACCGGGAGATCATCGCCCGGAAACTGGTACTTCGACAGCAGCTCGCGAACTTCCAGCTCCACCAGTTCCAGCAGCTCCGGATCGTCCACCATGTCCACTTTGTTCAACGCCACCACGATGCACGGCACACCCACCTGCCGGGCCAGCAGCACGTGCTCGCGCGTTTGCGGCATCGGTCCGTCGGTCGCGGCCACCACTAAGATCGCGCCGTCCATCTGCGCCGCTCCGGTGATCATGTTCTTGATGTAGTCGGCGTGACCGGGACAGTCCACGTGCGCGTAGTGCCGGTTGGCAGTCTCATACTCGATGTGCGCCACCGCGATCGTGATTCCGCGCGCCTTTTCTTCCGGCGCATTGTCGATGGAATCGAACGAGCGGAACTTCACCTTGGGATTCTTCTTTCCCAGCACTTTCGTGATGGCCGCCGTGAGGGTGGTCTTGCCGTGATCGATGTGTCCGATCGTCCCGATATTCACGTGCGGTTTGCTGCGATCAAATTTTTCCTTAGCCATAGTCTCTAGTTCTGGTTTCTAAACAACGAAGATCTGGAGCCGTTGACCAGGATTGAACTGGTGACCTCGTCCTTACCAAGGACGCGCTCTACCAACTGAGCTACAACGGCTAAATTTTCTCTTGGTGGACAGGGAAGGATTCGAACCTTCGTACCTCGCAAGGAGGGACAGATTTACAGTCTGTTGGCTTTAACCACTCACCCACCTGTCCAATACTCAAAATCCCTCCTCCGTGATCCTGGCAACAACAAGCCGCTTGTAAATAGAGGACAAAACTGGAATCGGCCGGAGGGATTCGAAATTACAAATCCATTGAAAAGTTTAGCACAACTCGGTGGCCCGCCTATCGTGCTAGATACGACTCAAGCCGGTACGTCGACTTCTTCGCTGCGGGTGGCCGGCGGAGGTACAGCCTCGCAGTGCAAGCGCATGCGTTCCAGATGGAACTCGATAGCTTCCTTCACGAGTTCACGAGCTTCTTCCAGAGTCGCGGCTGCTGCCACGCATCCCGGCAAATCGGGCACATGCGCGCTGTACCCAGTCGAGGTCGGTTCGAACAAGACCGTATATTTGGTCATTTCAACCCTGCTTGTTTTAGACGCCTTCGTCTTATGATCTAGATCAGGTAAGTGGACCTTTCCGGCTCCGATCCCCGTACCCTAAGGAGCACTCCGTCCAGCTGAAGAAAATCAGGTACGATGCACTCCTTCAGCTTCGGATGCTTCCCATGATAAGGTTTGCGATTCACTATCAGCACTTGCTCGATCGCCGGGTGCTCCAGGCATTCCAGCAGCACCCCTTCGCCAACCATACCCGAAGCGCCCGTAATAATGACTTTGAGTTTCGTCACCTCACCGATCATGCGGCGCGCTCACCTTTTTTCGCGCTGTCCTTCAGAAGCCCGAGCCGCACCAGGCTTTCGGCCGTAGCGACGATCGACTCCTCGTTCGATCGCGGTGCCCAACCCAGCACGCGCCTGGCCTTTTCGTTGGTCCCGTTCTTCCTCTTTCCAAGCTCGGGCAGGATCTGCTTCACCGCCGGATCGCGCAGCGCAGCGAGCCGCACCAGCCAGTTGGGCAGTTGCCGGGTCGGCACTCGTTTCGCCGACGCTCCCATGCGGTTCTTCAGCACCTTCGCGATGTCGAGCAAAGACATGAAATCCCCTGCGACCGCGAGGAAGCGTTCGCCCTTGGCCGCGGGGCTAGTCATAGCTCGGATGTGCAGGTCAGCGACGTCGCGCACATCCACGGCCCCGAAATAGATCTGCGGGCAGCCGGGCAGCGCGCCGTCCATCATGCGCTGCACCAGCAGGATCGAGGTCGAATAGTCCGGCCCCAGGACCGGCCCAAACACGCCCACCGGATTGACCACGGACAACTCCAGGCCACCGCCTTCCTTGGCGATGAAATCCCACGCCGCCCGTTCGGACAAAGTCTTCGATTTCACGTAGGGCAGCACGTCATCGCCATTCGGATCCGTCCAGCTAGTTTCGTCGAATGGCGTTGCCTGCGGCTTCTGGCCATAGCCGATCGCAGCGAATGAGGAGGTCAGCACTACCCGCTTGACGCCGGCGTCGCGCGACGCACGCAGCACCCGGAGCGCTCCTTCACGTGCGGGCACGATCAGTTCGTCCTCATGCTTGGGGACCGTCTGAGGAAAAGGTGACGCCACGTGCAGCACGTACTCGCAGCCGGCCACTGCCTCCGCCCAGCCCGCATCGTTTTCAAGGTCAGCGGCAATGAAGGACAAACGATCGCCCGGGTCGGCCGCGCCTTCCTTCAGCATCGCGCGAACATCGCCCTCGCGCTTCAGGTTTCGCACCGTGGTGCGCACCCGATGGCCCGCCGCCAAAAGCTGCAGGATGGAATGGCTGCCGATGAAGCCCGTCCCGCCGGTCACCAGAATTGTGCTCATCCGGAGCTGTGACCACAGTGCGGCGCTCGCCGCAGCGATGTTATCGCGACGTTCGCTGATTCTCGCGCAGCAGACGCTGTACTTCGGCGGTGAACTCGTCCTTCGCCTGGCGATACAGGTCGCCCGAGGCCGAGCTTGGGAAGCCCGAGTGCACGCCCCGCACCAAGCCATCGCGGCCGATGAAGAATGTGGTCGGCCAGGAGTTCCAGTTCACAGCCTGCGTGAGTTTGTCCTTGGCCTCGCTCGGCTCGCCGCCCACCAGCACGGTGTACTGGATGTCATAGCGCTTGATGAAGGCGCGCAGACGGGCGAGATCCTTCAATTGATCCGCTTCTTCAAACGATAGCGCGACGATCTCGAGGCCCTGGTCGCGGTACTTCTTATAAAGTTCCGCCAGGAACGGAGCTTCGTCGTGGCAATTCGGGCACCAGCTCCCCGAAATATTCACCAGCACCACCTTGCCGCGGAACTTCGCGTCGGTATTGCTGACGGTCTTTCCGTTCAAATCGGGGAAACGGTACTGGAACGGCTCGGTCGGATCCTTGACGCTGGTGTTCTTCATCGGATCCGTCGGCTCGGGCAGCCCTTTGGCGTGCGCCACCTCCCAACGAACCGCCGTCCGCTGCGTCTTCGCGTTTTCGAGCAGTTGGAGCGTCCCGTCCTTTTGAGGAGTGACTTCCAGCAGCATCGGACGGGCTGAGTCGAAGTGACTCAGCACAAATTTTCCATCCTTATATGTACCGGTCAGCGCGCCGGTATCCCCATCGATGCGCAGGACCGCGGCCGAAACCTCAGGACCGGTCTGCCGCACGATGAATCGCCAGGCTTTCTCCCCCTTCGGGCTATCGGTCGGGATCACCCACATTCCGGCGATCGAGGGCACGTCCCCTTTGACGGCCGGTGGCGGAGTATGGCGCTTCGCCGAAAAAGCATAGTTGCTCTTCTCATCTCGCCCGTCCCTCCGGTACCTTCCCTCGAGCACTCCGTCGTGAAACGCGGCGTCAAGACTGGAAGCATGGTCGTCCCATCTCAACACCAGCGACCCGTTATCAAAGCGGCCGCTCGTCGAAGTAATCTTCTCATCACCGTTGAAGAACGAGCCTTTGACGTTCGCCCCTTCGCCCGACAACTCGAAACGGAACGGAATGTCAACGCCCGAGACCTGGACAGTCGCGTCCCAACGGCCCGCCAAAGATTGCGCCACGGCCGCGGGGGCGATAGCGATAAGCATTGCGAGGGAAAACTTGGCGATCATAGAGCGGAGCATAGCACGGTTTTTGACCGTGCGCCACGGTTACACTACCCCCATCCAAATACCCCCTACCCACCGGCTTTTTTTCGGCGTATACTATGAAGAAGCCAAAGGAGGGCGCGTGACACCTATTCTCAGTAAGGACGAACAGAGGGATTTCCTCAAGCGTGGTTTTTCTCGACGGAATTTCGGCCGTCTGGCTACCATGCTCACTGCCGGCGCAACACTGCCGTTCTATAACGAAGCGGCGCTAGCCCAGCTTTCTAAGGTCGAAGCCCCCCCGGATGCGGTCTTGATCAATGCCAACGAAAACCCGCTAGGCCCCTGCAAAGAGGCTCGGGAAGCCTGCCACCGGATGGTGGACTACGGCGGACGTTACCGCTACAGCGAAGGCGACAAGGTCCAGCAGCTGCTTTCCGAACAGGAAGGCGTGAAGATGAGCTACGTTCGGATTCACGTCGGATCCAGCGGACCGCTGCATCAAGCCGTGCTCGCATTCTGCTCGCCCACCCGGCCGTTCGTGACAGGCGATCCCGGTTATGAAGCAGGCACTCGGGCGGCCAAGTTTATCGGCGCCAATGTCATCTCGGTTCCGCTCACCAAGAACTACGCGCACGACGTCAAGGCGATGGCTGCGGCTAGCCCCAATGCCGGCCTCATCTACGTCTGCAATCCCAACAACCCCACCGGCACGTTGACCCCCAAGTCCGATCTCGAATGGCTGGTCAACAACAAGCCCAAGGGCACGATTGTCATGATCGACGAAGCCTACACGCACATCTCGGGCGCGCCGTTCAACACCGATCTGGTGGCTGCCGACAAGGACGTCATCATCCTGCGAACCTTCTCCAAGATTTACGGCATGGCGGGTCTGCGCGCCGGCGCGGCGATCGCTCGTCCGGATATCAATGACAAGGTCAGCGGATACAGCCAGACCATGATGCCCATCACCGGCATGGCCGCCGCCAGTGCCAGCCTGGAAGCGAAGTATCTGGTACCCGAACGGCGCAAGCTGATCGGTCAGGTACGCGAGAATACACTTGAGTTCCTGGACAAGCACAACTTCAAATTCGTGCCATCGATGTCAAACTGCTTCATGGTGGATGTACACCGGCCAGGCATGGAAATCATCGATGCCATGCGCAAAGAGAAAGTCTACATCGGCCGCGTCTGGCCGAGCTGGCCCACGCATGTTCGCGTGACCGTCGGCACTCAAGAAGAAATGGATAAGTTCAAGGCCGCGTTCCTCAAAGTAATGGCGTAAGCCGCCGCGGTTCGCCTCCCCCTTTGGTGCGCCCACTGGAGTCTTGACCAAGGCTCTAGTGGGCGTTTCTGCTTGCCACCTCCTTCCGGTGGTTAATAAATTTAATCAAAAAGTGTTTGGTCGTTTTGCTTAAGTCGTGGTATCTTCGATTCTCAACTCTCTCGCGAAAGGAGGCAGCTATTGAGCATTGTAGGTGATGATCTTCAGAAACGACTGGATGAACTAGCAACATTTGCCCGCTGCCTTCCGGTAGCATTCCCCGTTCGTTAGTTTTCCTTCGACCAGCTTTTAATTTTTGGTGCGGGTCGCTCGTCGCCGGCTAATGCTGTCGCCTACCATTCGGGTCCAGCCGGTGGCACTCATTTATCCGCACCCAAACATTTTTATCAAGGAGGCAAGAATGCGTGTCGAAAATTGGGCGCTCCTGGATCGCTTTCTGATCCTGGGTAGCGAGGAGAATAGTTATCGAGTGGGCGTGCAAGAGCTCGACGTTGATCAGGCGTCTGCCGTTCGAGCATGCCTGAAAATCGATGGCCCGCGCGTAGTGCGAACAATTCTGGATGGCTCCGCAAGAGATCCGGCGTTGTTCGTGCTCGCCTTGGCCGCCAGCCCCAAATTTGCGGATGCCCGGACCAATGCCGCGGCGCTGGACGCTTTACCGCGCGTCGCCCGCACCGGTGCGCAGCTTCGCAAATTTGCCGCGTTCTGCACCAGCCTGCGAGGTTGGGGACGCAGCCTTCGGTCTGCCATAGCCGATTGGTACCTGAGCAAGCCCGCCGGCGAACTGGCTCGTCAACTATTCGAATCTGAGAATCTCGCCGCCTGGTCGCATCGCGACCTGCTGCGGCTTTCCCATCCGCGGCCGGCGACGCCCGCCCACAACGCGCTTTTTCAATGGGTGGTGGATGGCAAACCCGGCCATCTGGCCACTTCCGAGATGCTGGATGGTCAATTGCGCCCGATGCATGCCTTCGAGCTGGCGAAGAAAGCCCGTACCGAAGATCAAATCGTGCAGCTGATCGAAGATTATCGAATGACCGCCGGGATGGTTCCCTCCCGCTGGAAGACCTCGCCCCGGGTTTGGGAGACGCTGCTCGACAGCATGTCCTATCTCGATCTGGTGCGGAATCTCGGTCAACTGACTGCCATCGGATTAGTTCGCCCGCAAAGCGCAACCACGGCGCTGGTGGTGGCGCGGTTGCTCGACCGCAAACGCGTGGCCAATTCGAAGATACACCCCATCGTGCTCCTGGATGCCTTCCGGACCTATCGTCAGCCAGAGGGTTGGGCGCCGGTTCCGAGTGTGATGGACGCGCTGAACTCCGCATTTTATCTGGCGTTCGATAACGTCCGGCCGTCCGGAAAGCGGATCTATCTCGCCGTCGATGGGAGCTGTTCTATGGGGCTCTCGCAGTGCCTGGGGATGCCCTCGCTTTCGGCGGCGATGGCTTCGCTCGCGCTATCGATGATTTACGCCAAGGCCGAGCCCCGGTATTCGATCGGCTCTTTCCAGGGGCCGCCGGGAGTTGCGCCGCTGGCTATCGAAGAGGCTCTCAATCGGGGCCTGCACATCGATGCATTCGTGGTCCTCACCGACCTCGCGAATGCCGGCCAAAACGATCACACTGAAGCACTCGATCGCTACCGCCAGGCGACCGGAATCGCCACCAGGCTGGCGGTAATCGCGATGGCTGCCGAGCGCTGCAACACGACCGATCCCAATGACCCGCTGCAGATGAGCGTGGCAGGCTTCGACGCAAGTGTGCCCGAAATTGTGGCGGAGTTCATTCGGGGCTCGTAATTTGATACCGAGGGGGTGAAATCTGATATCGAGGCCTCTAATCTGATATCGAGGCCTCTAATCTGATATAGTGTCCGGCATGAGCCGGACACTTGCCGTACGCTTCTCCGCAGGACTTCTATTCCTGTTCGCCGCCTGGATCGCTTACACCCAGAACCAGAACAAGCAGCCTCCGCAGTTGAAGATCAACAAGGTCAAGGACGACCTGTACGAGATTGAGGGCGACGGCGGCAACGTCGCGGTTTACATCACCGATGAGGGCGTAATCCTGATTGACGACAAATATGATCAGGATCACGATCAAATCGTCGCCAATGTGAAAAGCGTCACCGACAAGCCCATCAAATATATCCTCAGCACGCATTATCACGCCGATCACAGCGGCGGCAACGCCAAGTTCCTGCCGACGGCCGAGATTATCTCCACCGCCATGGCCCGCAAGAATATCGTCGAGCACAAGCAGTCCAATGCGCCTCCCGGAGTGATGCCGGCGCGCATCACCTTCACCACCGAAGCCGCGGTGACCCTGGGCGGCAAAGAAGTACGCGCGCGTTATTTCGGACGCGGCCACACCAACGGCGACGCCGTTATGTATTTCCCGGCGCTCCGCACTGTCCACACCGGCGACCTTATGGCCGGTGCCAGCCCCTTGATCGACTACCCGGGCGGCGGCAGCCTGGTGGAATGGACCAAGACGCTGGATGGCGTCCTGACCACGCTCGATTTCGACACCGTGATTCCCGGCCATGGCCCGGTCACCGACAAAGCCGGTCTGCAAACCTACCGCGACAACGTCGAGAAGCTGCGTACCCGCGTAACCACTCTGATTCGCCAGGGCAAGTCTCAGGACGATATCGCCAAGTTCATGACCGCCGAGTATATGTGGGCGCCTGGCAGCTTGCAGCAGCAATGGAGCGTGCCGGGCTTCATGACCGAGCTCCGCTAGCATGAAGATCGGTGTTGCCGGACAAGGCGCGTTCGGCGTAAAACATCTGGAGGCGATCGCCAAGATCGACGGGATCGAAGTCGTGACGCTGGCGGGTGGCAATCCCGCCGGCACCGAGGAAGTTGCCAGAAAATTCGGTATCCCGCACTGGACTTCTAATCTCGCCGAAAGCCTGAAGCAGCCCGGCGTCGAAGCCGTGATCCTCGCTACGCCTACGCAAATGCATGCCGACCAGGCCGAGCAGTGCATGCGCGCCGGCAAGCACGTTCAGATTGAGATTCCCATGGCCGATTCTTTGGCCGACTCCGAGCGCATTCTCAAAGTTCAGCAAGAGACCGGCTTGATCGCCATGGCCGGCCACACGCGCCGCTTCAATCCCAGCCATCAGTGGATCCACAAGCGGATCAAGGCCGGGGAGCTCAAGATCCAACAGATGAACGTGCAGACCTACTTTTTCCGGCGCACCAATATGAACGCGGCCGGCAAGCCTCGCAGTTGGACCGATCATCTGCTCTGGCACCATGCCTGCCATACCGTCGACCTGTTTCAGTATCAGACCGGCGAAGCCGTCTCGCAGTGCCATGCGCTCCAAGGCCCGCTGCATCCGGATCTGAAGATCGCCATGGATATGAGCATCGGCATGAAGACGCCCGGCGGCGCGATCTGCACGCTGTCGTTATCGTTCAACAACAAAGGACCGCAAGGCACTTTCTTCCGCTACATTTGCGACAACGGAACGTACGTAGCGTATTACGACGATCTGGTGGACGGCGATCAAAAACCGATCGACCTCTCGAAAGTGGATGTCTCGATGAACGGCATCGAGCTCCAGGATCGCGAGTTTTTTGCCGCCATCCGGGAAAAGCGCGAACCGAATTCGAGCGTGGCTCAATGCCTGCCCGCGATGCAGACTTTGGACCGCCTGGAGCGAAGCTTGCAAGATCATTCCTCTAGCGCCTCGCGCGGCTCAGTAATCTAACTTTAACCGGCCTGTTAGCCGACGTTAACATGTTTTGTGATAAGGTAATGAAAACAGTCCACTAAGCTACAGCTTATAGCTTGAATCGTTTTGTATCCGGGAGGTTAGTTCATGCGTTTTTGCTTAGCGTTCTATCTACTTTTGTTATCTTCAACGCTGGCTTTCGCGCAAGCAGCCGGTGGCGTGGCGGGGATCTCAGGCGTTGTCAGAGATTCCTCCGGCGGCGTCGTAGCCAATGCCAAGGTGGTAGTGTCCAATGACGCTCAAGGCCTGGTTCGCAATCTGACCACCAATGGGGCCGGGGTCTTCGCCGCGCCGGCTCTGATACCAGGGTCTGGCTACAAAGTTACCGTCAACCAGTCCGGTTTCGCACCCTACGAGGCGGGCGACTTGATCCTGCAGGTCGGCCAGAACATCAATCTGGAAATCAGGCTGTCTGTCGGGCAGACTGCCACCTCAATTGACGTGAATGCGGCCGCCCAATTGATCGAGGATTCGAAGACCGACGTTTCGCAGGTGGTCAACTCGCGCCAGATCAGCGAGTTGCCGATTAATGGCCGCCGCGTGGACTCCTTTGTGCTCTTGACACCGGGCGTAAGCAACGACGCTACGTTTGGCCTGCTTTCGTTCCGTGGCGTGGCTGGTAACAACTCATTCCTACTGGATGGTAACGACAACACCGAGCAGTTCTACAACGAGAATGCCGGCCGCACGCGCATTCAGTCCCAGATCTCGCAAGAGGCCGTGCAGGAATTTCAGGTTGTCAGCGCCGATTTCTCCGCCGAGTACGGACGCGCCATGGGTGGCGTGGTGAACACCGTCACCAAGAGCGGCACCAACGAAACCCACGGCGATATTTTCTACTTTTTGCGTAGCACCGGGTTCGACGCAAAAGACGCCTACGCCGCCTTTAATCCGACCGAGCACCGCATCCAAACCGGCGCTACGATTGGTGGGCCGATTATCAAGAACAAGCTGTTCTACTTCCTGAGCGTCGATATCACTCGCCGGAATTTCCCGATGGTGGATAGCCAAATCAAGGTCGGCGTGCTTGATTCCGTTAATCAGATCTGGACCCCCTGCGGCGCGCCCGCGAGCGCGGCGCAGTGCCAGGCCATCAATGCGCTGCTTCCCCGCTTCTTCGGGCAAATCCCTCGCACCGCCGACAACGACCTCTATTTCGGGCGTGTCGACTACCATCTCAATGAACGCAACACTTTTAGCGCCAGCTTCAACTACCTGCGCTGGCTGTCGCCGAATGGCATTCAAACCGGCATCTCATCGACCACCGGCGCCGCGATCACCGGCAACGGCGATGACTCGGTATTCGTACGTAATGGAAAGGCCACCTGGACCTTTGTACCAACCAATACCCTGGTGAACGCATTCCGCTATGGACTGGACACCGATCGCCAGGCGGACGGCTTCGACCAAGCGGAACTCGGCGGTGGGCTCAACTATCTCGATGTATCGGTCGCCGGCGTCCAGCTTGGACCTGCGACATATCTGCCCCGCGTCGAGCCCATGGAAACGCGTAACGAGTTCGCCGATGACGTGACCTGGACCAAAGGCCGGCACACCATTAAGTTCGGCGCCAATTTCGTCAATTCGCAGGACAACGTCAACTTCCTCAGCAATCGCTACGGATCCTATACTTACCTGACCGCGTCGCAATTCGCCGAGGATTATAGCGGAAACACAACCGGCCAAAAGAACTGGACGAGTTATTCACAGTCCTTCGGAAATCCCGTCGTGGATTACTGGATTCGCGAGTTCGGCGTTTATCTCCAGGATCAATGGCGGGTCACCGACAAGCTCACGTTGACGCTCGGCGCCCGCTACGAGCACTCTTCTGTGCAGCAGCCCACCACCGTCAACCCCGATTGGCCACAGACGGGTCATATCGTCACCGGACCCCTGGACCTCATGCCTCGCGTCGGCCTGGCCTATCGGATCAACGACAAGACCGTAGTCCGCGCCGGCTTCGGCACGTTCTTCGCCCGATATATCGGCGGCCTGGTCGACAACTTGTTTACCAATAACAATCTCGTGCAGCAGTCCGATTCGTTGAGCCAGACCAATCCGACTCAATTGGCCGCCGGGCCCGTTTTCCCGAACATTTTCTCCGCTCCTCCAACGGGAGCGTCTTTGGGCGCCGCCACTATTCAATTTGTTTCGCCCAATTTGAAAACGCCATATTCCGAGCAAGCCACGCTCTCGGTGGAACGCCAATTCGGCAGAGACATGGTGCTCTCGGCGTCGGGTATCTGGAGCCACGGCGTAAACCTTTATGGCGTAACCGACGTCAATGCTCCTCCGCTGGGTCCGAACTTTACCTACAAAATCGATGACGCCAGCGGCAACCAGGTCGGCACTTACACCACGCCGGTTTACCTCAATCCGCGTCCGAACACGAAATATGGCGCCGCCTACGAAGTTACCAATGGGCTAAGCAGTTACTACGACGCCCTCGCCGTGACCTTCGAGAAGCGATTCTCACACGGCTTCCAATCTCTCCTCTCCTATACCTGGTCCCACGAAATCGACGACGGCCAGGGAGGCGGCTCTAGCGACATCTTCTTTAGCAGCCTCAGCACTGTGTTCAATGGAAACTACACTTTTGAAAAGGGCAGCGGCCTGCTCGACCAGCGGCACCGCTTGGTCTATTCGTTTGTTTGGAATCTACCTACCGTTCGTCATAACGACTTCTTCACCAAGTACGTCGTGAACAATTGGCAGCTTTCCAGTATTACCACCCTGGCCAGCGGTCGTCCGACCGGCAGCGCCAGCATCCGCATCACGGATACCCCCGTGCCCGGCATGTTATCCACGAGTTCGTTGAACGGGTTCGGTGGTAACAGCCGTGTTCCCTTCCTTCCGGTGGACAGCCTGTACACTCCCGCGACGTATCGGGACGATCTACGCATTTCCAAAGTTATCCCGCTGTGGCGTGAGCCACTCAAGCTGTTCCTCAATTTCGAGGCGTTCAACATCAGCAACACTTGGGCGCCCACCAGCTTGACCACGCAAGTGTACACCGAGGCCAAAGGCGTTCTCACGTTGACGCCTACCGCATATGGCGTGGGCTCGTCCGATGGCGGTTTCCCCGACGGCACCCAAGCGCGCCGGTTGCAGGTTAGCGCGCGTCTGGTTTTCTAGAACGGTTCAGCGCTCCGTATCCTGAAGCCGGGGGGCCAGAGTTAGTACCATACAAGCGAGGCCAGATCCGTTCCTCCAGGCGAGGAAAAACAGTTTGTGTCTTCACCAGCCGCCAGCCTGATTGGAAAGACAATTCTGCACTACCAGATCGTCGAAAAATTGGGCGAAGGCGGGATGGCGACGGTCTACCAGGCCGTCGACTTGAAAATCGATCGCCGGGTAGCGTTGAAGTTCACCTCCGCGTCATTGCTGAACTCGCCTGATATACGCGAGCGCTTCAGGAACGAGGCGCGCGCGACCTCCCGGTTGAACCACCCCAATATCGCGACGCTTTACGACGTCGAAGAGTTCGAGGGCGAGCCTTTTCTGGTGCTCGAGTATCTGCCCGGAGGCACGCTTGAGGATTTCATGCAAAAGCACAAGGCGACTGGCCAAAAAGTGGGGGTGGAACAGGTCGTCGCCATTGCACTGGGGATCGCCGAGGGGCTGGCGCACGCGCATCGAAACGGCATCGTGCATCGTGACATCAAGCCCGCCAATATCCTGTTCAGCGCCGACGGCTTGCCCAAGATCACGGATTTCGGAATATCGAAGTTTCGCGAAGCGGCCGACCTGACCAAAACCGGCCGCGTGATGGGAACCGCCGGATATATGGCCCCTGAACAGGCGCAAGGGATGGACGTCGATTCGCGCGCCGATATCTTTTCGTTCGGCGCCGTTTTGTTCGAATTGGTGACCGGCGAAAAGCCATTTCAAGCAGACTCTGTTCCCACGCTGCTCTACAAAATCGTCCATGAACAGCCGCCCCAGGCCCGTGCCCTGCGCCCCGAGGTGCCGGAGGCGCTGAATGCGCTGGTTCGAAAATGCCTGGAGAAGAAGCGGGAAGATCGGCCGCAGCGGACCGTGGAACTGAGCGACGCACTGAATGGCGTCCGCCGTCGAATCGAATCGAGCGACGGGGCTGACGGCGCCACCAGGACGATAGCCGCGGGCTGGGTTTCGGCGCGCGGGCTCGTCACTCGGCGGGCGCTCTGGCTGTGGTTATTACTGCCTGTGACCCTCCTGCTGGCTGTGCTTCTTAAACCAGCAATTCTCGAACGTCCGATGGAGTGGTGGCGGGCCAGAGGTGTTCCTGGAGAAAAGAAGCTGGCCGTGCTGGCCTTCACCAACGTCGGAAATAATCCGGCGACGCAGGCCTTCTGCGACGGCCTGATGGAGACGCTCACCAGCATGTTGACCCAGCTGGAAGACTTTCACGGATCGCTTTGGGTTGTGCCGGTCAGCGAGGTTCGGGCCATAAAGAGTCTGGCAGACGCGCGCCGCGAGTTCGGCGCAAATCTCGCCATCACCGGAAGCGTGCAGCGCTCCACCAATCAGGTGCGGATCACCGTCAATCTGGTGGATGCCGCGCGGGGACGCAATCTGGCATCGCGCGTTATCGATGCCCGGGTGGACGATCTCACCACCCTCGAGAACGGAGTGCTGGGCCAGGTGGCCGACATGCTGGAAGTGGAACTGCAGCCCAAAGCGCGCAATCTGCTGCGTTCCTCCAACACCAAGGTGGCCGATGCATACGACTATTATCTGCAGGGTCGCGGTTATTTGTACCGTTTCGATAAGCCCGGAAATTCCGACAACGCCATTGCCGCGTTTGAAAAGGCGCTGGTCAAGGACTCACGCTATGCTCTTGCTTATGCTGGACTGGGCGAGGCGTATCTGTCGAAGTACAGCATGAACAACGACCGGCAGTGGCTGGAAAGGGCCATGACCAGTGGCCAGCAAGCCATCGTCCTGAATAACTATCTGGCCGCGCCTCACGTGACCCTGGGAATTATCTTCCGCAACACGGGCCGCTACAAACAGGCCATCGAGGAGTTCAAGACCGCCCTTAACCTCGACCCTTTGAATGCCGACGCCTATCGCGAGCTCGCTACCGCCTATGACAATTCCAACCAACTCGCCGAAGCCGAGAAGACCTACCGGCGCGCCATCGATTTGCGGCCTAGCTCGTGGCTGAGTTATAAGGACCTGGGCGTGTTTTACGTCAATCATAGCCGCTACCGCGATGCCGAGCAGCCTTATCGAAAAGTGATCGATCTGACGCCCGACAATGATTGGGGCTATCGGAATCAAGGAACGCTCTACTACCTGGAAGGACGATACCATGAAGCCGAAGAAATGCTGAAGAAGGCGATAAGCCTCAGGCCGACTGTCGCGGCCTACACTAATCTATCGGTGCTCTACTATTTCGAGGGCCGCTACCCAGACATGGTAAGTCTTAACAAATTAGCTCTGGATCTTCCGGAAGGCCGGATAAATTCCCTGGTATGGGGGAATCTCGCGGATGCCTATCGCTGGGCGCCGGGGATGCGCGAAAAGGCTCCCGAGGCCTACCAGCAAGCGATTCGTCTTGCCGAAGAGGGGCTCGCACTAAATCCGAAAAGTGTCAACTTGACCATCCGTCTGGCCGTGTATTGGGCTAAGCTGGGCGATCGGAGTAAAGCGCTGGTGTACCTGGCGGATGCCAGGAAGCTCGCCCCGTCGCACATGAACGTGTTGTTTCAATCGGTGCTGGTTTACGAATTGACCGGCCAGCGGAAACTGGCTCTCCAAGCGCTTCAGGACGCCTTGCGCGCCGGCTATTCCAAAGATGATGTACTCAGGGAGCCGGAACTTGCTAAGCTTCGAGAAGATCCGCACTTTCAGCGGCTGATCGATTCGCAGCCGTAACCAGGAACCTTACACTCAACAGGAGAGCCGATGGCCCGCAAGAAAAACGAGAAGCTCGCGCTTAAACAGGAATCGATCAAGACACCGGCTAGTTTTGATTATGAGGTGAAGGTAATTCCATTCAGAGATCGGCGCGGCAACAACCGCTTGAGCATCGAGTCGCCAGGCGGAAAGCCGCTCAAGGAGCTGCATGTACGGGCGAGCGAGGGCTCCGGAAAACGTATGGTGGTCGGCTGGCGCGTGGATACGAAGCGAATCCCTAAAGAAACATCTGCCCACATTCAGATCCATTTTCCGATCGGAACGCCGTTCAGTTATATCCTCGGACCACTCGAAATCGACCACAGCTCCGGCGCCGCCCGCGAAGTGGTCTGGAAAAGGATCAAGCGCAAGGGCAACGTCATGCATCATGTGAAGTTTAACTACACCGTCCAGGTCACGACGAAACATGTCGACGGAACGACCGAGACTTACTTGGCCGAAATGGACGACCCCATGGTGATTGTCGACTGATCGATGCTGTCCGGTTCCAAATACCGAAATCCAATAGGAGGAAGCAATGGCGCGCAAACAGAACGTGCGACCCGTATTAAAACAAGAGCCCGTCAAAACCCCGAGGACTTTTGACTATGCAGTGAACGTGATCCCTTACAAGGACTCGCGCGGAAATAACAAGCTAGAGTTCACCACGTCCACCGGCAAGCCGGCCAAGCAGCTTACTGTCGCGGCCAGCGAGGTAAGCGGGAACCGCCTGGTGGTCGGATGGCAAGTAGACACCAGTCAGGTTCCCGGAGAGACCGCCGCCCTGTTTCAGATCACTTTTCCAATGGGAACCCCCTTCAGTTACATCATCGGCCCCCTCGAAATCGACGACAGTTCCGGCACCGGTGTCGATCTACTCTGGAAAAGAGTCAAGAGAGAAGGCCACGTACTCCACTATGTAAACTTTTACTACTCGGTTTCCGTCACCACGCAAGACGCGAATGGTGGTACGCAGATTTATGTAGCCGAACTTGCGGACCCGATGGTGATTGTGAATGGCAACGGTGGATGATCTTGAGGCTCGACACCCGGGGCTTGGACACCGGGCTCCCGCCGCTTGACTTTTCCGCCCCGCGCCGACTAGACTCAACCCAGCGCCCTAGGAGAGCTAAATGACCATGAGTTGCACGCCAAAAATGCGGTATCTCGGACTCCTGCTTGCCCTGCCACTGGCAGCCGGCAGCGTTCGCATCATCCAGACCAATAGCGCCGGTGACAGCGTCTCCATCATCGATCCGGCTACCAATAAGGTCGTCGGCGAAATCAAGGGCATCGAGGTTAACCACGGGGCCGCCGCGGCTCCCGACGGAAGCCGTTACTATATCAGCAACGAAGCCGAGAGCACTCTGGATGTAGTCGACACCAAGACGCTCAAGGTTATTAAGAACATTCCCCTCACCGGCCACCCCAATAACATATCGATCAGCAAGGACGGCCGCCGAGTATATGTCGCGATCGCAGTGGCTCCAGGCGCCGTGGATGTCATCGACACCACCTCTATGGAGAGGGTCAAGAGCATCCCCGTGAAAGGGGCCGTGCACAACACCTACGTCACGCCCGATGGCAAGTACGTGGTCAGTGGCTCGATTCCAAGTAAAACCATCACCGTAATTGACCTGCCGACTGAGACGCCGGTGTGGTCGCTCACGATGGACTTAGGAATCCGTCCCATGGCGTTCGCATCTAACCCCGATGGGTCCACGAAATGGATATTCGTCCAGCTTACCGGCTTCAACGGATTTGCCGTGGTGGACTTCGCCACCCACAAGGAAATCAATCGGATCAAACTCCCGGACATCCGTGCGGGCAAGGAGCCATTTCCAAAGGGCGGGAATGAGTCGCACGGCATGGCGATCACCTCCGATGGAAAGATCCTAATAGTCAACAGCCGGCTGAACAGCGCGATTTACTCCTATTCACTGCCTGACCTGAAACTCTTGGGCAGCGCCGATGTGGGCAAATCCCCGGACTGGGTGACGCTGACGCCTGACGGCAAATCGGCTTACGTGGCCAACGCCGGATCGAACTCGGTGTCCGTGGTCGACATCCGATCCATGAAAGAGGTTACGCGTATCCCTGTTGGACAGGCTCCCAAGCGGAACACCACCGCCGTGCTCCCATAGCATAGCCGACGTCGGATCTCAACGATGTCGAAAATGCTTGAGGAGATCCGCGAGCAGCCAGCCGTTCTCGAACGCACCCTCCAGGCCGAACGCAAATCGATCGAGAAGTTGCGCGTGGTCCTCTCGCGCCAAATGCCCCGGCTGATCATGCTGGTGGCGCGCGGTACCTCCGATAACGCCGCGCAATTCGGCCGCTACCTGCTCGAAATCACCACCGGCATCCCGGTCACGCTGGCCGCGCCCTCCATCTTCACGCTGTATAACGCGCCCTTCCGGTTCGACGGCGTGCTGGTGATCGCTATTTCGCAATCCGGCGAATCCACCGATACCAACCTGGTGCTGGAACGCGCGCGCCAGCAGGGCGCTCGCACCATTGGCATCACGAACGAGGCATCCAGCACGCTCGCGCGCCTGGCCGAACACCCCTTTCTAGTCCATGGCGGGCGGGAACAAAGCGTCGCGGCCACCAAGACCTACACCGGCCAGTTACTGGTTCTCTATATGCTGGCTCATGCCCTAGGCGCCAACATCGCCCTCGATGATCTGGCGCGTTTACCCGAATGGACCAGCCGCGCGCTTGCACTTGAACCAGAGGTCGCCCGCCGCGCCGAGCGATATCGCTTCATGGATCACGCCGTGGTCGTCGGCCGTGGATTGAATTACGCCAATGCCTTCGAGTTTGCGCTCAAGTTGATGGAAACCTGCTACGTAGTCGCCGAGCGATTCTCGAGCGCCGATTTCCTGCACGGCCCCATCGCCATGGTCGAGGCTTCGTTTCCAGCCTTCTTATTCGCGCCCTCGGGAGTTACCTGGCCAGGCCTGCGCGAGATGATCGAAAAACTCGCCAGGCTCAAGGCCGAAACCCTGGTCATCACCGATCAGAGCAATACCGAAGCGCTGCCGCTCGGCGATCACGCCATTGCGCTGCCGATTTCGCTCCCGGAGCTTCTTACGCCGATACCCTACATCGTTCCCGCGCAATTATTCTCCGCGCGCCTGGCCGAGGAAAAGGGCTTCAATCCCGACCAGCCCAGGACGTTGAGCAAGGTAACTAGGACGCTGTAGCCCGGCTCCCCACCATTCCGCTGAGCGGGCTGCTCGCACTGGCGTACAACTTCTTCGGCATGCGTCCTGCCAGATGAGCCAGACGGCCCGCTTCCACCGCCAACCTCATCGCAGCGGCCATCTTCTCCGAGTCTTCCGCCTCCGCGATCGCGGTGTTCATCAACACGCCGTCGAATCCTAACTCCATCGCGATGGCCGCGTCCGACGCCGTTCCGACACCCGCATCGACAATCAGCGGGACTTCGGTAATGTTCTCGCGCATGATCCTGAGGTTGGTCGTGTTCTGGATTCCCAGCCCCGACCCTATCGGCGCCCCCAGCGGCATCACCGCCGCCGCCCCCGCGTCAATTAGCTTACGTGCATTCACCAGATCGTCGTTGGTGTAAGGCAGCACCACGAAGCCTTCTTTCACCAGCACGCGCGTGGCTTCGAGTAGCCCCTCGTTATCGGGGAACAGCGTCTTCTGGTCGCCAATTACTTCCAGCTTGAGCCAGTTCGAGAGTCCCACCTCGCGTCCCAGGCGCGCCGCGCGGATCGCTTCATCGGCGTTGTAACAGCCGGCCGTGTTCGGAAGGATGAACATCCGCGACCGGTCGACGTAATCGAGTAGCGACTCTTTCGATTTATCCGTCAGGTTTACCCGCCGGACCGCCACTGTCACCACTTCGGCGCCTGAAGCGGCATGGCACCGCGCCATCTCCTGGAAGCTCCGATATTTGCCGGTGCCGACGAATAGTCGCGAGTTGAATTGGCGGTCTGCAATGCGCAGAAGGTCAGACATGCCCCTATTTTACCGCTTAGAAGTCGTTCAGCTTGGCCAGGAGAGCGCGGATTTTGTCCGCGTCTGGCTTGGAGGGGCTGTCGGCAAGAGCGGCTTCCAGGGCTGCGCGACCTTTGATACGGGCCCCCTGCTGTATCAGAGTCGCGCCCAAGTGATAGCGGAATATCGGTTCGTGCGGATCTTTGTCCAAAAGTTTGTTGAAGATTTGAAGCGCCGGATCAGGCATGTCCTTCTTGAGATAGATCCAGCCCAGCGTATCGGCGAACTGCGGATCGTTCGGTGCTTTCTGAACAGCCCGTTGCGACAGTTGTAGCGCTTCATTCACGTCGCCTTGGGTTTCGACAATTAAATAAGCCACATTATTCAAGACGTTCGCATTTTCAGGCTGCAGCTTCAAGGCACGGCGATACTGTGCCAGAGCGAGATCCAGGCGGCCGGCGCCTTCCAAGGTGGAAGCCAGCATCGCGGTCGGCAGCAGTTCTTCCGGCGCAGCCTTCTGCGCGCGCTCCAGAACCGAGATTGAATTTCCCCAATCGCCTTTGGCCCGATAGGCCTCACTCAACTTTAGAAGCAATAGGATCGAACCGGGATCATCCGTGAGCAGCGTTTTAAACTCGGAAATCGCGACATCGTATCGGCTAGTGCGAAGCGCCAGCGTAGCCAACATGTTGTGAATCAGGCTGCTATCCTCCGCTCGAAGTGTAACCTTCTTCAGCACGTCGAGGGCTCTATCCATTTGCCCTTGCGCGGCGTACATGACCGCGAAGCCGCCCGCTGCTCCCGTCGGGTCAAGTTTATTCAATTGCGTTAAAGCCTCTTCGGCCTCTTTGAACTTTCTTTCGTTGGTATCGAGCAGCGCCAACTGGAGCATCGCCGAGGGATTACCTGGAGACAGTCTGAGGGCTGCATTAAGTTCATTTCTAGCCTCGCCGTCCCGACCCGCTGCCCGGAGCGCTACCGCCTTAACAAGCCTGGCTGAAACATCTCGCGGGTCCAAACCAATGACTTCATCACAGCGCCTCACGGCCTCATAAGGCTTGTTTTCCTTCAAGGCGAGCTCGGCCAAGGCCTTGCGAGGGGCAGTGTAATCGGGCTGCATCCGAATCGCTTGCTCGAATTCGTTTTTCGCCCCTGCGAAATCATTCTTCAAAACCAAAGCTTGGCCGTATTTGTAGTGGAGCGTAACGTTCTCGGGTGTCGATTGCGCTAGCGCCTTGTAATCGGCGATGGCCGACTTCGCGGCCTGAGGACTTTTCCCCGAGAGCTTCAGGCCGGCCCGTATTGCAATGGCCTCCTTATCTTTAGGCTGCTCCTTTAAGATGTCGTCAACCACCGCTGCGGCTTCAGCGCGCTTGCCCTCGGTAAGCAGCACGTCGGCAATCCGCTTTTGAAAAAACACTTTCCGCTCCGGTGCAACCCGGATGCCTTCTTCAAATTGATGCAGCGCTTCCGGCCAATGCTCGATTGAGCCGTAAAAATCCCCTACCGCCAAATACGTTGGGGCTCGCTGCCCGAGCGTAGCCTGCAACCTGTCTATCAAGCCCAGGGCCTCGTCTTGCCGGCCCAGACGCCAGTAAAGACGAGCAAGGTCGGTCACAAACGTAGGCTGGCTCGGATTGTTCGCGATCTTTAGCTTCCAGATCTCTTCAGCTTCCGCAATCCGCCCTCGGGCTGAATAATGGGCATAGAGGGCATCGTAAGCAGGCCCGTGCGATGGGTTGTTCTTAATGAAGTCCCGCGCCAGACGTTCAGCTTCCTGGTTCTGCTTGTTTTGGAAAAAAGCCTCAACTAGGCTGATCGCCACATCCGGCTGATTCGGTTTCGCTTGATGAGCGCGCCCAAAGGAATCAATGGCGTCGTCCATCCGCCGGTCGAAAAGGGCCACATAGCCTTTGAAACGCAATCCAGCAAATGAATTCGGATTCTTGCTAAGGAACTGCCCCGAGACATCCTTGAGACATTGGTATAGGAACTGGGGACGGCTGGGGTCCACAATCAGGCCTGAGAGGCATAATTCCCCTAATTGAGCGCGAATGTCGTCGCGCTCCGGGGCCAGACTATTTGCTCGAGTGAGTTCCTGCCAGCCATCCTGAAAATGTTGCAGCTTGGTTTCCGAAAGACCCAGTCGGAAATGGGCTTCCGCGGAATTCGGGTCTTTTTGTAAAGCGCGGTGGTAGTTGAGAGAGGCTTCCTCAAACTTGCCGGAGGCAACCATGGTATTGCCTCGATCGACGTAGTACTTTGAGCTTCGAAAGCACCCGGTGCAAACGACCAGCAGAACTGTGACGGTGTAGACGCTAGCCGATCGCATTTTAAATCCAACGTACCACGAGATGCCGGCTAGTCCTTAGCGAAACACGATTCTTATAGTGCTATGGCCTTTTTCCGCCGCCACGCTGCAAATACCGCCAGGCAGCCGAGCAGGAGTGCCGAGGTGGCCTTCGGCTCTGGCACCGTACTATTGGTGTGGCCGGTTATATTCCCGCCCGCCGTTGTACCGAACGAGAAGGTTACTGCGGTGATAGTCGTGCCGCTCGTGATTCCCGTGAGACCTGTGAGATGGAAAGTAGCGCTTCCTTGCAGGAAGGGATCATGTGAGCCGTTGTCGATCGACCCGACTGCGTGGGGGTAGGATGTGGCGCCCGCGCCGCCGACGATCGTCTGACTGGGTGCTTCCAGGGATCCTAGTTCTTCCAAAGTGAAGTTAGATCCGCTATTTGAAAAATCCCAACCGTCAAAACTTCCGCTGCCGGCCGTTACGTTTCCGGAACCATCGACATCCACCAGCGTGCCGGTGTAGCTGCGGTTAGAATCGCTTACCGAGCCGCTAAAAGAATTTGAGATTGTGAACATCAGATCGCTGATATCGCCCCCCACCGAGTGGACTTGTGCAGCCGTCAGCAAATTGCTCAGAACAATGTCAATGGTGCCGGTTCCGGTGGTAAACATCGCCGAGGCATTCACATTTTCGGTGCCGTTCATGGCGCCTGTGGCGGTTGAAAAAGTTGTTGTAGCAGCAGTGGCGATGGTTGAAGACAGAGCAATCAATAGAAGTGCGGGTAGAGTCCGAATAGCGAAGAAAGTGATAGATGTTGGCATATAGAGGGTTCCTGTCCTCTTCTGTCACTATAAAGTCACTGGCGCCTGAAGGCAACAGTTAAGGGACCAATAAGGTCCCATCGGCCGGCTCAAGAAGTACTAGTACTAGCAACGCTAAGCTCCGTCCCCGGCGTCCCGGCCGGCGATAAACTTCTTCAATAACCTCCCACCAGTTATCCTGTAATAAGCCACCATGGATTCGCGCGCCGTAGCGCTTCCCCTGCAGGAGCGGGTGGAGGCAGAGGGTCATTTAATCGACTCCCACATCATGGAACAGATCTTCGATACCGTCGTGGAATTTCACGGCCGCTTCGAAGTGGAGCAGTTTCGCATCGGACGCACCAATAGCGAGGCGTCCTATCTGCGTCTGAAGATCGATGCCGACGACGCGGATTCGATGCAGAAGATGCTCTCGCAGTTGCTCGGACTGGGCTGCTCCATGGTCGACTCCGGCGACGCCGAGCTCCGCCAGGTCGAACGCGACCGCTGCGCTCCCGAAGATTTTTACTCCACCACCAATTATCGAACCTATGTCCGCCGCAACAACCAATGGGTGGAAGTCCAGAACCAGCGCATGGATGCCATGATCGTTGTCGATGGCGACCAGGCCTGGTGCCGGCGTATGCGCGATCTGCGATTCGGCGACCTGGTGGTGACTGGGATGCGCGGCATTCGCGTGGTTCCCGAATCGAAGGAACGCGATCGCCTTTCGTTCGCCTTCATGAGCAACGGCATCTCTTCCGAGCGCCAGGTGGAAACGGCCGTGAATCAAACCGCGGCCTTGATCGAACACGCGCGCTCGGCCGGACAGAAGGTTGTCGCCGTGGCTGGTCCAGTGGTCGTGCACACGGGCGGCGCCGTCGCGCTTTCTAAATTGATTCGCGAAGGCTACGTGAACGCGCTGCTGAGCGGAAACGCCCTGGGCGTTCATGACATCGAGGCCGCGCTGCTGGGAACCTCGCTGGGCATCCGGCAGAGCGACGGGCGTCAGGAAGAACACGGTCATCGCAATCACATGCGCGCCATCAACGCCATCTATCATTGCGGCAGCATCCAGGGAGCGGTCGAGAGCGGCCGGTTGCGCAGCGGCATCATGTACGAGTGCGTCCGGGGAAACGTGCCGTTCGTGCTGGCCGGCAGCCTGCGCGACGATGGCCCGTTGCCCGACACGATTACCGACATGAACCTCGCCCAGGACGCCTACGCCGAGCAATTGAAGGGCGCCGGTCTGGTGCTGTGTCTCGGCTCCATGCTGCACTCCATCGCCGTCGGCAACATGCTGCCCAGCTGGGTGAAGATCGTGTGCGTGGATATTAACCCGGCGGTGGCCACCAAAGTGAGCGATCGCGGAACCGGCCAGGCCGTAGGCATCGTGACCGATGTCGGATTGTTCCTGGAGATGCTGGCGCGGACCCTGATCCGGGCCGAAAAATGATCCCTGCTGAAAAATGAAACGCGTTTACACCGACCAGCATGCCGCCGCTGGCGTCCGCGCCAAGCTACCCGCGATCGAGACCTGGCCCAATCAGTATCCCGGCTACGAAATCGAAATCGTGATGCCCGAGTTCACTTCGGTCTGCCCCAGAACCGGCCTGCCCGATCACGGCCAGATTACGCTGCGTTATGTTCCCGACGAGCTGTGCTTGGAGCTGAAGTCGCTGAAGATGTACACGCTGGCATACCGCAACCTCGGCATCTTCCAGGAGAACGTGGTCAATCGCATTTTGAGGGATGTGGTAGCGGCCTGCCGTCCGGTCGCGGCCACGGTCACCGGTGAGTTTACGCCGCGCGGTGGAGTTTACACCACCATCACGGCAAGCTGGGGCAAGAAACCCAGCCGGAGCAGGAATGGAAAAAGGTGAAGAGCTGGCCGCGGTTCTCGCGGAAATTCGGCAGCGAGTGCGCGCGCGAAATCCGAATGGCACAGTTTCAGGCGACATTCCACTCCCCGATCTGACTCCTCTGCTGCACGCCCGCGACGCCGCTGAGGGCAAGGTGGCCAGCATCGGCTCGGTGAATCCGCGTCCGCCTGGGGCGCTCAACTCGATCATCCAGCGCGTAAAACGTTTGGTGGCGCGCGCTCTCGATTGGCATATTCGCGAACAGGTGGAATTCAATCGCGCCTTGGTGGCCTGCGTGCAATCGACCATCCAGGCGCTGAACGACAACAATCGCGCCTTGGCCGCGCTCGCTGCGCGGATCGATCAGCTGCGCGAGGAGTCTAACCGGGCATTCCACGAGCTTCGCGAGGAAGCTCGGCAGCTCAAGGATGTACGCGCGCACTGGTCCCAATGGCGCGTGGATTGGGAACAAAAGCTGACCGCCAACGAAATTCATTTCCTCAAGAGCATCGCCGAAATGCAGGGTGCGTTCCAACATCGCGTCACGTTAATGGACGGCAATTATCGCGAGCAGATAAAGGCGCATCATGCCAACTTCGAAGCCGCCATGGTTCGCCAGTCCGAAGAGATTCACAAACGATTCTGGGCTGACCTGGACCGCGTTCGTACCGAGTATGAATCGGTCATTCATGCCGAGCTGCGGCTAGCGCGCCAAAAGGCTTCGCTCTCGAAGGCTACCGGCCAAGCCGCCGCTAACGCTCCGCCGCCCGAGTTCACCGGTATCGACTGGCTGAAGTTCGCCGAAAAGTTTCGCGGCTCGGAAGATGCCGTCCGCCAGCGGCAACAGATGTATGCGGATCGCTTCCGCGCGCATGCTCCAGTGCTCGATATCGGCTGCGGACGCGGCGAAATGCTGGAAGTTTTTCGCGGAGCGGGCATCCCGGCCCGTGGTATCGATTTGAACGACGACTCCATCGCACTCTGCCAAAGCAAAGGCTTGGACGCGGAAAATGCTGACATGTTCACCTATCTCAACACCCTCGCGGATTCCTCCTTGGGTGGCGTCGTTTGCTGCCAGGTAGTGGAGCATCTCGCGCCCGAGCGCTTGCCTGAGATGGTTCGCCTGCTGCATGAAAAGTTGCGGGCCGGCGCGCTGGTGGCCATCGAGACTCCGAATCCCGAATGCCTGGCCATCTTCGCGACCCACTTCTACATCGATCCCACCCACCGCCATCCGATTCCTCCGCCGCTCATGAGCTTTTATCTCGAAGAGGCCGGCTTCGGTCGAATCGAAGTGGAGCGGTTGTACCCGGCGGTGGACGCCATGCCGTCATTAGCGGAGTTGCCGGAAGCGTTTCAAAAGGATTTCTTCGGAACCCTGGACTACGCTATCTTTGCGACCCGCCTCCCATAGCCGTCAGCTCTTCGTACATCCGCTTCTGCTGCCCCGCGATCACGCCCCAATCGAACCGGCGCTCCACGGTCATGCGAGCCTGCCGCTCGATAATTTCGCGCTTGGCCGGGTTATCCAGCAAGTCGCGAACAGCCGCCGCCATCTGCGCCCCCGTACTCGCCACTACCACGTCTTTGCCGGCTTGGAGATCCAGCCCGTTAACTCCCGCCGGTGTGCTGACGATGGCCTTGCCCATAGCCATCGCTTCCATGATTTTGATATTGGTTCCCGCCGAGGCCAGCAACGGCGCCACGACAATCGCCGCGCGCCGGTACGCTGGGCGCACGTCCGAGACAAAATCTTCCAGCTCCAGGCCCGGCTGCTCCAGCGCGAGCCGAACACGATCCTGATAACGATCCAGATAATACTGAGGTCGCGCGCCCGCAATGATGTGCAGCGTGATGCCGAGCGGCTGAAGCCGCGGCCAGACTTCGCGCAGGAAGAAATCGACCGCCAGGACATTGGGCAAGTGGGCGAAAGATCCTATGAACAGCAAGCGGCGCGGATCGGCGGAATTTGGAGTGGGCTGGAACCTCTCCAGATCCACGCCGTTGGGCAGCGCCACGGCGCTCGTGGATAACACGCCTTCCCGCAGCGCCAGCCCGCGATCTTTCTCCGACATCGTCACCACGCGGTCCACGATACTCCAAGCGGCGATTTCAAACGGTTTCCAGCGCTCGAGTTGATGCCGCAGCTCCCAGTCGTCACCTTGCTCGAGAAGCTGCTGATAAAGATCCAGCGTGACATCATGCTCCACGAGAATCGTCTTGGCAGGCGCGCAGTCCACGGCATATTGGGCCATCTGCGTGAACTCGAGTTGCACCACTCCGGGCTTCCATTTGCGAACCGTTTGGCGCAGCGCGGCGTGGAAGGCCGGTGAATCGAACTCTTCGACGACATCGGGACGATCGGTCGAAGGCAGCAGGTGGCTCCCGGAACGCTTCACCAGAACCACTTCGCAACAGATCTGCAATAACTCAGCCGGGACTTCGCGCGCCTCGCCCGCGAACGACACCAGCACCTGATCGAAATCCCGCGAGGCCCAACCCATCAGGTTGTACATCCGCACCGCGCCGCCGTGCGCCAAGGGATACGGCAGGTACGGCGTGGCCACCACCACCACCGGCCGATTGCGAGGCGCGCAGCCCGGCGCCACGGTCACCGCCCCGCTGCCGATCGCCAAAATGTGGTCGTCGCTCAGCGCGGCCGCCTCGCGGCGCTTCCACCAGAATGGCGCGCGCCAAGCCTCCGACAAAGTTGCCACCGCGGCGGGATTCGGCGTATGCGAAACACTCGCCAGATTCAGGCGCTGTACCGCTTCGCGCCACAAGCGTCGAAACACTCGCGGATCGTCAACCGCGCGCGCCAGAAATCGAAGATAGTTCAACTCCAGAACCTGATCCAGGAATTCGCTCGAATAATACCGGGAAGTTGTGGCGCGGTGCTTATGAACCACTCTCGCTGCTTCCACGAAGACTGACGGCCAGCCCTTCTGCCAGGCGCGAAATCCGAGATCGAGATCCTCCACGTAAGCCGGTTGGTAGACCTCATCGAGCCCTCCCAGCTCGTCCAGCTTAGCGGCGTCGAACAACGAGCACCCTCCGCTTCCATAGAGCACGTAGCTCAGATCCTCGCCTGGAAAAGGAAGCTCACAGCGCACCGGGAAGTCCGCGGGCTTGCGATCGGACGGGAACGGCATCACCGCCTTGCCGGTCTCCTCGCGCCGCGCGCCGTCCGGGAAAAAGATCTGGGCCGTAGCGCAGAAAAGATCGGGTACCCGGGCGAAGGCCGTCAGCAGCGCTTCGAGAAATCCTTCCCCGATCGCCATATCGTTATTGAGCAGGCAGACGTGTGAGTAACGCGATTTCCGAACCCCGGCGTTGACAGCGCTCGCAAACGACAACGGCGTCGGGCTCTCCACCAGCGCCACGGTGTGATACCAGCTCCGCAGAAAATCGGCGGTCTGGTCATCGGACCCGTTGTCGACAACGATGATCTCCCCGCTCATCCGCTCAATCTGCCCCACCACTTTGGGTAACAGGTCGGTGAGCAACTCCCGTCCGTTGCGCGAGGGGATGACCACCGATACGCCGCGTGGACGCGCCTGGGATGCATATGGCACCGGCGCTCGCGGAGGAATGATCGCCTTAAGAACTGCAGTCGCTAGCCCGGCGGTCTTAGCGAGCAGGACGCGCGCCGGCCGCACTAGAGCTCTCGGATGACGCAGCCTCCACAACCACGTATACGTGGCGCCGCCCGGCGAGAATTCCCACACGAAGAAATTCCGGGTTCTCCACGCCACGTGCCTGGCGATGGTGCCCAGCGTGCTCGGACGCAGCATGAAATGGCCGAACGCCTCGTTGAACGCCAGAAAGTTCCAGGGCGAGAGAGCCAAAGCGATCAATCGCATGCGCCAGTACGGCATGCGCGGCTGCAGAATCACCGCACAGAGCCGAATGCGTTTGTCTCGAAAATGCCAGCGGAACAGTGACAGGTTCTGCCAGAAGCCGCGTGACAGGGGATAAGGAATCCAGCGCGCGCCTTGAATTGGAAATTCAGACACCACCACCAGCGGAAGCTCCGGAAAGAGCTTTTGCATGTGCTCGATGGCGGTCGGGATTAAGTCTTCGGACCCGGAGGCGAAGAGGACTTTGATCGTCTCCGGCAAGGCCTGGCTCAAATCAGTAGCTGCCGGCGAGCCTGGAGCGCGTTGTTCTTGCGATCGTCCCACCACGCCAGCGCCTGGACGCAGAATGCGGTGGAGACGGGATTCACGAACGGCATCGGTTCGCCGCACTTCCTTCCAAATGAAAATCCGCCCGCGACACGATCGTCCTCCGCGGACACTTGAAATGCCGCCGCCTGGCCGGCCTCTTGCGCCGCGGCAGCATGATCGAGCGGGATCACTCCAAAAGCTTCGCCCAACAACCGCGCCCGCAGCAGTTGCGCATAAACGTCGGAGCGGGCAAACAGCGGTGCGATTTCGCCCAGATACGCCGCGATCCGATCGATGCCCTCGCGGTAGGCGTGTGCGCAATCGGAGCGGTGCAGCATCGGCGACAAACCTTCCAGGAAATAAGCATAGGCATGGAGACGGTCCATCACCTTCTCCCGGTTGGTTTCGCCCGGCAAAAATTCATATTCATTCGCCAGCGCGGCCGCCACAGCCGATTCGTAGGCGCGGAAAAAATCCATCTCGCCCGTAGTCTCGAAGAGCTCTTGCCAAGCCATGGCGGATTTAAGTTGGTAACATCCCGGAGAGGCCGACCAGCGTGGCTCATGAGCCAGGGGCTGTTTCCCAGGCAGATCAAGAATCGGATGAATCGCGTCGCTCCGCTGGAAATCCTTTATCATCGCCCGCCCCGCGGCGATCGCGGTGTCCCGGAATTCAGCCTCCTTCGAGGCGCGCCAGGCGGCCAGCAGTCCGCGAACGATAATGCCGCAGTCGAAAAAATATGCCAGTGCTCGTGACCGGTCGCCATTTACGGAATGCTCGAAGGGAAATGTCTCCAGCTTCCGGTCCCACGCTGTACGCGTCAGAAATCTCGCGGCCTGGAGCGCCGCAACCTGGTATTCGGCTAGTCCCGTGCGATCGTGGAAAAAGAGCAATGCGCTAACGGCGTAGCCGGTGATCTCGGTGGAGACAGGAGCGTTTTGGCCAAGATCGGAGCGGTAATACCGGGCCACGCCGCCGTTAGACTCCTGAATCCCTGAGCGGAGAAACCAGCGGCCGGCTGCCTCCAGTAAGTTGTTCGTGTTTGCCAAACGAATCCCCGGGGATGCCAAAGCGAAGAAATTTATTGTAGCACCTGATTCACACTGTGGCGTTTTTTCTACAAGCCGCGCACGTTTCTCTGAAGAAAATCACAAACTTCGAAACCTGGAACTATTGATAACCGTCACCAGTTGTTATACTAGACCATACCCGCAAGATTCAGTTTCATGAAGCTTCTCAGCATTTTTTTGTCATCGTCGATGGTTATCTTCGCCCAGGGATTCATAACCGGGCAGGGCGCGCGACTCACATTCGGCCAGCGAACCTTCACCTCGCAGGATATAGGTACTAATTCCTCGGCTACCGTGTTGGGCGCCGTAGGAGGCGTGGCGTACGCCAACAATACGCTGTTCGTGGTCGACTCGAATCACGTCCAGGCAACCCCCGTCTATAATCGCGTGATGATTTATCAGAACATCTCGCAATACGTTCTGGCTCCGACCGCTTCCATACCTCAAGCCGGACAACGCTGTGCCTTGTGCATCGGAGGCGACAACGGCGGTGGGGCAAATCTGGTGCTGGGCCAGCCTGATTTCGTCACCAGCGACATTAACCTCACGCAGAATGGTTTGCGAACGCCCACCGGCATCGCCACCAACGGCCAGATCCTGGCAGTAGCGGATACCGACAACAACCGGGTGCTGATCTGGAACTCGATCCCCACTGTGATCGATCAACCGCCTGATCTGGTGTTGGGCCAGCCAAATTTTACAACTGGCAACGTGGGACTCGACAATAAGTCCTTCCGCGGGCCGCAAGGGGTGTGGATTCAGGGAAACCAGTTCTTCGTCGCCGACACCCAGAATCATCGCGTGATGATTTGGAATAGCATCCCGACTAAGAACGATCAAGCGGCCGACCTGGTACTGGGCCAGCCGAACTTCAATACCGCTCCGGCGCCCACGATAAGTGATTCCGCCCCCACAGCCAGCAACATGTTCTCGCCGGTATCGGTGACGTCCGATGGCCAGCGTCTCTTCGTCACGGACCTCGGTCACAACCGGGTGCTCATCTGGAACTCCATTCCTACTCAGACACAGCAGGCCGCCGATGTAGAAATCGGACAACCCAACATGACCTCCGAGCTGGCCAATAACGCGTTCACCGGGATGACCGCCACTTCGGCCACCGACACTACCAACAAAGAAACTCCGGTCATGTGCAACACTGTGACGGGCTACGATGCCGCCAATAATCCGATCTATCCGGCCCGCTGCGGATCTACGATGGACTTTCCAAGATTTGCGCTCTCCGATGGCCAGCATTTGTTCGTTGCGGACGGGGGAAATGACCGGATCCTGGTGTATAACAGCATTCCGACGCAGAACGGCCAGCGTGCAGACGAAATTATCGGCCAGCCCGACGAGTTCTCCGACCAGGTTACCGATAGCACCAACACGTTCCAACTGGACGCCAATGTCCTTTCTTCCAGCCCAGCGACTGTTCGAGACCCGCTGGCTCTGGCTTGGGACGGCTCGAACCTGTATGTCACCGATCCTTTTGACCGGCGGGTGCTGGCATTCACGGTGGGCATGCCCAACATCCCGGTCAACGGCATCACTAACGCTTTCAGCCTGACCACCTACGCGGTGGGCGCGGTGGACTTCGGTGGGACCATCACCGCCAAGGACACCGTTACGATCACCATCAATGGGACCGCCTATACGTACACGGTGGTGAGCGGCGACAGCCTCCTTTCGGTCATTCAGAACTTCGCCAACATCATCAATGGCCTTACCGGGGGCACGCCCGACCCGAATGTGCTGGCTAGGTCCAACCCCGGCTTCAATGAACTGGTGCTGACGGCGAAGGCTGGAGGCGCGGCTGGCAATTCGATTACGCTGGCGACCACCCTTTCTACCGGCGCTACCATCACGGCGACTGCTTCGGGCGCGAACTTGAACGGCGGCGCCAATGCGGCCGAGATCGCTCCTGGAACACTGATCACCATCACCGGGGCTCACCTGGCCGATGCCGCCGTCTCTGCGACTCCCGACGCGAATGGAAACTACCCCAACGCCCTGGGTGGCGTGAACTTGTACATCGATGGAATGCGAGCTCCGCTGATCTACGTTTCGCCGACTCAGATCAACGCGCAGATGCCTTTCGAGGTGAACGATTCCAACGGGGTCAGCGCTTACGTCCGGACGGTACACAATGACGGCAGCGTGACCGCCACCACGGCAATTGCAATCCCGATTGTCCCGGAGAACCCCGGGGTGCTCGCAGCGGCGGGGGCTGATCCGCGCCCAGCCATGGCCTTTCATGCCAGCAGCAATGCCATTGCTTTGGTATCGGTCGACGGATCGATCGGGGCGGGCAATACGGCCACGGTGATGATTGAAGATCGCAGTTATACCTACACGATTCAAGATGGTGACACTCTGGCGACTATCCGCGATGCTCTGATCGCGACCATCAACTCCAATCCGGACGAGAAGGTGACTGCGACTGCGGCGGGGCAATTCACGCGCATCGTCCTGACTGCTAAGGTAGCGGGCCCGGATGGAAATGGAATTGTGATCGCGGCCAGCGCCAGCACCGGCGCGTCGGTGGTGATGACGGCGCTGAACCCCTCCACTTGTTGCGCAAGTGTGGCCGGCGCCCCGGTGACACCCGACAATCCCGCAGTGCCTGGAGAAGTGATTTCCCTCTATGCTACCGGCCTGGGTCTCACGACGGCACCGGACGGCTCGTTCCCCAATAATACGGGGCAGATATATAGTGGCCCCCCCAATACAGCGTTTGCACCGGTAGACAACGTTCAGGCCGGCGGCACCACTGCCAACGTAATAAGCTCAGGGCTAAAGCCGGGTCTGTTGGGTATTTATGAAGTCCAGATCCAACTCGCCTCCTCGCTAACCACCAATCCGAACACGCAGGTTTACATCGCGCAGAACATCTTCACCAGTAATATCGTCACCATTCCGGTGGTGAATTCGATTCCGTAGCTGGGAGAGCGCCGACGGGGGCGTCGGCCGCGGTCCAGGGGACCGCCCCACCCAGGGGGACCGCCCCACCCGGAGAGCGGATTACTTCAATAATTTGTCGATTTCCGGGTAGAGGCCGGGGCCTTCAAATACTGCCTTGTCCTGATCGCTGTAGAAAAAATCATTGCGGATCATGCCCGCCTTATCGATGATGAACAGGTGCGGCACATCGATTTTGCTTTGCCCTGGGCGGGCATTCAGATAAGAAATAGTCATCTGCCCCATGTCGCAGACGATCGGCACTGTGATCTTGTTCACAGCCCGGTATTTGGCGACGGTATCTTGATTATCCGGCGGCAAGACGACCGACAAGACCTGCACTTTGTCCCCATACTTCTCTTTCACTTTCTCTAGCGTTGTGGAAAGCAGGAGGCAATGCGGGCAAGTGGTTGCCATGATATCGATCAGCACCACCTTGCCGCGGTAATCCTGCAGATCATAGAAGTGCTGATAACTCGGGTCGGGGAGCGCGAAGCCGGGCGCACGGCGATTGGAAAGGTCGCCGGAAGCCAGCAGGCCGGCCGCAACCAAGAACGCAAGACAGAAAGCAGATCGGATCATAAAATTAACTTACCAACTTTCGCAAAGATTCAGCATAGGGCGCTCGCGCGACACCGCGCTCGGTCACGATGGCGGTTACATAACGGAACGGGGTGACGTCGAAGGCCGGGTTCTCGACGGGAGTGCCTTCGGGCGCCACTGAAACTCCGTGAACATGCGTGACCTCAGCCGCGGCGCGCTGCTCGATGGGAATCTGATCGCCCGAAGCGAGCGTCAGGTCGAGTGTTGAAATCGGGGCGGCGACGTAAAAAGGAACGCCGTTTTCCTTGGCCAGCACGGCCACGGAGTAAGTGCCGATTTTATTGGCGACGTCGCCGTTCGAAGCGATGCGATCGGCCCCGACCACCACGCAACCGATGCGACCGGAATGGAGGAAGTGCCCCGCCATGTTATCGGTGATCAGCGTGGCGGGAATATGATCGTGCTGCAACTCCCAGACGGTAAGACGGGCGCCTTGCAAGAACGGGCGCGTCTCGTCGGCGAAGACATCGATCTTCTTGCCGGAAGCTACCGCCGCGCGGATGACCCCGAGCGCCGTTCCATACCCGGCGGTCGCGAGTGCGCCTGCGTTGCAGTGCGTCAGGACGGTCTTACCATCGGGAATGAGCGACGCGCCGTTTCGTCCGATGCATTCGTTAATGGCAATATCTTCGAGGCGAATCTGTTGGGCTTCAACGATCAACTCGCGCCGGATTTCGTCGATGGACCGGTCGCGCAATTCCGAGTAACGGCGGCGCATTCGATCGATGGCCCAGAACAGATTCACCGCAGTGGGACGCGTGTGCGCGAGCGTGTCACAGATGATTTCGAACTCGGCGGCGCTTTCGGCGCGCTGCATTCCGAGCGCGATTCCCATGGCAGCCGCCACGCCGATCGCGGGCGCGCCGCGAATCACCATGGACCGGATGGCCTCAGCCACCTGTTGGTAATCGGTGCAAGTGACGTAGCTTTCCTCGCGCGGCAGGCGGGTCTGATCGATCATGACCACTCCGGAATCGGTCCACTGGATGGTTTGAATCATACGGTTTGGATCATAAGGTC
>Ga0210401_10000606_pt1 | contig 43597 bp, 34 predicted proteins | sample IncBWH32MmetaG_FD_150866 | JGI IMG/M metagenome (GOLD analysis project Ga0210401, IMG submission 150866) | Forest soil microbial communities from Barre Woods Harvard Forest LTER site, Petersham, Massachusetts, United States - Inc-BW-H-32-M | ecosystem: Environmental > Terrestrial > Soil >...
TATAGCGCTGTGCTTATCAGGCACGTATTCCATGAGGAATCGGCTAAACACAAAATCAAATGAGTTGGCCTCAAATGGAAGCGACTGGACATCGCCGACGAACGCGCGAGCATTCGGCAGCCCGCTAAGGCGTTGCTCCGCGTCACGAACTCGCGACTGACTTATATCCACTCCAACTATTTTCATCTCTGGATAACTTGTCGCCAGTTCCCGTAGAAACACGCCGGGCCCGCACCCCACCGACAGAAAGCTCCTGACTCCGGCCAGACGAGGTTCGATAAATTTCGCGATCCAGGCGTGGGCATCCACTTTATCGAGAAGGCGCTGAGCCTCTCGAGGATGTTCCATGATATAGGCGCGGGCGTCGTTCATATCGTAGTCGGAGAGAGTTTCGAGGTATCGGGCAAGGAGAGCTCAGATAACAGTGCCCCCGCTTCGGCGGCAGTCACCGGTTCAGAAAAGAAAAACCCCTGGGCATACTTGCATTCCAGGTTCTTCAGCTGTTGAGCCTGCTCAGCCGTTTCGACGCCTTCCGCGACCACATCGAGCTGAAGATTCTTAGCTAAAGGCATAACCGTGCGAGCGATCTCCATCCCATTCAGGCCCTGCGCTTCACCGCTGATGAAGGAGCGGTCAATTTTCAGCGTATCGAGGGGAAAACGATGCAAATAGCTCAGTGAAGAATAGCCGGTCCCGAAATCGTCAATAGCCAGGCGGATACCCAGACCTTTCATCTTCTGCAGCATGTCCACTGCTGCGGCCGGGTCTTCCATTACCGTACTCTCCGTAATCTCCAATTTCAGGGCGTGCGGAGGAATGCCCAGCTCTTCCAACATGGCCCCTATGTTTTGAACTAGATTCTGCTGAGTGAACTGCTTGATGGACAGGTTGACGCTGATCACCAGGTCGCGCTCGGGGCCCACTTGGTCCCTCCACTCCTTGAGCCGCCGGCAGGCTTCACCCAAGCTCCACCAGCCCAGCTCACGGATCAAGCCCGTGTCTTCCGCGACTGAAATGAACTTGTCCGGGCCGAGCAGTCCGCGAGTGGGGTGCTGCCAGCGCATCAGGGCCTCGAATCCCATGATTTGGCCGGTGGCCAGAGCGACGATGGGCTGATAGAAGTTTCGCAATTCCGAGCGTTCCAAGGCGCGGCGCAGATCGGTCTCGAGTTCGAGGCGAGCCAGCACAGTCGCGCGCATGTCCGCATCGAAGATCTCGTAGCGGGATTTGCCCAGCGACTTGGCCTGGTACATTGCCGTGTCCGCGTCCCTCATGATTTCTTCCGGTTGCTGATACGATGCATTCCTCAAAGCGATCCCGATGCTCGCAGAAGTGAATATTTCTTTTCCGCCGATATGGAAGGGAGCCGACAGTTCCTTCATGATCCGCTCTGCCGCGTGGTTGGCGTCTGCCGGCTCCTTGATTTCGTCCAGCAGAACTGTGAATTCGTCGCCTCCCATGCGTGCCAGTGTGAATGTCTGCGCAAGGCGCGCAACGGTATCTGTTTCCCGGAGGCAGCTTTCCAAACGCTTGGCTACCGCAAGCAGTAACTGATCTCCGACCAGGTGGCCTAGGGAGTCGTTGATCATCTTGAAGCCGTCCAAGTCCAGAAAGAGCACGGCAAACAGACGGTCCGGATGCCTTTTCGAATGCCGCATTAGGCGGCCCAACCGGTCCAGAAAAAGAAGCCGATTCGGCAGGTTGGTGAGCGGGTCCGATACTTTCCCTTCGGTAATATCTGTCTGGGAACCTGCCATCCGCACTGGTTTTCCCGATTCGTCGCGGACGGCCAGCCCGCGGCTAAGCATCCACCGGTAAATCCCGTCCTTGTGCCGGACGCGGTGCTCGCTCTCAAAATGAGGAGTCAACCCCCTTTGATGAGCGGCAATCTCATCTTTCACGCGCTCGCGGTCCGCTTCATGGATTCGGTCAAACCATTCGTTCGGCTTGTCGACGATCTCATCATCCTGACAGCCCAGCATGGCTTTCCACCGGGTGGAAAAATAGATGACGTTCGTCGCCAGATTCCAGTCCCAAAGACCGTCGTTGGCGCCGCGAGCAGCCAGGGCATAACGTTCTTCGCTTTCTTTCAATCCTTCCTGGGCGTGTTTGTGCGAGAGCTGCGTTCCGATTCGCGCCAACGCAACCGCGAAATCCACGGGCTTCGTTAGATAGTCATTGGCTCCCATGCCCAAGGCTTTGACGACGTCGTCGCTCTGATTCCTCGCGGTTACCATGATGACTGGCAGTTCGTTGGGGGAGTACAGCTCGCGAATCGCCCGCAGCGCCTCGAGGCCGCTGACTTCGGGCATCTCGATATCCAGGAGCAGCAGATCGATTTTTTTCTCTTTGATGAGCTTCATTAATTCTCGCGCGCTGGTCGCCACGCTCACTTCGTACCCCTTGCGTTCCAAGCGGCGCGCGAGCATGTCGCAGTTCATCTCGTTGTCGTCGACGATAAGCACTCGATTCGTCCAGGATTTCATGAGGTTTTCTTCTCCAGGAGCAAGCTATCGATTTTTCCCTGCAGTCGGACGAAATCAACGGGCTTGGTGTCGTAGTCGTCGCAACCAACTTCAAAGGCCTTGGCCCGGTCGGTTGCCAGTGCGTGGGCAGTCAGTACGATGATCGGTATGTGACGCGTGGCTTGATTTGATTTGAGCTTTTGCGTCACTTCCCAGCCATTCATGGTCGGCAGACTGATATCCATGAGGATGATATCGGGAGCTTTCGAATGGGCGAGGTAGTATCCTTCCGCGCCATCTTGGGCGGTAATCACGCGATAGCCTTTGCGCTCGAGACGCCGCGTCAGCATGTCGCGGTTCATCTCGTTATCCTCGACCAGCAAGATCGTGGGCATGGTGGCTCTCTCCCCCATAGGTATCCCGAGACTAGCGCTGCCTCGGGTGGACCTCCGGCGAAGGCGACGCATCGACGCTAACTTCCTCAACACTTGTGGAGGGAGGAATCTCACAGTACTTTTCGATCTGTTTCACCAGAAGTTCGCGATCCACGGGTTTCATGAGATAGCCGGAGGCGCCGCAATCAGCTCCCTTAAACTCATTGTCCACAATCGTAACCATAATGACGGGGATGTCAGCCAGCTCAGAATCCGCCTTCAGTTGCCTCAGGACTTCCCATCCATCGATCCCTGGCAACAGGACGTCCAGAGTAATCGCCAGCGGGCGGATGCGCTTGGCTACCCTCATCCCTTCTTCTCCATCGGCAACCGCGACGACATTGAAACCAGATTTGGTGAGAGACCGCTGCATCAATTCACGCTCCGCTGGGTCGTCGTCGATCATGAGAATTGTCTTTGGTTGCGGTTTTGGTTCCGGGGCGGCCGCAGCCGGCGCACCGAATTGTTTTGGCTTGACCGTCCCGGAGGCTTCTGCGGTGACGTAGGCTGGCAGGTAGAGAGTAAATACCGATCCCTTACCCTGCTCGCTTTCCACGCTGATCTGCCCGCCCATCATCTGGGCAAAGCGGTGGCTGATCGCGAGTCCAAGGCCGGTGCCCCCATATCTGCGAGCGATGGAGACATCTGCCTGGGTAAATTCTTTGAAAAGGTTCTCCTGTTGTTCTGGCCTGATCCCTATGCCTGTGTCGCTGACGCGGAATCGTATCCACTGCTGTCCCTCGGCCTCGAGCCGGTCAACACTCAAACCAATGTTTCCGTGCTCCGTAAATTTGCAGGCGTTGCTCATGAGGTTAAACAGGATCTGCCGCACCTTGGTAACGTCAGCGTGCATTTGGCCAAGGCCTTCCGAGAGATGGAGCTCCAACATGTTGTCGTTTTTCACCACCGTGGGCTGAAACGTGGAGACCATTTCCTGAACCATGCTGGCCAACTCGAAGTTCTCGAAGTGCAGGCCCATCTTTCCCGCTTCGATCTTGGACAGGTCCAGAACGTCGTTAATCAAGGCCAACAGATGTTTCCCGGCGGACTGAATCTTCCGCACATCGTCAATCTTTTCTATTCGCCCGAAGTCCTGTATTTCCTCCTCGACCATTTCGCTATAGCCAATGATGGCATTGAGGGGCGTGCGCAACTCGTGGCTCATATTCGCCAGGAACGCGCTCTTGGCCCGGCTGGCGTCTTCGGCGGCGCGCTTGGCGCCAAGCAATTCATCTTGGGCCTGCTTACGGTGAGAGATTTCGCCTTCCAATTCCTGCGTCCGGCTCTTCAGCTCGAAGTTGGCGCCTTGCAGGGCGGCATCTCGCTCCTGGATTTCGGACAACATGGTGTTGAATCCATCGATCAGCCTTCCGATTTCGTCATCGTAGAATTTGAGCGCGCGCACCTCATAATTCTTCTTGCTCGACACCATGCGCATGGTGTCTTCCAGGCGCAAAATGGGCCGGGAAATCAAATTCTGCAGGCGGGAAGCGACCAGAAGCGCGAGAAGGTCCGATCCGAGCATGAACATCAGCAGAAACGCGGCATAGCGTTTGGCGCGCGAATTCCATTGACTCATGTCGGACTGCAAGAACAACCTGCCGGACGGTTCTCCGTTCAGCGCGACGGCGTGAAACACTTCGAGATAGCTGGCCTGAAAGCGAAAACCGTCGAATGTAGGCAAGCGATCGGGCAGGGACGGCTTACCCACGTTCGCGCGATCGTAGCGGGCGAAGATCTTCCCGTCCGGGCTGTACAGCACCGCGGCGGTGACATCTTCCTTGGCCTTCAGCGCGGCCAAGGTCTCGGTTGCCGCGGCTTGATCCTTAAAAGCCATGGCGGCCGCGCTGTTATATCCGATGATCTGAGCCTGCGTGGCAAGATCCTCGCTCAGGAAATGTCGAAAAGAGATCAGGTCGTAAACAAAGAAGCTCGCCGAAAATAACACCAACGCCACGGTGCTGGTCAGCATCGTGATCATCATGAGCTTGCGCTTGATGGAGAGGTCCTGGAGTTTCATGGAGCCTTGCTCCCGTCGGTCTGCGGAACGATTTTGGCGAGGGCCAGCAGCCTGGAACTGATGCTGATATCCGCCTGCTTGGCGGCTTCGACGTTAACCTCGAATCGGACTTTGTCGTCCACCAGAATGAAATTGATGATGCCGCCGCGCCGGGCAAAACTGGCCGTTTCTCCGATCGTAAGGATAGGCAGGCCTTTGAGGAGACGGAATATTTCCTCCAGATGCGCGCTTTCCGAAGAACTCACAAACACAATGTTGCAATCTTTCAAATCCATGCCCCACTTCAAATGCTTCACGACGAAGGACCGCCCGTTCACTTTTTTCCCGCTCAGCACTTCATCGAGCGTCCCGCCAAACGTGTCCGCGCCAAGAATTCCGATAACGATGGGTGAATCTGGCTTCGAGAAGGCACTGGCGGGCCATTGCATCAGATTCGCAAAGTTGAATATGAACCCGGCCTTGATCAGGTATTCCGAAGAGTCAGCGGAATCCACAGTCTGCGCTCGGCTTGGGAAAGCGAGAGCTGCGCAGATCAAGCACACGGCGACGATGCGGAATTTCATCAGCATTTCTTACCCGGGGCCGAATTGTAGATTCGAAATTTCACCACGCATCCCATAATCCCTTGAGCTCACCGATTTCTGGGAGTCCAGGTAATCCCTCCGTTAAAGCTGCGGCCAACAACGGTGGGCAGAGTGTTCACGAAATCCGGTGCGAATTCCGTGTGACGGCTGTTTAGCCAATTCTCCCCGTAAAACGAAAATTCCAGCGTAGGGACAGGTCTCCAACGAACTCCTCCATCCAGCGAGGAGTACCCCGGCACATTGAGGCTCTGCAATTGCGTCACGTGACGCACAACGAGATCCTGCTCAAAATGTTTCGGGAGTTCCAGGGAGGATCGGAAATAGAACTGCTGTTCCGGATTTTCCCCGTTCGGCAGATCCATCGTCGGATCCGTACTGTCGCTGTTCTTGTGGATGTTCATCCGCAGAAAGCTGTAAGATCCAAACAGTTTCCACTTGGGAAGCGCCTTCCAATCAACGAATGGCTCGATCCCCCAGGTCCCTCCACTCATCCTGTTGTAGGCCACAAATGGAAGAACAACATCGGTCGGGGTCGGACTCCCTTCTGGAAAGGGCGTGCCGGGCTCAGCCGTTCGAAGGTTCGTATAGCTATTGTAAAAGGCCGAAATATCAGCGGAAAACGAGTTGGTGGCCTGCACGCGGTAGCCGATTTCGTATGCTAAAAGGTCCTCTGATTGGAACTGTCGGCTGCCGAAAACCGCCTCGATCACAGGCAAGGGGCTGGAAAAAGGAGGCGCACCCGGTGGAATGACCGCGGCATTCAGCCTCAGGCCTTCTTCGGTCAAGGCGGGGGTTCTTACCGCGCGGGAAACTGCCACCCACGCCGATTGTGTTTTGCTGATACTGCCAAGCAATCGGATATTGGGTTCGAACTCCCAACCTGTGAAGGCATTGTGCTCAAATTTGGAACCAAACGTGACATGCAGGCGCGAGTCCAGGAAGCTGACTTCATCCTGGACGAATGTGCTGAATTGGTTGTACTGAGCATGGCTCGGCTGGACAGAAACCGTGAAGCTGGAGACGTTGCTGTCTTGAATCGACCGATAGCCCACTCCCCACACGATCTCGTTCGCGTTGCCTAAATGGAAGTCGTGCTGGAAATCGATGTCGAAGACCGATTCATGGTCGACGAATAGGGAATTGTCAGAGTAGTTTGTCCGGTCAAAATATCCCTGCAGTGAATAGGACGAGTTGCCCGAAGAACGCGTCCAGCGGCCCAGCAGATTTCCGCCGCTGTAATGCCCGACATTCGCGAACGTGCTCGAATATGGAGCGGTAAGAGTGGGAATCGTCAGGGTCTCGCCTTCCCGGCTGTTGTACATATCTCCTTGGAAGGTGAGTGAGTCCACATTGGAGAGCGTCCAGTCGGATCGAAACCCTCCGCGGACCTGATGCCAGCCATCGAAGGCATTTTGACCCGCCAGGCCATTGCCGGAGGCCCAGTCGAAATATTTCGCATAGGCGCGGTAGTATCCTTTGTTGCCGATTTTGTCGCCGAACTGAACGGTATCTGCGGTCATCTGCTCGTCTCCGCCCTCCACTTTAACGAGGGCGGATTGGGTCGCTTTTGCCGGCTTGGTAATGATATTGATGACGCCGTCGACGGCATTGGCTCCCCACAGGGTGGCGCCGGGACCGCGGATCACCTCGATTCGGTCCACATCATCGAGTACCACATCCTGAACATCCCAATACACTCCGGAGAACAAGGGCGTGTATACGCTTCGCCCGTCAATCAGAACCAGCAACTTATCGGCAAAGCGGCCATTGAAACCTCGAGAGCCAATGGCCCATTTGTTCTCGTCAATGCGAGCCACTTCAAGACCAGGCACCATTCGCAGCGCTTCGGGAATATTCCTGGCCCCGGAACGCTGGATATCCTCCTGAGTGATCACGAAGACTGCCGCAGCCGCATCGGCAACTTTTTGAGTCCGTTTCGACACGGACGTCACCTGCATGTTCATCAGGTCTTCCACGCTCATGGCTGTTACATCGGGAGTGCCCTGACTCCCCTGGCCCCATACGCTGGTGGCAACGAACATAGCCGCGAAGACCGTTACGAGCACGCGCTTTGCGCATGCCAATCGCCTGGACATCGCGCTCGAGCCAACACGCAAAAGTCTGGTCGGTCCGGTGGAGGTCCCGAGGCGAGAGCCTCGGTCGGCGCGATTCCACAGATAGTTTCTATCTGTTGGTCGAACCGCAGTTTGCCGCTTTGTGTCATATGTGTTCATTTTAAATCCCCGATTAGCAAGGATGGTTGCAGGGATCGCTTTCGGGCCCGGTCCAACACTTTGGAATAGAAACTATCGACGTGACGGTAAGAACGAGGGTACCCACCTTTTAGCCAAATACACTGACAGTAGTGGCGTAAGAGTTCCGCTCCGAGCTTCAAAAGAACAGGAACGGCCTCATCCCCGGCAATCACCGGGATAAAATCCAATTCGAAATCCCGATAGGCCGTAACAGCTGCCCCCAGGAGTGCCGAGACAGTCTTCTGTAGTTCCGTTTCAGGCAAATTCGGATTGAGCAATAGATCGCAGCGGTTTTCAAGAAAACTGAAATTCAGACCAAGGGGACCGCGGTAGGCAATCGCCGCCCCGATCGGCCGGTTCTGGCGGTAGGCAAGCCAGACATTGCGAGTCCGCCGAAGCCCTACGCGACGGTACAGCAGGTCCAGGGACTGGAGCGGAACATCGGTCTCCAATTCCTCGGCGGTTACATAGACATGGCCCCTGGTCGTTTCGGCTAATGAACACAGATCCTTGTGGCAAGACGCATCATACGCAACCACCCGAATTCCATGATCCGAAGTCAGGTGCAATGTCCGGGGAAGCCCGAAATAAGAATAATTTTGAACGGAAGAGAGGGAACCGCCAATGGCCTGGATCATCGAGCCAAATACACGAGCAGGGAAGCGATTCTCCGGCCGGAACCAATTCTGCGCAGAGTCATCGGACCCTTTCAGAATCATCGCAGCTTCCGCCGCCAGCATGACTGCTCGCGACCCAAACGGATTATCTTCGGAAACAAGATGCTGGTAGGTCCACCCTCGATGAGTTGTTCGAAAGACCGCGAGCGCTGCTCGGCCTTCACGCTCGTCTCCGGCGGTAAGCACGTACAGGAGCGACTCCCCGGCCTCCAACATCCGTCTCCAGTTCTCCTTCACCTTACCCAGGTATGGAATCAGCCGGGCTGCCTTGTCGGGATAAAGAAACCCCGTGCGTTCATAAAGATTGAAAAGCTCGTCGACCCCGATGCTATTCACTTGTACGCCATAAGCGGTGTGCAGTTCAGAGAGGCGCGGCAGCCGATTCACTGTCTCCTGATCCTCTACGTCAAAACGCATATGGCCTCCCCTGCAATTTCTTCAACATCGCTCATGTCCTTTACGCTCATATTCCTGACGTTCTCGCTAAACAGGGTTGAGCCCACGGCGTTAGCGAAAAAATTGACCGCACTGAGGGCCATGTTTCACCCTGAAACAACATGCCTTTATGCCTTTCAAGACAGGTTTTCCCTGATAGTCCTTTCGTACTGATTTGGAACGCTTACGTCGAACGAGTATTAATTAATTGGCGACAGGGGGTTCAGGTGGTCCAGTTGGGGTGCCAAACCGGAAGAAATGCGTCTTGACCACGCAAAGTCAACCATGTTGCGGAAGGGAATTTTCGTGCAATAAAGCCAACAAGGGTGAGGAAGGATGAGGAATTTGCGGACAGGTGCCCACGCAAATCTAAGATATAGAAGGACTTCCTTCATTTCGACGGCATTAGGTCGGGTTCTCAGGGGATGGATTGGCGGAAAGTTCGCGCAGCCACGCCTCAATTTCCGAACGCTGCTCGGAGGTCATTTCTCCAAAAGCTATGCCCATGCCGTAGAGCGCAAAGCCATAGCCGGAGTGCAAATAGATGACCTTGGCCGGCAGTTCACAACTGCTCAGCCCATTGGAGATACTAAGGTGCAACTCCAGGCCAACAGAAAGGGGTTGTAGGGCGTCGATATAACAGCCGTGCGAGCTCAATTCGAAAACTTGCGCGGGGATCGAGGTTCCGTTGGGCAGAATAGCTTCGGCTTCTGCGGAAAACGAGTAACGCGGGTTGCCACGTTTTATAGCAAAAACTGCTTCAGCCATACGTGTCTCTCCGGAATGCGCCTGCTTAGTGCCGACTCGATCAATTGTAGTGAGTTGATGAGGAAGGGGGGCATCGTAGTTGGGCTCGTGTTGCTCAAAGCAGTACCTCACATTTACGCCCTCGCGCCGCCCGCGGTTCCATCACTGCAACCAAACTGATCAGATTCAAAATGTTTTGGCACGTTCGGATCGGGTTCAATCACTTCTGCGTTGCGTTCAAAAGATCCACTCGTGGGGCTCTTCTATAAACCGGAACCCACACCTTTGCGTGAGTGCCGTCTCTGGGCAATCGAACCAAACGAGCGCAGACTGCCCGATAAATCGTTTGTCCGTTCGAGTCCATAAGAAGAGCTCAACGACTGCGTTCTGATTCAGTGTGACGTCGAGGCTGCAGGCAAAGCCATGGCGACTGACGTTGTCTGTGGAAGAGAAGACCTCGAAGGGGTCTCCCTTTTTATCTATCCCGCGCAACTTTATGCCTAGTCTCAGCCGGATGCGCGGCTCTATTCGCTGGTTTTCGCGGCGGCTGCTCAATGCGTCCGCCAGACGCTCCTGCAACAAATCAAAATCAATTGGTTTTTCAAAATATGCTTTTGCGCCGAGCGTATAGCAGAAATCTTTATAAAGGGTCTTAGGTGCCCCTGAAACAACGAAAACAGGAATAAGCTCCGTGAAACTCAAGGCAGAGATGGTTTGACAAACTTCAAAGCCCGTATGGCCCGGCATCATCAGATCCACAAGAATCACATCCGGTTTGTGCTGTAGCGCCAAGATCAGACCATCTTGCGGAGATGCCGTATCCAAAACTTCGTACGAATCTTTGAGTCGGAAGCTAAGCATCCTCCGGGCCGATTTATCGTCATCAATAATGAGAATGCAGGGCATCCCGTTACCTCAGATCAGAATTTAATGCCGGTGCGGTCAAGATTACCGATTCGCTCATATAATGTTGTATTAATTCCCCCGAATGCGCGATTTTGGTTGCCTCTCGCGTGCCCTTATAGTTATCGACGGACGATATGCGCAGCAGCAAAGAATTGGATGCTGGGCCAATTCCCGATAAGTGCTAATCGGAATGTGGCCCACGAAATCCCGCCCCTTCCAGGTTTTGGACCCACGCAAAATCGGGCGCTATTCGAGGAGATGATGAAGGCGCTCGTCATAAGGGCTGCCGAGCATGGGATCGAGCTCGTGGCGGAACTGAACGGTGTGCGCGGCGGCTAAGTGCGCGTCGAATGCCTGTTGCGATTCCCAGACTTCGACGATCATGTGATGATTGAGGCGCGAGACCTGCTCGTAAACCTCAATTCGGATGCAGCCCTTGTCCTTGCGGCTGTCGGCGACGTATTGCTGCAGCAATTTTTTGCCGGCGGGCATATTCGGCCCCAGCAGGTCGGCGTGGGTCACAACGTAAATCCGGTCGTGCGCCGCCGGCTCCTGGGCGAGGGCCCGCCCGGCAAGGCAGCACGAAAACAGCAGCAACACAGCCCACATTCGCAGCACCGCCCATCGCATGAAATTCAGCTTCGATTGGATCGTCATTTTTTCCGCCTCCCTGCGAGTTGGTCGTTCCGTCATCGAGCTGCCGTCACGGCCACCTGGTCGCCTTTGTCCGGAAGCCGCAGATCGCGATACATCAGTTGGGGCGGTCCCATGCGCACACCGGGCTCGGCCCAATACACGGTAGAACCCTCGAACCCTTTGAATGCCTGCCCCGTCGGTCCGGGACCGGGAATGGTGTAGATTTCAGGCGCGGGCCCGGTAAGCGTCAGCGTGTAGGTCTGCTTTTCGGCCGCCGCGATGCGCGGGACTTTCCACACCGCGACATCGCCCGAGAGGTCGGGCTTGGTGCGTTGGGGAAGTTTTGGATTGGGAGAAGGATCGAACCGGCCGGGCGTGTTTGCGATCGACGGGTCGATCCCCAATTGCGCGAGCGGCCGGACTCCGACGAACCCCGCGCCCGTGGCGCCGACAAACTTGGCTCCCGGAGGAATCTTCAGGAAAATCGTGACTTCCTCGGCGTCAATCCCTTTTTCCGCTACACCATCGTTGAATAGGTTCAATGTGTACGTGGTGTTGCCGCCCTCGCTCGGCCCGGCCTTCAGCGACGCGTTGATCGGCGCGCGCAATCCAGCGTCCAGCATGAATTGGTAGATCACGCGCAAGACCATTTCCGGCAGGCGCTCTCTCGAGTAATTTCCCATGCGGCCCTGCGGGTACTTCTCTGTATGCTCATAGATCTGCTTTGAAAAATAATCGAAGTCCGCGGTTTTGGTCTCGCCTCCGACCCACCGGCGGGGAATCGCCAGCTCCGGCTCATGACACTGGCCGCAACCAAACGCGCTTTGCAGCCGCTGGCCCTCCGGCGCACCGGCCGGGGGAGATTGCCAGCGCCACGGGCCAAATTGTTCCGCTCTGGGCAAGGTGGAGAAATAGGCCAAGAGGTTGGCAATCGTCTGCTCGCTCACTTGCGTTTCCGTGTAGGCAGGCATCAGTCCGTAGGGTTGCCGCAGCGAGCGCACCATCTGCGCCTCGCTGATCCCGCGGCCCGCCAGGTCCGGTCCCCAGGCGCCTTCCGCCTGCACGCCGTGGCAGTATTGGCACATCTGCGCCTGCCAGAAAGCCTTGCCATCATTGGCGTTTCCGACAGGAGCGGGCGCGGCACGCACGATAAGTTGCGGAGTCAGCGACGGCGCGGCGAGCGTAGCCGCCAGCAGTGCTCCCGCGAGTGCGACAGACCTGTTCATAGGGAAACTCTTTCCGGATAGAGAGCCCATTTTTCGCATTGTATCCACGCACGATATAGCGGCGTAGCAATGTTTTGTCAATCGGGATCTTAATTCGCTTTAGTCCTCGGAATTTCTCCGAATGAAATCGTGGGCCTACTTTTGAGACGGGCGAATCCCTTTCTCAAGTGGCATTGAACTCGGGGGTGCTCAACCCCACGTGGTTTTTCGAAGGGTCGAGTAGTGTGATATTTATCTTTGAGTTCGCAACTCAGTCAAGGGCGGGTGGGCCAGCCTTTGGGGTAGGCTGAATTTTCGGGCGTCAGACCCCATGCTTTCAAAGGGTCCGTGATCTGATTTGGGGATGACAATGCCGACCGGCTGACTGACCTCCTCCCCCCCAAAACGCACAAAGTAGGATGGAAGGGCAGGTTGGATTCCAATCCATTGGCAAATATTGACAAAGATTGCCATTGGGGCTATTCTTCAGGCAACCTGACAACCGAGGGATGCCCGCATGCCAATGAACATTAGTCTTACCCCCCACCTCGAGGAGATGATCCGCGCAAAGATCGCGTCGGGATCTTATAACTCCGCCAGCGAGGTGGTTCGGGAGGCCCTGCGGCTATTGGAAGAGGAAGATCAGTTCCGGTTACTGAAGATGCAGAGGCTCCGAGAGGACATACGAGAAGGTTTGGAAAGCGGACCTTCCACGCTGTTCGACCCGAAGGAAATCAAGCGGGCTGCCCGGGAAAAGAAATCGAGGAAGGGTAAGAAATAAGTGCCCCAAATCCGCATTAGCCCGAGGGCAAGCTCCGATCTGACTGAAATTTGGAGCTACATTGCGGATGACAGCGTTGCGAATGCAGACGCTTTTATCGACAAGCTTCACGAGACAATTCAGGTGCTAGCCAATCAGTCGGGGTCCGGACGCCACCGGGAAGAACTGGCTCCCGGGATTCTGAGCTTTCCATTTGGCCGCTACATGATTTTCTACCGGGCGAGTCAGGACGCGATCGAAATTGTGCGCGTACTGCACGGTGCTCGGGATATTCAGAGTATTTTCGAGGGCCGAGGATAGCTTCTAACGGCAAGTGTCCTAGGGTTCGCGTATTACGAGCTTGCGCATCATCTCGCACGCGCGATTTGATCGACTGAGGTATCTGCAAAAGAAGGCGCTGCCGAATTCCGCTTACTGGAACGCTCCCGCAGCCGGCGGTACCCCTTAACCGTCTCCGAAACAGCGTTTCTCCCCGCGATTCGGCACTGCAACGCGCATCTGGGCATCTGGCTAGGCCGTGCATGCTGAATCCACCCGCGGATTCGCTTCCGCAGTAGAGGCCAAGAATCACTTCACGCGCAGCTCAATTGACGGCGAAGCAATAAAACAGGCCGGAGCCGCCCGTGCTCTCCAGGGCGGCCTGGCTGCAGCCTGTGGTGGCGTGGGAAGAGTTCCAAGATGCGTTGTTGTTGCCGATGCGGTCGGAATGCCCCACTTGAGCGGAGCCCGCGCCGCTGCTGGTCCAGTTGTTGCAAGTGTGGTCGGCCTTATCCGTAAAGGCGCGGCCGTCAGTCTGCGATCCGGTGAGGATGTCGTGTTCGATCGGCGGCGGATCGCCCACGCCGTGGATCACCTCGCCCTTCTCGGTGCGCGCGGACTGCTTGAATAGATTGCTTCCGCGCTCCGCCTGGACGAGCGTATCTCCATGAAGTTCGCCTAGATCCTGGGAAATGATGGCGTTCTGCGGTTGCCCCAGTTGAGTGCGTGAAGTGTTGTACCAGGGGCCGGAGCCGATGCGATCGCGCGCATTGATGGCCGGCTGTCCGGGGCGAGCCTGCGTGCTGAGGTAAGCGTGCCAGGATTGATTGCCCGCGCCCACCGCGGTAGCCAACGCCTGGCAGTGCGCGTCGGCTCCGGCGAGCCCGCCGAGATCGCCGCCTTTGCCGAGGCCCACGCTGGTGACGAAGAAGGACATGGAGTGGCGCTGCGGTTGAGGCCGGCCCTGCCGGCCCGCTTGCTCCTCTTGTTGGGCCAGCGCCAGGTAAGAAGCCAGTAGTACGAGCGCCAAGGCAGCTAGCAGAGATTGTTTTTGGGGCATCTTAGGCTCCTCGGCCTGTGTCAATTGATAGCGAAGCAGTAAAACATGCCGACGCCGTGCGTTTTGGGCAAGGATTCCTGGCTGCAGCCACGGGTTCCATGGGACGAGTTCCAGGATCCGTTCCCGCCGCCGTTGCGGTCGGGAAAGCCGATCTGGGCATTGGGCCGGCCATCGGGTGCGTTGAGGTTTCCATTGGCCGTGCCCGGCTCGGGATCCTTGTTACTCGTCCAGTTATTGCAAGTGTGGTCAACATTGTCCGTAAAGGCCCGGCCATCCGGCTGCGAACCGGTCAGCATTTCGTGGCGGTTGGAATAGGGAGTGGTCTTGACGTAGTCCCAATCGTTGTCCCGCGGATCGGCATAATCATAAAGACCGGGAACGGTCTCGCCCTTCTCGGTAAGACCGGTCAGCTTATTGAGGTTGTTGCCGAGACGCGCCAGTTCCAGGGTGTCTCCATGCAGGTGGGCGAGGTCCGGAGCGATCATTTCGCCTTTCACGTTGTACCAGGGACCCGTGCCGATGCGGTCGCGCGCATTGACGGCCGGCTGTCCGGGGCGAGCCTGCGTGCTGAGGTAAGCGTGCCAGGTGTGATTGCCCGCGCCAACCGCGTTGGCCAGCTTCTGGCAGTAGGCGTCGGCTCCGGCGAGCCCGCCGAGATTGCCTCCGTCGCCGATCGGGCTGCTGGTAACGAAGAATGTCATGGGATGCTGCGGCGCCGGGTTTTGCTGCGCCAGGAGCATGCAGGAAGCCAACAAAGAAGGAGCAGTGAATGCAACAATCAGGGATCGCGTCTTCGACATCCGTCCCTCCTCGCATAATCGCCGGGGCGATTGCTCGCGGCCATGGGCGACTTGTCCGGGCGGGAGATTAGCACAGGACGATTGCGCGGGAAAGCACGGCTCAATGACCGCGCGGCGGGCAGGCTCCCCCGGGCGATAGGATGTGGCCCGCTGCCTAGGGTGTGATTGCTTCTGCTTCCTTCCGGTAGGTCCCGAACTTTTGCGCGACCGGCTTTAGGGTTGGATAAAATTGAACGAAGGTGTGTTCCACGGCCCCGCGATCGTTGTGGCATTGCCAGCAGAGTTGTTTCGGCTTCGCTTCAGCCGTCTTCGCATCTTCTGAAAATCCGAAGTAAGCCCACTTTTCACGAAACCGGGTCTCGTCTTTTACTTCGACGGCGAAGCCGAGGAGGTTGGTCTGAAAATGGCCTGTTTTGTTGATTGAGCCTTTACTCTCGGCAGCACGATCCTCCAAAGCGAACATGGTTTTATCGGGCCATTTGCCGGTGGAAGTGAATTGCCGGTAAGCCCATTGTGGCACGAATACATTTGTGAATCGTTCTGGTTCGCTCACGGTCGGGTTGTAATTCATTCCAAGGCCGGATGAAATATAAACCCACTCTCGATAATCTTCCGGGCGTATCAATTTGTTGCCTGAATATTGTGGCTGCAACATGCCGTCTCCTGCAGCCCCCGTTGAATTTCCGATCACTATGGAGCACAGGATGACCACAGCCGCAAAGAGTGTTTTACTCATGCGTGATTCTCACCAAGGAAATCCGATTTGGAATACCCGCTTTGCGCATCGTACGCTGCTGATTGCAGCGAAGGTTTTGAGGCGGCTTTAAACTTGCGTGCGGAGCTATCCCTTGACCGTCTCCGCAGCCGCGTTTCTCCCCGCGATTCGGCCCTGCACCGCGCATCTGGCCAGTCCGTGCATGCTGAATCCTCCCGCGGATTCACCCCCGCAATAGAGGCCGGGAATAACTTCACCATTGAGGTCCACTACCTGGCATTTTGCGTTGATGCGCAGGCCGGAGCGCGTGTCGTGAATCACCGGCGTGGCCCAGGCGGCGTAGAAGGGAGGCGTCTGAATTTTATATTTTGGCGCGGGTTTGCCGAAGTCCACGTCCTTGCCGGCATCCACAAAGGAGTTGTAGCGCGTCACCGTGTCTTGCAGCGCGTTCGGCGGCATCGGTTTTTTCTGGAATTTGTTCACAATTTTAGCGGCGAGTTCCGCGATGGTGTCTGCCGAGAAAAAGTACCCTTCCGCGTTGTCCACATAGGGAGCCGTAACTTTCCAGCCTTCCCGCTTCACTGCTTCTGAATCGAAGATGGCCCAGATCGGGCCGCCGCCCGCAGTGGTGTCGCCTGTTCCTGCCAAGGCCGCATTGATGAAGTTGGAAGTCTCGTATTTCACATTCGCGGCGTTCAGGTAGCTACGCGGGATGTAAGACTTGATGGAGTTGTAGTTATTCGCGGGGAATTGGCCTTGCGTCTCATCGTAAAATCGCTGGCCGGCAATGTTCACGAGGATGGCGTCCTGGTAGTCCTTAACAAAAAGCCCCGAGGCGCGGGCCTTGGCAAAAATGGGGCTGTCGGGCTGCCAGCTCAAATTCACGTATCCGTACTGGCATCCGATCCATCCCGCCTTGGTCACATTCTGGCCGAATTCACCGGATTGATTGAACGCGCCCCAGAGCGACGCGCCGATAGTCATGGCCGCAATTTCACCGCTGCCGTCCTGGAAGGACCACGGTTCGCCGGCCACCTGGTATTCTTCGGTGAGGCGCGGATCGAAAATTCTGCGGAAGTTTACATTGCTGCTGTGTCCGCCCGTCCCAATGATCACGCCTTTGCGCGCGCGGATGTTCACGGTCTTGCCCTGGCTGGTTGCTGAAATTCCCAGGACCCTCCCCGAATTCGGATTTTCGCGCACGATGCCCGTCATTTTGTGTTGCAGGAGAATCTGCACGCCCTGCTTTCGAGCAGCGGCCTCGAGCGGCCGAATCAATCCTACGCCCGAGGAACTGGTCGCCCCCTTATCGGCAGGCAAGGGGCCGCCATTTTGAACGAGCGTGAAACTAAGCGGCGCGGCATGGTGTTCCCTCGGAGCGGAGTTTCCGCAGGCGTGGCCGCCGAGAGTGTCCGGGGCCTTATCCACAAAAGTAACGCCATGTTCGAGCAGCCACTCGTACGTCTTGGCGCTTTCGTCGGCGAAGGCGCGGATGACTTCCTTATCGTTGTAGCGGTAATCGGGGAATCCGTTGGGTTCGACGACGGACCAATCCGTCAGGTCCGAATACAAGAGGTCGGGCGAATCGACCACACCATATTTCTTCTGACGGCTCGTGCCGCCGCCGAGAGCCATGTTTCCGCCGCTCAAGATCGCGTGCCCGCCAACGTCCGCGTTCGCGTCGATCAGAATTACGGACGCGCCCCCTTCCGCAGCTTGGATCGCAGCGGGCAGTCCGGTAGCCCCGGCTCCGATGACCACGACGTCCGCTTCCTTGTCCCAGCGTGCCGGCTTTCCCTCGGCCTTTGCGACTTCCACGCCGAGCCCGGTCAGGGCGGCTGCGCCCGCTCCCGTGGCTGTTGCCTTGATGAAATCCCGCCGCGAGAAAGCGTTCTGATCTTTGTTATCCCTTTTCATCTGTGTGATCCCAATTGGCGATTTAGAATTCTTGCTTGCGCAAGAACATATGCCCCATGGCCTCTAGTGTCAACCTCGGTTCGACATCACAGCAACGAGGAATGTCGGAGTGCTCAAACGATCAGCCGCCTATCGCCGGCCATCCCGGCAACAAAAAGTGAAAATCTCAGCTAAACCAAAACGATAAAATTGGTGTACATTCGTCAGCAATCGCGGGAGATCCCGCACAGAACGTGGAGGTCTTCACGATGTTATCCCTGAAGGTCAATCGAAAAACCTATCGCGTCGAAGTGGAACCCGAGACTCCTCTCTTGTGGGTCATTCGCGACACGATCGGTCTTACCGGAACGAAGTTCAGTTGCGGCAAGGCCCTTTGCGGAGCGTGCACCGTGCATGTGAACGGGAGACCCGTGCGATCGTGTGTGCTACCTGCAAGTCAGGCGGTGGGCCAAGAAATCACAACGATCGAGGGATTGTCGCCGAATGCCCAGCATCCCGCACAGATTGCCTGGAGAGAAGGGGACGTGCCGGAGTGCGGCTATTGCCAGTCCGGTCAGATCATGGCCGCAGCCGCTCTGCTTACCAACAAGCCGAACCCCACCGACGCTGACATCGAGCGGGAAATAACTAACCTTTGCCGCTGCGGTACATATCTGCGAATCCGCCAGGCCATTCACCGCGCCGCGCAAATCGCTGCCAAGGCCTAGGCGTCTCATTGGAGGTGAGCATGTCAACGAATCGCGAGATAAGCCGGAGAGAATTCGTCGTGACCGCCGCTGCTCTGGGCGGGGGATTGGCGCTCGGACTCACTTTTCCCAAGAGCGACACCGAGGCTGCTGGAGAGACCGCCAAAATTTCCGGGCGGCCCTGGGAGTCATTAGCAGGCAAAGCCGATACCGAGGTGAGCCCCTGGGTTGTGATCGCGCCGGATGACACTGTGACCATTCGCATCGGCCAATCCGAAATGGGTCAAGGCGTAATCACCTCCTGCGCCAAGATGCTCGCCGAGGAATTGGAATGCGACTGGTCGAAAGTGCGCGCGGAATACGTTTCCGTCAATCGTCATTTCCGGGAAAACAGGGTGTACAAACGCCTGGTCACTACCTCTAGCAGTTCGGTGCGCCTGGGACGCCCTTACTTGCAGCAAGCCGGAGCGAGCGCGCGGGAGCGTCTGATGGCTGCAGCGGCGCAAACCTGGGGCGTGCCGAGAGCGGAACTGACGGTCAAAGATAGTGTGATCACTCACAAGCCCACAGGCCGCACGCTCCGCTACGGCCAAGTAGCGCAGAAAGCCGCTGCGATCAAGCTGGCGGCAGAGCCTAAAATCAAAACGCCGGACCAATACACGTTACTGAAAAAGCCCACGAAGCTACTGGATGCCCCGCTGAAGGTGGACGGCAGAGCCACGTACGGAATTGACGTGCGTCTGCCGGGCATGCTCTATGCCGCGGTAAAGGCCTCGCCGGTGTTCAAGGGCAAGGTGAAGAGCTACGACGCGGACGCCATCAAGAACCGGCCGGGGGTGCACTCGGTGGTGGAGTTCGGGGGCGAGGATATTGAGGCGGGAGTCGCGGTGGTGGCGGATAGTTACTGGCACGCGAGAACCGCACTGGATGCCATGCCGATTGAATGGGACGAAGGCGCGCACGGCAACGACAATTCAGAAGGTTTCTTCCAGTTGTCGCGCGCAGTGCTGGATGAACCCGGCGCCAAAGTCGTCACCAAAATGGGGGACACCGAAGCAGCACTCAAAAACGCCTCGCAGGTAGTGGAAGCGGTCTATGAAGTGCCCTATCTGGACCACACCGTGATGGAGCCATTCAATTGCACGGCTCAGGTCACCGCGGATCGAGTGGAGATTTGGGCGGGCTCGCAGGATCCTGAGAATGCCACGATTGATGCGGCGAAAGTAGCGGGCGTTCCGGTAGAGAGCATTTATCTCCACAACTGTTTTCTGGGCGGCGGATTTGGGCGGCGCGGAAACCAGGACGATGTGCGCCAGGCTGTCGCCATTGCCAAAAAGTTGGGTGGACGCCCGGTTAAGGTCATCTGGACCCGGGAGGAAACGACGCGTCACGGCTACTATCGGCCGATGCGCGTGTCGAGGTTCCGCGCCGCTCTAGGACCGGACGGAATGCCTGTCGCCTGGCATACGCGAGTCGTGGGGATGGATGAAGGAGTCTTCGGCGCGAAGCTTGTGGCAGCCGAGGGAAACCTCGCATCGCAATCCCCCGCTGACAGGAAGGATGAACCGGGTGATGAACAGCTGATCCGCGGTTTGCACCAGCTTCCTTATCAAGTGCCCAATCAGCTTTTCGATTACCAGCTCCGGAATACGCACGTCCCGACCGGTCCCTGGACTTCGGTGGGAAGATCTCAAAACGAATTTTTCCTGGAAACATTTGTCGACGAGCTGGCTCATGCGGCGGGGAAGGATCCCTATCAGTACCGGCGCGCGTTACTTCAAGCGAATCCGGACTCCCGTTTTTCCAAGAGCTGGATTCAGGTGCTGAGCGCCGTGGCGGAAAAGACCGACTGGGGCAGGCAACTGTCCCCGGGAAGCGGGATGGGAATTGCGATTGGCGATAGCCGCCGGCTCAGCAGAAAAGAGATCACCATTTGCGCCGCGGTGGCCACCGTCTCGGTCAGCAAGAAAGGGGAGGTCCGGGCAGAACGAATTGACGTTGCCATGGACACGGGCCCATTTCTGGTTAATCCCTTGGCCGCCGAACGGCAGGTTGAAATGCAAGTTACGATGGGATTGGCCGCGACGCTTCGTCAGGAAATCACCATCGAGAAAGGGCGCGTCGTTCAGAGCAACTTTGATGACTACCCCTTGTTGCGCGCGACGGAGATGCCCGACATTGGCGTCCACTGGGTCCGCGCGACCGAGGATCCGATTGCCGGCATCGGCGAGGAAGTGGTAGGGTGGGTGGCCCCGGCAGTGTGCAATGCGATCTTCGCTGCAACGGGCAAGCGGATTCGTTCCTTGCCGCTCAAAAATCACGACCTTAGCTGGACATAGCGAATCGGAGGCGGTGGTGCTGGCGTTACTTCCTGTGAGACCCCCGCGGACGAGGGAATAAAACGGAGCGTTTCTTGCGACCACTTGGCAAATTTTGGACACTGACCGGCTTGTTCGTTTTTCTGGGATCGGCCTGTTACGGGGCAACGATCACGGGGATGGTGAATGACGCCGACGGCGCTCCGTTTCAGGGCGCGTTCGTCGAGGCGCAAAACTCGAAAACCAAAATCACGGTCATCGTGTTGTCGGACAGCCGCGGGCGCTACCGCATTCCTGATTTGCCCGCCGGGGATTACCGCGTGCAAATCAGAGCGGTGGGGTATCGCGCCGATCCTCGCACTGCCGTGACTCTCGCCGAAGACCAAAACGCTTCGTTCGATTTTGCGCTGCAGAAGGGCATGGTGCGCTGGAACGAAATTTCAAAATACCAGGCGGCGCAACTCTGGCCTCCGGCGAAAGGGAAAGAATTACTTTTTGAACATTGTAACATCTGTCATCAATTTCAGAGCCGCATCGCTTCCGTCCGGCGGGATCTGGACGGTTGGAAAGACCGCGTCGCGTTCATGCGCGACGCCATGCACTTCAGCATCTTCCTGGGCCCCAATTTCAGCGACCAGGACGCGGACGAGGTGGCCAATTATCTGAACAGCCTGTTCGGCCCGGATTCCGTGCTGCCGAAATCTCCCGCGGACATGCCCGCGTACGCGAATACGGTGCGGCCCTTCAGCAGCGAGGCCATGAACATCGTCTACGTGGAATACGACATGCCCGCGCCCAGCCGCATGCCCTTCAGCGCCGCCCCCGACAAGAACGGTTTCCTTTGGATTCCCGATTTTGGCCTGGCTAATAAAATCACCCGGCTCGATCCGAAAACGGGTGAGATGAAGGATTTCGCGATTCCGTTCACGGGGACTGGCGGCGTGCATTCGGCCGTGCCCGCGCCGGACGGATCGGTCTGGCTGGCCGAGCAAGGCTCGAACAGGATCGGCAAATGGGATCCCGCAACACAGCAGATCACCGAATATCAGGATGCGTATCTGCCCGGAAAAGAGGGAATCGAGGACGGCGGATCGAAGCATACCGTGCGGATCGATCCGAGCGGAAAAGTGTGGACCAGCGGGGTGCCATTGACGCGCTTCGATCCCGAGACTAGGAAATTCGATCGCTTCGTCGAGGGGGAATATGCCTACGACGTCAAACCGGAAAAAAATGGCGATGCCTGGTTTACGAGCCCGTTGGTAAGCAAAATAGGCAAAGTGGACGGAAAAACGTTGAAAGTTACGCAGTGGATCCTGCCAACGAAGGACGCTTATCCTCGGCGCATGGAAATCGGCCCCGACGGCATGATTTATTCCGGCGAATTTCGCGGGGGTAAGATCGCCCGGTTCGATCCGAAGACGCAAGCCTTTCAGGAATTTCCTCTGCCCGGCCCGGACCCCAGTCCTTATAGCATGGGTTTTGATGCTGGCGGCTATCTCTGGTATGACTCCCACAATATGGACCTGCTTGGCCGGTTCGATCCAAGGACAGGGAAGGTCATTGAGTATCCGTTTCCGCATCCCGAGCCTGCCATACGCGAGTTCTTCCGCGATGCGCAGGGGCGCATGTGGTACGGCACTTCGCCCAACAACAAAGTCGGCTATTTTTATTTGGCAGGGAAGTAGCGCAGGCTTCAGCCTGTGGGGGTTCGTCCTTGCAAGGACCAAAATCCACAGGCTGAAGCCTGCGCTACTAAAGCAACAAAGTCGGCCATTTCTATTTGACAGGGAAGAGCGATTCCGCCAGTCCAGCCAGATAGTGAAGTAGCGGCGGCGCATTGCAAAAGTGGCAATCGAAACGGAAAAGATTGCTACTTTTGACGGCTGTCCTCACCGGCCTCTCGCTGAATGCCCAGGACGAAATCCGCCTTTTCGCGGCGACAATTCGTAACGGTGCCGGAGTCCTGTTCACTACCCCATTTGACCGTGACGTGCGACCCGACGCGAATCGCGTTTTTCATTCGCACACTCATGCCACGGTGCGACGTGTCTTCGAGCGTCGCAGGCGCCACTCGGGGAGTCCCGTCTTCGTCCCCCCACAAGATATCGACCCGGGCCATCAGGGGAATTCTAAACTCGGACCTTTTTTCGCTCACGCCCTCTTTATCGGCAAAAAATAAAAATGCTCAATGCCTTTCTCGGTGTCCTTAGTGTTGGAAATCTTTTTTGAAAGTAAAGAAAATGCCCTGAACGAGTGCGGAGGTTTTATTGCACGCTGTCTCGGCAAACCACTCGTTGTATACTCGCGCCTGCTCCACGCTCAAAAATTTAATTCCTGGAAGGATTCCCGTGAGGATCGACGTTCATGCGCACTATTTTCCGCTGGAATACCTGGACCGATTGGACGCGTATGGAGGAAGTCACGTCACCGGTTTAATCCGCAGGATGAAACTCGGCTCGGCCGATTTCAGCGGCCTCGAAGACCACTTCCGCAACATGGACCATTCCAAGGTGGATATGCAGATTCTTTCCGTCTCCGGCCAGCTCCCATATTTCGCCAAGGAAAGTGACGCCGTGGACGCGGCAAAGCTCGGCAACGACATCTACGCCCGCGTCGTCCGCGAATTTCCGAAACGCTTCGCGGCCTTTGCCTGCGCTCCACTGCCGCACGTGCAAGCAGCGATTGCGGAAACGCGCCGCGCGCTCGATGAACTCGGCATGGTCGGCGTGACTGCCGGCACCGTGGTCCTCGGACAAAGCATCGCCGATCCGGCCTTCGACGCATTTTTCGAGGAGCTCAACCGTCGCAAAGCCGTTCTCTTTATTCACCCGATTGGCGGCAGCCTTGGATCGCAACTGATCGAGTCCACGAAGCTGGTGTGGCCGGTCGGCGCGCCGCTCGAAGACACAGTGTGCCTGCTGCAATTCATGCAGGCGAATTTCCCCAGCCGCTTCCCCGAAATCAAGATCATCCTGCCGCACCTCGGCGGGTTCGCTCCCTTCCTGGCAGCGCGGCTCGACCAACTGCAGGATCATTTCCTGCCGGACTCAGCCACGAAGCCCAGCGCGCAGGCAAAATATTTCTGGTATGACACCGTGAATGGCAATCCGGCGGCGCTGCGGTGCGCGCGGGACCTGGTCGGCACAGACCATCTCCTCCTCGGGACGGATTACCCGTTCTGGCGCGATGACGCGTTCAAGCTGTGCGTGGATTACGTCAGCGAGGCGAGCCTGCCCGCAGCCGATGTGGATCAAATCCTCGGTGGGAATTGCCAGCGATTGCTGAAACGATAAGGTCGGGCAAGATCAAACAAGAGCGGCCCGGGTGAGATCCGGGCCGCTCTTGTTGTCGGTTAGAAGTTGAAGGCAACGTGGAAACGCGCGCTGAACGGCTCCACAAAACCCGTAGTCAGAGCTTGACCGGCGGCGTTGAAGGGATATGGGGTGTACCCCGGCTTCTGAAAGTCAGGGCTCTTGAGTCCAAAGGTGACGTCCGCGAATTGGTCAATCAGGATGTTTCTCTTAGTGTTCGCGATGTTCAGCATATCAATGGCGAAGTGCAGCGACTTTGTCTCGCTGATCTTCCAGGGATAATCCAGGTGCACATCCACGGTGCCCGTCACTGGCCCTCGGCCCAGGTCACCACGCCCAAAGAGGGGCACCTCACCGGTGTTGACATATACCTGCTGGGCCACAATTGTCGTGAAGGGAAGGCCGCTTTGGATCTTGACGCCGGGCGTGACGACCAAGCCCTTTAAGACGGTCTTATCAAAGATGTAGGTGGGATAGATATTCACGATGTGCAAGCGATCTGCGTTGAGAGGACCAGGCGTTAACTGGCCGCCAAGTTCGCCCAGCACGCCGGGTGTGAGATCGAATAGAGAGCTGATTCCCGGATCGTTCTGGCCGTTGTCATTACGGAAGGCGCCTTCGAAATTTCCGCGCAGCCGCGCAATCCGCCAGTTCGAAATCAGCGACCAGTTATGGCTGAGGGACTTGTTCACTTCGATTTCGATCGCCTGGTAATTGCGAGTGGCATTCGGATAGCCATCGGGGTTGCCGTCCGATTGGCCCTCGCCGCCGAACAGAGCTCCCTTCAGGACATTTCCTGACGAGTCCGACCACGGATTATCATTCACTGAAGGGTAGCAAACCCCTCCTACCGGCGCCCCGAGCGAAGTGTATAAGCCAGGGTTAAAATCCGGCGTAATCGAATTATTGGAGTCGAAGCAAGCGGATGGGAATCCATATGCTTCGAGAGCGGCCACATTCCCGGCGCTGGGGGTCGTTTGCTCGGCCTTCACTGCGTTTGTAAATGCCACTGACCCTTGAGTAGAGGCCGGAATGGTTGGGAATATTACGGGCTGTGGGTTCACCGTAATGTCGGTGTTTTTGCCCGGGTTGCCGATGAAGTACGTGCCGAACTCTCCCGAGAGGATTTGCTCGACCGAAACCCCCAGCATGTCTTCGACGATGCGCTTGATCCGCCGGTCAATATAGCGGGCAGACACCGTGACGCCGCCGCGAAATTCGTGTTCGGCGCCAATCACGAATTCGTCGTTGTATTCCATTCTTGTGTGTGGCGCAAAGAGAGAGGAAGGCGCTATAAGGAGCAAACTGGGGTTGACTGGGACTCCACCCGTAGCTCCATTCAGAACGTTTTTAGGGTCGAATTTCACCGACCCGTATTGATCCAGGTTTACCAGATTCGAGGGGCTTGCGGGTCCGCAAGCAACGCCTGCACTGAGATTGCAGTTCGAAGTGATGGGGGCATAGTAGATGTTTTCGACCTCATTCTCCACATTGAGTTCGCGGATCGCTGCGTCCAGAGGCATGACCCAGGCATAGCGGCCGAAGTTGACGTAGATTTTTGACTTTCGGTCGCCCTTGGGGTCCACTGTGAAGCCAATTCGGGGGTTCCATTGGTCGTTGAAGACCTGGTGGACGCCGCCGCCGGTAGCCAGCCGCTGCTGCTCCCACCTCACACCGACGTCAAGGGTGGCGTACTTGCTCATCTCCCAAGAGTCGTCCACATAGGCAGCGTGGTATCTTCCGTTGTTTGAGCTGTGGAAGCCGCTGAATTGACCCCGGTCCTCCCACAAGACGACTTGTTGAGGTGTAGAAAATCCGGTGACGTTCATATAGGGGCACAGCGTGCAGGTGGTGCTTCCCGGAGTTGTTCCGGGAGCTGCTGTCGAGGCTAGCACCAGTTGCATGCCGAGCTCCTGGCTCTGACCAGCTACGATCGGCTCATTAGTAGAGCCGAAGTAGTGTGTGCCGTCTACGGCTGTCAGCTGTATCGGGTAGTCCCCGCCGCTATATCCGAGGTTATCGTTATAAGTTGGGAAATTCCAGTTGTATCCGGCGGAGAAAGTGTGTTGCTGCCCCAAGATAGTAATGGTTTTGTGAACGTCAAACTGGATTCCCTTGGAATTCGAATCATAAGTCTCCACTGTTCCGAATCCCTCCGCCCTGAACTGTCCACGCGGTGAGCAACCCGCGATGTTGCATGTTTCCTGCGTCAAATTCGAAGTATCGATGACATTCGCCGGGGTTTCCGTGAAGGTATTCCAGTTCATCGTGAATGCGGCGTCCAATACCAGACTCGAACCAAACGTCCCGTTGTAGCGAACGGCCACGTTTCGGGAACCAAAGTGCTGCGTTGAATCGGCTGTGTTGTTGGTGGCGCTTGCTGATGGGACCCCAATGTTTAGTGTGGACCAGGGAGCGAAATTGCTGTGAGTCGGATCACCGAAGACCGATCCTTCAATCGAGTGATTGGGATTGAGCTGCCAAGTCAACTTCGCGCTGTAGTCCCATATAGTATCCTTCCGATCCACGTTTCCATTCGAGGTGGCAAAGAGCCCCGACCCGAGCGCCGGTTGGACGAAATTGTCGTTCCAGGTGGGGTTGAAAGCGCCAAAGAAAAACAGATGGTCCTTCAGAGCGCCGAGAGGAACGTATCCACCGAGTTCAAAGTCGCCTTCATAGGACTGCGGCGCCAAAAACCTCCCAAGTTTGTTTACAGGGTTAAAATCCTGATTGTTCGCGTAGGTTGCACTCATTCCTCGTGACTGGAAATACCCGCCCACCGTGCCATGAAAAGCGTTGCTTCCCGATTTGGTCACCATGTTGATGACCCCACCGGTGGTATGGCCGTATTGCGGTCCAAACGCGGCGGTATTCACCTGCACTTCCTTCACAAACGAGGAATTGATTCCTACGCCGATCCCACCGTAGGTACGCTGGTAAACCCCCAGAGCCCCGAAGGCCGCATCGTTCAGCAGCACGCCATCCGCGATATAGGCGTTTTCCAGGCCCGATCCACCGGATATTGCCGGATTCATGGTGCCGGAACCGATGCCTGAAGCAACACCTGGACTCACATAGAAGACGTTGCTGATGTTACGGCCAAGCGGGAGATTGTCATAAACCGTGTCTGTGAGGTCAGCAGTAACCGCCGTGCTTTGGCTCTCCACAGAGACGGCGGAAGCAACGACCTCAACCGTCTGCGTTACGGCTCCGAGTTCGAGAGCCACCTTAATTGTGCTGGTCTTATTGATCCCCACCTCGACCTTTTGCACGGTGGTGCCCTTGAAGCCGTCTTTTGAGACCTTCACATCGTAGAAGCCGGGGATCAAACCGGGGAAATTGAACTCCCCTTGTTCATTGGTAGTTCTTTGCCCACCGCCCGTGGGTCCCATAATGTTAACCGAGGCCCCTTGGATGATGGCCCCCGTGGGATCGACAACGACTCCGCCTAGTTGTCCCCTTACACTACCTTGGTCCTGAGCGACCAATGGAACCGTGAAGGATAGACTCACTATGAGAAACAGCGTGAGCCAAATATATTTCACAGAATTGATTCGCATGTTTCCTCTCCTTTTAGGTTTGCCAAGGCGTCGAGGCCGGCAGGCTTTTGTGGAACCGTAGCCGTAAATCTCCTGAGAATAAAGCAAAAGTTTTGGATTGAGCCAATCACGCCCTTCAATGAGTAGGCGCTTTGACGACTCGGCACACGTATGCTCCTTTGCGAAACACACCGAATCGCCGGTGGCAGGGAAGAAAAACTTCCCCAAGCCCACGTGTTAGAACGACAGGCCCTCAAACAGATTCTCTTCCTTCGCCGTGGGTCGCAGCTTCAAAGACAAAAAAACCTGAAACGAAAAATCCCCCTGCGGATTGCCAGAACACACGACCCAATATGGCTACCTTATATTCCGAGAAATTATGAATTTCAATTAAAATTTGTATTTATTTATTAACAGTAAAAAGCTGTATATCGCGAAGCGAAACTGCAAGCAAGAGCTTGGCCAAAAGTGGGGGAAAACGAAATTTTTGCCCCGGCTAGGACAGCTCGCCCCGCGAGGAGGTTCTCTACAATGGCAAGATACTGAATCTACGTTGTTTATGGAATTCCGGCGGGGGTTTCAAGGTGGGATTTGCCCTTGGTTTCGAGTTCCGCTGCTTTTCCCGCATCGCCAGCCTTGCGGTAATAGCCGGCCAGGGCAAGGTACAGCGGGCCGTTCTCCTGCCGGGATTGCAGTGCAGCCTCCAGCAGGGAAATCGCTGCGCGAACATTTCCGGTCTGCGCGAAACTTTCCGCGATTCGCAAAATCGTTTCTGAATCCGACTGGTCTGTAATTCCTGCGTCCTTGTTGAGGCTCAGAATCGCGGCATAATCTTTTCGGGCGTAATAAGCGCCCACCAACCGGGAGCGGGCGATTTCATCGGAATGATTTCGCGCCAGGGCTCGCCTGAACCAGGCTCGGGACTCATCCATCTTTCCCTGGGAGAGAAGGCAAAGCGCCCGCTCTCTGTCTACGACGCCGCTGGCGGCATCATTGGCAAGGGTGGGATCGGTGATGTCCCAGACGTCGCGCGCCGCAGCTTCAGGGGTAACGGAAAAGGGAAGCGTGGAATAAGCGCTCTGTGGTGTGCCCGGTTGATTGATTGCAATGCTCAGTATGTAATTGCCTGGCGGCTGGCCTTCCAGCGGCAACTTCTTTCCGCTAACCAATGAACCCGCTGGATCAAATTGATCTTTGGCAATATTCTCGCTGACTTTGATCGCGCCGCCGGCCACCGCCGGCCGACCCACCGCGTATTCCACAGTCATTTGCTGATCCGAATAGTTCGCCGGGTCCTTCGGGGAGGCCCAAATTTGATAGGCCACTTGCATCGGCTCGTCCTGTATCAGGATAAGGGGGTTGGTTCCGAGAGGCACAAATTTTAAGCCGGCGAGAGTGAAAGGGCTATCCTCGGCAGCGCCGGGATCTGCGGCTTTGACCGAAGAAAAAGGAAGGACTCCGGCAATGACCACACCCGACCCGCTGATTTCCGGAACCACGACATCCCTCTGAGCCTGGAGGGCCTTCTTATGTTCCCAGTCCGTCAAAATGAATTCCAGATGAAACTTGCCCGGAGGCAAGGGTAAGGATCCCTCATATCCGACGCGGCTGTGTTTAATGTCCTCGAGTTGCAGTTTGTCGACTACGTCGTTGATCTTTCTCTCTTGGGTGAAGATCAGTTGGTTGTTATGGGCCGAGTCGAATACCCGGACCTGCGCTTCCAGATTGAAGGAATAGCGGCCGTCGGAACGTTCTTCGAGAGATGCGTCTGAAGGTTGCCGGAAACGCATTGCATAGTCGAGTCGCGTAAGCCCGCGTGAATCACGCAGCGGCAGAGTCGCAACATCCAGATTTTGCCCGGGGATCAGAAGGCGGGCGGTGACACTTTCAATTGAGGCACGGCGGCGATTGAGTTCGTCCCTTGTAAATGGATTGTTCGCGAGGCCCTTAACGGTCGCCAGCATGGCATCCGATTGAAGGCTTGGCCGGTCGGCGCCTGGATCAATGGGTTCGTCGGGTATGAGGCTTTGCGACAAATGCGCCACCAATGGGCCGACGGAGTCTTGGATCGCTTTAATGGACCCCTGCCGATCATTGATATATTCCGTTCCGGTCACGAGTTTGTCGGGACCGTCCACGAATGGACTGTAGAAACGGAAATCTCCGAATCCCTCATGTTTATAGAACATGATGTAGAAAAAAGGGGGCAGCGACGGGTGATTGAACGAATAGAACCAGATCTCGATAGGGAACAAGTTGGCTGCATTGTAGTGGACTTCCTTCTGTTGGGGAGGCCCTAGCGTGATATAGGTTCTCCCGCGATCGCTTCTCCAACCCTCGGCGCCGGACCCAGCGCCAAATTGCGCGTTGGCATAAGCAATGCGCTGGTAAATTTCATCTTTGTACTTGTTTTCGGGGGAGCCGGGGGTGGGATTGCGAAGCTCCCAAAAATTCTGAATGAATTGATCGCGCGCTTCGTCGCTGGTTAGTTTCAGGAAGGTGTTTCGCTCATCCCTCGTAATGATATAGGCCACGTCCCGATCGAGCCATTCTTTGTAGCTCTGTTCCAGTTTTATCTTTTGAGCCGCAGCGGGTGGGAGAGCGATAGAAAGTAACAATCCCGATATCACCAAAAGCGCGACTACGAACGGGAAACGGCTCGCGATCCCAAACCTTCGAAATTGGGACATGGTGACCATGGTCCACTCTAAACAAACGAATAGTAGCAATGGAAAGGCCGAATTGCCATTTTTTCTGTTGGTAGAGGTACCAAGCATGAGGCGAGCAAGACCGTCGGGACGTGGTGTTAGTGGGTGAGTTGCAGCGAGGGCTGAGCAGCGACGCGGCGAATGATTTCAATCCCGATGTGATCGAGGGGCAGGATTTTTTCAGCCAATCCCGCGCGCGCCACAAAGCCGGGCATGCCCCAGACGACGCTGCTGGCCTCGTCCTGAACGATGACCGAAGCCCCGGCAGCGCATAGGGCTTCGCATCCTTTCAAGCCATCCTGCCCCATGCCGGTCAGGATCACACCCAGCGCATTCGCGCCGTAAACAGCGGCGACCGACCGGAAGAGCACATCCACCGACGGCCGGCAAAAATTCTCCCGAGGCCCCTGGTGGGTGCCCAATCGAATGTGCTTTTCATCCTGCTGCACGACCATGTGATAGTTGCCGGGCGCGATCCAAACGCAAGACGGGCCAAGCAAATCACCCGGTTGGCACTCCCGCACAGGCATGGCGCACTTGGTTGCAAGACGCTTGGCCAAGAGCATCGTGAAAATGGCCGGCATGTGCTGCGCGATGACCACCGGCAAGGGGAAATTGGCGGGGAAAGCGGGCAAGAGCCTGGCAAGCGCATCCGGACCGCCCGTCGAGACTCCGATGGTGACAATTTTGGGCTGGGCGGAACGCAAGGGAGAAGGATGCAAACGAATCTCGGGTCGCGAAGCCGGGGCGACGGGGGGTGAGACGCCGGCCGCCGTATTTTGAGCGCGCACCGGAAAATGGCATAATGCTTTGATCTTGGGAACCAGGTCGCGATGAATGGCTTCCGATGTGGCGGCCATGTTCTGGTTGCTCGGCTTGGCGACGTAATCCGAGGCGCCCAGCGCAAGGGCATCAAAGGTGGCCTCTGCCCCGTGTTCGGTGAGCGTGCTGAACATGATGATGGGCGTCTGAGGGAGAATTTTTCGAATTTCGGGAATGGTTTCCAGGCCATTCATTTCCGGCATTTCGATGTCCAGCAAAATGATGTCCGGGCGCAGCGCCTGGACCTTGGCCAGCGCCAAACGGCCATTGCTGGCCCATCCGGCAATAGCGAGGTCCGGGTCGGTCGAAAGCACACTGGTGAGGACCTTTCGAACGACCAGGGAATCGTCCACGATCATGATTTGAATCTGCGGCATCGTCACCCCGAATGATCCTTCTGAAAATTGTTCACGGAATGGGCGCATCCTTGGTTTCCGGGCGAAAGAAAAGGCCGCCCATCCTTTTCCAGCCCTCCGCGCTCAAGCACGATGCCATGCGGAAACCGCACACGCTTCCGGGAAGGCAATCCATGAGAACGATCCTAAATTATTCAAGCGGCGCGCTGCCTGATGTGGCCGCGGTCAGCACCATCGCCGGTGACCCTGAACTGTTCGACGAGGCCGCGCAATTGCGTGGACATTTGCGCCAACTGCTGGGCCGCCTTCATCGATTCGTGCGCGCTTGAAGACGTGCCTTGGGCCGCCTGGGAAACTCCCGCGATGTTCTGCGTGATCTCGGTCGAGCCTTTGGCGGCTTCGGTGACGTTTCGTGACATCTCGTTAGTCGTCGCGCTCTGCTCTTCAACTGCCGTCGCGATGGTGCTGGAAATGTCGCTGATCTGGTTGATGACTGCGCCAATGGTGGCGATGGCGTCGACCGCGCCCTTGGTGTCGTTTTGGATCGCCGCGATTTTCTGGCTGATATCCTCGGTGGCTTTGGCGGTCTGCTTGGCCAGTTCCTTGACTTCGTTGGCGACGACGGCGAACCCCTTGCCCGCTTCCCCGGCGCGCGCGGCCTCGATCGTGGCGTTCAAGGCCAGCAGGTTGGTTTGCTGCGCGATGGAGGTGATGACCTTGATGACCTGGCCGATTTCGGCGCTGGAGACGCCCAGCTTTGAGATCGTGGCGTTGGTGGATTCAGCGGTCTTGACGGCCTGGCCGGAAACGCGAGCGGATTCGGTGGCATTCTTGGCGATTTCCTGGATGGTGGAACTCATTTCCTCGGCGCCAGTGGCGACAGTTTGCAGGTTGCGGTTAACTTGTTCCGTTGCGTTGGAAACGACGTTAGCCTGGGCGGAGGTTTCCTCGGAATTGGAAGTGATCTGCTGACTGACGGCGGAGAATTCCTCGCTGGCGTTGGCCACCTGCTGCGCGTTTTCCGCAACGGCGGCGATCATCTTTACGAGGTTGCTTTGCATTTTGTTCATGGCCGAGGCCAGGTCCCCGATCTCGTCCTTGGATCGAACAGGTATTTCTTCGCCGGTTAGGTCGCCGTCGGCGATCCGCTGGGCTACTTCTCTCACCTCTTGTACTGGTCGCGAGATCAAGCCAGCGATAAACATCGCCAGGGCAATCCCAATCGCGACGGCTCCAATCAATACCCCGATGACCCAGAATCGCGCCGATGAATAGATTTGTGCGCTCATCTTGTTCGCGGCGTCGGCACCGTCGTTGTTTAGTTTGATATCCTCTCCAATGGCTGACGACAACTTGTCGTAGTACTCTTTCTGCGTTGTCAAAATGTAGTTGGCCGCGCCTGAGTTATTTCCCTGCCTGGACAGCTGAGCGACTTCGGCATCGCTTTTGCTAAAGTCCTCGAAAGCCGAGACAATGGACTCGTAAATCTTCCGCTCCTCCGGCGAAGAAATCATTGGTTCGTACTCCTTCTGATATTTCTTGAAGGCTGCGCGGGCCTGCTCCAGTAACTGTGCCTGCGGGGTTCTTTCCTCCTCGTTCCTGGCCGATGCGATTCGCAGCTGAGAACGGCGCATGTCGGCGATTTGGTTTCGCATGTCGGCCAATGTGCGGATGGAAGGCAGCCAGTTTTCTGCCATGTCCACGGTTGTGGCACGGACACCGGCCAGCTTGCCCAACGCAAAGACGCCCAAGAATGTTGTCAGGGCCAGAACAACGGTAAAGCTGAGCATCAATTTGCTACGCAGTTTCAAATTCAGGAATGTTTGCATTTGCATTTTCCTTTCACGTGTCCCGCTAACTCGCGTCCGCGAGATCGAGCCAAAATGACCGAATGTTCCGCCACCTCAACCGCATGCCAATTTATGCCGGTCTGGCAGAGACCTGTGCCGATCGAGAATCAAGCGGAACGGCAAGAGTTCACCGGAACATCAACGTTTCTAGCGGCGTATCGCTGGGCGCGGCCGTCCCGGGGGTCATCGCCTGCGACCCTAAATTGTTCCACCAGTCCGCGCAATTGCGTGGACATTTGCGCCAACTGCTGGGCCGCCCTCATCGATTCGTGCGCGCTTGAAGATGTGCCTTGGGCCGCCTGGGAAACTCCCGCGATGTTCTGCGTGATCTCGGTCGAGCCTTTGGCGGCTTCGGTGTCCGAATGTCGCCCAGTTTTGTATGGGCTAGTCCGGAACTGACGACCATAAAACCGATTACGGCTGCAAAACCCAGTCCGATTTTATTCCAGATGGTAGGTTTCATTTTCTCTTCTCCTCGGAACCCTCGAATTTCGAGGCCCGGTCAAAACCCCGGGAACGACCTTCATCGCCGCATATGCTGCACCGCATCCCCCGGCTACTCGGCATTCAGCGATTCCACTTCTTCTTTCCCTGCTCTTCTGAAACCCGGTTCGACTGAATTGTATTCTTCCACTCGGATTCATCGAATAAAGTTCCAGCGGGACAATTCGATTTCGTGCTATCGTTCGACACCCTGCGCCACAGCTTCCGCCGTTTCACACGCTTTTTCCGTATTCAATACGTGCATCAATTGCTTTTCGAGTTTGTGAACGCCGAGAATCACCTCGCGCACCTTGCCTTGCAACGTTTCCGGTGGACGCTCGAAGGAATCTTCGGTGACTTCCACGACGTCGCCGATTTCGTCGACCAGCAGGCTCACCGCTCCGTCCGCGCTTCGGATCACTACGTTCATGGGGGTGGTGCCGTCCGGGCGGTCGGCCAGATCCAAACGCCGTCTCAAATCAACGCCTGTAACGATTTGCCCGCGGAGATTCATAAGCCCGCTGACCACCCTGGGGGCCAAGGGAATCTGCGTGATTTCCAAATAGCGGATGACTTCCTGAACTTTTTCAAGCTCCACTCCGAACATGAGCTTGTCGAGATAAAACGTGCAGAACTGATGGGATTGCGCCATGGATTAGCTATTGACCTCCACATGTTCCCTGGATAGCGTGCGATTAGCCTCGGCAATCTTCTGCAGGACGGGAATATCAATGAGCTCCGTGACCCGTTCATTGATCACCACCGCGCAGAGAATGCCTTCACGTGTGGCCGGGGATTTCACTTCAGCCCGATCTTCCACAATGTCCAGGATTCGATCCACGACGACTCCGATGGTTCGCCCTTCGTCATGGCACACCAGCACTTGCAGCGGGTCGGGCTCCACAGTTTTCCTGGCATGGCGCACTCGCTCTCTTCTCTCTTCCAGGACGACATCGAGCCGCAGGAGCGGGAGAATCTTCCCGCGGTACTGAACCACCCATTCGTCGCCGGATTTTTCAACGTCCTTGGCAGGGAATTCCTCCAGGCGCGCCACCGTGCTGAGAGGCAATGCCATGCGGCTGTCGTCCGGACCCGCAAAGAGCAGGAACGTTTGTTTTTCGGCTTGGTTCTGGTCCTGCCCTCCGAGTGTCTCGGCGGTTTTTTCCGCGAGCGCTTTGTCGCTGGCTTCCGAGAAAATGCCTGCGTTTTGCGCCAGGCCGACCACGTCCAAAATCAGGGCCACCTTGCCATCACCCATGATCGTGGCGCCCGCGAAAATCTTGAGCCCCCTCAACTGCTTGCTCAGCGGTTTGACAACTATTTCTTCCGAGTCATTGATCTCGTTGACGACCAGCCCAAACGGATGGTCGTTCGCCTGAAGCACCACGATATTGGTCGCCTCGTCCTGGCCGGCCCGGTTCTCGGCCTGCTTGGCGAGCTTCAGTTCTTCATTGAGGTACACCAGGGACAGCAACCTCCCGCGCATGCGATACACCGGAACACCGTGAACGGATTCGATTTCAGTTCGAACTCGGTCCGGCTCCAGGCGAACCAATTCCTGAATGTTTACCTGGGGGATGGCGAACCGATTTCCGTCGCTCTGAATGATCACTGCCCGGACAATCGCCAGGGTCAGCGGAATTTTGATCTTTATGGTCGTGCCCCGGCCCGGATAGCTCTGCAGATCTACAGTGCCATTGACGCGGTCGATGTTGGTTTTGACCACATCCATTCCCACCCCGCGGCCGGAAAGATTGGTCACCTTTTCCGCGGTGGAAAATCCCGGCAGGAAGACGAGATTGAGAAGTTCACCCTCACTCATGCGCCCGGCCTGTTGGGCGGTGATCACGCCGCGCTCGATGGCCTTGCTCTTTACGCGGGCTGTGTCAATTCCGGCTCCATCGTCCGAAATTTCAACCAGGACCTGGCCGCCTTCGTGGCAGGCGCGCAGCTTGAGGTGTCCCTCAGCGCGTTTTCCACTCGCGACGCGCTGTTCCGGCGCTTCAATTCCATGATCCACCGAATTCCGGACAATATGAGTGAGCGGATCCTTGATGGCCTCGAGAAGGCTCCTGTCGAGTTCCGTTTCCTTTCCTTCCATTTCGATCAGCACTTGCTTGCCACGGGTGGTCGCTACGTCGCGCACCACGCGCGGAAACTTGTCAAAGACGTTGCTGATCGGCTGCATGCGCGTTCTCATCACTTCTTCCTGCAGTTCGCTGGTCAACAGATTGAGTTGCTGCGCGGGGTTGACCAGGTTGGGATCGGTCTGGCACACGGAAAACTGCGTGATTTGATTTCGCGTCAGCACCAGCTCCCCTACCAGGTTCATGAGCCGGTCCAGCAGGTGGACGTCCACGCGAATCGTTTCCGCGACCGCATTCTTGGAGCGCGAGTCGTCTTGCGGGTGCTGCGCCATCTGAGATTCTTCCGGCGCTGCTGACGGGGCATCGGGTGACTCGGGAAGGATGGGAGGCGCTGGGGCGGCTGGCGTTGAAATGGAAGCGGACGGAACGGATTTTGCGGCGTTTTCTTTCGGACTGCTGCCCTGTTGTTTTTTGGAGTGCTCCTTTGGCAAAGGCGCATTGGCGCGTGCATCTGGGGTTGTCTGCTGGCCCTGGTTTTGCAGCCCGTTCAAAGTTTCAATGAGGGCCGCGTAGGTTTCGTTTCCATCTTGCTCGGTAGCTTGTATTTCTCCGAGCATTACGCGAATGGCGTCCACCATCGCCAGCAGCCCGCTCGTAATTTCCGGCGTCAGCGAGAGTTTCCCGTCCCGAAGGCGGGAGAGAAGGCTCTCTCCCACATGCGCGACTTTCTCCAGCTTGCCGAATCCCAAAAAGCCGCAACTTCCCTTAATTGTATGGATTGTTCGGAAGATGCTCGACAGGAGCTCTTGCGAGGACGGATCGATTTCGAGTTTCACCAGTTCGCCGTCGAGCCGGTCTAGATTCTCGTTACATTCGACCAGGAATTCCTTGATCAGGTCGTCCATGGCACCATCCTAATTTGCGGCAAGCCGTCTTGTGTGGCTGGAAAAAGTGCTCTGGCGCGGTGGGAGGCCTCGGGCGTGCGAATCTGCGTTTCCGGGCAGCCGTCCTTTTGCACAAGCTCGCACAAGACACATGCAGTCCATCGTCCACTTGGGGGATTCGCTTTAAGAGGGCTCTCTATACGAATCAACTCAAGTGGGGAGGCATTCTGCGTCCGCCGCAGCCGACTTCTATCCGCGTATCGAATAACGAGTTAGCTGTAGGTTAGGAGAGAGTTAGGGAAATCGTAACGGCAATGTGCCGTCCCTACCTTAAGATAGCCGGACGGAAATCATTGGCCTTGGAACGTAGTGTCTCGGGGTGTGGGGATCCTTATTCCTAAGAAATGTTTAACAACATGGCGACCGGTGACGGGTGAAAACCCATCTTGCCAATTCTGCCTAACCTGCAAGAACCTCTCTGACTCTTATGAATCACGGATCGCAAGTCACGATTCACGGCGTTTTGATCTGCTTCGTTCTTTCGAGGAAAACTTCTCGTGCAGCTTGAATTCCGTTAATGGCCGCGGGAAAACCCGCATACAACGCCATCTGCATAATGACTTCCACGACTTCCTGTTCGGTGCATCCCACATTCAGCGCGCCGTCAATATGAGCGCGAAGCTGCGGAGCGGCCGTGCCCAGCGCAGTCAGCGCCGCGATGGTGGCGATTTCGCGGGATTGCAGGCTCAGTCCAGGGCGGCTATGAATATCCCCGAAGCCGAATTCCATAACGTACGTTCCCAAATCAGGGGCAATCCCCTCGAGTGACGCCAGAAATGTCTTGGCCCGCTCTCCATACATCTCCACGAATTTTGCCAACCCGCGTTCGTACCGGGCAGAATGGCTCATCGGTGTCTTCTCCTCGATTGTTGCCGGCAGTCGCGCTCCAGTCGCGATGGTTCGCCTCCATTTACATTTGAGACCGTGGAGGTTTCACATCATTGTATAGATTCCTGGCGGAATCCAAGCGCACAAAAAGATTTAAAAAATCCGTTGAGTGGGAAGGTTAAAAAATGTGTGCCCTTGATGGGGGACTGCCGGGCTTCACATTGTTTCTTAAATCGGACGGCTGAGATCCTCGCGCGCCACGGCATAAAGAGCCAGTTCAACACGGCTGGAGACGCCCAGCTTGTCATAGATCGCGCTCAGATAGTTTCGGATCGTATGCTCGCTGACAGCCAGCTTTTGGCTGATATCCCGCGTGCTCAGGCCCTCCGCCAGCAAATGGACCACTTCCGATTCTCGAGGAGTCAGACGAGTCATGCCTCCGCCGGGCTTGATGTGGCGCAGCGGCTTGAGCTGGGTGAGGAACTCCAGGATATAGGCCAGGTTCCGGGTGTCGGCCCAGATCTGACCTCCGTGCACGGTTCGAATGCATTTCGACAACAATTTAATGGAATGCAGCCTGCAAAAGACGCCCTTGGCCCCGCCTCGAAATGCATCCACGACCAGATCCCGATCGGAGTTCGGAATCAACATAATTGCAACTGTTTTTGGAGATAACAGTTGCAGGCTTTGCAGTACGTGGTAACCCCTCATCCGTCCATCTTCGAGATGGACATTAATCAAAGCGATATCCGGCTGGCTTTTCTCCAGCTCCCGGATGGTCTCGGCGGAGCTGATGGAAACGGCGACGATCACAATGTCACTGCGCCCGCGCGCGAGTCCATCCGCGATCAGGTGCGCGCTCATGCGGTCTGCATCCGCGATGAGGACATGAATACTTCCATTGAGAGGTTGTGACACCTGACTCATCTACTTTCTCTCCGGTATAGAACGGAGAGGCGGAGACTATACGAAATCGCCCTTTGAATCAAGGTGTTTTATCCGAAATTGTCATTATTCGTGCCAACCGCATTTGTCCTATCCTGGCGGCCGCACGGAGGCTGCTAGCTTCTGATTCGATAGTGTTTATGTGTCGGAAAGGGGACAGTTGTCACGTATAGTGACAGGCGAAGCGTCACCCCAATGCGATAAGGGCGCCTTGCCCCTTGTGCGGCCGCAGTGGAACGCTTATCTTGCGCCTCACATTTGCACTGAAAATTCAGTTGCGCCCGCGAATTTGGTTGCCGGGCCGGGATGCGAGAGAGCCAATGGAAATGAGAAATGAACTTCGTTACCGACTTGATGCTCCGGCGGTATTTTCCTGGGAGGGGGCCCATCACAGACGCTTTCAGGGGGAAGGGATCACGCGCGACGTCAGCGTGCAGGGCGCGTTCATATTAACGGCTACGATACCCCCGTCCGAATGCCCGATTCAGGTCGATCTCCTCCTCCCCACCCTTACTGGTTTGAATGCCGAGATGCGCATCACGGGAAGAGCTCGCGTCATTCGCGTGGAACAATCTTCTGCAGACGCCTGGATCCGCGGCTTTGCGGTTGTGACCGACGATCTGAATCAATGGGACTTGATGACCATGCCAGGCCAATCTGAAAGTGCCCTCGTAGGAGCGGAAAGGGCGCACTGAACCGAAGACGAATCAGAGCGATCCTGCCAGATAGCTTTCCTTGCAATTTGGGGTCAAGGGCTCCTGTAAGTCAGAGGGCGGAGCTTTATGCACATGGCGGAATTGGACATGGAAATCCAGAGTTCGGCGGGCACACGGAACTGGTACGCCCTTTTAACGCGCCACCAGCACGAGAAAACCGTCGCGACCGCGCTTTCGAACAAGAATCACGCGGTCTACCTTCCCCTATACCGTTCCGTCCGCCGATGGCAGGACCGCGCCAAGCAGGTTTTGCTGCCATTGTTCCCATGTTATGTGTTTATCCGTGAGGGCATGGACCGGCAGCTTGAAATACTCAAAACGCCTGGAATTATTCACATCGTGTCATGGGGGGGGCGCCCGGCGATTGTCCCTCAGACTCAACTTTTAGCGGTCAAGCAAATCATCGAAAGTTGCCTCCATGTCGAAAGTCACCCGTATCTGCAATGCGGGGATCGGGTAAGGGTAAAAACCGGCCCGCTGATGGGGTTGGAAGGGATTTTGGTCCGCAAGAAGGGGCTGGCCAGGCTCGTAATTTCCATGGAAATGCTGGGCCGCTCTGCTGCGGTAGAGATCGATGTTTTGAATGTGGAGAGAATTGGGCCACTACAGACGTTAGAGACGTCGCATCGGACGTCCGCTTCCGCCTGAGCGTTGCTCGGGCCGAAAATCTGATATTTCCGACTCTATGGACCCTATCTTATTTCAATTCGAGATGACCACAGTGATGAACTCACTGGCGCCGTTCAGAATCTCCGGCGAGCATTCAGCCACGCATTCGACCGGGTGTGCCGGGTTCGGAATAAGCCGGATCATCGCGAGGGTGATTCGTTTTCATGCGCCATATCACATCCTCCAGTCAGTTCTGGCGCTAGCGTTCTTCCTGCTTGCCACTCCTGCGCTCGCGCAAAGTGCTCCAAATCGAAGCAGCCAATCCTCGTCTGCAATGCAAACTTCCGCGGAGATCAATCAGCGCCTGCAGCTGCAGAGCGAAAATCTGGCCGTAGCATCTTCGGATTTTCGAACCGGTGAATCCCGCATCGGCCCGGACGATTTGCTGAACATCACTATTTTCGAGGCCGCGGAAATGAACTGCACCGTGCGAGTCTCCGCCAGTGGCGGGATTTCTCTCCAATTGCTAGGTGCGGTGCATGCCGCCGGACTTACGCCTGGAGAACTCGAATCGGTTTTGCAAGGGCTGCTGCGCCGGACTTATATGAAAGATCCTCACGTCGGCGTTTTCGTTCAGGAGTTACAAAGCCATCCCGTTTCCGTGGTGGGCGCGGTGAAAATGCCGGGAGTATTTCAAATTCGCGGGACGAAAACAGTGATCGAGGTTCTTTCCATGGCCCAGGGCCTCGCGGACGACGCGGGCGATACCGTCCTTATCATGCATGGCGCCGGGTATGCCGAATCGGGCAGTTCCATTGGCCCGGATTCCGCACTAGCCGGAATCGCTCCAGCGCAGCGCCGAGAAGTGTTTGCAAATTACAATGGCTCACAGCCCACGGCTCCGGATAAGAAAAGTGAAATTGAAGAGATCAATCTCAAGAAATTGGTGGAGTCCGCTGACTCCGCCTTGAATGTGCCCGTGCGTCCCGGGGACATCGTCAAAGTGCCCCGCGCCGGAATCGTTTACGTGGTGGGAGAAGTTCAGAAACCGGGCGGCTTTGTCCTGCAAAATAACGAAAACATTTCCGTGTTGCAGGCGCTCGCGCTGGCCGAAGGGCCGACGCACACTTCGGCGATCAGCCGCGCTCGAATTATCCGCACGGACCCCTCCACCGGAGGTCGGACAGAAATCCCCATGGACCTCGGCAAGATTCTTTCCGGCAAAAAGCCCGACGCCTACCTGCAGCCGAAAGACATCGTTTTTGTACCCAACAGCGCAGCGAAAAGTATGTTTTACCGAGGTTCGGAAGCAGCTCTTCAGACCGCTACAGGCGTAGCGATTTACAGGTGGTGAACGCGTGACACCGGACGATAACGACCAGAACAAAATGGAAGTGGTTACCCCGCGCGAGGTTCTAGTGGAGCGGCGCCGCGCAATGCCAGGGCGAATCTTTCCCGCGAAGATGGAAAAGCCGCCCGACCTTTTGGCTTGGTGGAGAGTCATCCGCAAGCGCCGATGGACGGTTCTAACCGCTTCTTCGCTGCTTTTTGTAGCCGTCCTCGTCGGATCCATCAAGGAAAAGCCGGTGTACCGAGCCAAGGCGCTCATCGAGATCGACAAAGAAAGTCCCAGCGTGGCCAATCCACAAGAGTTGTTTCTACTGGATGAAGTTTCCGACGCCTACCTGGAAACACAGTACAAAGTGCTCACGAGTGATGATCTGGCGGAACGCGTCATCCATCAACTCGGCCTGGACCGGCAGGCCGAATTTATGCCCTTCGAACTCGCCTGGCCGTGGAGCGTGAGCGCCAGCGCGGCTCCAGCATTCCAGCTCCCACCCCCCAATGGCAGCGCGGCTGTGCCCGACCTGTCGGTCCGGGAAACCGTCCTTGAGCATTTCCAGAACCGTTTAGATATCAGGCCGATCCGGCGCAGCCGCGCTGTCGAACTTCGCTTTGATTCGGAGGACCCCGAACTGGCGGCACGGACCGTGAATGCGGTCGCCGAAAATTACATCCAAAAAAATCTCGAAGCGCGCTGGGACGCCACACAAAAGGCTTCCGAATGGCTTGCACAGCAATTGCGGGACCTGAAAGTGAAGCTCGAAAAATCCGAAGCCGATTTGCAGCAATATGTCGCGGACAACGGCCTTCTCTTCCTGGAGACGGAGAAGGGGGATGCGGAGAGCATCGTCAACCAGAGCGTTCGCGAGGTGCAAGAAGAACTGACCCGGGCACAGGCGGACCGCATGGAGAAGGAGTCGTTTTTCCGGCTGGTGCAATCGGGCGAATACGGTTCGCTCCCCGGTGTGCTTGATAACAAGTTATTGCAGGACCTCACCTTCCGGCTTGCGGACTTGCAGCGGGAGCACGCCCAACTTGCCGCTACCTTCACGGATGACTACCCGAAGGTCAAGGAAACCCAGAGCCAGATCGCGGAAATTCAGAGTTCCCTGGAGAGGGAGCGTCGGCGCGCGGCGCAGAAAATCAGCAATGATTACTTTGCCGCGCTCCGGCGCGAAAAATTGGTGCAGCAGGCGTTTGCGCAAAAACAGTCGGAGGCCAACCAGATTGCCGAAAAGTCCGTGCAGTATGGAATCCTGAGCAGGGATGTAGACACCAACAAAGGGTTGTACGAGGGATTGTTGCAACGGCTCAAGGAAGCCGGCGTTTCAGCCGGTTTGAAAGCCAGTAACATCCGGATCGTGGATCCGGGAACGGTTCCTTACAAGCCCATCGCTCCAAATTATCCCCTCAATTTAGGCCTGGCGGCGTTCCTTGGGTTGGGACTCGGGATTTGCATGGCGTTTCTCAAGGAGCATTTGGACCAGACGATTCGGTATAGCGAAGACGTATTTCACTTTTTGGGTGTTCCAGTCCTCGGCTTTATCCCCACCATGGGTTCCCGGAACGGAAGAAAACATAAAGGCATAGCCCCTGCCGACCGGGAACTGATATTCAGTTCGGCGAGTGCGAGGACTGTGCCAGGGGACGCGCTCATCGAAGGTCATCCCCAAAACGACCTGGGAATTCACAAAGGGTCAGCATTTTCAGAGGCTTTTCGCGAACTTCGGACTTCGGTGGTTCTTTCCGCCTCGGGTCGTCATTCCAATTCCATTCTGGTGACCAGCGCGCAGCCCGGTGAGGGGAAAACCACAGTTGCCGTGAACCTGGCATTTTCGCTGGCGCAACTCGGGCAGCCGGTCCTGCTGGTCGACGCCGATATGCGCCGCCCAAACATTCAGAAGTATTTTCCCCAGCGGAATTCACGATTGAGTACTTATCTCGAAGGGCAAGGGGCATGGCAACAAATGGTGTTTCCCACCTCGATCAACCGTTTATACGTTCTGCATTGTGGCCCTGTCCCGGAAAATCCTTCCGAACTCATATCTTCGGACCGGATGCGTGCCTTGATTCAGGAGGCGATGGCGACGTATCGCTTCGTCATCCTCGACTCGCCGCCGCTGCTGAATCGAGCCGACAGCCGTATCCTGGGCAGT
>Ga0210401_10000608_pt1 | contig 43568 bp, 39 predicted proteins | sample IncBWH32MmetaG_FD_150866 | JGI IMG/M metagenome (GOLD analysis project Ga0210401, IMG submission 150866) | Forest soil microbial communities from Barre Woods Harvard Forest LTER site, Petersham, Massachusetts, United States - Inc-BW-H-32-M | ecosystem: Environmental > Terrestrial > Soil >...
GAATATCACCTGGTGCGCGGGGCGGATCACGGTGGCCCGACCATGCGTCCGCGGATGCGCGCCATGTACGCCTGGGTGGGCTCTGTTGTCAAGGCTTTTCGACCGGCTGTGGCTGAGCCTACCGCCGAGCGTCGGGCGGTAAGTGCTTGGATAGAAGGCGGTATGGTAGGGAATCCGCCCGCTGCGGCACCTTCCAGCCAGGAGTTCCTGAGCATCGTTAGGGCGCAGTTGCAACCCATCCGAGATAGGGCCATGGAGTCCGATCCCACAACCAATCGAAGATACGGCGTCCTGCCAAAACTCAGCCGTGACGCTTCGGAGCCGTGACCGTCAGGGGACCGGTCTCGGCTAGTTCGGAGACGAGGCCCTTTTTCCTACGACACTCACAAAAGTAAAGTTGCGATCGTTATGGCAACCGGGACAACTGGCGCGCAACTGCGGACCGTTCGGCTTAGTAACTTACAGCTCGATTTTGGCTTGATCGCCGCACTTGCGGCAGTGAAGGTAAATCAAGTCATCATCTCCGCCAATAAACGAAAACTGCTCCGAATCGAAGAGAGGCTTCAACTAGTACTACGCTAAGAGGGGCAGTACTATGGAACGGGCTGGAACTATCCCCAGTTCGATCAAACGATGTAACGCATTATACTGTATTGCATCAAATACCACAGCGCTTCTTCGTGCTTGCGGAGGTGCCGAGGAGCTATGCAAGTAATTACCGCTCGCAACCGATCACCTATCGTTGATCATCTGGTTTGGCGGTATACGCCGCTCGATGCTGAAGTTGTGTGCTCGCTAGCTGTTCTCGAAACGATCCGGCACCAGGCCGCTCAAGGTCGAAGTCGGCTGTCTCATGCTGGTCTGGAGAGCGGAGGCATACTGCTAGGTAGACGCACAGATCGATCGATGGAGATCGTCGGAGTACTGCCGATTGAATGCGAGCACAAGCTGGGGCCTTTATTCATCTTGTCGGCAGCCGACGAGAAAGCTTTGGATGCCACGCTGGCGAGTGACAAATTAGGCACGCTTAGACCAGTGGGGCTTTATGTATCACATTCGCGGCAGGGTTTTGCGGTAGCGGAGACTGAGGCCAAGATTCTCGATCGTCTGCCTGCGGGACCGTGGCAGTTGGTGCTAATCGTGATGCCCGCGAGATTTGGACCGGCTCGCGCTGGCTTTTTCATCCGAGGTGCAGTCGACCGCTCTTTCGTTTGCGCTCACGAGGTCTTGCTCGCGCCCACGGAGCAGCGCATTGTGCCTGCCGCACCCAGCGCTCCGATTGCGACTGCGTCCCTCGCGGCCAAATGGCGTACCGTGAATAGCCAAGCGGGGCTTCGTCGCGTGAATTCTCTTGTCGCTCAGGTAAAGCGACATTGGAGGCTCAGCGAGTGGAACATGGCTGCTTCGCTCATCCTTTTACTACTGTTCGTCTCCGCCGGCGGGTTATTTGTGCGAGCGCGGTCCGTCCCATCTAGTTCGATTCCCATGCATGTGAGCGACTTGGGATCCAATGTTCGAATCGAATGGGATCCCGTACAGAAAGCGGTCCGCAACGCCTCCCGGGCAACGCTCGAAATCCGCGATGGTCAAAGCGCCCCGGTCGCGATCCCTGTCACAAAACGTGAATTGGACAACGGCAGCATCCTGTTTGTCCCCCACTCGGACAACATTGAAGTACGTTTGAAATTGATGCGCGGCAGCACGATGTCATCCGAATCGGTTCTTTATTTCATCAATCCTGAGCGACGGATGAACGCCTCCCAAGGCCCGCTTGTTTCCGCCCCGCCTGTTTCCGCTACGCTTGCTCCCGTTAAGCTCTCCTCCGCGATCGCATCACCCGCGCCAGTGTCACTGACGACGCCCGTGCAAACTTCCGCTCCGGGTTCAGATCTCCAACCCGAGCCGCCCATCCAACGGATTGTTGAGAAACGGCCGAAGCCCGACAGAGAGAAAAACGTCAGGACTTTTCAGCTGCCCGCTCCAGCCGTTCAGGCGCTGAACGCAACCCCAGAGATCGCGTTGATGAACTTGCCGGACCTTCCCGACATCCATACTGCAGCTCCGGCGCCTCCGTTGGCGAATGGCTCGCCTCTCGCCGCCGTTCTCACTGCTCCGGCTCATTTGACTGGTCCGCCGCAACTGCGTGGCGGACGGCTGATCTGGACCGGATCACTCCACAAAAACGCAGTGCTGTCGATCACACCGGCAGGCGCTTCTTCGGGTGTTCTCAGCGGAACTTTACCGGGAGTTCCGGTGAAAATCAGCCTTCAGCCGGCCGAATTGGTGGACGGGGGCATCGCCGTTTACTCCAAAGATCCGGAACGATCGGGCGATGATCAACGGCCCAGCGCTTGGAACGGATGGAGGGTCGAGGTTCACGATTGGGATCCAAAGCGGATCGCTGAGGTGAGCCTGGTCGAGCCGCCAGGTCCTGCGAATAACTGGAAGCGTCTGGTGCTGCGCAACGGAAACCGCAACGTTTCCGTTTTCGTCGTCAATTGGCAGCGCGAATAGATCAACGGCTGTGGAGCAGGTCTCCGACCTGCTTAAGCACTTGCTCCACTTTCCGCGATCTCGTCTCCAACGCCCGCCGCGTCTTTCCCGCTTTGAGGCGGAGTTCGCTGGCGGTTGGAAGCTGGCGCAGATTGACGTCGACGGTGAGCAGGATCGCTTTCACACTTCCAGCCAGCAGCGTCGACGCTGCGCCGAGATCCGATACAACGGATGACGGCACCAGGGAAACCGCTTCGGCGCAGAAGTCCAGCCCTCGAGCAGCCGAACTGGCCGCTTCGAGCGGTGTCTGGATAATTCCCCGCAGCGCTGTGTCGACGCCTCGTTTGCGCTTGAGACTATCGCGATATTGCTGATATGCAGCAATATCCTGGTCAGCATATCGCACCAGGTGGGCCGATTCTTTCTGCACGGCAGCATGCAACTTGGTAAGTTGCGTACGATCGCCTGCAAAGTCCTTCCGCTGACATGCCACCTTGAGCGTGAGGGCCAGCAGCGCCATGCCGAGACTTGCCGAAACGGACGCAACGGCCACGCCTCCCGCTATCGGATCGTTAGCACCTGCGATGTGTTTGCGAAAGGACTCGATTGTCGCACTACCGATCGGCGATTCCATGGCTCAGGCCAGCCCGACTACGCGGCCCGTCTCCTCGCCGGCGCCGCCATAAGCGGTTTTCAACCGCTCCAGAATTGACAAGTGGGTTTTCGCTTTAGTTCGGCCGTACGGCCCAAGTTCTTCCGCAAGGATACCCGCATCAGCGGCGATTTGGTCGATCGGTAACGGCACTGTGGACTGGGCGATGTCGATATCACTTGGGATTTGGCTTAGAGTGCTCTTTAAAGAGGGCATGAGGGTTAACCTTATAGAGTCGCACGTCGACCCACCGCAGATGGTCGCCGGGCAAGGAGGTTTTGCGATGCACACAACGGCGTTGCTCCTAACGCTGGGTTTCGTTGAAGTCGCTCCACTTCTTGCGCAGCTAGAGGCGCCTTACGACGTCGTCGCGTCGAAGGATGTCATGATCCCTATGCGGGACGGCGCAAAACTCGCGACCGACATCTATCGGCCTGGAAGAAGCGGCGCGTCCATTGAAGGCAGATTTCCAGCGCTCCTCTTGCGCACGCCGTACAACAAGACGGATCGAGCTGCATTCTCCGGTGATTACGCCACGGCTCAATACTTCGTACCTCGTGGTTACGTCCTGGTGGTGCAGGATGTTCGTGGACGCTAGAAGTCCGAGGGACATTGGCGGCCGCTCAAAGACGATGCCAGCGACGGATTTGACACGACGCAGTGGATCGGCGCGCAGCCTTGGTCGGATGGCAACATCGGCGCCATGGGAACCTCTTACGAAGGCGGAACCCAACACGCGCTCGCGATCGCGAATGCCCCGTACGTCAAGACCATGATTCCGATCTTCTCCATGTCGGACTTCGGCCAGTACGGAGTGCGTCACAACGGCGCATTCGAGCTCCGCTGGTTCAACTGGGTGTTCACCTTGGGTGATGGGGCGGGGAATCCGAATCCCCTTGCAGCCGCCCGAGCAACCAACGATCCACAGGCTGCCGCCGCTCTGCTGGAGCTTGCAAGCCGCGTTCCCGAGTATATACGTGGGTTGCCGCTCCGTCCGGGGACAACGCCGCTCAAGTTTGCCCCCGATTACGAGAAGTGGTTGATCGAGGCGATGAGCCACGGAGACAATGATGAATTTTGGAAAGACCACGGCGCCAGCGTCGTCGATCATTTGAGTGACTACAAAGATATTCCGATCTCCCACATGACCGGCTGGTACGATTCGTGGGGTCTGCAGGTCGCCAACCTAAACTATCCAGGGTTACGGAAGAGTAAGAAAAGCCTTCAGCGTCTGATCGTCGGCCCTTGGATACATAGCAGTCCCACGCTCAGCTTCGCCGGTGAAGCGCAGTTCACTAGCGAGGCTGCGCTCAGCTTTGATGCGTGGCAACTGCGCTGGTTCGACCATTGGCTCAAAGGCATCGACAACGGGGTCGATCGCGAGCCGCCTGTCCGGATTTATGTCATGGGCGGGGGTGACGCCCACAAGACCTCCGAGGGGCGCATCTTTGTCGGCGGGCGGTGGCGTGATGAACAGGAATGGCCTTTGGCTCGGACGGAGCCGGCCGCATTCTACCTGCACGGCGATGGTGTGCTTTCGCTTGACGAACCTCCGAAGCATGTTCCCAGGACATACTTGTTCGATCCCCGAAACCCGGTGCCCACCCTCGGCGGCAACATTTCGTCTTACGGAAAGTTGGTTTGGCAAGGAGCGGCGGACCAGCGCTGCCGTCCTAACTTTTGGCTATGCTCGGACGAGAAGCCGCTGTCCGGCCGCAAAGATATTCTGGTCTTCCAAACGCCGCCGCTGGCCAACGATATCGAAGTCACTGGACGCCTGATCGTCAAGCTGTGGGCCGCCTCGGATTCTCCGGACACGGACTTTACAGCAAAGCTCATCGATGTCTATCCTCCCAATGCCGACTTTCCCGCCGGCGTCGATCTCAATATCGCCGACAGCATCGTGAGAGCGCGATACAGGAACGGTCTCGGCAAAGCGGAGTTCCTCGAGCCAGGACGGCCATATGAATTCACGATTGAGATGTATCCGACTTCGTTGGTTTTTAAGCACGGGCATAGGATCAGGCTCGATATATCCAGCAGTAACTTCCCCCGCTTCGATGTGAACCCAAATACTGGTGAGCCCCTGAACGACAATCGGCGCTGGCACATCGCTGAAAACTCGTTCTATTTCGACCCCGAGCATCCTTCTTATATACTCCTGCCCATAATTCCCCCGCGGACCTGACTGGAACCTAATGTCTTTGGCATTTGGTGCCGATCACTAAGGCGTCTGACCTATTAGGTCGTACAGGAGACGCTTTATGTCCAGCACGGAAGCGAGTAACGCCGAGATTCAACCCAACCCTGAAACGCCGGTCGATCTGGCCAAAAAACAGGCGAAACGTGTGTTCATCGGATTCGCTGCCACCGTTACCATAGGCCTTGTTATAGCCGGGTGGTATGTCGGAGGGCGTATCTTCGCGGCCGAGAAGGTTCACGCTGCTTCAGCGATTACCCGGCCAGTATCGGCCTTCCCGGTGGCAGCGGCGGCGCCCACCATCGCTAAAACATTTGAGGCGACTCCCGTTGAGGAACCAGTTGCTGTCGCCGCCAACGCGGCTAAGCCTGAAACAGCACCCGCCGCTCCGGCACCCGTGTGGAACAGAGTCGAACCGCAGTCCGGCGACCTTTATCTGCAGTTGGCTACGATGGGCCCGAATTCGACCAATGAATACCTCAAGATCCTTGACGCCAAGGGGATTCACCCCCGGATCGCGCCCGGCCCCAGCGAAAATCTTCATCGCCTGGTATTAGGACCATATCCGGACAAAGCCGCGTTAGAGAAAGAGCAACAGGAATTGGAATCGGCAGGAATCCAGTTTATCGCGCGCCGCTACTAGGATCTCTATTCTTCCCAGGACCGTTCCAGCATACGCGAATACTCCCCGGAAGAGTACAGCTCGAACTTGAAGTCCCGAGATGCAATCAGCGTGAACTCCGCCTCGCCTTGCTTCATCGCGAACATCTGATCGGCATAGCGATAGTAGTTCCGTACGAAGTCGTCCGATAACACTTGCCGTTCTGGAACGTTGGCGAACAAGCATTGCAAGCCCAGTGCCCGTGTGAAGATTGCTCTATAATCCCCCACGCCCCACTTGCGTAGTTTGGCCTGCACGCTAGCCGGCGCATCATGAACCAGCAGCGTCGCGAAACTTTGGCGCGTGACGCCGGCATCAACTTCATCCCGTTGCCGGTCGACAAACTCCACGCACTGCTCGATCCACCGAGCCAGGTCTTTGCCCACGTAGAACAACATCCGAAGCTCGGAATAACGCCCCTCGAGTAGGGTACGATCCAGGTCCTCTTGAGTCGAATCACCGGCCGGCAACAAACCCTGAAGCTTGAGGCTCGCGCGCGAACTTTCTACTAGCTTGTTGGGACCAGCCGCATCCGCAAAAGGGTGCAAAATCAGCGGCGGCAAGCAATAGGAAGGCCGGTCATCCACGGACGTGCCTGTCTCAAACGATAATCTGGGAGCCATATCTGGACCCAGTATGCGGCCTTACTTGCGTTCCGTCAGTAGTACCTTGGCTTCAATCGTTTGGTCCCCGCGAAGTACCTTCACAAGTACTTCCTGGCCAGGTTTTTCAGCCCTTAAGGCATAGGTAAAGTCGTACAGGTTCTGAATCTTCTTGCCGTCGAATTCGATCAGGATGTCGCCGCCCTTGAAGCCGGCCTTAGCGGCGGGCGACCCGGGCCGGATGTCCGCGAAACGGACCCCGTTGGGAATCTCGGTAAAGTCGGGGATGCTGCCAAAATCCGGCCCGTACCCAGAGACCGTGCCCGAGGAGTGCGATGCCACCTCGCCGTGGGGATTCTCCGGATCCACCACGCGGACATATTGGGGCCGTGGCGTGCCATCAGTCAGATGATCCATCACATCGGCGATCATATCCAACAGCTGCACCGCGTCGGGCGCGTCGATCTTGTCCCAGGTGTCACTGGGCTTGTGATAGTCGGCGTGCAATCCTGAAAAGAAGAACAGCACCGGGACCTGCTTGGTAGTGAAAGACGTATGGTCGCTCGACCCATAGCCGCCTCGCTCGGTGGCGTCCGCCTGAAATTCGTGATGCTGCCCGACCTCTTTGAGAAGCTCGGCGAAAGTCGTTCCCGTGCCGACTCCGCCAACATAGATTTTACGGTCCCGGATGCGGCCGATCATGTCCATGTTGATCATGGCAACGGCGTTGGCGAGGGGCAAAATCGGATGGTTCACGTAGTAGCTCGACCCCAACAAGCCCAGCTCCTCGCCCGCGAAAGTGAGAAACAGGATACCGCGCTTGTGTTTCGGCTCGTGAGAAAACCAGTTCGCCAGCTCGATAACCCCGGCCGTTCCTGAAGCATTGTCGTCGGCGCCGGGATGAACGGTCCCGGCCAGCGAAGGCGCCAGTGAAAACTGTTCACCTAAGCCTAGATGATCGTAGTGCGCCCCCAGGATCACGTACTCGTCTGTATCGCCAGGAAGATACGCGCCGACGTTGTGGACCGTCTTTACTTCGCGGCGGATATCGACATTCACTTCGACCGCCAGTGACGCAGGGAAGGCGAACGATTGCGGATGCAGGTCCTTGTCGATCGCCGCCTCGATCGCCGCCAGGTTCTTGCCTGCCGACTCCATCCAATTCGCGGCCACCTCAGCCTTTACCTGTGCAAACTCGATGCCTCCGTTCGCGGGGCCCGCCGTGGTGCCGAACTTTTCAAGTTTGTCGCCGTCGTCCGGATGCGCCGCCACGTCGTTTACCATCAGCAGCGCTTTCGCTCCATGTATCTTCGCGTTCGATGCCTTGGCGAAAATCTGCGAATGCGCAGTGTACACTTTCCCTTCGAAAACGCTTTTATCGTCGAACTCCTGCGGTTCGTGCCGCAGCACCAGAACGATCTTGTCCTTTACATCCAAGCCGGCATAATCATCGTAGTTGTACTCGGGAGCTGTGATTCCGTATCCGGCGAAAACCACTTCGCCCGATACCTTACCGGCTGACGACACATTCAGCGGTACGAAATCCTGCTGGAACTTCAGCGTCTTCTTCTGCCGGTTGAGTGTGTAAGTTACCTGGTTCTGTTGGCCCAGCCGCGCGCTGGTGGTGACTTCGAAGTCCTGATAGTAGCTGTCGCCAGAAAGCGGCTTGAGATGCATGGACCGGAACTGATCGCGAATATAAGCGGCGGCTTTCTCCAGCTCCGGCGATCCCGTTTCGCGCCCGCGCATGTCCTCCGACGCCAGGTACTTGACGTAGCCGATATATTCCGTCGGGCTCAGCTCGGCGGCAAACAGTCCGCCCGACAGGACAGCCAGTAAAACTATGCGCATTTTATTTGTTTAAAGGGGAGGGAATCTTGATCTCGCAGCACTTCTCGCCAGCGTCATGAGTTGTCTTCTGATAATTCAACTCGCCGTTGATGATTTGCTCCAGGTTCGGCCACGGATAGTTTCCCACCAGCCGCCGCCCGTTGACAAACATAGTGGGCGTTGCATCCACCTTCAGCTCCCTTGCCTCCGCAATGGACGCGTTTACTTCCACCTCGGTCGCTTTGGTGTCCATGCAGCGGCCGAGCTGCAGGCTGTCGAGGTCTTTGGCATTGTTAGCAAATCCGAGCACCTGGTCCTTTAGGTTCTCGACCGTGATCTCGCTCTGTTTCTCGTAAATCCAGTCGTGATATTCCCAGAACTTGGCCGGATTCTGACGGAACACGCAGCGCCCCGCGATGGCCGCCGCCTTGGCCCAGGGATGAATCTGCTCAAGTGGAAAATCCTTGAAATACACCCGCACTTCCTTTGGAAAGGTGGTCAGCAGATTTTGACGCAAAGTTTTTTCCTCTTCTTTGCAGTTCGGACACTCAAAATCGCTGAACACAATCAGCACCACCGGCGCGCCGGCGGTTCCCAGGCTGGGCGAGAGGTTGGTCTTAAGCTTGTCTAGATCGGCCTTGAACGGATTTTGCGCTACATCGTAGACCACACCTCGAACTAAGTCCTTTCCATCTTTGGTGACAAAGAACGTTTCGTCCTGGGAACGCCCGTTGTAGCTGAAGTGCACATCTACCTGCAGTAGATTCGGCACCGGCGACGGCTTCGGATCGTCGATCTTCACCTGAACTTCCGGAATCACGGCCAGGAGGTGCCGGACAAAGGCTTCCATTTGTGTCTTGTCCAGCGCGGATTTGGGTTTTTCCTGCGCGGGCAACAACGACAGGGACAATGCGGCGATCAGGGCAAAGCGCATACTACGATTGTAACCTCTTAGGATTGTAAGTTCTAATGGACTAATTCGCCTCGTATCAGATCTTCGTAGCTTTCGCGCTTGCGGATCACGCGGTACTTCCCGCCTTCCACCAGAATCTCCGGCGCGCGCGGACGGGCGTTGTAATTGGAAGCGGCCACGAACCCGTAAGCTCCCGTGGTGCATACCGCCAGAACATCGCCGGGCATGACGTTGGCGATTTCGCGGCCGCGAGCCAGAAAGTCGCCGCTCTCGCATACTGGCCCAACCACGTCCGCAATGATCGTACCCGCCTGATTTTGGCGCAGCGGAATGATCTCATGGTGAGAATGATAGAGCGCCGGCCGGATCAGATCGTTCATTCCCGCGTCCACGATCACGAATTGCCTATCGCCGTTGGTCTTCCGGTAGAGAACACGCGTCAGCAACACTCCGGCCTCAGCCACGATCGAACGTCCTGGTTCGATCAGGATCTCCAGCCCGCGTCCCTGCACACGTTCGCACAGGGTCTGCACGTAATCCCGGATGTCCGGAGCATTCTCGCCGGGTTTGTAGGGCACGCCCAATCCGCCGCCGAGATCAAGTGTACGAATCGGCAGCCCGTTGCCGCGCAGGCGTTCCACCAGCGCCAGCATTTTATCGATAACCTCCACCATCGGCACCGTGTCCAGGATCTGTGAACCGATGTGACAACTGACGCCCTCGAGTATCAGATTCCCCAGCGCTTTGGCGCCATCGTAGACCGCTTCAGCATCCTTGATATCGATGCCGAACTTATGTTTTCGCAGCCCCGTGGAAATATACGGATGAGTGGCCGCGTCAACGTCCGGGTTCACTCGTACCGCCACTCTAGCCTGAACGCCTCGCCGAGTCGCGAGCGAATCTAGCAGCGCCACTTCCGGTTCCGACTCGCAGTTGAAACTTCGGATCCGATGTTCCAGTGCATAATCGAGCTCTTGCGCCGTCTTGCCGACGCCGGAAAAGATCACGCTCGCTGGATCCGCGCCGGCGGCCAGCACGCGGAATAGCTCGCCACCCGAAACGATATCGAAGCCAGCGCCTGCTTCGGCTAGCAGCTTTAGGATTGCCAGATTTCCGTTTGCTTTTACCGCATAGCACACACGATGCGGTACATCGCCGAAAGCCTCTTGGTAAGCGCAAAACTTTTCGAGAATTGCGGCCGTCGAGTAGACGTATGCCGGTGTGCCCTCCCGGCGCGCAATATCTGCTAGCGCCACATCTTCCGAATACAGCGTCTGATCGCGGTACTCCATCTAGCGGACTTTCAGAACGATCAGCGTCTGGTCGTCGAACCTCGGAGCGCCATTTGTAAACTCATCCAGGTCCGCGAGAATCTGGTCCGCTACAACCTCCGGGTCTTTTCCGCAAAGCCTCCGCAGGGCGCGCGAAAGGTGACTCCGCCCATATTCTTCTTCTTTCGGACTAGGTTGATCGGTGATTCCGTCCGAGTGGAGTACTATTAAATCACCGCGCTCAACTTCTACGATCAACTCTTCGTAGACCCGATTGTCCAACAAGCCAGCCGGGACGCCCTCCACTTTGGGCTTGAGGATCTCGCCCTTGCGGCAGATGATGGGTGGCGCCGCGCCGGCGTTGGCCATAACGAATCGCTGCTTGGCGCGCTCCCAGACCATCACCATCAACGTGACGTACTGGGCTTCCACAATCCGTTCTCGCAGAACTTTATTTAACAAGCGAAGTAGCGCAGCCGGACTTCGCCGACGATGCGCGAGCGTGCGCAGTAAGCCGCTGACCATTGCGCCGTACAGCGCCGCTGCAGCTCCCTTGCCGCTGACATCCCCAAAGGTGAACACCGTGTAGTCGGCGCCGTGTTCGAATATATCGTAGACGTCGCCCGTAATCTCTCTTGCCGCCCGCTGGCGGATAGCGATGTCCAGACCCTTAATCTGCGGCGCCTCGCGCAGCAGCAGCACCGATTGCATGTTTCGAGCAGCCTTCATATCCTGCTCCATGCGCTGTTCCCGCTGCGCAATCTCTTCGTATAGCCGCGCGTTCTCAACCGAACTGGCAATCTGTGGCGCCAGCAGCCCCAGCAGCCGCGAATGTTCCTCGGTGAAGAAGCCCATGCGCTCGCTTTCCAGATCCATGACACCCACCACGCGGTCCTGCACCACTAACGGCAGTGCGATCTCCGAACGGATTTCCGGATGCGAAGCGATATAACGGGGATCGATCGCCGTGTCAGTAACACGCACGATCTCGCGCGATTCGGCCGCGGCGCCCGTTAGCCCCTTACCCAGCGGAATGTTGTCGAGAACGACGCGCTTGTCGTAGCGTTCGCTGAAACGATGCGTGAGAACCTTGCGCTCGGCATCTAATAGCAGAATGCTGAAGGCGTCGAATGCCACCAGCGCGTGAATGGTCTTGGCGATTTTACCCAACAACTCGTCCAGGTCGAGGATTGAGCTGAACTCCTGCGACAAATTCGAAAGCGTCTTGAGCGTGCGGTTCTGGCGATCCACGCGCCGGTACAGACGGGCATTATCGAGCGAAACCGCCACTCTCGATGCAATCAATTGCAGCAGGGAACGGTCCTGCTCGCGATAGGCGTTGAGCCGCGTGGATTGCAGATCGATCACGCCCACCAGCTTTCCCCGCGCAAGCATGGGAACCGCCAGTTCGCTCTGAACGGCATCCAGAGCTGTCAGGTAGCGCGGATCGCTGCGAACATCGGGGACTAAGATCGGCTGGCGGGTAGCGGCCGCGGCTCCAGTAATCCCCTCGCCCAGAGGAAGCACCAGGCTGCGAACGATCTCCTCGCGGTGGCCGATCGAGTAACGAATGCTCAAACCTCGTTGTATCTCGCTATAAAGAAGAATGGCGAACAGATCGTAGGGAATAACCTCCTTGACGCTGGCTGCCACATTCGCCATGATTCGGTCCAGATCCAGACTTTCGGACGTGGCAGTCGAGACCTCTAGCAGAAAGTCGAGCAACTCGGCGCGCTCATGGAATCGCACTGCGGATTTTCGCGCGGGCGTGGCCATCGCTAATATCCCGACGCCAGAGGCTGCGGCGCGCCGGTGGTGGCTTCGACGATCCTGACGCTCGCGCTGGCCCCAATGCGTGTCGCGCCCGCCGCAGCCATTTTCTTAACGTCCTCGAGCGTGCGGATTCCTCCCGAAGCCTTCACGCCCATATCAGGGCCCACCGTCATGCGCATCAGCTCGACATCGTGGGCATTCGCGCCGGACGGTCCGAACCCGGTGGACGTCTTCACGAAATCCGCTTTGGCCATCTTGGCCAGCATGGACGCCATCACTTTTTGGTTATCGTCCAGCAGCGCGGTCTCAAGAATCACCTTCACGATAGCGCCCGCCGCGTGCGTAACCTCCACCACCGCCGCGATGTCGGCTTTCACCGCGTCATGATCGCCGCTGCGCAGCGCACCAACATTCTGCACCATATCGATCTCTTGCGCGCCCACTCGCAAGGCTGCTTCGGTTTCCGCAACTTTAGCTTCCGTCGACGTCGCGCCCAACGGAAAGCCAATCACGGTGCAGACTTTCACGGGCGACCCGGCCAGCTGCGCCGCCACCAGTGGCACCCAATAAGGATTAATGCACACGCTGGCGAAATTGTACCTGCGAGCTTCCTTGCACACCTTAACGATGTCATCGCGCGTGGCTTCGGGCTTGAGCAAAGTATGATCAATCAGACCGGCGATGCTCGGATCGATCCCGGTCAGCGTTTCGCTCGCCGACAGCCGGGATGCGCCCGCCTTCAAGATCTCCCTGGCCTTGCGCTCACAGGTCTGCGGACAGCGTTGCGTGCAGCCGGGACAAACCAGATCCGGAATGTTGAGACCTTCTCCGCGTGCCGGAAGCGCGGCGATCCGCCCGGTCCGCGCGAGGATCTCCTCTCCGATCTGCGCTACTAATTGATCTAGCTCCGCGGCGTCCAATTCTTTGTGGCCTTTTCGATTTCGGTGATCTTCTGAACTCGCGCGGCATGCCGTCCGCCGGCGAACGGAGTGGTGAGCCACACACGTAGGACCTCTTCAGCCTGGGTCGACGTCAACAGTCGGCCGCCGAGCGTAAGCACATTGGAATCATTATGTTCCCGGCTATTTCGCGCTGAAGCTTTATCATAACACAGCGCCGCCCGAATACCCGGAAATTTGTTGGCCACGATCGAAGAGCCGATGCCTGCGCCATCAATAATCACGCCTCGCAACGCCTCGCGGCGTGCTACCATTTCGGCTACCTCGCGCGCTATGTCAGGGTAATCCACAGGTTTTTCTTCGTGCACCCCGACGTCTTTGATGTGCAGACCGAATTCTTCCAAGATAGGCTTGAGCTTTTCCTTGAGCGCGAAGCCGCCATGGTCTGAGCCGATTGCGACGATCTTCTCAGGTGACGCTGACCGGTCGATTTGGTCCTCGGGTACCTCGAGGATCTTGACGCCGCGATCACGCGCCAAGTCACGCGCCGAAGGTGTGACGATGGTCCCGGGGGCGATCTTCAACTCGCCTGATGCCGGAACGTCCGCCGCGATGATGACCTGTTTCACTCGCGCCGTCGCTTCTACTTCGGATACCCGGCCGTGGCCTTGACCTCGGCAATCTGTTTATCATGCCGTTCGGTGTGAAGCGGCACATAGATCAGCCACTGGTAGGCATTCAGGGTACCGAAGACCGGGAAGGGATGTACTACGGTGTGTTCCTTCAAAGCAAGATTGGTATCACTTGCGAACTTCACGATCTCAGCCCGCTGCTGCTCGAACCTGTCTCTTACCTGAGATTGCGTCAGCCCGTTTCTCGGAACAATCGGTTCCGGCGCCTGCGCTTTGCCGAGCCGTGGGGCCATCACCTGCACGATAAACTCGGTCTTGCCCTTGGTTTGCTCTTCCCACGCGGGATTTGCGGGCGATGACATTGCGTTCTTCACGCTTTCGAATAGCATCGCTTCGGCCAGTACGATGTGCTCCGCCGTTTCGCCCACCGACCAACGCTCCGGCGCGGGCCTCCACTTCCACTGCTCTTCGCTGACCCCATCAATCGATGCCAGGAATTCCTGGCGCGATTCGTCCAGCCAGTGAAGTACTTTAGTCCGCTCCTCGGTGGTCATGTGCGCATCGGCCGCGTACAGCCCGAAGCAAGAGATTACCGATAGCAATGCGAGCCGTTTCATAGGTGTCTAATAAGCATAGCGCCTTGCAAGGCCAGGGGAGTATTTGCGCACAATGCGCCGACATCGTCAGCTAGAGGACAATGAAACCATGAGCGGAATTCAGTTTGTCACCGATGAGAAGGGCCGCAAGGTCGGTGTTGTAATTGACTTAAGAAAACACGCGCAGTTTGGCAAGACTTCTGGGGCGGTCTTGTGTCTGAATCGCGCCCAAAGGAAAAGGGTATTCGTTACGAGCAGTACCGAGCCCGCCGCCTGAAGCGCAGCCGCCCGCGTGGTTAAGTACTCTCTCGAAATCAAGCAGTCGGCGCAAGATTCTGGTGTTGGCCGGCAACCCGCGACCCCCAGGATGCAAAAAGCTGACAGGTTACAAAGATCAGTGGCGCGTCCGAGTGGGTGACTGGCGCGTAGTGTACATCGTCGACGATAGCGCGAAGATCGTCATTGTCACGTGAATCGCGCACCGGCGCGAGGTTTACCAGTAATCTACGTTCGTTTTCTGCTCAAAGTATCAACTGGGTCTGCGTGACGATCGCGACTAAACGGCTCTCTTTGGTAGAAATTCTCGTTTGCCAGACCATCGTTCTCTTCCCGCGGTGAATCGGCGTGCATTCCGCCACCACGGTCGCACCGTTGAGAGCCGGCCCCAGAAAATTCGTCTTGCTTTCGATAGTCGTTGTTCCGCCGCCTTCCGGCAGATTCAGCATGGTCGCGACCGCGCCGACAGTATCACCCAGCGACATGATGGCGCCTCCGTGAAGCACCGGCGGCCGCGTACAAAGGTCTTCGCGCACTGCCATTTCGGCCGTGACCTTTTCCGGGGATGCCTGTATGATTTCGATGCCAAGCAACTTTGCAAACGGGAGTGTATCCGTCACGCCTCTCAACTTAACAGCTTTTCCGAGCCGAGCTCCAGGGATTCGCGCTAAACCAACTCTTGCAACACCAGCGTTTCAAACCCCTCCACCCTCCGGAAGACGGCATCGTTCGTGATGAAACCAGTCGCCTGGCACCCTGCCGCTGTCGCTGCGTGCAATGCGTCGGGAATTCGCAAACGGTGTTGAGCGCGAAATCGGGCGGCGAGGTCGGCGATTTCTAGATCTGGAGCGATCCACTCCAAATGGGGATAGGTCGCCAGCAATCCGTAAAACTGATTCACTTGATCTTGGTTTGCGTTTCGATAAGGTTGCACTAGCAACTCCGCCATGGTGATTGTGGACGTCACCGCGGAATGCCTCGTCTCTCGATCCAGGAAAAGATTGGAGCCGTGAAAGCGGCGTATCGGGGCGTAGCCTCTAGTTCATGGATGAAGATGCTCGTGTCGAGAGCGATACGGCGATGTCGCTGGAGGAAGCCCCGCAAAGCTTCTAGTCCCAGCTTTCCCGTTCCTTCCGATAACCTCAAGAAATTAGCAAGTCGGCATTGCTGAAACCGCCTTCTCTTGGCGCACCAATCGAAATTGCGAAACGAGCCCAAGCTTGCCCGGCGGCCAGGCTGTTCAACAGCATTCCCCACGATGCCGCTCCCGCACCAACGCCGAAGCAGCGGCTGAATTACTGCACCTGCATCTATGGCTTAATGGACCCATGGACCTCCACGCCATCCGCCTCGACATCCCCACGGACGGAAACATCATCGTCGGACACAGTCACTTCATCAAGACCGTCGAAGACATCTACGAAGCTATCGTGAACACCGTGCCACAGATGAAGTTCGGCATCGCGTTCAACGAAGCTTCGGGCGCATGTCTCACGCGCGTGGACGGTAACGATGACGACCTGAAAGCGCTTGCCACGCGCAACGCTACTGCGATCGGCGCTGGCCATCTTTTCGTGGTCGCGCTGCGCGGTGGCTTTCCCATCAACGTCAAGAATCGGATCCTCGAGACGCCCGAAGTGTGCAACATCTTCTGCGCCACAGCTAATCCGGTGGAAGTGATCGTCGCCCAAACGGAGCAGGGCAGGGGAGTGCTCGGCGTCATCGATGGAGGATCACCCAAAGGTGTCGAGGCTGCGACGGACGTGGAATGGCGGCACGGACTGCTCCGCAAGATCGGGTACAAGCGTTGAACCCCCCGCGCTTTGCTCGGGATCTGGACCGTATTCGCGACCAGTTACGGGTCCCGAAACTCTCGGCTGCTATCGTCGAATCTGGGCGCCTGGTCTGGCGAAACGATGCGGCAACCACCCCGTTTCCGATCGCGTCTGTGACTAAGACCATGGGCGCCGTGCTGGTGATGCAGCTAGTCGAAGAAGGTCGCCTGATGCTGGATACGAACATCCAGCGAATTCTCTCCCACACCTCCGACGGCACGCCTGGCGAAGAGTATCTCTACAACAGCGCCATTTTCGATTCATTGACTTCGGTCGTCGAGAAGGCCGGCGCTAAGCCATTCGCCGAACAGCTCATAGACCGCATCATCCAACCGCTCCATATGAGCCAGACAACTCCGGCTACGCGCGCCGCCAACGGCATCATATCGACGACCGCCGACCTGACGAAATACGCCGTTGCGCTCGACGGCAACCATCTGGTTTCCGCCAAAAGTAAAGCAGCCATGTTTACGTCCACCAAGTCGACTCGTGGAGAGGCTCTCCCCTACGGCCTCGGTTGGTTCAGTCAGACGTATTCAGATGAGCGGGTCGTCTGGCATTTTGGTCAGGATACCAACGCTGGCAGCCTGTTTCTGAGAATCCCCGCACGCAAGCTGACGCTGATCATCCTCTCCGATTCGGCCATCATCAGCGATGCCGCTCGCCTATTAAACGGAAACGTCGCGCGCTCGCCCATCGCCTTGGCCTTCTTCAAAGACGTCGTCTTTCCCAATCGTGACCTCAAAGCCTTCGAGCGCGATGAATTGGAGAGCCGGGCCCTTATCGCCTTTTACCTCGGCCGCCGCGAAGAAAGCGTGACGATAATACAGGAGGCGCTAGCGAAATTTCCCGAGATGGGATCCTCCGACGACCTGACGCTGCTCGGTCTCCTCGCCCAGCTTCAGTTACCAGAGACTGAACCCTGCGCGACTGCCGTCTTGCACGAACATCCCTCTCTTCCGCCGGCTTGGTATTATTACGGCCTCTATCTGCTGAAATCCCGCCGCTATCGCGAAGCCACAGCGTCGTTCAAGAAAATCACCGATCATGAGCCGCCCTGGCACAACTGGTCGGTGTCATCAGCAAAAGAGGAGTTGAAGCAACTGCAATGATCCGCCAGAGTATGCGCTCACTTCTGAAGAGCCCGGGGTTCAGCTCGGCATCAATTCTTACGCTGGCGCTCGGCATCGGCGCGAACACGGCCATTTTCACCCTGGTCAATACCGTTCTCATCCGCCCGCTTCCTTATAAAGATCCCGGCCGCCTGGTGATCTTGTGGCAGCAGCCGCCATCTGGCGGAGTCAATAACCTTTCCGCGGCGGACTATCAGGATTGGCGCGATCGCAGCCGGTCCTTTAAGCAGACGGCCGCGTTGACCGGGGCGGCATTTGATTTCACGGGCGGTGACCGGCCCGAGAAAGTGTTCGGACTCCAGGTGTCGAGCACACTCTTCTCGACCCTCGGCGTAATGCCGGTGCTAGGCCGAGCTTTCTTACCCGAAGAGGAACAGCCCGGCGCAGGCCACGTTGTGATCCTGAGCGACGATCTATGGAAGCGGCGCTTCGGTGGCGATCCCACACTGATCGGTAAGACCATTTCCATCAATCAACAGAACTACACAGTCGTGGGAGTGATGCCACGCGGTTTTCAGTTTTGGAGCTACGAGGCCGAGCTGTGGACGCCGATCACGCTCGATCCCGATCGCAGCGCCCGCAATTTTTATTACCTTGTCGCCGTAGCCCGGCTCAAATCGAAAGTGACCCTGGAGCAGGCCCGCGCTGAGCTAAGTTCGATCGCGCGGCAACTAACGCTCGACTACCCCAAGACTAATAGAGGCTGGGGAGCAGCCGTAGTCCCGGTGCGTGATGAACTAACCGGCGACGCCCGGCTGCCGCTGCTATTGCTATTGGGTGCAGTGGCGTTAGTGCTGCTTATAGCGTGCGCCAACGTCGCCAACCTGTTGCTTGTTCGGGCGGCGGGACGGCATAAAGAATTCGCCATCCGTGCCGCGCTTGGAGCAGAACGCCTCGATATCGTTCGCCGGCTTCTGGCCGAAAGTTTGTTGCTCGCCGTTGCCGGCGGGCTGTTCGGAATTCTCCTGGCACATTGGAGCATTGCAGCTTTAATCGCACTCAATCCGGCCGGCATTCCGCGGCTCCAGGAAGTCGCCATCAACTGGAACGTTCTCCTCTTCACCGGAGTTGTTTCGCTGGTCACCGGAATTCTGTTTGGACTCGCGCCTGCCGGCCGTATCTCACGGCTCGACGTGAATGACGCATTGAAGGAAGGCAGCCGCGGTGCTTCGGAAGGGAGGCGCGGCAGCCGGACTCGGGATGCGCTTGTAATCGCGGAAGTGGTGTTGGCGATGGTGCTGCTGGTCGGAGCGGGGCTGATGATTCGAACTTTCGCGGCGCTCGAAACTGCGCGCACTGGATTCCCGACCGAGAACCTTCTGACGACGAATTTCGGAGTTCGTCCGGAGCAATATTCCAGCGAGCAACAAGTCTCCGCGGACTTCGAACGGGTGGTCGAGCACGTCCGGTCTCTTCCCGGAGTCATTTCGGTAGCTTCGGCGACCAATCTTCCTATCGGCGAGTGGAATCAGGGACGAACGTTTACCATCGAAGGCCGGCCCCAGAAAGAGGGCGAGATTCTTGCGGCCGGATACATCAGCATCAGTCCTTCTTACTTCGGGACGATCGGTCTTCCACTGCTACGAGGGCGTGAGTTTACGGAACGCGACCGATTCGGTGCGCCGGATGTTGTAATCATCAGCGAATCCATGGCGCGGCGCTTCTGGCCGGGCGAAAATCCGATCGGCAAACGGATCATTTGCGGTGCACGCCTGTTTCGTGGGCGAGGGCTCGGCACACCGGTTCCACGCGAGATCGTCGGAGTGATCCGCGATGCTCAGCACGTTGGACTTGAATCGAATCTCAGCACGGAGATGTATGTGCCGCAGATGCAGAACACGACGCCATTTACGTGTTTGCTGATTCGGACCGCGAGTGATCCGCACCAGCTAATGCATCAGATCACGCGCCGGGTCAACGAGATTCTCAAAGATTCGCCGGTCACTGCCGCAAAAACGCTGGACGAAGCACGAGCAGTATACTTTTCACGCCCGCGATTCCAAACCGTAGTGCTGGGCGTCTTTGCAGGCCTCGCGCTGTTGCTCGCCACGCTAGGCATTTATGCCGTCATGGCCTACTCAGTAGCACAACGAACCCACGAAATCGGAATCCGCATGGCCCTCGGCGCGGATGCCCGGAAGGTTCTTGTTTTGGTGCTTGGCCACGCCCTGAAACTGGCGCTTATCGGTGTTACTCTGGGGCTCGTCGGCGCATTCGCCTCCACGCGGTTGATGGCCACTCTGCTCTACGGTGTCACACCCATCGACACAACCACTTTTGCCGTCGTTTCCGCGCTGCTGGTAGCCGTTGCGGCGCTCGCGAGTTTCGTTCCAGCTTGGCGCGCCGCCCAAACCGATCCTGCCACTACCTTCCGCAATCAGCTATAAGAGAGAGATGCCAAATCCGAGAGTAGTAAACGGAATCGAGGAACTGAAATCGCTCACCGGCCAGGAAGTGGGTGTTAGCGACTGGTTAACCGTCACGCAGGAAATGATCGACAGCTTCGCCGATGTCACCGGCGATCATCAGTGGATCCACGTCGACCCTGAACGCGCTAAACGCGAAACGCCTTTTGGCTCAACCATCGCTCACGGATTCCTGACCGTATCGCTGCTCCCGCAATTGTCACAACAGGCTGTGAACGTAAAAGGCGATTTCAAGATGCGGATTAATTACGGGTTCAACCGGCTCCGGTTCGTTTCACCCGTACCGGCGGGATCAAGGATTCGCGCGCGTTTCGCCGCGCAGAAAGTGACCGACAACGAGGTCACCTGGCTAGTGACAGTGGACGTCGAGGGCCAGGAAAAACCTGCGGTCGTAGCAGAGTGGTTGAGTCGCTTTTATTAAATTGTCTGCGGGCCATCCACTTTGACAGGGCTTTTGCCGCGCACGACTCCGAACAGATGTGCTCATATCCTTCTTGGCCCGCCAGGCCTTCGTCCCAGGCCAGTAAAGTGAAGCGCTCCGAGTCTTGAGGCCGGAGCCACCAATGATTCGTCTCTCCCTTTTGGTTTAAGCAGTAATCGCATTTATATGGGCACAGAACCTTCATAGTGTTACCTCCTCCGACTTAACACTTTACTAGTAATTAGACCGGCTTTTGTATAGAAATGTTACGTAGAAGTTAGTCCCTTAGGGACAGTATTTTGGCCTAAGGTGTTTGGGGGTTAGACCGGCGCTTCTACGACCTCCGGCATCTCCACGCCGGCGTCGTCCCGAATCAACAAATGCACTAACAAATAGCTCGCAATCGGTAGCAATGAAAAGACAAAACAGATCGGCTGGAAGCCGTATCTTTCGATGATTTGGGCCACCGGCCGCGAAACAATGGTCTGCATAGTACCGTAGGCGAAGATTAAGGCCCCGACGCCAAATGCCGCCCGGTCGGCACCGTAAATATCGATCGGCAGGGTGTAATGGTTCGTACTCCATGCACACACCCAAAAGTAGCTCAGCGACATTCCGGCCGTCGCCAACGCGGGAGTAGGCAGCAGCGGAATCGCCATTGTCCCCAGCAGAAAGCATGCAGAGATCAGGCATGCGCGTTTGCGCGCAGCCACCGGACTCATGCCGTTTCGAATCAAGCGCCACGAAAAGAACCCGCCCAGCATCGCGCCGAAATAGCCGCTGATGGGAACGATCCAGGTGTAGTTGGCCGCTTGCGGAGGAGTCAGATGATGGGTGCGGATTAAATAAGTCGGCGGCCAATTCGTCCAAAGGCTATAAACGGTCATGCCCAGAGCATTGGCGATAATCAGCGCCCACAGTTTCGGATCTTTGAGCAAGCTGAACGACCCCGCTCCCGCATCCCGTTTCGGCTCGACGGCTGGAGGAATCAGGCGGGAGGTAAGCAGCCATACCGGAATCCAGGCCAGGCTCAAAATGCCGACCGCGAAGAACGTCCAATGCCAACTGTACTGATAAGCGAAGTAGACCGCGAAGCGCGGCGCCAGACCAGCCCCCAGGCTCAAACCAAGCTGGCTCATCGCGGACCCGACGGCGCGCTCTTTGGGCAGCAGATACATGCCGACCGCTTTCGCCACGGCCGAAACTCCACTCGCTTCCGCCATGCCCAGCAGCGCTCGCCAGAAGAGCAGTTCGTGAACACTATGCGACATGCCGGTGCCGATGCTGGCGGCCGCCCAGACCGCGACCGCGATACAAGCACCCCGATTCAATCCGACGCGATCGATGAACCAGCCTACGAAAAGCGCGCTCAGCGCGTACGCCAGTGAAAAGACCGAAAGCAGCAACCCGTAGTCGTCGTAAGTGAACGGAAACTCCGGCTGCGTCCTCCAGATGTCGACCATGGTCGCCAGCACCTGGCGATCGAGATAATTCAAGACCGACGAAAAAACGAAGATCGTGATCGCGACCCAGCGACCGGGCATCAGCGAGCGCATTCTGTTGATTGTAACAGTCACTATGGTTGCAACTGCGCTAAGCGCGCTTCTAGGAAATCCAGAATCTTGGCCGCGTTGCCGGAGCCGTCCACCGGAAGCCGCAGAACACCGGCGGGCGTGAATTGCGCACCCTCAGTGTCGCTGACGATGTTCATCAGGCGATCGGGCTGTATGCGAGCCTCCTGGTGGAACTTGATGTTCAGCGCCCCCTGACGCCGGTCGATTGCTTCGATACCAAGCTTCTGCGCCGCGCTCTTCAATACCGAGAATTTGAGTAGACTTCGAACCGCGTCGGGCGCCGGACCGTAGCGATCCTCGAGCTCGGCCAGCAGCTCGCTGCCTTGTTCTATGCTCGAGGCATCCGCTATTCGCTTATAGGCGCGCAGGCGCTGATGTTCATCGGCGATGTAGTCGCTCGGAATACGAATGTCGAGACCGAGGTTGAGCGTCGAATGCACTTCGAGCGGCACCTCTTCGCCCTTAAGCTCGTGCACCGTCTCCTCCAGCAACCGGACGTACATGTCGAAGCCCACCGCTCCGATGTGCCCGTGCTGTTCGCCGCCAAGAATATTTCCGGCCCCGCGAAGTTCAAGGTCAAGAGCGGCGATCTTGAATCCTGCGCCTAGGTCGCTAAACTCCTTGAGCGCGGCGAGTCTTTTGCGCGCGATCTCGCTTAGCTCGGTGTCGGCCGGCACCAGCAGGTACGCATACGCCCGCCGGTTTGACCGCCCCACACGGCCGCGCAATTGATAGAGTTCCGAAAGTCCGTAGCGCTCGGCGTTCTCGATGATCATAGTGTTGGCCAGCGGAATATCGAGCCCGTTTTCGGCGATGGTCGTACAAACGAAAACATCGTAATCGTGGCGCATGAATCCGAGCAGCGCTTTCTCCAGCTCCGTGTCGCCCATCTGCCCGTGCCCCACGCCGATGCGAACACCGGGAATCAGTTGTTGGATATCGGCGGCGCGTGAAAAGATGCTGTCCACGCGATTGTGGATGAAATAGACTTGTCCGCCGCGGCCCAGCTCCTGCTCGATCGCGGTGCGAATCAGCTCAGGATTGTAATGCGCCACCACCGTGTGGATCGACAAACGGTCTTTCGGTGGCGTTTCGATGACCGACAAATCGCGCAATCCGAGTAGTGACATATGCAGCGTCCGCGGGATTGGCGTCGCGCTCATGGTGAGGACGTCCACGTTGTGTTTGAGCTGCTTGATGCGCTCCTTGTGGCGCACTCCGAAGCGCTGTTCCTCGTCGACAACCAGCAGTCCCAGATCGCGAAACTGGACGTCTTGCGAAAGCAGGCGATGCGTCCCGATCACGATGTCCACTTTGCCCTCGGCCAGCCCGGCGAGCACCGCCGCAACCTGCTTCTTGTCCCGAAAGCGGCTCAACATCTCAACGTGCACAGGGAACGGGGCGAAGCGGCGCTTGAACGTTTCGAAGTGCTGATACGCAAGGACCGTTGTCGGCGCAAGCACGGCCACCTGTTTGCCGTCGCCCAATGCCTTAAACGCCGAGCGCATGGCCACTTCGGTCTTGCCGTATCCGACATCGCCGCACAACAGGCGGTCCATCGGATTCTTGTTCTCCATATCCTTCTTGATTTGTTTGATGGCCGCGAGCTGATCTTTGGTTTCGGAAAACTCGAAGGCGTCTTCAAACTCGCGCTGCCAGTTGCTGTCGGGAGAAAAACTAAAACCTTCTGCCATGCGGCGCTGTGCGTACAGCTTCAACAGCTCGTCGGCCATATCGCGCATCTTGGCCTTGACGCGTGACTTGGTTCGCGACCAGGTTGCCCCGCCCAGCCGGTCGAGTGCGGGCGTGGCGCCTTCGCCCGCTCCCCGATATTTCTGGATCAGGTCCATTCGAGTCAGCGGCACGTAGAGCTTCGCTTCGTTTGCGTATTCGAGCAACATGAAGTCGCCCTTGTTTTCCCCCTGAGTGATCTCACGAGTACCCAGAAATTTTCCGATGCCATGCGTCACGTGAACCACATAGTCGCCGGGCTTCAGATCGGCCATGTCGGCGGTGAAGGCCGCCATTTGCGACTTGTTCGGTCCGGACTTGGCGATCAGGTCGCTCGGATCGAAGAGGTCTTCCGAGCCGAAGACGGCAATGCGCGGTTCCGGAAAGACGACGCCGCGCCGAACGAGCCCCTTGACCAACAGCGTGCTGGCCGTCTCGCCGGCGACATAGGAGCGTTCCGCCAGATACGGCCGAGTCGCGTCGGCCGGATCGAGCCCCAGCTGGAAGGGAACCGCGTACTCCTGAAAAATGTCGGCCAGGCGCTCCAGCTCACCGGTGGATTGCGCAAAGAAAACCACGCGGTAGCCTTGCTCCACCAGAGTCCGCGCTTCCGCGACCGCCGCCTGAACGTTGCCGTGGAAAGCGAGCGAGGGACGGGAGTGGGAACTTTCACCCGGCAGGTGTGTGGTTGGATTCACCTCGAGATCTAACTCTCGGAGTGCCAGCGACGCTTTAGTCTCGAAGGTCGCCGCCAGCTCAGGCCACACGTAAAAATTCTGTTCCGGAGGGCAGGGAAATGGGCGTGAGTCATCCAGCCGCTTCCACAATCGGTCGGCGGCAGCGGCCACCTGCTCGGGCTCGTCCAGAACCACGATTGGATTTTGGGCCAGCGAAAGTAACGACTGCGTCCGCGGGCGCACCAGCGGTACCAGAAATTCCCAGCCCGGAAATGGATCTCCCGGACTTGCTACATCGAGGTTCTCGGCGAGCTCAAGCAGAAGCTCCCTGGATTTCGGATACTCGGCCAGCGGCAGCAAAGTCGTCTCGGCGATTTTCATAACGGATCGCTGCGTGTCCACGTCGAATCTGCGGATCGATTCGATCAGATCCCCGAACAGCTCGATGCGGATGGGCTTCGAAGCTTCAGCCGGGAAAATGTCCAGGATGCCGCCTCGCAGCGAGTATTCGCCGACCATTTCCACGGGGTCCCGTTTTTCGTAGCCGATGCTTGCGAGGTGCGCGAGCAAATCTTCGAGCGGAATCTCCTCTCCGACGCGCAGCGTCAATGCAAGCTGTCTGTAGAAATCCGCGGACTCGGTGCGAAGCAGCGCCGCGGCGACCGGTGTGATGGTGATGGTCGTCTTGCCCGAGGCCAGCCGCCAGAGTCCGACGGCGCGCTGCTCGCTGATTTCGCTATGCGGCGACAAGCGCTGCAGGGGCAGCACGTCGAAGGCAGGGATGACCTGCGGCCGCGGAAAGTCTGAGGTGACCAGCAGGTCGAAGAATGTTTCGACCAGTTCCGCAAGCGCCTCGGCTTCCTTGTTGCCGTCGACCACAACTATCAGGTTTCGTTCGGTAGCTTGCCAGAGCAACACCAAATACAGCGCTTTGGCCGTGGTAGTGAGACCAGAGAGCGAACCGTGCGCCGACGGATTGCGGATTAGCCGTGTAACGGCCTCTTGAAATGCCGGGTCGCGGCTGAGCGATTGAAACAGGTCGCGTATGGCGGGATGGATCACGAAGGGTGGCGCGTGATAGGCTTTGGGCGCCGATCACGTGTTTCTGCTCCCATCTTATCGTGGACAGGATGGAGGCTCGGCTTAAGCGCCGCGCGCGAGCACATCCTCTAGGATTCCGGTAGTCGAGTATCCCGGCTCCAGCGGGAGCGCCAACACCTTGCCACCGGCGGCTTCAACTTCTTCACGACCGGCGATGAAGTGCGACCAGTCGGCGCCCTTGACCAGAATGTCCGGCAGCACGGCAGCGATCAGCTCGCGCGGCGTGTCTTCGTCGAAGAGGGTGACCGCATCCACAGCTTGCAGCGCGGCTGCCAGCTCCGCTCGCTCATCCTGCGATACGAGCGGCCGCGTGGGACCTTTCAACCGCTGGACGCTGGCGTCGGTATTCAATGCCAAGATTAAAATATCGCCCAGCGAGCGCGCACTTTCGAGCAATCGAATATGGCCGGGATGCAGGATGTCGTAACAGCCGTTGGTAAAGACCACCTTTTTGCCGGCTTGCTTCCATTCCAAGCGTTGATCGATCAGCCGTTCACGAGTGAAGATTGTGCTCAAGCGCCTATTCTAACTTGCAGGCTACGCTGGCCCAGTGCTGGAAGCGCTGGCCCAGTGCTGGAAGATGTCAAGAATGGCTACAAGCTTTTGAGAATCACCTTGCCCGCGAAACTGGTTTTGTTCGACCTCGCACACCAGCCAGTCACTTTCGGAGTGCTCCTTTTGAATCGAGGCCATCATTCGGCCGTCGAGTTGGGTGCCGGCTAGATCGATGGTAACCATCCAGCCGGGCGTGTCGAGCGTCTCTATGGTCACGCCGCGAACGCGCTCCCACTGGCCGTCGGTTTGCGCCTGAAACCAGGACTGGAGGAATTCGACCGGGTTCATGGTTCATGATAGTCGGACTTGACTACTACTGTAGCCCCTAGTTTCTTGACGAATCATGATCTGTCATGATATATGTTAAGTTAGTAGAAAAGGGAGCCGGTTATGGCCCAGAACCGCGAGAAATTTGCCACCCAGGTCAATTCTAAGATACTAAGGGCCGTCCGCACGCTTGCCGACAAAGAAGGACGGCAGCTTCAGGCGCTCGTGGACGAAGCGCTTGCCGATCTACTCGAAAAGCGCAAGTACGGTAAGCCCCGCGCACACGTCATGAACGCTTATCTCGGAAGCCATGAACAATACGGCCCCCTTTATAAAAAACTTGCTGAATGACGGACTACCTCACGGTAGTTGAAGTACTCGTCATACATGCCGACCAGATCGAACGTTACGGGGGCTCTCACGGCATCAGAGATCCTGGGTCGCTGGAAGCGGCACTCTATCGGCCGCAGACTGGCTATTATTCGGACCTGATCGAGGAAGCCGCCGCACTTTGGGAGAGCCTTTCGCAGAACCATGCATTCATCGACGGCAACAAGCGCACGGCGTTCGCCGCCACCTATACGTTTCTCGTCATCAACGGCGCGCGGCTCATCGCCGGTGCCGAGGACACTTACACTTTTGTCGCCGCGCTCTACGAAGCCAACCAATTTAGCTTCGAAAGCCTAGTTCGGTGGTTGCGCAGTCACGCCCGCATTCCTTGATGACTGTGCTCCAGCGGCGCGACTTCGTCGGTCACCACCACAAAGTTTTTCAACCAGGCATTTCCGAAGGAAGTGGTGATCGCTACGTCGGCGGCATCGCGGCCGGTGGCCATCAGGACGCGTCCAATTCGCGGACGGTTGTTACGCGCGTCGAAGGTCCACCAATGATCGCCGATGTACGCCTCAAACCAGGCGCTGAAATCCATGGGCGGTCGTGCGGGAACGCCGATATCGCCCAGGTAGCCAGTGGCGTAGCGTGCCGGAATATTCATACAGCGGCAAAACGTAATGGCCAGATGCTGGAAGTCGCGGCAGACACCGCGGCGATCCGCATAAACATCACGGGCAGTCTTGGTGGGGCTGGCGAAGTTATAGCCAAACGTGATATTCGCGTTGACCCAGTCACAGATCGTTTGTACCCGCGACCATCCCGGTGCACTCGACGTGAACAGATCGCCGGCCGTGTTCATAAGTTGATCCACCTCGCAATAACGGGAAGCGAGCAAGAACCGGAGGACTTCCGGCGGCAGATCTTGAACAGGCACCTGCCTGGCGCCGGGATTGGTTGGATCAGGTTCACCTGAGTCCTCAATCAAAGTCGAGTTGTAGAGCCGGACGGGTCCGGCGGGCGCTACGAAGCGGGAACAGATATTGCCAAACGAGTCGCGATACATGTCAACAGGCGCTGCCGGGCTGAGCCGCAGCTCATCGGGCTCCCGCAGGTCGCCGATTCTGGAGGGATGAACGTGCAGCATCGCGACCATCGGGACGGCCGCTGGAATGTCGAACTGAATGTCGTAGCCTAATCGGATCAGCATTGGCTCTCCCGAATAATGGACGCTCGAGGGTGCCTTGCCGACGAGGCAATCGGCGACGGGGCTCTTTAAGCCGCCATACAGGTTCATCTTAACCGAAAGTGGAAAATGCGACAATGACCCTTAGCTCTGTGAGTAAAAAGGTGCTCGTCATATATAGGGAGGCGGATAAAGTTGTACCCTACCGCGACGCGCTAGTGGCAGCTGGGATCGATCCGGTGCTGCAGGGGGCGAACGTCTCCTTGTCCCTGGATGGTTTCGAGGGCTTAGTGCTCACCGGCGGACCAGATGTCGATCCGGAGCTCTATGGCGAAACGCGGCACCCGGAAACGGATGAGCCGGACGGTGAACGTGATGCACTGGAAGCGTCCCTGCTGAAAGAGGCGTTGGCGCGAGATCTCCCTATACTGGCGATTTGTCGCGGGCTTCAGATTCTCAACGTCTGCCAGGGCGGCACTTTGATCCAGCACTTGCAGGCGTCGCAGCGGCATCAGTGGACCGGCGGCCGCCGCGATCAGCCGGTGCACGAAGTATCGATTGAGAAGGGAACACTCCTCGCCGAAATTGCCGGGAAGGATCGGATGCAGGTGAACTCGCGCCACCATCAAGCGGCGAGGACGGTGGGCGGCAATCTACGGGTGTCCGCCGTCGACGCGAACGATGGAACCGTCGAAGCGCTCGAGCATCCCGGAAAGCGGTTTGTTCTCGCGGTGCAGTGGCATCCTGAAGATCAGGCACTGCATGATGCCGGACAATTGAAGATCTTTCAGCGCTTCGGCGCGGCCCTGGCCTAAAAATTTAATTAAGGAATCAGATGACATTTTGTCTCGGAGTCACTGTGAAAGAAGGGCTTGTAGGTATCGCAGATACTCGCGTAGTGTCCGGGTCGGAGTCGCTGACAGCTCGAAAGGTGGCGACCTATCAAGGGCCGGGGTATTCCTTCTTTATAATGACGTCGGGGCTGCGATCTCTTCGCGATAAAGTCCTGCTGTGCTTCGAAGAGGCGTTCAGCAAGCAGATTTCCGCGAGAGAACGGCTATTCAAGCTGGTCAACCTGTATGCCGCGCAGGTGAGGCGGATTGCAGCCGAGGACGCCAAGCCCTTGGAGGATGCCGATCTGCACTTCAACATTCATTCCTTGATCGGCGGTCAGATGACGAGCGATAGTTCGCATCGGTTGTTTCTGATTTATCCGGAAGGGAACTGGGTGGAAGTGGGGCCGGACACGCCGTATCAGATCATCGGCAATTCGGGATTTGGGAAGCCGATTCTGGAACGCTCGTTGACGCACAGCGATCCGATTCTGTACGCGTTCAAGCTGGGCGTGCTGGCGTTCGATGCTACGCGGCTGTGCGCCTCCAATGTCGATTTTCCGATCGACCTGGTGCTGTACCGGCGCGGGAGCTATGAGCTGGTGGAGCATCGCTATGAGCGGGAGGAGTTGAACCAGATTTCGAGTTGGTGGCAGGAGCGGATGCGGTGCGCGGTGGATGAGCTGCCGTCCAAGTGGGTGGAGGCAGCGTTTTCGAAGCTGAGCGGATCGGGGCCGTAATTACCACGGCTGCGTTGCTAACAACACGATGCGGATTGGCTCGTTTTTATTTTCTCAGGCTGCGGATATAAGCGACCACGTCATCCAACGGACCTTCATCATCTGGCCATGGACGCATTAGGTGTGCCATCTGGTCTGTGGCAAGGCTTGCACGCTTTGTCGTAGACAGCTTGGCCCGTCTTGGCGTCGGCGCCTAAACCCGCGGTCGCCACACCAGCCGGCCAGGGTCAATGTTGTGAGGATGATTCGCATATTCGTTCTCCTATTTTTGTTAGCATCTTAGTGCTTTTCAACTTCTGACAATCGATCCGCTATTCCCAGAGTTTTCAATATTTCGGGCGCCGTTTCTTCGATCGCCAGCGACTGGTGGCATGTGTTGCAATCCTGCGTAATGGTTTTCTTATCCGGTGCGGCATGGCTGCCGTCGTGGCAGCGGAAGCAGCCCGGATCGTCGACGTGGCCGAGATTATTGGGGTAAGTCCCCCAAGTGACCTTGAGATCGGGAAAGACGTTGTGCCGATAGATAGCGAGCAACGTTTGGCCGGCGGCTTGGATGCCGGCGGTGCGTTGGCTGGCTACGGCCGGATATTTTCCCTGATAGTAGGCCGACAAACCGGCGGGAATCTTTTGCGACGCTTCCTCGTCGCTCGAGTAGCTGGCCTTCAGCAGCTCGATGGCTGTCTTTTTGACGAACGGCAACCCAACCGGAATCTCACCGCGAGCCATTGCTTCATCGACCGCACGGTCGGGCGGCTCGAAGGAATGGGCCGCGCGGTTGTGACAATCTACGCACTGCATCTCGAACGTTGGCAGTGAACTGACTGTGATGGGCTGGGCGTCTCCGGTGAGGTAGGTTCGCAGGACACCGGTGCCGCTGTTGCGATATTCGACCCACGGGATGATTTGGCGTTTCCGGTCCGATGCGGTATACCGGATTCGCACGCCGGGTCCCAAGTGAGCGCCATGGATGCCACCGACTCGTCCGCCGCCCACCAGCATTGTCAGAATTGTCTCGGTGCGGGTATTGGCTTCATCATCCTTAAATTTCGAGATGACCCAAAGGCGTGGCCCAATAGACTTCTCGCGGGAATGACACTGCTCGCAGGTGTCGGCCGACGAAACCAGACGATTGTTTTCCAGCGCGGATTCGATCGGGCGGGGATAGGAGTCAAATAAAACGGCCGCGAGCTGCCGCGTACCGGCCATCTTACTTTGCACCCAGCCCGATGCGCCAGGCGCGACATGGCAGGAGACACACGCTAGCTGGGTGTGCGGCGGATTTTGGTGAGCGGTGAACTCGGGCTTCATGACGTGGCAGCTTTGACCGCAGAACTGCACTGTCTCCATGTGTTCGACAGCGCGATAGCTCACCTGGCTACCGATAACGATGTTCGCCAGAGTCATGACGCCGAAGAAAATGCCAGCGCGCCGCCAAGCTTCCCCGCGATTGGGAAGAGCGGAGAGATTGCGTGCCACCCGGCGCTTGCCGAGAACGATGCCCACTGGAATCAGCACCAGCCCAGTGAAAAACACGACGGGAATGGCGATGAAAACTAGGAGCCCAATGTAAGGATTGTCCACATTCCCGCGAATGTGCGTAGGAAGCAGGAACAGCCAGGAACAACCCGCCAGAGTAACAAGCGTAACTCCGGCCATTGTGATCCAGTGACTGGTGAGCAGCACTAGGAAGGGACGTTTCTGCTCGCTGCTCATGGTGTCCTCCCGTTTGCCGAATTCAGAAAAGCGATGAGATCGGCCATCTGTGCGCGTTCAAAACGCGGCCAGGCGATTCCTTTACCCTTCATCTGATCGAGCATGCGAGGGCCGTGGCGCCACAGGGCGGAGACCATGTTCGCCCCGTTGAACGTCTTGCCCGTGAGCTTCGGCGCGCCGCTTGCGGCGTCCTCATGGCATGCGGCACAGCGTTTGGCGATGAATACACGGCGTCCAGCCGTGACATTGCCCGAACCTTCGAAGAATTCTGAGGCCCACAGATAGCTCGCGATCTCGCGCATCTCTCCGATGGTCAATTGCGGCGGCGGGGCGGCCATGCGCGGCTGATGGTTCCACATCGCGGCGGCGATGTCGGTCAGTGTCGCGCCTCTCAGTCTGCCGGCGAACGCAAGTTTCCCGGCGTGGCATCCTGCGCACCCTTTGGATCGAAACAGCGGCTCGCCCTCGGCTCCAGTGCTGATCTCGACTCGCGCGGCTGCGTTGCGTATTTCCGGCAGATTACGCAGGTACACCAGCAAATCCGTCAGATCCTGCGAAGACAGCTCAGGCCATTTCAGATGGCGATTGGCGAACTCTACACGCATGCTGGCGCCGTGATTCCACATCGCACTGGCGAGGGCAATTGCCTGGCCGATCGATTCCCATTGCGAGACCGGCCTGGCGGCCGGAGGATTGGCTGAGGTCAAGCCGTGACACTCAGAGCAGTGTTTCGATTCGAACAGGCTTTTACCGCGTGCAGCGTCGCCGGGTTTTTCGAACCAACGCGTCGCGTAGAAGTACGCGAAGAGATCCGCCGCGGCTTGATCATCCAGGTCGCCCGCGCGGATGTCACGCTCGCGCAGGGACGCCCACATCGCGGGCGCGTGATTCCACATGGTGGCGGCCAGCGTCGCTGGAGTAAAGTTGCGATCGACCAGCCGTCCCAGGTCCGGCGCTCGGCTCCCGCCCTTCCCATTGATACTGTGGCATTGAACGCAAGCGAGCTTCTCAAACAACTGCGCGCCGCGCTCGGAATCGGCAGCGATGGTGGCCGCCTCGAGCCCGGCGGCGGTGACCCAAAGAATGATAAGTTTCAGCATCATCGCGTCAACCTTATTCCCGTGGTCACCAGATGCGTGCGGAAGCCCTCATATAGATAGAACGCCTCACCGTATCCGTAGTACTGCCATTCGGTGAACCAGTTGAGATTCTTGCCGAGCGGCAGCCAGAGCTTAGCGATCGGCTGATAGTAACTGCTGGGACGGCTTCCCGATGAGATGAAGAACGAGCCCCCGGCCGTGAGTTTCGGAGAGACTCGCGAGACGCGCGGCAGATTGAGATTGAACAGTGCAGTTGCGGTGTGAGAGTTGTCGCGATACCGGGACGTTTGCATCGCCAGATCCTGCGGCGAGAAATATCCGATATCGCTCCGCAAATCGGAGCGGGAATAGGAGCCCTCGAAGTCCCACTTCTTTCCGCCGGCCGGCGACCAAAGCACTGACAGCGATTCCTGATGGGCCAGGTAATCATAGCCCACGCCGGGCAGGGGATTGTGATTGTTCAGGATCGTGAAGTCGGCCGACAGACTGAGCGACGCCGTGGCCGCATAGCGGGCTTGCCCACGGACCTTTTGGTAGTCATAGAGGCTGGTGCGGAAATAAGCCCCACCGGTCGAGCCGACTTCAGCGTCGCCGGTGATGGAAAGTTTGTGGCTGGGGCGAAACGTCACCGCACCGAGGCCGACGTTGCGCCGCAGCTTGCCCTGATCCGCACTAGCCAAGCCCGCCGGTGGAAGGATCGCATCACTCGCGTCGCCCCATACGTAGCGGTAGCCGCCGCGCAGCGTAAGCTTAGAGGTCGCGTCGAAGAATACGTCGATCTCCTGCTGGTTGTAGTTGGTCGCGATCGACGAAGCCAGCAGCGCGGTCATCGGCCGCGAAACTCCGGCGCCGGCAAGAAGCTGATTCGATGCTGCCGAGCCCGCGCCGTGCAGGCGGTCCGTCAGCCACGATTCGACGATCCGGATGCGATGCAGAGGCCGGATTTCGGCGCCGAAGCTGGCAGTCGTGTGCGGCAGCTTCGTAGCGGCTGAGAGCAGATATTGCTGGCTGCTATAGAAAAGAATTTGGTTTTGCAGATAAAGATTTCCCGTAGCGGCCTGCTGATAATGAACGTCACTGTCGCCCTGGCTATAGAGGAACTGCCCGTAGAGGTCCAACCAGGAGACCGCGCTGGCCGTGAACAGACCTTTACTGAAGACGCTGGTGCCGCGAATCCCGTAGCTGGCGAGCAGGCTCGTAAGATCTAGCGTTCGCCCTAACACCGGCGTGAGCACGTTGCCCAAGTTCGTCGATCCAGGGCTTTGATACACGCTCTGATCGTCTTTAAAAGTCGTGCCGCCCTGTTCGAGCGTGGCATGGAACCGGCGCAGCTCGAAACGAACTCCGCCTCGATAGAGACTCGTCTGGTCGTGCAGTTGGTTCGGCACGGGATACTCATTGCCGTCGGAAACAAAGGTCGTCGCACCGTTTCCGGAGCCTGAATCGCGATCGTAGGAGAGATACGGAATGAACCAGTTTCCCGGCAGCAAGTCGAGCATGAGATTGGCGAAGCGGCGGCGCGTGTCGAAGGATTGCTCGTTGAGAACGATGCCTCGTGCTAACAGCGGATCGGCGTAAGACGGCAAGAAGTTGAAGTAGGCGATGTCGCGATAGTCGGCGTTGAACTCGTATAGCTTCGTTTTCTTGGCATCCAGATGGAAGCTGGAATAAGGATCGTCCCCCCAATCATACGCTCGCACGTGAATCTGGTCGAAGGCGCGATGCTTCGGATCGGTAAGAGTGAACTCTGCGCCCAGCAGTTTCGGTCCCGAGCCGAGGTTCACGATGCTGCGATAGGCGTCGAAGCTGCCGGCGACACCCGTGCGCCAGCGATAGCCGAAATCGATCGAGCCGGTAAGCCACGATTCGTTAGCAGGCACGGGCGATTCCGCCGGTTTTGAGTCCGCCGCCGCGGGGGCGGTCGGTTTCGAATCCGCCGGTGCGGGCGCGGCCGGCGGTGTCCCGGCTTGCTGCTGAGCCAGTATTGGCGCGGCCAATATTGACGCGGCCAGTATTGGTGCAACAAGGGCCATGCTGAGCCACCCTCTCATCTCAGTAGATTCCGGTCCACGTGGCTTCCGTGGATCTTCTGGTGGCACACCGTGCAATTCTGGAATCGCGGCGAGCGCAAATCGTGAAACGCCGGAGGCACGACGCCCAAGACTCTGCTGACTTTGACTGTCGGCAGACTTGCATGACACTCCAGACACAACAGCCGTACCTCGTGCCGGACGAGCATGCGAGGGTTGGCCGATCCATGAGGCTCGTGGCAGGTTGCACAGCTTTCAAAACGCACCGGCGCGTGCTCAAACGTGAACGGGCCGCGCTTGTCTCCATGGCACTGGAAACAACCGGGCTCATTGGCGGCGAAAATTTGCGTCATCGCGGGACGGATGCTTCCGTGCGGATTGTGGCAATCGACGCAGCTCATCACGCCCTCGGGCAACCGGTGATGAAACGGCTTTTGGAACTGTGCCCAGGCACTCACATGGCAGCTTCGGCATTGCTCATTGATCGCCGACGCTTTGCGCATCACCATCCCAGAGGGCCCATTGGCGTGGACTTTGTGGCATGCGGTGCATGAGACCTGGTCCTTGGCGTGGCTGCTTTGCAACCGTCCAACGTTCGTGGGCTGGTTCAGGTGACAGCCAAGACAGATCTGGTCGGCTGCGGCGGCGGTAAGCTTCGCCGGATTGCGAATATCATCCGCCGATACCGATTCGGTGTGCTTCTGCGCGGGTCCGTGGCAGGATTCGCACGCGCGGCCTTGCCAGCCTCGTTTCTTATCTAAATCCACCAAATGATGCGGACTCTTGGCGAAGGCGTTAGAAATGTCTTCGTGACAGGCGCCGCATGCTTCCGACCCGGCATAGGGACTGGTATTGGGAGAGGTGGCGCTCTGTCCTGCCGCAGCGCTCGAAATCAGCAGGACAAGCCAGATGGACTCAATATTGCGCATGGACCTGGTCGACCGCGAAGGCGGCGGTGGAACCGTGGCAGACGACGCAGCTTTCGCCAAGCGTGGTCGTGTTCGCCAATGCGTGAGAAGCGGTCGTGATTTGGACGTGACAGCCAGTGCAAGCCGAGGAGACCGGCTGGATAGGATTGATCGGCCCTTGCGGATCGAGAACTGCTTTGAGACCCGTGGGCAGGTTCTGCTCACTGCCGTTGGCGTGGCACATCGAGCAGTTGCGCGTGTCGGTGGCCGCTCCGGTCGGGCTCAGCGCTGGAAACAGCGTCGAGCTGAAGTCATTGTGGCTCCCGCCGAAACCAACCACTACGTAGCTTCGATTAAAAGCCTGCAAGTTGATTCCGTAATGAATCCGATGAACCAGCAGATTAAAGTTGATGCCCTGCGGGGGCGCGGCGAGGTCGGCAGGGACCTGCGCGGTGACACGCACGGACGCGTCTGTATTGGATGGATTGTGGCATAGCACGCAGTATTCGGTGTTATTGCGTAGTGTTCCATGCAGCGATAATCCGACGTGGCACTGATTGCAATTAGCAAGTGCTACTATGCCGCGCCGCAGAACCACCGGCGAACCATCGACTGAAAAATACACGACCTTATTCGGCGCTCCGTATTGGATGCTCTGTTGCGAGGTCGTACCAGCCAGAACAACTTCGGTCCGCCGGGCCTCCACGCCGATTGCATACGTGCCGGCCGCGTTCGCTGGAACCATGTGCGTGAACGTATAGTTGCAATTGCCGCTGTTATCGCAGGCTGCCTTAGCAGCGCTTTCGGTGACATATCCCGGCGTAGTGACTCCGCTTCCGAAATTCATATAGCCGTAGTCGCTAGTGGGTCCGGCCATGGTGAACGAGATCGATCCGAGCTGCGATAGCGGAATTCCGTTACCGCCGCCATCTTGGACCGTGAAGGAAACCACCGGCGCGGTTCCCGCCGCGCCGCCTTGCACTTTGGTGATGTTCACCGCCAGCCCCGTTAACAGGGACGAAGCCGTCGGCGCGACGTGCGCTCCCTTGATGGACGCGTCGAAATCGATCTCGCCTTGCGGGATATGGCAGGTCGCGCAGAGATTATCGTCGAACTGCGGTCCGCCTGGGTGATTCACCCCGGTCGAGAAGTTGACATCGTCGTGGCACGATCCGCAGGCCGCGCGAGTAGGATTCAAGAGATAGGCCGTCGCCTGCGCCGCTTGCGTCGTTTGCGAATGGCAGATCTCACAGCGCCGCGGATCACCGGGGTCAGCAGGGAACGCCACATTGGAATAGTCAAATTTTCCGAACTGATTCTGCGCTGCAACGAACGGAGCGCCGGCCTTCACGCTGGGGAGATTTTCACCCATGTGGATCTTGTGGAAGAAGACCTTAGCGTCCATGCTGACGCCTGTATTCGGATCGGAGTTCTGCGGCGTGTGACACAACACGCACATGTTCAGCCCGCGCCGCGATCCGCCATGCGCCGACAACTGATCGTGGCAGGCATTGCAACTCACCGTCTCGATCACATCGCGCACCTGCGTCACCGGGGCTCCGCTCGGAACGAAGTTGAACGTCGCGCTTGCGAAATTCGTGCCCAGATTGTAAACCGTCAGATTGCGCGACCCGTAAATTCCGATCGTATGGGTAGCGGTCGCGTCGAATCCCGAAGGCGCCCTGGTGTGAAACTTATATTGGTACTGTCCTGCGCTCAATGCCGTCGTCGTGCCGCCGGAATCCGCGCCAGGCTGTTGTATCGTCCCCAGCACAGTGCCCGTCGCGCTTCGCGTTGTGTACGCCGTATACTGTGACTGATTACTGGGGATTGTTGCCGCGACAAAACTCAGACTGATGATGCCGGGTGTGGTGACGCCGGCCGCATCGAGCGCCAGACCGCCAGGATCGGCAATCGTATATACCACCCAAATCGTGCCGTCAGAGCCGATCTGAGCGGAGTTGATGGTAATTGCCAGACCGGGCCGAACGAACTCGACTGAGGCCTGGTCGGCAAAGAAAGCCTTCTCGTGCGAGGAATAGTCCTGCTTCTTGCTCGCGCCCAAGCTGAGCGCGATCAGAGCTACGAACGCGGGCGTACGCCCGAAAAAACGAAGCCATTTCATCGCTAGGGACCTTATCGGCGCAATAAGGCACTTCTAGGTCCGACTCTAAAAGCTTAAGAATGATTGAAGAAGTGAACCACCGAGCGACCTTATAAGGTCAGATGACTACCGAGAGTCACGACAATTTGAAGGACGTTTTACTTCCGATACTTGGTCCTTCCGGAAGGTGTTGCGTGAGATGTATTACTTGCTAAGCGGAGTGAGTCGGACTGGAGTCAGGCCTCCGATGTTGCTTTCTCCGTTCGGGCCAACGCTCACTATAACTTCCAGCTCTCCCACACTCGGGGCACAAGCCTCCTTCACCGTTGGATGAGGTTGTCGTGGGGGCCTGCCTGTGACAACAGTTGTCCGTTAATCAACGGGCAACGCCCGAGAATTTGGGTCTAATGTCGTACACCGACCTCAGTCGAGTCTGGCCGGTCGAACAGTAAGCTATATTCCCCAACGAATCCCAACCCTCGCTCCCAAACAAATACGAACAATTCCTGCCCCGCGGCCGACTCCAGCACCGCCTCTGCGTTGCGCCTAGGATGTGAACGATCTTTTTGACCATTTGGCTACTCTTCGTCGATCTGGGAAAGCAGTTGCCGGCTGTCGAACCGCAAAGAGCCGCCGCCGGGTAGATCCAAGCTTGACAGGTCGCGCAGCACTAGGTTGCCATTGACGAACACGGCCGTGGTCCGGTCTTCCGGATCCATCAAAATGATGTGACGGACACCCAGCTTTTCGTATTCCCGAAGCTTATTCAACATCGCCTCCATCCGGTCGTCCGGCGAAAGAACCTCGATCACCAGCACTGGCACTTCAAATATTGCCTTCTCAGCCCTTCGAAATGGCTTGGACATAACCAGAATATCCGGGACACGATAGCGGGTTTCTTCGGTCCGCAGCCGGCACGATGGACGCACAGCCAGATTGAACTGCTTCCGAAACGCGACGACATGACCCACCACGATTGCCTGAAGAGCGCTGTGGCTTACATCTCCGACATGACCCACCACGATTGCCTGAAGAGCGCTGTGGCTTACATCTCCGACATTTCGCTCCACAAGGACGCCATCCACGTATTCGAGGTCTCCGTCCGGATAGCTGGCGTTCAGATATTCCTCGCATCACGATCGACTCCTAGAATTGGTGGCCACCATCAAACTGGGCCTGATGTTCGACCGACTCTCACTAGCGTCATAGTTCGCCCATCTGTTGTGGCGGCTCCATGTACGCTGAAACGTGCCTTGTCGCTGCGAGTAGCCGACTTTGAGCGGCAGATTCTCCCAGAGTACTTCGTGGAATGTCAGAGTCTTACCGTATCATCGCGAGGAAGGCAACACCGGCTGGAAATGACCGAACGTGCCGTGAAAAGGACCAGAAGGAACACCAAGTGCGCGCGTGATGAGGCGCACGACCGTCGTTTTGCCAGTGCCAGGGTTGCCGGTAAAGACGAGATGCAGCGACAAAGCTTCGGTGCTCACCCACTCTCCTTCCTCAGCTGTCGAACGCGCAGCAGGCTCGAGATGGAAAGGAAGTCTCGTTTCACGGGTTCCAAACCGATTAGGCCCATGCTTCAATCGAGCGTCACCTGAGCGAGCCGGAGACGCTGGTCGTGTCGCACCTGTTCATCCAGGCGTGGGGACGGAAGCCTTAGACGATTCGACAGTGCAGGCTTCCTGAGTCGGGCGCACTTTGGCGGATAAGCGGTACAGTGCGAGGTAGGCGATCGCGCCAGTGGTATTCAGCACTGCCAGGAATGCGAAGCCTCCCCAGTAATTGCCCGAGAGCGTGCTGATCAGCATTCCGAACAACCACGGCCCAATCGCGGAGCTCAGCATGCCGATTCCGGCGTAGACTCCTGTGCCGCGCGCGATGGCCTCCGGCCGGACCATAGTGTGCATCAGTGCGCCGTTCAACGCGGCGGTGGAACTCGCGACAAAGATCAAGGTGGAAAGCAGGAGCGCGCTGGCGGTGGTCGAGAGCATCTGCCCGGGAATGATCAGGAGCACGAAAGCCGCTGAAACCCAGGCGCCGACGAGTGCGCGCTGCATGGTGCGATCCGCGAGGTAGCCGACCAGCAGCGTCAGGACGGTGGCCAGAACGTAGCCCATGGTGATCCATCTGCCCATGTCCTTGAAGGGGACATGGCGGAAGGTAGTGAGATAGCTGGGAATCCACTGCACCAGCGTATAAATGGTGGTGGTGGATGCGAATTGGGCGACGGTCACCAGCCAGAAGGGAGCACTCTTGAGGAGCTCGCTGAAGCTCGGGGGCTCCACGTGGGCGGGACTCTTACGGTCGGTCTCGATATCACGCAATTCCTGCTCGCGAATACCTTTACTCTTGCTTGGCCAATCGGCGACGAAATAGAAGAGGGCGGCTGGTAGCAGAGAGACCAGGGAGAGAGAAACCAGCGTGCCGCGCCAGCCGCTGGAGAGGATCAGGACCGTGACGGCCGGGATGCCGATGGCGGTGCCCAGAGTCGATCCCGTGATCCAGAAGGCTTGCACCCGCGAATGCTCGCGTACGGGGAACCAGCGGTTGGTGAGCGCGTTGCAGACGGGCCACAGGTTGCCTTCAGCGACGCCGAGCACGAAGCGCATCCACATGAGTTCCTGGATGCCGTGCGCTTTCGAGGAAAGGAACAGCGCGCAGCCCCAACCGAGGATTCCGCCCAACGCGCAGAGGCGGGGTCCGAACCGGTCGACCAGGAAGCCCCATGCGAAGATCGAGACTCCGTAGCCAATGAAGAAGGTGGACATCAGTCCCCCGAGTTCTGCGTTGTGTCCCACAAGGTTCAATTCCTTGAGAAATTTCGCATCGGCGATGAAGAGCGAGACGTTGGTCTTGTCGATCTGGGCGATTATCCACAGGAACAGGAGAGTGGGCGCGACCAGGAGCCAGCGGCGGCTCATGAGCCAGTTGCGGGTTGCCGCACCGCTGACATCAGACGCCACGGTTTCTCCTCTCGCTAGCCAAACCCCGACAAGGGCGCGTATCACCGCCTTTGTAGACCTCGCCCACGCCCCCCGCGCCGAGGGGCGAAAGGACTTCGTAGGGGCCGAGCTTGTCGCCGGGAGATAGCGGCATAAGAGTGTCGACAAGTATATCGCTGTGGGTCAACAAATGGGTCTGGTCTTGTATAACGGCGCACTCGGAAACGATCTGCCTATCTCTCGCAGGGCGCCGGCCAATCGCCAGAATTCTGCAAACCAGCCCGGAGTTCTGGATCTGGGAGGCTGAACAGAAGAGGCGGTTGATCGGCCGTCCAGAGACTCACAGCCTGATAAACGCGCTACCCTTCGGCGATCCTGCCAAGCGTTGGCGCACCACCCCAATAGACGGGAACCCGACTTTTCAAGTGGCAGCAAGCGGTCCATAAACATTACGGCATTACTCGGGGCGATCAGGTCAGTGGGGAAGTGGAGCCCATTATCTGCTTCTTGGCATGTCAGCGGTTCAGGCGCGGGCAGGCTCCGTCCGCTTCACTTCGAACCGAATCGGCAGTCTGGCAGGACCGTGCGCGATGAGGCCCTCGCGCGGCTGCCACGGCTCATCGCCAGCGTATTCAAAGCTCTCGAATCGCGACAGCAGATCGGACAGTGCGATTCTTGCCTCCAGACGTGCCAGCGCTGCGCCGAGACAGAAATGGATGCCGTGGCCAAATGCGACGTGAGGGTTGGGATCGCGGGCGATGTCAAACCGGTTGGGATCCGGAAAACGCTTAGGGTCTCGGTTCGCGGCGCCCACCATCGGAAGCACAAATGCGCCCTTCGGAATTGCCGTGCCGTGCACCTCCACATCGCGGAGCGGCGTACGCATCATCCATTGGAAAGGCGAGCGATAGCGCAGCACTTCTTCAATGGCAGACGGGAGAAGTTGCGGCGCGTTGCGCAGCCTCGAGAGTTGGTCCGGGTGGTCGAGAAAGGAAAGAACAGCGTTGTTGAGCAGATTAGTCGTCGTCTCCTGCCCGGCGAACATAAGCAGCCGGAAAAACGCGAGTATCTCTTCGTGCGTCAAACGGTCGTCTTCCACTTCCGCTTCGAGGAGGCGCGTCAGCAGATCGCTTTGCGGCGATTTTCGCCGCTCACCGACGCGCTCCACCAGGTAGGCGCTCATCTCGTTGGTTACGCTGTTGAAATCGCGCATCGCCTGTTGCGCCTGGTCGCCTCCACTCCGGGTGAAAGTCAGGCCAAGGATTTTGTCGTTCCATCGCTTGTAACGGGGCCAGTCTTCTGGTGCGATGCCCATCATCCCGGCAATGACTCTCATTGCAAGCGGCGCCGAGAAGTCCGCGGCGAACTCCATCTGACCGGCGGCGATGGTGCTGTCAAACAGCTCTTTTGAGATTTCACGGATTGTCGGTTCCAGATCGGCGATCGCGCGTGGCGTAAATGCGCGCGAAATGAGGTTCCGCAATCTAGAGTGCTCGGGCGGGTCGGTAAAGATGAATGAAAAATTGGGCGCCGGAATCCGCGAACCGAATGACGCGTGATCCGTCATGATCCATTTCACGGTTTCGTAATCGAAAACCATCCACCCGTTGAACGGCGGGGGGACATGCAGAATTGGCGACTCCGCGCGCAGCTGATCGTAGACAGGCCAAGGATTCCGCCGGACTTCCGGTGCGAAAAGATCGATCACGACCGCTGGTCCGTGGGCAAAAGGATTGGAACCTGCATGACGTGGATTTTATCAGTAACCCACAGACTCCGGGAGGTTCTTCGTTACCCACTGAAATGAGCATTTGGACAAACGCCAAACTAACCTCGAGTAGTCGCCCAGTTGTTTATTATCGGGTGCCAGGCCGCTTTGTCGGATTGGGCCTGGGAAACGCTGTTTGCTGATTGTGGCTGGCTCCGAGTTCACCCGCTGTTCTGCCAATAACTGCCGTCCGATATGGCTCACATCAGGCAGATTTACCGAACCTTCGCTGAAAGACGTCTGGCCTCGTCGATTGGAGCACATCAACTAGTCGGGCTAATGCGTCAGAGTGGCCTCGGGCGATACCAGCCGCCTCGCCGCATCCAGCCGACAAGATCCGAATTCGTACAACCGGTTTGCCTTGTTGGGCGGGCTCATCGCTTCACGGCCGTTTTCCAATTGACGATAAGGTGAATCGGCGGGGATTCCCCGATCGGGACAGGAACCAGAAAGCGCTGACCGTCCTTTGTGACCGCGTAGAACGCAGCGGTACCGAGGCGCGCGTCCAGTTGCGCGTCGAACAGAGCATGCGGTAAGCCGGGCTTGAAGGATTGAGCATCCGCCTGAACATCCACCGCCATGAGCTTGCCGTCGGAGGCTGCATAGAATAATTCTTTGCCGTCCCGGCGCCACCTGGGTGTCGTGCCGCCACGGGTCGAGACCTGCCGTTTGATGGCAGGTCCTCGGGTCGCAGCCCCGACGTCTGGGGGTGTGAAATTCCGGACGTAAACCTCAGCCTGCCCCGATTCGTCCGAGGCGTAAGCCAGCCAGCGTCCGTCGGGCGAGAACTGCGCATTTCGCTCGTTGAATTGCGTTTGCACCACCAGGAACGGATTGCGCGTGCCGCTTCCCGATCCCTCGATGGGCAGCACGGCAATATCGTGACCTGTTCTCGGGCTAAATACACTGTAGGCCAAGTAGCGCCCGTCGGGGGACCAGGAGTAAGCGAGTTTCGACTCTGTCGTCTTGAGCAGCAATTCCTCCGATCCCGCCCCGCTGGAGGACTTCGCCACCAGGCTCATCATCGGCCCATCGCGGTTCGAGGAAAAGGCAATGCGCCGGCCATCGGGAGACCAGACGGGAAACATTGCCGTGCCGTCGAACGTGAAGCGAGTGAGGGCGGTGCGGGCCAGGTCCAGCAGCCATATATCGGGGTTCCCCGTCTGCGGGTCCCGTTGGGAAAAGGCGACCGTAGTCTCGTCTGGCGATAGAGCTAGCCGCTCATGTTCCCCTGTTATACCCACGGCGGCGAATTTGCGGCCCATCCGATCAAACCAGGTGAGTTGCGATCTGCCTACAGGGACCTCACTGAGGTAGGCCAGTACGCCGTTCTCCGAGATCGAAAACTCCGCACCATCGAGGAGGTCCACGCCCACCTCGCCGGCGACCGGAA
>Ga0210401_10000612_pt1 | contig 43469 bp, 41 predicted proteins | sample IncBWH32MmetaG_FD_150866 | JGI IMG/M metagenome (GOLD analysis project Ga0210401, IMG submission 150866) | Forest soil microbial communities from Barre Woods Harvard Forest LTER site, Petersham, Massachusetts, United States - Inc-BW-H-32-M | ecosystem: Environmental > Terrestrial > Soil >...
CGCTCAGAATAATGCCATAAAAAAAGGAAACCCGCTAGGTGACCCTTCCATGTCGCCCACCCGCAGCCTGATGCCTAATTGCCATCTCTTGCCTACCGGGGTTATCATTACAAGTACACCTCTGCTACGCCTTTATCCTTTGTAATTCAGCGACCCGTTGATTCACTGCGGGCAACGAGTGTGTGCGACCCTGCATTGCGGCTGAGGGCGGCCGCGCTATTTATCTTCCAAGGAGTTGGCATTTGAAGAAGGGCAAAGCTGCGGTAATCGTGGGCGCCCAATGGGGCGACGAGGGCAAAGGCAAGATTGTCGATGTGCTCTCGGAAAATTTTCCCGTCGTGGCACGTTATGCGGGCGGTCACAATGCCGGCCACACCGTCATCATTAATGGAAAGAAATTTGTCCTGCAGTTAGTGCCTTGCGGAGTTCTTCGTACCGGCTGCCGCAGCGTTATTGGAAACGGAGTCGTGCTCGATCCCGTGGCCTTTCTCAAGGAGGTCGCCGCTCTGCGTGAGACTGGGGTCAAGGTGGACGGTAGCCTTTTCGTCAGCAACCGAGCCCACGTGATTCTGCCTTATCATCGCATGATCGAGTTGGCATCGGAAAACGCGCCCGGACGCGTGAAGATTGGAACGACTTCGCGCGGCATTGGTCCTGCATACGAAGACAAGATGGGACGTCGCGGTTTGCGCGTCGCTGATCTGCTGGACCTGCAACTCCTGAAGACTCACATCCAAAACGCCTGCCACGAAAAGAACATGATCGCGCATGCGCTGTTCAACTCGGAGCCGCTCGATGCGGACAAAATGTATGAAGAATATGCCGCCGCCTCGGCGATGGTTGCTCCGTTTGTCTGTGACACCGCTGCGTTGCTGAACAAAGCTCTGGCCCAGGGCGACTCGGTGGTGTTCGAGGGAGCGCAAGGAACGATGCTTGACATCGACCACGGCACCTATCCGTTCGTCACTTCTTCGAGCGCCACTTCAGGAGGAGCCGTCACGGGAACTGGCGTTGCTCCCACGGCGATTGATACGGTAATTGGCGTCACCAAGGCTTATTGCACGCGTGTAGGCGGCGGACCATTTCCCACTGAGGCACTTGACGCCAATGGAGACATGCTGCGCAAACGGGGCAACGAATTTGGGGCAGTGACGGGGCGTCCACGCCGCTGCGGCTGGCTCGATTTGCCTCTCTTGCGTTACGCTGGCATGATTAACGGAATCTCCTGGTTCGTCGTGACCAAGTTGGATGTGCTGGATGAGTTGGCAGAGATTCCGGTATGCGTAGGTTATAAAATCAATGGCAAGGAAACGGAAGAGGCGCCGCCGCAGGACAGCGGTTATGGTCAGATCGAAGGTATTTATCGAAAAATGCCTGGCTGGCAGACGTCGACGCAGGGAATTACGAAACTGGAGAAACTGCCGAAAGCGGCGCGCGAGTATTTAGCTTTCCTCGAGAAGGAGAGCGGAGCACGCATCGGCATGGTCTCGACCGGACCCGGGCGGGAGGAAACTATATTCCTCGATGAGTTTGCGGCGAAACTTCGGGAATTGACTGGATCAAAAACCAAGGCGCAGGCCAAACTTTAAGGACGGAGCTAGCGATGGTTGTTCTGGTTGTGACGTGGATGGCGAAGATCGGTCGTGAAGCGGATGTTGTCGGCGTGTTTTCCAAGCTGACCGAAGAATCTCGTAAAGAGCCCGGATGTATGGTGTACCAGGTCCACCGGCATAAAACCGAGCCTCGCCGATTCTTCATCTATGAACAATACAAGGATGACGCCGCGCTGGAAGCCCATCGCGCTGCGCCCCACTTCTTGCATTACGCGAAAAAAGAACTACCCAAATTGGGAGAACGGATTGAGGGCCATCTGTACGAGCCGCTAGATTGAGCTCCTGTGGCGCGGGCGCCCTCGCCCGCGTTGCTTGTCGCGACCAATGATGACCGAAGCATTACTTGCCCTTGTCCGCCATCAGCACGCCGCCCGAGGCATAACTCTCCTTCGGGACTTCATTAAAGACCACCACAACGGCTTCGCGACGCGCAGCTGCTTCTTCCACCATGGCATCGGTGATGCGTTGCGCCAGTTTGCGTTTCTGATCAGTGGTGCGGCCGGTCAACATCGTGATTTGTACGAGAGGCATATGGTTACCAGGAGAGATCCCTCACTTCGTTCGGGATGACGGCGCGTGGCTCGGCTTTCAGCCAGCCCTGAGCAACTGCGCTTAGCGAAGTTGTCGAACGGGCCGCGCAAGCGCCGTCACTTAGCCAGTTCGTATCCCGCAAAGAAATAACTCAACTCGAAGCGGGCTGTCTCGTCTGCATCCGATCCGTGGATGGCGTTGTGCTCGATGTCGCTCGCCCACTTCTTGCGGATCGTGCCTTCCTCGGCGTTCGCCGGATTCGTTGCGCCCATGAGTTTACGCAAATCAGCGATGGCATTTTCCTTTTCGAGTGCCAATACCACGATCGGCCCACTCGACATGAAATCGGTCAACGAATGGAAAAAGGACCGGCCGGCGTGCACGGCGTAAAATTGCTCGGCTTGGTGCTTCGAAATTTCAAGCATCTTCATCGCCAGTATTCTGAAGCCATTTTTCTCAAACTGCTCGATGATGTCGCCAACCGCGTTCTTGGCTACTGCGTCTGGTTTGATGATCGTAAAAGTGCGTTGCAGAGTCTTCATAGTTCGGCAGTTTGTCCTTGGTCGTTCGTCTTTAGGCTTTCGCCGCGACACCTATTGCTGATACGACTGTCTCACCGATCTCCGCGGGCGACTTGGCCACGCGGATGCCTGCGGATTCCATCGCCTTGATCTTCTCGGCGGCAGTTCCCTTCCCGCCGGAGATGATGGCGCCCGCGTGGCCCATGCGGCGCCCGGGAGGCGCGGTCTGACCCGCGATGAATCCCACCACAGGCTTTTTCATGCGAGACTTCACGTATTCCGCCGCGGTTTCCTCGGCGTTGCCGCCGATTTCCCCGATCATGACCACCACCTCGGTTTGGGGATCCTTGTTGAACAGTTCGAGTGCATCAACGAAGTTGGTGCCAATGATCGGATCTCCGCCGATGCCAATCGCTGTAGACTGGCCAATCCCGCGTGTGGTGAGCTGATAAACCGCTTCATACGTCAGCGTGCCCGAACGCGAGACGATTCCAACTGACCCTTCGAGATGGATCCGCGCCGGCATAATTCCGATCTTGCACTTGCCCGGTGAAATGATGCCGGGACAGTTAGGCCCAATCAGCCGTGAGCGCCGGTTCTGCAGATATTCCCACGCACGTACCATATCAAGCGTCGGAATGCCCTCGGTGATGCACACGATCAGTTCTAGCTCAGCGTCGGCGGCTTCCATAATGGCATCAGCGGCAAATGGCGGGGGAACGAAAATAACCGATGCATCGGCACCAGTCTTGTCGACCCCTTCCTGGACGGTGTTGAAGATCGGCCAGCCTTCGTGAGTGGTCCCGCCCTTGCCGGGAGTGACTCCGCCGACGATCTTGGTTCCGTACTCCGCGCAGGCTTTGGCGTGAAATGTGCCTTCCCGCCCAGTCAGCCCCTGCACGATAACTCGCGTCGATTTATCTACCAGAATGCTCATAAAATTGTCTCTTCGTAGCGACGTAGCTTGCTACATCTCCCGCTCATGGCGCAGACCCAGCAAGCTGCGTCTCTACAGCGATCAGTCACGCCGCTGCTGCGGCAACGACTTTTTCCGCCGCGTCCTTCATCGTATCCGCTACGATAAAATTCAAACCCGACTGCTTGAGAATCTCCCGTCCAGCCTCGACGTTGGTCCCTTCCAGACGCAACACGATGGGTAGCTGAATGTGAGTTTTCTGCGCGGCCTCAACGACCCCCGTGGCCAGCGTGTCGACGCGAAGGATACCGCCGAAAATATTGATCAGCACCGCCTTCACGTTTTTGTCGCTGAGCAGGATCTCGAAGGCATGCGTCACTTGTTCGGAATTGGCTCCGCCACCCACATCGAGGAAGTTGGCTGGCATTCCACCCGCGTACTGGATGATATCCATTGTAGCCATGGCCAGTCCCGCGCCGTTCACCATGCAACCCACGTTTCCGTCGAGCTTGATGTAATTCAGGCTGTACTTCGAAGCCTCGACTTCGAGGGGATCTTCCTCGGTAATGTCGCGCAGATCGCGCAGATCGGAATGCCGGAACAGGGCGTTGTCATCGAAATTGATCTTGGCATCCAGCGCAAACAGCCTGCCATCGGTGCAACTAACGAATGGATTGATTTCCATCAGGGACGAATCCGTCTCCTGGAACGCGCGAAACAGTCCAGTCATCAAACGCGCGGCTTCGTGAATCTGAGCCGGCTTCAGTCCTAGCTTGAAGGCCAGTTTCCGCGCCTGGAACGCTTCAAGACCCATCCCCGGCTCGATGTACTCTTTGAAGATGGCGTCGGGGTTCTCTGCTGCGACCTGCTCGATTTCCATGCCGCCCGCCGCGGACGCCATAAAAACCGGCCTCGCTTCAACCCGGTCGATCACCATTCCCAGGTAAAGTTCCTTCTCAATGGGCAGTGTTTCTTCAATGAGCAGACGGCGCACCACGCGACCCTCGGGTCCGGTCTGATGCGTCACCAGCGTCATCCCTAGAATCTTGGAGGCAAGGTCGGCGGCTTCATCCACCGATTTCGCGATCTTCACTCCGCCGCCTTTACCACGGCCGCCGGCGTGGATCTGAGCTTTGATCACAACCCCGCTCGCGCCCGCATCAAAAAGCCTCTTCGCCGCGGCCTTGGCTTGCTCGCGGGTTTCCGCCATTTCACCACGTGGCACGGCAACCCCATACTTTGTCAGGATCGCCTTGGCCTGATACTCATGAATTTTCATAACAATTCCAGATTCACTATGATTTTTCGGCAGGGCTTGCTTGCAGCTTAGAACCGCGGGCGGCAAACACTTGATTCTATCGAAGGGCTTCGCATACGGCAAACGCAACGTGCCGCCTGGGCAGCGAATCACGTCCTCGCGCTCTCATTTGGAACGCAGACTTTCGCCTGCGTCTGGTCCTCTACGATGCTACTCTGGTATTCCATCGATGATCACTGACGCACTCCATCGCATTGCGAATCACCACCAATCGCTCTCCCGCGATGAGGCACGTAGCGTTATGGCAGAGGTGTTGACCGGCAAATGCACCGATGCGCAAATTGCGGCCTTGCTGGTCGCGCTGCACATGAAGGGTGAGACAGTTGAAGAGATGGTTGGTTTTGCGGAAGCCATCCGCGGTGCCGCGGTGCCCCTTGATCTTCACCCGAACCATATGGTGGACGTAAGTGGCACGCGACGCGATGCCTTGGTAGATACCTGCGGCACCGGCGGCGACGCCAGTGGCACTTTCAATATCTCCACCGCTACCGCTCTGGTGGTAGCGGGCGCGGGAGTGCGGGTGGCCAAGCACGGAAACCGCAGCGTGACTTCGAAATGCGGCTCCGCCGATGTAATGGAGGCCCTGGGCGTCAACATCAATCTGCCGCCTGCCCGCCTAGCTGTCTGTTTGGAAGAAATCGGTATCACGTTTCTATTTGCCCCGGCCGTGCACTCCGCGATGAAGTATGTTCAGTCTGCCCGCCGCGAACTGGGCCTGCGAACTGTTTTCAATCTGCTGGGGCCGCTCACCAATCCGGCCCACGCATCGGCTCAGGTCGTCGGAGTATATTCCGTCGCACTGGTGGAAAAATTGGCGGAGGCCCTCAGTATGCTGGGATTGCACCGGGCCTTGGTCGTGCACGGGCTAGACGGGTTGGACGAAATCACCATCACGGGTCCTACCCGGATTGCCGAACTACGCGAAGGGACAGTTCGCACTTATGAAGTCACGCCGGAAGAGTTTGGGATGAACCGCGGCACGCTTGATGAGATCTCCGGTGGAGATGTCGCAGCGAACGCGTACATTATTCGTGACATTCTCGCCGGCAAGAAATCACCCAGGAAGGATGTGGTGTTGTTGAATGCAGCTGCAGCCTTGCTCGCAGCTGGCAAAGTGGACCATCTCGCCGATGCCCTCCCGCTGGCATCGAAATCGATCGATTCCGGCGCCGCCTCCGAAAAGTTGCAAGCCCTGGTACGGTTCACCAATACCCAGTGGTAGTCTAGTTCCCCGCTGCCTCTTTTTTCAGACGCTCAATCTGAGCGAGGTGATTCGCGCCATGAGTTCCCATCTTTTCTACATATTCCGCGACTGTGACGTCGTGTTTGAGTTCGGGATGGTATGCAGATTTCTCGAGGTCCCCCGATTTCAGCCGGTGCAAGAGCTGCAAGGTGTGATGCCGGTTCAATCCATAGAGCGCGATCAACTCCGGTGCGGGAGTCTCCAGGTAGCCGAGATTTTGCGCCCAGGCATCCTGATCCATGGGAGCAATCACTGGTTTCTTGTCAGCGAGCATCTGCCGGAAGCGATGCGCGTACACGATTTCGATGTCCGCCAGGTGACCCAGCACCTCCAGGATGCACCACTTGTCCGGTGACGGTTTGTAACGCAGCGTCTTGTCGGGCAGTCCCGAAACCGCTGCCGCAATCTGCTTCGGACTCTTCTCCGCCACGTCAAGATGGTTCTTCAGTTCAGCGTCTGTCATGCGCATCTCCAATTTGTGAATTGGGCAATCTTGCAAATGAGTAATTGGAAGCCGTCCGTCCCAGGTCCACAGATTCCCCAATTACCCAAATTTCCCAATTACGAAGTGATCTCAACTCTCTGCATCCACTGCGCCACTTGGACATTCCATCCCATCTCTTTGGTTATGGTATCGCACAACTGCGCGGATGCGGCGGGCTCGCCGTGGACCAGGTAGGTCAGGGGTGGCTTCCTGGGAAAGGTGCGCAGCCACTGCAGCAATTCTGGCGTGTCGGCGTGATCGCTGAACTGCTCGAGCGCCGCCACACGCGCACGGATCGGCACGATGTCACCGAAGATCTTCACTTCAGGCGCGCCACTCTTGATGGTGAATCCGCGCGTTCCCGGCGCCTGGAAACCAATAAAAATCACAGTGTTTCTTGGATCAGGTAGTCTTTGTGCGAGGTGATGCAGGATGCGTCCACCCGTCACCATGCCGCTCGAAGAAACGATGATCGACGGAGTTCGCGCAGCGTTGATCTTTTTCGACTCATCGGCAGTCGAGGCAAACGTGAAGCCCGGCCATTCTAGCGGCGACCCGTGCTGGCCAATCAAACGGCGCGTGTCATCGCTGTATTCCTCGGTGTGCTTCATGAAGATTTCCACGGCCTTAATCGCCATGGGGCTGTCACAATAGACCGGGATGGCCGGGACTTGGCCGGACTGCATCAGCTCTTTCAGCATGAAGAGAAATTTCTGCGTACGCTCAACCGCAAACGCAGGCACGATCACGCTTCCGCCACGTTCAACAGTCTGGCTTATCAGTGACGCCAACTCCGGTCGCGGATCAGACGTCGGGTGTTGCCGGTTCCCGTAGGTAGACTCCATCACAAGGATGTCCGCCGTCTCGCCTTCCGTCGGCCCGGAAGGTACAACTTGGCCGGGCGCAACATTCCGGTCTCGTACGCGGCCAATGTCTCCAGTAAACAACAAACGGCGAGTCTGCTGGTTGCAGCGCAGCTTGAGCTCAACCATCGATGACCCCAGAATGTGCGCCGCGCGCACGAAACAAAACGAAGCCTCCGGGCAAAGCTGCTGAGTCACTCCGAACTGCACGGCGCGAAAATACTGGAGCGACTCTTGCGCTTCTTCGAATGTGTACAACGGCAGCGCCGGGGCGTGCTTCGATTTCTTGTGCTTGTTATAGAACTCGGCGTCTTCTTCCTGCAGGTGGCCGGAGTCGGGCAGCAGGATGCCACACAAATCGATGGTCGCCGGAGTCGCGTAAATCGGTCCCCGGAAGCCTCCTTTAACCAGACGCGGAATCCATCCCGAGTGGTCGATGTGCGCGTGGGTCAGCACCACGGCATTAATCTGCCGCGCAGGGATCGGCGTCTCCTGCCAGTTTCGCTCGCGCCACTCTTTCGCACCCTGGAACATGCCGCAATCAATGAGAGCCTGGAAGCCGCGGGGATGGGAACCGATGTTGATCAGGTGCTTGGAACCTGTGACCGTTCCAGCAGCGCCAAGAAATTGGATGTACGCCAAAAGAATCCTCCCGCGATCGCGTTCACACCAGCACGATTTTGGCCATCACTTGGCCGCGTCGACCGGTGGCACCTTGAAGGCGTTGTTGCTCAGGTCGCTCTCCGGCACGCTGCCATCATTCACCACGATTTCCCGCGGTGACGAGTTCGCTTCAAACCGAACGGCGGCCTTGGACTTCGCATGCACTTCAACTCGTTTGGTGACTTCGCCGTCTTCCATTCGCAAGGTCACTGGCACTTCTGCCCCGGAGTCTCCGGGATTATCGACGGTCACGGTCAAGATGGAACCGCCGTCAACCCTCGCACGGGGATAAGCGGATTCAACGCGAAAGTCAGGCAAGCCTCGGTCACGATAAACCCAGTCGTCGAAGAACCATTCCAAATCGCGGTGAGTCTGGGCCTCGATCAAGTGCTGAAGGTAAGAGGATTCCCTATCCTGATCCGAATGGTATGCTGACAGCGCCTTTTTAAGCGCCACATCGCCGACCATGTCGCGCAGCATCCACCAGACATACATCGCCTTGCTCCGATAGAACTCTTCGATGCTGGTGTTGATCAGGGATTGATTGGCAGCCTCATTCTCGCTATGCGCCGTTGCAAGTGCCTTCTCGGCATCGACGATCGCGGTTCGGTGCCGACCCATAAAATCCAGCGCGGCGGGACGCCCGTTCTGTTGCTCTCGCTCCAGCGCCTGAGCGAAGTGCGCCAGACCTTCATACACCCACGGACGCGGGGAGGAGAACGCGGCATGAGTAAGTTGGTGAACCGCGCTGAGCTCGTAGACTGCGGAATTGGTGCTGCTCAGCGGCGTGAGGAGCATTGGTCCACTCTCGAAAGACGCGGCCTCCGGATCGGCTAGCTCCACAGTTTCTGCCTTTTGGTGCGGCGCGCCAAACCATTCGGTTACGAGTGGTACGGCCAGGTCCGCAGCCAGCGCGTAGTTTTCAGCGCCGGACTTGTGTCCGGGCAGAAAGTACGTCTTCAAACTTGGCCGCTCAAGCGCGTCGTAGCTGCCGATCACAAAGAGAGGCACGGTCGTACCCAGCGGCGCAAACGAGTATTCCCCCCGGAACGAGTATGGTCTGCCCGTTTGCTCGTAAAACTGCCGGCCGCTCTTACCATTGCAAACGAGAAGGGGTGGTTCACCAGTCGCTCCGGAATGAGTCAGCTTGATCTTTAGATTTGCCTCAGCTTCCCGCGCTTTCCATCGGCCCAGCGTCTCGAATACGGTGTTCCCTTCGGACAAATCCGCGGACTCCGTCGCCACCGGATACCACACCACGTATCCCATCCCGCGCACGGCGGTAAAAGACTTGCCGATCTGGTCCCAGTCCGAGTGCTTGGCTTTGCCTTCGGGCACGCCAATTCGCTTCAGCCGCGTGACGTCGAGCGGAATCACTCCTTCGTACCCGATGTCCAGGTCGATTGTGCCTTTCGGTGGAACTTCGTGAGGCAGCGTCACAATGGCTTCAGACAGTGCGCCCGTGTGATCGATGTCTGAAGTGTATTCGTGGGTGACAAACTCCACGGATTCCCCGCCGATCTGAATCGTCCTCCAATCCAATGTGGAAGACACTTGCAGCGCAATATTTTTCTGGGGAACGAGTGAATCGTTTCGCAGCGTAATCTTGCCACGTACGCCCAAGCGCTGCTGCTCGGGCTCAAGCCGCACTTCCAGATCGTAGTTGGTGAAAGTGAAGGCCTCGCGATCGAGGGCGAGACTCGGCGTAATCAAAACAGAGAGCACACACAGAACACCGAGCCACTTCATGCGGACTTCTTTCTCCGCTGTCGCACGATCTCATAAAGCATCACTCCCGCCGCGACGGATACATTCAAAGATGGTACTTTTCCGAGCATCGGGATCGACACCAGGAAATCGCACTTCCTCGCCACCAGGTCGTGTAAGCCCTTGCCTTCTGCACCCAACACGATGGCGCAGTCCATGTTGTAGTCGAGTGAGTCGTAAGATTGCTCGCCGCGTTCGTCCAGGCCAACCATCCACAGGTTCTGCACCTTCAATTCCTCAAGCGTGCGGGCAATGTTGGTTACCTTCGCGATGGGCAAGTGTTCGCTGGCTCCGGCTGAAGTCTTGGTCACAATCGCGGTCACACCCGCGGCACGGCGTTCGGGAATTACCACTCCGTCGGCGCCAGCCGCATCGGCGGTGCGCAGAATCGCGCCCAGATTGTGCGGATCTTCCACTCCGTCCAGCACGACCATGAGCGAATACTGCCCACGCTTGGCGGTGACCACATCCTCGAGATCGTTGTACTGTTTCGCCGAAGTAACGGCGACCACGCCCTGGTGCGCATTGTTGCCGGCCATGCGATCGAGTTCGTCTCGCGGGACAACCCGCACGGCAACTCCCTGCCGGCGGCACTCATCGACTACATGTTTCAGCCGAAGGTCATGACGCTCCTTTGCGACGCCCACCCATGCAAAGGTGCGTCCGCGCGCCTTCAGGGCCTCGGCAACAGCGTTGATGCCGTAAATGTAATTCATGCTCCTGTAGTTTAATTCAGTGGGCGAGTGGCCGTCGTCAGGATACAAATTCAAGAATCCGGAGCGAGACGATCCAGCTTCGGTTGGCCGACAAAGTTCGTGAATCGGCTAGACTGAAGGGATGTTTAGGACCAGATTCAAGAAAGAAATCGTCGCGGAGTTCTTGCCTCCGGCTCGCGCCCGCACAAAACCGCAGGTGATTATTCTCTGCGATGGCATGCCCTCGATCCCCAGAAAGCAGCCTCTCGTTGAGTATCTTTCGCGTAAAGGATATTGGGTTTTCTATCCCCGTTGGCGGGGAGCATGGGAGAGTGGAGGCCAATTTCTCGAGCGCTCTCCACACCAAGACATTCTCGATATCGTTAGCGAGCTGCCGAAAGGAATCCGAGAGCTTGCCTTCGGCCGACAATTCCATTGTCTGCCCGATAAAATCTTCGTCATCGGCGGAAGTTTCGCTGGGACCGCTGCCCTACTGTCGTCGCTGGACCCTCGAATCACCAAAGTGATTGCCAACTGCCCGGTTGTCGATTGGGCGATCTTGCAGAAAGAGCTAAGAAAGGAGACTTCGAATCCAAGCTATCCAGCATACATCCACGCCGCTTTCGGCGACGGATATCGCCTCTCTGCCAAGAACTGGAACAAACTAAACGACGGCATATTTTACAATCCCGCTCATCATCTCAGAGAGCTTGCGCCCTCGAAGATATTGATGTTCCACGCGAAGGACGATCCGTTCATTCCCTGGAAACTTGTGGATGATTTTGCCAGGCGCGTGGGCATAAGTCTCAGGCTTCTCTCGCGGGGCGGCCATCTCAAAACCGAATATGTCGTGCAAAAATACTGGCCTCAGATAAAGAGATTCTTCGGCTCGTAACTGCGCTGGAAGGCTTGTCGTCCGAAGCTTTGACGCTCATCGTCGCATCTAAATCCCTGCTTCACCAAATGCTAAACTGAAACCCGGAGGCACGGTTGCCCGACGTTTACATTCTCTCCGTGGTGCGCACGCCAATCGGTAAGTTCGGGGGTTCGCTGGCCTCGATGACAGCCGCGGACATAGGAGTCGTTGCGGCAAAAGCCGCCATGGAGCGCGCTAGCGTTCGCCCCGATCAGATCGAGGAGACGATTTTTGGCAATGCTCGTCAGGCTGGAGGGGGGCCAAATCCCGCTCGCCAGATTTCCATCCGCAGCGGTGTTCCGCAGGAAGTTCCGGCGTACACGGTAAACAAGGCCTGCGCCTCGGGTCTCAAATCCATCGCGCTGGGATATCAGGAGATCGCAACCAACAATCTCGATTGCGTGCTGGCTGGCGGCACAGAATCGATGTCTCGTCTGCCTTACTACCTCGACGGAGCGCGCTGGGGCTATCGGCTCGGCAATCAGGAACTCGTCGACGGCATGTATCGTGATGGCTTTTTCTGCCCTCTGGCAAAAACCTTGATGGGCGAGACTGCCGAAGTGCTGGCCGAGCAGTACAAGATCACGCGCGAAGAGCAGGATGAATTTGCTCTGGGCTCGCAGTCGCGCGCGTCGGCTGCGGTTGACGCCAAACGATTTGATAGCGAGCTAGCTCCGGTCACTCTCGAAGGCAAAAAAGGGTCGCAGACGTTTAGCCGTGACGAGCATCCTTTCATAGGAGCCACGATGGAGAAAATGGCCAGGCTCTCTCCCGTGTTCTCGAAAACCGGAACGATCACGGCGGGCAATTCTTCCGGCATCACGGATGGCGCCGCTGCGGCAGTGCTCGCGAGCGAAGACTTCGCCAAGAAAAACAATCTCAAACCGCTGGCTCGTGTTCTGGCCGTAACTTCCGTGGGCGTGGATCCGCGCATCATGGGCATCGGTCCAGTACCGGCGTTGCGCAAGATGGAGCAAAAGCATCAACTCCGCCTGACTGATTTCGATTTGATAGAGCTCAATGAAGCCTTTGCCGCTCAGGTCCTGGCCTGCGATCGGGAATTGCATTTCGATCGCGCGAAACTCAACGTCAACGGTGGCGCGATCGCGCTCGGCCATCCCATTGGTTGCACCGGCACACGGATCACTGTCACCCTGCTGCACGAAATGCTCAAGCGCAAGGCCAAACGGGGTGTAGCGACCCTGTGCGTGAGTGGCGGCATGGGGATGGCGCTGGCGCTCGAGAACGTCGCCTGATCGCATGGAAGCATCTTTCCGTATTGCCGCCGAGTCTGTCGCGGATCTTTTGCTGCAACTGATGAGCGAAATATTACGCATTCGATCAACACCCTCTTAACTTGGAAAAAGCTCGTGCGGCTTTAACCGGTCCTGCTGCGCGAGCCTGCCCTCGGTCGTGTCTGGCTTGTCTGCGCTGGAGAGACCGGCGTCGGATCCATCGTGCTAACCTTTGGCTACAGTCTTGAACTGCTCGGCCGCGACGCGTTTGTGGATTCACTTGGCAAAGTGCATCGACCCGGAGATTCAGCAGCCGGAGCATTAGCCCGCTTCATTCGATGTTGACACAATGCCGGGCTTTTGCCGCCTCGTTGATGTTGTGGCGGAATGTCTTCTATACTCTTCGTAGGGGCTCAGGAGAAAGAATGTCCTTGTCGGCTGTAATCGTGGACGATGAGCAACTCGCCCGCGACGAACTCGCCTTCCTGCTCAAGAACGTAGGTGACGTCGACGTTGTTGCCCAAGGCAAGAACGGCGTCGAGGGCGTCAATCTCATCCGCGAACATAGTCCGGACCTGGTTTTTCTCGACGTGCAAATGCCCGGCCTCGATGGCTTTGGCGTGATCAAGAAGCTGCTCGATCGAAAAGTCCCACTGCCCAGGATTATTTTTGCCACCGCCTTCGACCAATATGCCGTGAAGGCTTTTGAAGTCAACGCCGTGGACTACCTGCTCAAACCTTTCGACAAAAAGCGGGTGGCGCAGTCCGTGCAGAAAGCACGAATCAAGACCGAAGCCAGCGGGGCATCCTCGGAAAAATTAGACACGCTCATGCGGATGCTCGAGTCTCAAAAACCGCAGCCCTCCAAGATTCTGCTCAAGGCAGCTGGCCGCTTGTTCCTGGTCAACCAGAAAGACATTTGTTTCGCGTCCATTGAGGACGGAATTATCACCGTGGTGACGAGTGGTCCGAACGGCATGGAGGGACAGTCGAACTGCCGCACGCTCGAGGAACTGCTGGATAGTCTCGACCCTAATCTGTTCTGGCGGGCCCACCGTTCGTTCCTGGTAAACATTAACCGGATCAAGGAAGTCGTTCCCTGGTTCAAAAGCTCTTATCAATTGCGCCTGGACGACAAGAAACAGAGTGAAATTCCAGTCAGCCGCGCCCAGACCAAGCGCCTCCGCGAACTCTTTGGGCTTTGACCTTCTGAATCCGGCTCGTTACCGTGTCACTTTAGGTAAGACCTAACCATGTCGAATCGCTCGAGAGAGCGCCGACGTCATTCTGATTGGAAGTGATCTCTCAAAATTCGTCGAAGCGTTGCGGATCGCCCGGCGCTGTGGCTGGGTCATCATGCAGAACTTCGCCAGGCACGCTCATCGTTGACAGCATCGGAGTGGGCATGGCGGCTTTTGGGCTTCTGAACCCGTTGCTGGCGGCCTTTATTCACGTTACCTCGGAGTTGGCGTTCATCCTCAATGCCACGAGATTGCTGCCGCGAGGTTCTGCAAGATGAACCCGCACTGGGAGTACCCAGTGAAGACGAAACGCCTCGTGATCGGTCAGGTTACGATCTGCCAGGGTTGCTGTGGCGGCAATCCGGAGCGTGGGTTGCCGGGGGTTCCGGTTGAATGGCTAAAGAACGACTGGCGAAAGCGGGGACCAGTCCAGTTGACGATCAGGGGTTGTGTGGGACCATGCGATGTGCCGAATGTAGTTGTCATTACGAACTCTTCCGGCACGGAGTGGTTAGGGAACATTGAAAAGATCGAGCAATATCGCAGCCTGCTGGAGTGGGCTGTCCGGTGCAGGGATGCAGGCGAGATGTTAGTTCTGCGGTCGGGGTTTCACCGCTGTAGACTCAGTCCTTTTGTCGTTAGAACGTAGTTTGCATCCTGCTTCGGCTCGACCACTCAAAACCACTCTGAACTCTGCATTACCGAGGCGGTCGACTCTTCGTGAACAACCGGAGTTAGAGGCTCAGGCATCCTAATTGCATCTGCTTCCCGTTTCGGTGTAGATTCAAGTAACGAATTCCATATCATGCGGTCGATCTCTAAATCGATAGCTTGGATGTGTCTGCTGTTGACTTTAATGGCAGCAGTAGAATCTGTTGCTCATAACCATTCGAGCGCGACTGAGGCGGCAAAATGCACGGTCTGTGTCGCTGCCCATTCAGCTTCCCCCAAGACCACTTCTACACTGCCGGATGCGACGTTCGTTCCAGTAGCCACGTTTCGGCCAAAGCCAGTTTCCGCCAAGCAACGCGTGATCGCGTTCGCCCTCTGTGTCCGCCCGCCTCCTGCCGCCTAAGGATCGCTTTCAGTTGCATTTGGGTCGGTTGCCGTCCAATGAACTGACCTGGATCCCTTAGACCAACTCTACTGGAGGAATTCATGCTGGCTTCTTACAGGAAGTCGCCTTTGGCGGCTTCTATAGTGGTTTTCCACTTAGCACTCGGCCTATACGCTTACGCGCAGTCCAACTCGGCATCTCTTAACGGCACTGTCCTGGATCCATCCGGCGCCGTCGTTGCGAATGCGACAATTGAGATTCACAATCCAGTCAGCCACTTTGACCGATCGACCATAACGGATAGTGCCGGGAGATTCAGCTTCCCGAACGTCCCATTCAATCCCTACCATTTGAGCGTGACCGGCGCGGGCTTTACCGCTTACGCCCAGGATGTCGAGCTCCGCTCCGCCGTGCCTTTGGACATCAAGATCAACCTCCAGGTCGCCGGATCTTCCGAGAGCGTAACCGTCGAGGCTTCAGGAGCTGATCTATTGGAAAACGATCCGACATTTCATACCGACGTGGATCGTGGCTTGTTCGACAAGATACCTCTGGAAAGCCAGTCCTCGTCCGTGAGTTCACTGGTCACGCTCGCCTCGCCCGGAATTGCCGCTGATTCCAACGGCCTTTTCCACGGATTGGGTGACCACGCGGAGAACTCTTTTTCCGTCGATGGCCAGCCCATTACCGACCAGCAGAGTAAGGTTTTTTCGAACCAGATTCCTCTTGATTCGGTCGAGTCATTGGAGGTCGTTTCCGGTGCACCGCCCGCGGAATACGGTGACAAAACGAGCATCGTCATCAATGTGACAACCCGTTCCGGCCAGGGAGTGACTACTCCTCACGGCAGCGTGGTGGCATCATACGGATCGTTCGGGTCTTCCAATCTCGGCGTCAACCTTGCCTATGGAGGCAAGAACTGGGGAAACTTCATTTCAGCCAATGGTTTGAATAGCGGGCGATTTCTTGATCCTCCGGAATTTGCGGTTATGCACGACAAGGGCAATGAAGAAAATTTGTTCGACCGCGTGGACTATCAGATTTCCAATGCAGATTCAATTCACCTGAATTTTGGCTTTACGCGTTCCTGGTTCCAGACTCCGAATTCATTCGATTCCCAATTTGCGACCCCGTGGAACGGTGTGGTTGTCAATAACGGCGGACTCGGCCCGAACGGCGTCCCGGTAGGGCCTGCGGACCAACGTTCTCAGATCAAGACGTTCAATATCGCGCCCTCGTGGAATAGATTACTTGGCAACACTGCAGTGTTCACTCTCGGTGCTTTCGTGCGCAGAGACCAATTCAATTACTACCCTAGCGCCAATCCATTCGCCGATTTGGGACCAATCAATCTGCAAAGAGAAACGGTGGCGCAGAACCGAAGCTTAACGAATGCGGGCCTTCGGTCCGACATTTCCTATGTCAAGGGAATCAATAACCTGAAGGTAGGTGCCGTCTATGAGCAGACGTTTCTGGACGAACATGATCCTCTCGGCATAGTTGATCCGACGCTGAACGCGCCCTGTGTGGCCTTTTCCGCTGCTCAGAATCAATATCTTCCCGTGCAAGGATTCACCAATCCGTCACAGTGCACTGGAGTCAATCAACCCAATACGGCTCAGAACCTCAATGCGCCCAACTCCTCTCAGTTCCCCAACTTCAATCCCATTCTGCTGCCCTACGACTTGACTCGCGGAGGGGGGCTTTACACATTTAACGGTCACACCGACGTAAAGGAACTGGCTCTTTACGTGCAAGATACGATCACGAAAGGAAGCTGGGCCTTCAATCTCGGCTTGCGCGGCGATTTCTATAATGGCCTGACGACCCAAAAGCAAGCCGAGCCGCGACTCGGCATCGCGTACAACATTAAGAAGACGAACACCATTCTTCGTGTGTCCTATGCTCGACTGTTAGAAACTCCCTTCAATGAAAACCTCGTGCTTTCCAACAACGGTTGCGCCAACCCTGTTCTGAATCCGCTTCTTGGTTGTACGGTGTCAGGCGTCACGCCATTTGTTCCCGGCTGGCGAAACGAATTCCACGCCGGGTTGCAGCAAGCCTTCGGAAAGTATGTTGTGTTCTCCGGCGAGTACATTTGGAAATACACCCACAACGCCTATGACTTCAGCGTGTTCGGTAACACTCCGATCACGTTTCCCATCGAGTGGGAAAGATCCAAGATTCCCGGTTACGCTGGCCGCGTGAGCGTGCCTAACTACCACGGATTCTCGGCTCTCGCAGTGTTCTCTAGCGTCGCAGCCCGTTTTTTCACACCCCAGATCGGAGGAGCCGGCGCCGTACCCGCCGTGGCGATAGGTGCAGCCGCCTCAACTCCGTTCCGTATTGATCACGACGAGAAGTTCAATCTGACAACTCACCTGCAGTATCAGCTGGGGAAAACCGGAGCCTGGCTCGGGTTCAACTGGCGCTATGACAGTGGTCTGGTAGCCGGACAAACACCTTGCTTTGGCGGAAACTGCGCCCAGACCACCACCCTGAACGGCCAGCCAGCCATTGCTATGACGGATTCCTTCGGGACGCCTTTAACCGCCGATCAAGAGTTCGAGTCAGGTCTGTTCTGCGGCGCGCAGCGGGCAACTCCGTTCACGCCTCTCCCGAATCCGTGCCTGGTATCGCAATTTGGATCGACGCTGTTAAACGTGCCCGCTCCGAACACGGAAAACGATGACAAGAATCCCCCGCGCATTGCCTCGCGCAACCTGTTTGACCTCGCGGTGGGCGACGACAATCTCTTCCGCGGTGAAAGGTTCAAGTGGAGCCTGCAATTAACCGCCGTCAACCTGGCGAACAACTACTCGCTGTACAACTTCCTCTCAACCTTCAGTGGCACGCATTATGTATCACCGCGTGCGCTGACAGTTCAGATCGGGTTCCACTTTTAGGGAGGTGTGTTCAAAAGGCAGACGGCCGGGGAGGAGCACCGGCCGTCTACCGCGCTGCAGCAGTCATTACGCAGCCAGCGCTTCCAGCGCCGTTCGATTACGGCCACCAGGGTCGAGCCGTCCAGTCGAATGAATTCCTTTTTCTTTGGTTCGCTCAGCAACCGGGTCACGGTCTCGCGCGACGAACCAATCATTTGCGCCATCTCTTCGTGGGTTACGCTCGCTCGGACGTGGATTTCAGGAGCCCCGAATTTTTCGCGAATCGGCGTCCACGAGAGAAGAAGTCTTGCCTGCTTTCCGGCGGAAAAACCGGCTAGCACCAGGTCATGGATGTCCCGATACGCCGACTGGAACTCCCGGCTTAGGGCACTGCGACGCATGCAGCCCGAACTCTCCATTCTTTTCCATCAACCGTATCAGAGCGTCACGTTCCACGAAGTTCACCTGGCACGGTTCGGGCCGTTTCTGCGGTTAATTCGAAAGGCTCGCCCGCAATCTCAGCGCTCAGCCCGAGCACCTCGCCAGCTTCGGCGATTTTCAAAATGAGCACCTTTCCCTCCCGCGTCATCGCGTTTTCCAACGCCAGCGCTACTAGTTCGGCAACTCCCCGCAAGAGATGCAAATCATCGTCGTGGTATGCGTTAGGACGAGAACTTCCCAACCCGAGGGCAGCGAACCTCTTTTGCACGGTCGTGAGGGGCAGCGTGCAGTAAGATTTCACTCCTTTTCTTGCGAGCAGACTTACCGCGCGCTGAAACCGGGTTTCCAGCTGCAGGTCGGGCCACTCCATCGGCTGCTGTCTTTCCCGCACGAAGCCGCAAGCCGATTGTTCTACCTACCGGCAATTCGGTGGGGTCAAAAAGGCGTTCACCGCCCTCCCAGAACGGCGTTCGCATTATTTTTTTCGGAATCGTACCGAGAGAAACTGGCAATTTTAAAGGAGGCTACTTGCTGCAATCGCTTTGCCAGTTCGGGCAACAGTTCAGGCATACCGCGATGGTGCGCCATAAGGTCTGCCATCTGCAGCAACGCCTGGCAACGATTGACATCTACGCTCAGACTCGAAGTGACGCTCCGGGTCCATTTGCACGAGTCCTTCAAGGAAGTCCCCCTCGAGCAAACCTTCCCCATAAACACCAAAACAACTTTGCGAGACATCATCAACCCTATTCTCCCGCAAACAAGGACATTTATTTTTTGGATTGGCATGCTTGGTGCCAGCTTGGCACTCTCGTGTCACCCGGCAAGAGCAATCGTTCTGTTCTCCGCTCAGGGGAAATACGAGAGATGGCATCGGAGATTTCCTTATGTGACTTGCAGCCGTTTTGCAGATGAACAAACCATCTGCCATGACTTGGCTAGGTATAATTTCTAAGTGGCGCGAGGATGGGAGAGCAAGTCGGTCGAGGAACAACAGGCTCAGGCACTTTCTCCTCCCGGGCCAGCGCCGCCGCCACTGACTCCCGCCCAAATTGCCACCCAGCGCCAGAGAAAAGGCCTCCTGTTGTCGCGCCAACATGTGCTCCAGCAGCTCGAAGCCGCCCAGAACCCTCGCCACCGCCAAGTCCTGCAGAACGCGCTGGCAGATCTGGATGCGCAGCTCGCCCGATTGGTCTAAGCCACTCGTGCGCTGCGCTTCGCTCGCCGCCTGACGTATAATGAGAAATCCCCCATGAAAGCTTACGTTTATGTTTCGCTGAAGAAGAGCGTTCTGGATCCTCAAGGAAAGACAATCCACGGCGCTCTGAAGAAAATGGGCTACAAGGGCTTGGAGGAAGTTCGCCAGGGTAAGTACTTTGAGCTCACACTTAACGGTGGACTGACTCGTACGGAAGCGGAAGCGGAAGTTGGGCGCATGGCTCGCGAAGTCCTGACTAATCCGGTTATCGAAGAATTCCGTTTCTCCCTCGAGGACTGAAGCGCAATTGACAAGCGAGAATGTCATCCTGAGCGGAGCAGTTCCTCCGCGCAGCGGAGGAACTGCGGAGTCGAAGGATCCCTACCTCGCGTGATTCCCTGACGAGGCGTCAGGGCGTTCCGTAGCAAGTGCTCGGAAAGCTGCAACCTGAATCATTCAATGTCATCCTGAGCGGAGCAGTTCCTCCGCGCAGCGGGGGGGACTGGGGAGTCGAAGGATCCCTACTTTGCGTGATTCCCTGACGAGGCGTCAGGGCGTTCCGTAGCAAGTGCTCGGCGCAATAGGTTTGATCCCCCGAACAAGAATAAACTGCCATGGGAGTTGAGTATGTGCGGCATTGTTGGATATGTGGGCAAGAAAAGCGTAGTGCCGGTCATCATCGAGGGACTGCGCCGCCTGGAATATCGCGGCTACGACTCCGCCGGCATCGCAGTGAGTGGCAATGGCGACGGTCTGCAGATTCGCCGTGCCGAGGGCAAGCTACGCAATCTCGAAGAAGTCATCCGCCTCAAGCCTCTGGATGGAACCTACGGCATCGGCCACACCCGCTGGGCAACCCACGGCCGCCCCACGGAAGAGAACGCGCATCCGCATCGTGACTGCACCGGGCGAATTGTGGTCGTACACAACGGAATCATCGAGAACTACGTCACGCTGAAGAAAAAACTTATCGAAGAAGGCCACAAGTTCACCACGGAAACTGATACGGAAGTCATCGCGCATCTGGTTGAGAAATGTTTCGCCAAGGCCAACGGCACTCGCCCATCGCTCGAAGAGGCTGTTCGCAAAACGGTCAGCCAGTTAACTGGCGTCTTCGCTTTGGGAGTCATCTCCGCCGATGCTCCCGACAAGATTGTTGCGGCCCGTAATGGCCCCCCCGCAGTAATTGGCTTGGGCAAGGACGAATACTTCGTCGCCTCCGACGTGCCAGCAATTCTGTATCACACCCGCGACCTATTTTTTCTCGGCGATGGCGATCTCGCAGTAGTAACCCCCGAAGGCGTGCAACTCACCGACTTCGTCGGAAACCCCGTCACCCGCCAAGTCCAGCACGTCACCTGGGATCCAATTCAGGCAGAGAAGGGTGGGTTCAAGCATTTCATGCTGAAAGAGATTTACGAGCAGCCCCGGTCGGTGCGCGACACCACCCTGGGCCGCATTTCGCAGGAGACCGGCCACGTCTTCCTCAGTGAAATGGAGATCTCGGATGCGGAATTCAAAGCCGCGAAGAAAATCAACATCGAGGCTTGCGGAACCAGTTGGCACGCCGGGCAGGCGGGTAAGTTCATGATCGAGAGTCTGGCGCGTATTCCGGTCGAAGTGGATTACGCGAGCGAGTGGCGCTACCGCGATCCCATCGTGGGCCCCGACACCATTACGATGGTGATTTCGCAATCCGGAGAAACCGCCGACACCATCGCCGCCCAACGCGAAGCCAAAGCCAGAGGATCGAAGACCCTAGCCATTTGCAACGTAGTAGGCTCGATGATCACGCGCGAAGCCGCAGGAACGATTTACACGCACGCAGGCCCGGAGATCGGCGTGGCATCGACCAAAGCATTCACGGCTCAACTCACCGCTCTCTACTTGTTCGCACTGTACCTGGCGCAAGTGCGCGGTGCGATGAATAAAGAGCAAGCCACGCAGGCCGTTCATGAACTCACATTAATCCCAGGTAAGATCGAGCATCTGCTGACCCACGACCGGACATGCGAAGATCTGGCTAAGCAATACGTCCGCGCGCAGGATTTCCTGTTTCTTGGCCGCGGCATTCATTATCCAATCGCCCTCGAAGGCGCGCTGAAGCTGAAGGAAGTTTCCTACATCCACGCCGAAGGTTACCCCGCAGGCGAGATGAAACATGGCCCCAACGCCCTGATCGACGAGAACCTCCCCGTCGTCATTATTGCAACGCGCGATCCGAACAACGAGCTTTCGATGGTGCGCTACGAGAAGACAATTTCGAACTTGAAAGAAGTGAAGGCCCGTTCGGGCATCGTCATCGCATTGGCTACTGACGGCGATGAAGAGATTAAGGAAGCTGCCGATCACGTGCTTTACATTCCGCCTGCACCAGAAGCACTGGCGCCCATCCTTGAGATCGTTCCGCTGCAACTACTGGCTTATCACATCGCGGTGCGTCGTGGATGCGACGTGGATCAGCCAAGGAATCTGGCTAAATCGGTAACAGTAGAGTAACGGGCTTCCGGCTTCTTAAGATGAGCGGGATAGAAATTCTCTGAAACGGCGCGGTACTGTAATCGTCGAGGGATCCTTCGACTGCGTTGCCGTCCGCTTCGCGAACGACGGCTCCGCTCAGGATGACGGGGTGATGGCTGATGGGGGCTCGTCGCGTCGTCAGCACACGTTCCCTCATCTATACACTTGATGCCATTTCAAACCTTCACTGCGCGTCTCGTCCGCGCCGTCGCGCTCTCCGAACTCACTAAGCATCTCGAATTCGAAATGAACGGGGTCCCCCGCTTCGGCTTCGTCGCTGGACAATGGCTGTCGTTCAAAACCAATAAGTCCGATGGCGAAGAGATCGTCCGCGCTTATTCCATCGCTTCTCCGCCAGATAGTGACCACAAGTTCGCCTTATGCCTGAACCGGGTGCAGGACGGCTTCATGTCCAACTTTCTTTGCGACATGAAAGAAGGCGACGAGATCGCCTGCCAGGGACCATTCGGCGATTTCATCCTGCGCCCGCCGATGCGCGATACGATTTTCATCGCTACCGGGACAGGGATTGCTCCTTTTCGTTCCATCCTGCATTGGCTGTTTAGTTCTATTCCAGAGTTAGACGGAGACGGGCGAGGACGCCCGTCCTCCATCGAGGCTCGATCCCAGGGACACCAGCTATGGCTGATCTTCGGCAATCGGACTGAAAAAGACATCTACTATCACGACGAATTTCTGGGTCTGGTCAAGGAGCACTCCAACTTTCATTACCTGCCCACACTCAGCCGTGGCGGTGCGGAATGGCAGGGCCTTCGCGGCTACGTGCAGGAACATGTCCCTGCCATCGCTCAGGGCCGAAGTGATATGCACGCCTACATCTGCGGCTTGGACAAGATGGTCAAAGCCAACCGCGATCTGCTAAAGTCCCTGGGCTGGGACCGGAAGTCAATCCTGTATGAGAAGTATGACTGAAGAGCCGGTGGAGTTTCTATCGGTCCGATATGTCAGCGATAGTGCAGCTTCCAAGCCTGGCCAAAGCCAAAAGCCGTTGCAGCCCTGGTGGGCATGGCTGAAGAGGTTGCGGAAATGTATTTGCCACTTCGGGGGTTTAAACCCCTTATTCATTTAGGGCGGTTATCGCAGCGCTCGAAGCGCTGCGCCACCCAAAATCGGAGTTTGTCCGCAAGCTGCGAAGCCGTGCCGTTCCCCAGCCTAGCCGGGCAGGAACATTAATCAGAGTTTCTCTAAACATTTTGGATCGGCTGATGATTGCGCTGATCCCTTCTCGCCAGGGCTAAGACGGGGGACTTCGGCCATCGGCCAAGACGGTCACGAGTCAGCTTGATGGGGATTTCTGTCGGAGGGTATTTCTGGTTGCACAGCTTGAAAGTGTTGAAGGGATAGTCTCACCGGCGTTTAACCAGGAGCCGGGTTGGATGGGTCTGGTTGCGGGGGCAAGCCATCTGGCACCAGGCCTCGCGGCATTTTTCGTGCCTGAAATGGCGGGTGCCGTGGAGAGAAACCTACATCTGACCTCGGGTACGCGGTAACGGAAATAGGAATCACGTACCACAGATTTTCCGGGACGACATAAGCAACGGTGAAGCCGATCTCCTTGGCGGTATATGGCGCCGCGCCTTTGAGTTTGACGATGTAGCGGGAGCCGTCAGAGTGCCGGGAGGACTTGACCTGAAATCAACGCAGTCGGCCTCACGACCAGCAAGGCGCGTGGCGAAGCCGCAGTTGCCGCATTCCTTGCCAAAGCTACCAGTCCCGGCTTCGGCGTAGCCAAAACTTGGGGAGACAGCGGGCGCTACGACTTCATCCTCGATTCCGGCAAAAGACTCGGGCGTGTCCAGGGGTGCAACCGTCGCTCCCCAACCCGTCACGCTGGGCTTACTCGCGCTAGGATCCATCTGGCGGCGGGAAGAATCAGCGAGCGCTACAGCGACTGGAGCAAGTCTTGCCGACAATCCTATGTACCTACTAGCCAGCGATGTCTCATGACTGTTGGCCTGGCGTCACCATTGCAGTCATTGACCGGGAGTCTGGCGAAGCAAATAAAACCTCGATCCCGCAGAAACTAAACGCCTCACTGCCGCATCTAAACCTTGACAACGATTCACTCAAGTCTTAGGATGGTACGGTTCGCAATCATGAATCAGTTGATTACACAGGACTTATTAGCTTAAGGAGGAGCCAGTTATGGCCAAGATTATAGGAATTGACTTGGGAACCACCAACTCTTGCATCGCCGTCATGGAGGGTGGCGAGCCGAAGGTGATCCCCAATGAAGAAGGTGGACGGACCACCCCGTCGGTGGTCGGGTTTACTAAAAACGGTGAACGGTTGGTTGGACAGGTGGCGAAGCGCCAGGCTATCACCAATCCGGAGAATACGGTTTATTCGATCAAGCGGTTTATGGGACGCCGCTATGACGAAGTGACGGAAGAAATAAAGATGGTGCCCTACAAGGTCGTGAAGCAGGGCGACGGCGTCGCGGTGCTGGCGCAGGGTAAGGAATATACGCCCCCGCAGATTTCCGCCATGATCCTGCAAAAGTTGAAGAAGGCGGCCGAAGATTACCTTGGCGAAAAGGTAAACGAGGCGGTCATCACCGTGCCGGCGTATTTCAACGACGCCCAACGTCAAGCCACGAAGGATGCAGGAAAGATCGCCGGGTTGGACGTAAAGCGCATCATCAACGAGCCCACCGCAGCGGCGCTGGCGTACGGTCTCGACAAGAAGAAGGATGAGACCATCGCGGTTTACGACTTCGGCGGCGGAACGTTCGATATTTCGATTCTTGAAGTCGGCGAAGGCGTGATCGAAGTGAAAGCCACCAACGGCGACACTCACCTCGGCGGCGACAACCTTGATCAGCGCATTGTGGATTGGTTGATTGACGAGTTTAAGAAGGACGAAGGTCTCGATCTGCGCGGCAAAGGAAACGAGATGGCGCTGCAGCGTCTGCGTGACGCGGCGGAGCGGGCAAAGATCGAACTCTCCACGACCATGGAGACTGAGATCAACCTGCCATTCATCACCGCTGATGCCAGCGGTCCGAAGCATCTGGTTAAGAAGTTGACGCGGGCCAAGCTGGAATCGATGGTGGAAGACATCATTCAGCGCTCGGTCGGCCCTTGCAAACAGTGCATGAAGGACGCGGGCGTCGACGCCAGCAAGATCAACGAGGTCGTGCTCGTCGGCGGCCAGACCCGCATGCCGCGGATCCAGGCGCTGGTGAAAGAGCTGTTCGGCAAAGAGCCGCACAAGGGGGTGAACCCGGACGAAGTGGTCGCGATCGGTGCAGCCATTCAGGGCGGCGTACTCGGCGGCGAAGTCAAGGATCTGCTCTTGCTGGACGTGACTCCGCTGACCCTGGCGATTGAAACCCTGGGCGGCGTAGCTACTCCGATGATTCCTCGTAACACGACGATTCCGACCCGTAAGACGGAAACGTTCTCGACTGCGGCCGATAGTCAGACTTCGGTTGAAGTTCATGTGTTGCAAGGAGAGCGTCCGATGGCGGCGCAGAACCGCACTCTGGGCAAGTTCCACCTGACCGGGTTGCCGCCGGCTCCGCGTGGCGTGCCCCAGATTGAGGTGACGTTCGACATCGACGCCAACGGGATCCTGAACGTGACCGCGAAAGATATGGCCACGGGCAAGGACCAGAAGATCACGATTACGTCGTCTTCCGGCCTGAGCAAGGATGAAGTCGAGCGCATGGCCAAGGAAGCAGACGCGCACTCGGCCGAGGACAAGGCCCAGCGCGAAGCGATCGATGCCAAGAACCAGCTCGATTCCATGGTGTATGGAGTCGAGAAGATGCTACGCGAGCAGGGCGACAAGATCTCCGGCTCGGAACGTGGTGATGTCGAAAACGCGATTGCCGACGCCAAGAAGGCGCTCGAAAGCGGCGACAAGGCAACCATGGACAAAGCTCGCGAGACGCTGACCCAGGCCTCCCATAAGTTGGCTGAGCACATGTACAAAGCGGCACAGCCTCAAGGCGCGCCGGGAGCGGGTCCGGAAGCAGGACCCGGCGCTGGAGCGGGAGCCTCGTCCAATGGTCACGCCAAGAAAGACGAAGGCGTCATCGACGCCGAGTATGTAGACGTCGAAGACAAAAAATAAGAGCTAAAAGGAGCTCGGCCACGGATTGGAATGGATCATCACGGATAGAAGTCCAAGACATCTGTGAAAATCCGTGAAATCCGTGGCTGGTTTTTTGTGGCATGTTTTTTGAACCAAGGGAGATTGAAATTGCAATTTGAAGTGAACGGGCAGTCATATTTTCTTAATTTCGCTGAAGACGAAGGGCGCTGGTACGTATTCGCGCAGACGTTGACTGGAGTGAATCGCATTCCGGTTTACGTAGATGCGCCGAAGTACGAGCGCATTGGAGTGCTGGAAGCGGGAAGACACAAAATCCAGAACTGATGCTTTTGTAGGAATCGTTTCAAACTACGTACGTAATCGATGGCAACACAAACCAAAGACTACTACGCCACGCTTGGCGTAAAAAAGTCGGCCTCCGCCGAGGACATTCGCAAGGCGTTCCGCAAACTTGCGCGCAAGTACCATCCCGACGTCAATCCGGGAGACAAGGCCGCGGAGGAGAAGTTCAAGGCGCTTTCTGAGGCCAACGATGTTCTGAGTGATCCCAAGAAGCGCAAGGTTTACGACCAGCTTGGGTTTTATTCTGACAACATCGATCCCGCGGCGGCGGATGCCTATGCCCGCGCGGGCGGCGGAGCCGGAGGGCCTTCAGGCGGAGGGTTCCCGGGCGGGCGGCCTCAGGGCACGGGCGGGCAGGGCGCAAATTTTGATTTCGGCGGCTTTGATTTCTCCGACCTGTTCGAAGGTGGCGGTCGCGGTCGGAAATCCACCAGCACCGGAAGCGGAGGCTTCAAGGATATCTTCTCCGGTATGTTCGGCGGGCGTGGCGGCGCGACGCACGAAGGGCCTGAGCCGGGGTCGGACCTGGAATACCAGGTCAACGTCCCCTTCTGGACGGCTATCCGGGGCGGCGTCATGCGGTTGAACATTACGCGGCGCGACGTTTGCACGACTTGCCATGGCAAGGGATACATCGAGTCACCCGGCACCTGCGCCGAATGCGGCGGCACCGGCCAGGTCACCCAGACCGGGGGACGCATGAAGTTCAATGTAACTTGTCCGCGCTGCCATGGCACCGGCAAGAACATAACAACCTGCGGCACCTGCCACGGCGAGGGGACCGTGGAGAAGAGCGAACCGTTGGAGGTCCGGATCAAACCGGGTACGCGCGACGGCCAGCGCATTCGCATTCCCGGGAAAGGCAATGCCGGCTCACACGGGGGACCAACCGGCGACCTCTACGTGATCATCCGCACGGGAGATCATCCTATCTTTCATCGTGAAGGCGACGATATTCACCTGACCGTTCCGGTCAGCGTTACCGAGGCGGCGCTCGGTGCCAAGGTTGAGGTTCCGACCATCGATGGTCGCGCGATGCTCAAGATTCCACCCGGAACCCAGTCTGGGCAAAAGCTTCGGCTGCGCGAGAAGGGCGTTCCATCGGCCACCAAAGATGGCGCACGCGGGGACGAGATCGTCGAAATCAAGACCGCCGTCCCCATGCCCCGCGACGAGCGCTCGAAGGAGATCCTGCGCGAGCTGGCAAAGTTGAATCCCGAAGATCCGCGTGCGGAACTCTGGAAGAACGTCTAAGGACAAAATCTTCAACCACAAAGGACACGAAGGTCCACAAAGGAATTCGTGTTCTCCTTTGTGGACCTTCGTGTCCTCGGTGGTTGATGCCTTCTGCCAGACCTCGCATTACCTCCGTCGCAGCCCCTCCGAGAAAACATTTCTCTAATTCTCATCATTTTTTTTCCACAAGGCATCTAATTTGCCGTATTCTCACGACTGCGAACTAACTTCAGCGCAGCTTCCGGAATCTTAGTGCACCGGGAGGCCCAGAGCGAATGTAGGCGCAACGGGGTGGCTGAGAGTGATTCGCCCAAGGGAGGAAGCCATAGAAATTGGCAACCGCTAGCGCACCAAGTCAACCAATCCAGCCACCCGTAATCGTGCCCCACCGGAAAAAGTCCGTTCGACTCACTTTGTGGCCACTCGTCGCCGCCACCTTCTTTATGGTGTCGGGCGGCACCTATGGCACAGAGGACATTGTGCGCGGAGCCGGCTACGGCAAAGCCATCCTCATCCTGCTGCTGACTCCGATTCTCTGGAGTCTTCCTACCGCCTTCATGATTGGCGAGCTCTCGAGTGCCCTGCCCTACGAAGGCGGCTACTACGCCTGGGTGCGCCGCGCCATGGGCAACTTCTGGGGATTTCAGGAAGCGTGGCTCTCGCTAGTGGCGTCGATTTTCGACATGGCGATTTACCCGACTCTGTTTGTGCTCTATCTCACGCGACTGTTTCCTTGGTTCGCCGAGGGATATCGCGGGTGGATAGTCGGACTAGCGGTAGTCATCGTCTGCGCGCTTCTGAATATCGCCGGCGTCCGTGTGGTGTCGACGACTTCTCTATGGCTTCTTATCCTTCTGTCGGCTCCGTTCATCCTGATTGTGGCCATCGCGCCCTTCAAGATTGGAGCGCTGGCTCATGCCGTGACCAAACCGACGGCTTCATCCGTGGACATCCTCACCGGCCTGCTCATCTGCATGTGGAATTACATGGGATGGGACAACGCTTCAACCATCGCCACCGAAGTCGAGCGCCCGCAGCGGACTTATCCTCGAGCCATGCTGGCTGCAGTGGTAATCGTGGCCTTGAGCTACATCGTCCCCGTGGCCGCCATGTGGATGACTGGGCTTTCCTCCAGCGCTTGGGAAACCGGATTCTGGGCGGACATCGCAGGCCTACTCGGTGGACCGCTGTTACGCGTCGGTCTCGCACTCGGCGGCATGATCAGCGGCTTCGGAATGTTCAACGCCCTGGTGATGAGCTACTCGCGCCTGCCGCTAGCCATGGCTCAGGACGGCATGCTGCCTTGCGTCTTCGGCAAACTGCATCCTCGGTCGCGGGCGCCGTGGGTCGCCATTGTGGTTTGCGCCATCGGCTGGGCGATGTGCCTAGGCCTGGGTTTCGAGCGCCTGGTGACCATCGACATTCTCCTCTACGGCACCAGCCTGTCGCTGGAGTTCATCGCGCTCATCGTTCTGCGCGTTCGCGAGCCCGAACTGCATCGTCCGTTCCGCGTTCCCGGCGGGATGTTCGGAGCCGTAGCCGTCGGCATCGCACCCATGTTGCTGCTTGGGTTCTCCGTCGTTCGTAGCGAGACCGAGCAGGTCCTGGGAATGAGTTCATTCGCTTTCGGAATGATGCTCATCGCCGCGGGCGTCTTGGCTTACTTCCTCAATCATGCCCTCAAGCCCGAGGGATGGGCCCCCGCTCCGCAGGAGAAGCCGGAAGCGGTGGCTTAGAACCTCAGCGGCTAAAGCCGCTGGTTCCCCAGAGATAGTGAGGAGAGTTGGCGTGGAGTTTCGAAATTGGATTTAGGGATTTGAGTTCGGCCGGCTTCAGCAACGTGTTGTTGCCGCGCTCTACTCTTCCGTTGGTCGGACCCTATTGACCACTACGGCTACGAAGAAAATATCGATAGTTGCGAAGAGCAGATTGAATCCAAACTTAAGCTCGTCCATCCGTGGCCTTGCGAGGATTGCAAGGGGAACCGGGAGTGTCGAGAATGCCAGCATCGTCATCCAAAACCAAGTCTCGCTCCAGTATCTCCGGTATTTCAGAGTAGGCAGGAGGATAACTGCCCCCACCACCCCTGCAGGCAAACCCCACCCGCCCAACGCATGATGGAACCAACCGAGCAGCACAGCAATCGTGGCAAGAACTATCCGCGAGGGCCACGATATTGGGTTCGGCCGGTTTCGGTCTGCATACTCATGGCAGCATACACGTGCGTCGGCTAGTCCCGAACACCAATACACCGATCCAGAGCCTCGTCATAAATTTTGATGTAAATTAGAGGGCGATGACCAAACGGAAATCCAAGGGTGCTTACATGATTTCTTCGGTGGCGGAGATGTATGGCATCCATCCGCAGACTTTGCGGTTGTATGAGCGGGAGGGGTTGCTGAAGCCTTCGCGCACCGAGGGCAACACCCGGCTCTACACCGACGAAGATTTACAACGCTTGGATTTCATCCTGACGCTGGCGCGCGATTTGGCCGTTAACATCAGTGGCATCGCCATCATTTTGCAGATGCGCGAACGCATGGAAGAAATGCAGCGTCAGATTCAGGACTTCGTGAAATACATGCAGGAAGAAGTACTGGCCCGCGCGAGTGCCGCCGCCGATCCTGCCCGCGGCGCTATCGTTCCTGTGCGGCGGGCAATCGTGGCCACGCCCCAGCAGCCTGCTCGCAAAAAGTAATACGCTTAGGATTTTGTCGAATCGAACGCTGGAGCCCGGAGCGGACTCTGTCGTTGACTTCCTTGTAAAACTAGGCCGCAACCACACTCGTCTTCCCTACTCCGGTCAGGTGCATTCTGGGATCGCGTCCGAAGGTGAAGAGATTGCCAGCCGCCGGGAGATTCGCTTTCACATAAACACTGGCGCCGACGTTGAGACTGTAGTCATTGGCAGCACCACCGGGAGCGATAACTACCTGGCCCAAGCAGGTCACCCAGGAACCATCACTTAAGGGCGCCGGCCAAGTTGAAGCGAGGTTTGAGTCGATATCGAGCACCGCTCGGGGCAAGGTGTTGTTCGGCGCAGCAGCCGTGCTCATCACCAACGGGGATTGCAGATTGCCGGCTCCAGGCGCCTACGACTGGCTGGTGCCTCGGCCGAAGACTCCGGTAAAGCGCATCTGGTAGTTGAACAGATTGGAGTCCTGAACACTCTCAGCATCAGATAATCGCCTGGATGCAACGTCAGATCGTTGGCGTCGCTTTGCGGACTTCCCCATAGACTCGCGCTCAGGGGATGACTCATGACCTGGAAGTACGGTTGCAACCCAGGAGGTGAGGAGCTCGCCGTAAACCACGCGCAGGACAGGTTCGCGATATTCGGACTCGGCGGACGCGGCGAGGGATAGGGCTCGAAGCTGCCGACGTTCACGTTGGAGCCAGTCAACGAGAACATCAAGTTGTAGAGGTAAACCGACATAATCTTCTCCTTAAAGTTAACGAAGTGGATTTATGGGGTCAAAAAACTGAAGCGAATCGCACACTAAGCCGGGCCTGCCTGAGAGTCAAGCGCAGCTCAACTCCGAGATTACTATTGATCGGGTTTCGCGGCTGCGGCGCTCAGGATGGTCAAGTGATAGCGCGGGTCGGTGCGAAGCGAGACAAATTCCGGTTCGTTCTTGATGTCGTTCAGATCCTGCCCAGCTTTGACCGCAGCCAGAAGCGTGGCGTGCGACTTGGTAAGTGCGTCCGCGATCTGAATGCAATACCGGATGGCTTCGCTCAATTCGACCTTGCGATTCTTCAGCACCGACGAAAGCGTCGCGCCGCGCACGTACTCCATTACGATGAAGTCGGTGTTCCCTCGGAGTTGACTTCGTAAATCGTGATGATGTTGGGATGATTCAGTGCCGAAGCCGCCATGGCCTCGCGCTGGAAGCGGCGCCTGGCAGTCTGGGTGAGAGGACGATCGGTGGGAAGAACTTTGATGGCAACGTCCCGGTCAAGCCGGGTGTCATGCGCGCGGTAAACCACGCCCATCCCGCCTGCCCCAAGATCCGCGAGAACGCCGTAATGCGAGAGCCTTCGGCCAATCACGGCTTTGTCCCTCGATCATACGCCAAGCAAGATTTTACACTCAAGAGAACTAACTACGGTAAACAAACCGGTCATCGTGCGTGAAGACTGCTTCTCTCGGTTCGCGTGTTAATGTCGAGTCTGAGTGAGAACCGGAACTCGCATGTCGACCGCGTCAGCCATACTCCGCCAGATGTGTCCCAGATGTCGCTCTGCCAGAATCTTCCGCAAGTCGATCGTCACCGGATTTCCCCGCATGCACGAATGCTGTCCAAATTGCGGCTTGAAGTTTGAACGCGAACAAGGCTATTTTCTTGGGGCCATGTACATCAGCTATGGCCTGGCTTTGATCACGATTGTCGCGCTCGGATTGGTACTGTGGGCATCCACCGCATGGTCGCTGCAGAAAATCACCCTGTGGGCAATTTTGTTATTCTTACCTTTGGCGCCAGCCCTGACATTGTTCTCGCGCGTACTCTGGATTTATCTGGATCGGGCGATAGACCCGGAATAGATTCCACCAGACATGAGACTGGAGCAACACACGGCGCGACCAAGCGGGCGGCTACGGTTCGTAAACTGAACTGCCCAATCCGGCCTTGCGTGCGGATTCCTGCATATCTTCTAACTGCTTCTTTTGTTGGTCCAGCTGCTTTTGCATTCGTTCTACTTGGTCCTGCTTGCGAATCTGCCCTTCGTTGTACTGAACGCAGTTGGCTACACAATTCGGCCCGGCAAAGTGGATCGAGGAATTTAGTTTGTCGATTTGTGACTGTAAGGACGCGATCGAATTCCTTTGTGTTTCAATCTTCGCCTTCCACTGCTCGCCGGCGTGAATGTCGTTCGATGCGGGCGAGGCGGGCGTCGCTTCGTGCTCGTCAGTGCTGAAGGAAGTGGTTGATTCCGGCTCGGTCGGCGCGGGAAGGTCCTCGTTGGTGAGCACCTTGCGTTCAGTGTGCGCGTCCTTTGCCTGCTTCTGGCGCTGCTCGCGAGCCACATCCCCGAGCGATTGGCCATAACTGCTTGCAATCACAAACAGGACCACACCCATCACTGCGACGATTTTGCACGCCTGGCGCATGGAAACTCCCAATCCTGAATGAGCAGATCGATCTCCCATGCTATCGCCGGAGCCTTCCTTTTGACGACGTTACTGTCGTGCCGGGACTAACGAGGGCCGCCAGCAGCAGCCGCGAAGCGGCGTAAGAATGCAGCCCACGGCGCAAGCCGTGGGTAAGCGGTTGGAATTTGCCACTCCCAGCGCGCGAAAGAAGACTTAAGACACACGCTCGACAGGCCCTACCCTTGGAATTTGCACCTCTCCGAGTGGTACCATCCTTCCGACCACCATGAAAAATCCACACTTTTTCCCTGCTCTGACCACCATCTTCCTGGCCTGCACTCTCAGCTCGAGCGCTCAGACAGAGTCCCCCCACCCCGTCGTGCTGCACGCGGCGCGTATGCTCGACATCGAAAACGGACGCATCTTGAAACCCGGCGAAGTGCTGGTTCAAGGCGAACGAATTGCAGAAGTGGGTACAAAGGTGGCTCATCCTGCGGGAGCGGAGATCATCGATCTGGGCGACACTACCCTGCTGCCCGGATTGATCGATGCCCACGTGCACCTATTTCTGCACCCCGGCGCCGAGGACTTACAGACCGTCGAGGAGTCGGTGCCACAAAGGACCATCCTTGCCGTTCTCGCGGCTCGGGCCGACCTCATGGCCGGCTTCACCGCGGAGCGTGACATGGGCACTGAAGGCGCGGGCTCGGCCGATACGGCGGTGCGCAATGCAATCGATCAAGGCCTGGTTCCAGGCCCCCGCCTCCGCATTAGCGGAAATGCCGTGGACATTCTTGGCGGGCATGAGGACGCCAATCATTTCAATCCCGCGCAACATGTGCTGTCGAATGCGACGTACGCGAACAACGCGGCCGAACTCGTGACCGTGATTCGCGAGCAACTCAAGGAGGGCGCCGATTTCGTCAAGGTCTACGAGACCGGGCCCGACGTGGTTCGCGACGGCCGCTTCTCCACGATTTACCAATACACGGAGATCGAACTCAAAGCTGCTGTCGACGAAGCCGCGCGTTCCGGCAAGCGCATTGCGGTTCATGCTACCGGAGAACCCGGCACACTCTATGCAGCGCAGGCCGGCGTCGTTTCTATCGACCACGCGAACCAGCTCGGCAACGAGACCATGCGGCTCATGCGCGACAAACAAATCTTCGCCGTGCCCACCTTCACTATCTTCGAATATTTCTCCGAACACGCCGACTCACCCGAGCAGAGAGCGCATGATCACCAGATGCTCGACTTGCATGCAATTGAGTTTCGCAAGCAGCTCGCGGCGGGCGTGCCCATGGCAGTTGGATCGGACGTCGGGCCGTTCCCCCACGGCACGCAAGCGCGCGAGTTCGAACTGATGGTGAAATATGGCATGACCTCGCTAGCCGCGCTGCAAGCCGACCTGCTGAACGGAGCCAAATTGCTCGGCTGGCAAGGACAGATCGGCGAGCTGAAGCCCGGCTACCTGGCCGACGTAATCGCTGTCCCCGGAGACCCGTCACAAGACATCACCGTGCTCGAAAAAGTAAGCTTCGTGATGAAAGGCGGAGTGGTGTACCGAAAATAGCCAAGGTGAGACCGCTGGGCGGTTCGAGAAACTCTCATAGATGCCTCACAGAGCCGGGGTTCAGTCGTCGGGACAAATGGAAACTCTCAGAACAGCCTCGACGGGCTGACCTAGTTGTGTTCCCGGAGAAAATTGCCATTTGCCGGGCCGCATCGACGGCAGGGTTGCCGAGCATAGGATTACCGAACGCCAGTCGAACGTCCTTGACCCGACCAGTTTGCGTATCGGGAGCAAGCGTCAATCGCACCTCGCCGAAAATACGTGCCTGTTTCGCCAGCGGGGAGTATTTCGGCAAATCATACTTCGAAAGACGCAGCGAAGATGCATTGACGAGTTCAACTGAAGAAGGATCTCGACTTACTGGAGGCCCTGTGTACCCTCGCAGCAGCCATGCCAGTAGTTAGTGTCGCATTTTTCTACCCGCGCAAGTATAGTCGCCGAAGGCAGAATCAAATTTTCCAGAGACTAATTCCGGCAAAAGCCTTGTTCCGAGATCTTCGGCCTCCTTTTCTTGAGCTGCAGGAAGGTCGCGAAGGGAGAAGTGCTTCCAAAGGCAGTGACTGCGGACTTTGTAAGTCAAGTTCCACAAACCTGTGACGCGAGGGTTGTCTCTGGGGAGGACCTCCTGATCAACTTTCTCGGGATAGGGGAAGCCGAAAACCCTTTCCTGCGCCTTGCACTTTGCATGCTCAGGGTTGCCGAATCCTCGATGCTTTCTACTCCCTTTGGTGCAGCCGCCTTGAGTGCGGCCGTCACGCTCTCATCGATGTAAGAACAAATATCAACTTTTCCCGCTATTTTTCGCATCGTGGTTTCCGGCAATACGCGATCCGCAGCGCCAACGAGATCGCCTTCGCAATACGGGTTTGCTGCGGATATGCGGATTACACGGACGCGGAGATCCTTCCCCTGAGGTGTCACCTCCAATATCTCCTCGTACCAGCCGGGAAGATAATCCGAGAAGAAATTAGTAACCGCGTAGAAATGATTACAGCGGTTCTGTGTTCTGGGCTATTGATACTTCAACGCCCAGTAAGAGAGTTCCACAGAGAAGCCGCAATGCTGACAGCAGCAGGTTACGCCGACGCATGGTGCACCTCGCTAGCGGCTTCCGCCATCGACTTACTGCTGCCATTGTAGTGCTACGAACTCCGAGCCCGACGACTGGACACCCCGTATTAAGCTGAACCCTACTCCGACCGCTTCAGCACCTGCCGCAAAATCAGCATCTCAATCTCACGGCGCGATTGCCGAATCTCCTGGATCTCATAACGCCAACGCTTGATCTCCAAATCTTTCTGCTGGAGATAGGCTTCATGTCTCTTCAGGAAAAGCGCCAGTATCTCGTCCTCTCGAGGAATCATCCCGTCAGCAGGACTAACAGCAGGACTAACAGCAGTCCTAGCCTCGAGCGACTCCGCTAAGCCACGCGATTCACCAGTCATCTCCGCACTGTCTTCCGTGCCCTCGCTCGGCAGCAGCCCCACAAATTCCAATCCGAAACAATAACCATTGCGATCGCGCACCGAAGCGGCGACCCGAAGGCGATTGGAGGTCTGGAACTCCACCTCCATCAGATCACCCGGCTGCAGCGGCACACCGCCATAGAGCGCCATTCCGCCCTGGCTGATCTCGGTGGTTAACCCGGGCACAATAATTTCCGAGGTGTCGTTAGGAGTAATAATGCGGACAGGCAGCTTCACCTGGTGTCGCGGCCAACGTCGAGTGTTTGGGGGAGCCATCGCTATTTCAGTAGGTGCACCTGGAAGAGATAGAAAGCGGAGCCCAAACCAAGGATTCCCAGGGCAAGCGCTCCCGCGGCAACTTTGAAGAGCCGTCCGCGCGGCCGATTCTCAGAGCTCGAAGCTGCCCTGAGCTTTTCCATCCATTGTTGTTCAGCCGCATCCGCATTCGCGCTGTTCAGACTCAAAGATGACTGAATGGCCGCTCCCAATCGGCGGCGATCGTCCACCGGAAGCGAAACAAAGCGGAATGGCTGTTGCGTACTGGTCAGTGGGCTCAGCATTTCCGCCGCGGCCAGTACGGTTCCGGCGTGAGTCAGGAACATCAACTTCACTTGCGAGCCCTGATCGATCGGGCTAGGCAGAGAAAGCAGTCCACCGTTCACCGAGAGTACCTGCAATTTGCCGGAAGCGCGTTGACCATCCTGAAATCGAAGAACTGCGGGTGTGAAGTCTGCGAGATTGATTCGCGGCGCGCGTAGCTGAGCGTGCAGTTGGGAGAGGGCGTCCATATTCGATGCCAGTATGGTACGCGCTCTCCATAAGCGGCAGATTACGAAAGGTGTTGTACGGATTCCATCTTTCAAATTCGGGCTTATGAGCCTGCTTTCGTAATGTGCGCAATCTCTCGCCGCGTGGCATAGTTGAATCGTAATGGCCGACTTCCCCCACCACAGAAGAAAAATCCGGGCGCCTCGCGTCCATTTGTGGGGAACTGTTTCCGCGACAATTCAACTAGAAAATGGACGGCAACTCTGGGCCAAAATGCTCCGGCTTTCGACCACCGGAGGCTTGCTTGAGCTGGCCAATTGCCTGGACGAGGGCGTGTCCGTAAACCTGACCCTGCACCTCGGCTCCCGAGCGGTACGCGGGAAGGCCGCGATGTTATTCCCAATGTGCGCCACGCAAGGCTATCTGCAGCCCTTCCGCTTCACCGACATGCGCGACGAAGATCGTTTCGCACTTCAAACCGAAATCCGAGAATTGCTGCGGCAGACCAGGCTGCTGGCAACGGGACGCCGTACCTTCGGCTTGATCCGGCCTCGATTGCTGCCGAAGTCCCTCTGACTCAGCCGGTCTTCCCGACCCCCCATCCATAACCCGCTCCATGGGACTATAAAGGAAGTAGAAACGAGTCCACAGCACTGGACTTGATTTCCGCAATGCGAGTTGCCCGAAGACGGCAACCGAGGTTGCGCAAACCAGGAGACACCAACGATGACTTCCTCACCCGCCAGAAAACACGCGGGCCCTGGGCTGGCAGCTGACCAGCCCCCGGTCCCCCAGCCTACGTTCGCCGAGCGTACGCGTACCCTGATGTACCTGGGCCGCATCGGCAGCCTCTCAACCCTTTCGCGAAAACAGCCGGGCTTCCCGTTCGGATCCGTGATGCCCTACGGGTTGGACGATCACGGCCGACCCATCTTCCTTATCAGCACCATGGCCATGCACACTCAAAACCTGCAAGCCGACCCTCGCGCCAGCTTGCTCATGGCTCAGGATGCCGCTGACGGAGATCCGCTCGGAGCATCGCGCGTGACTTTAGTCGGAAACGTTGAGCCCATACCGGAGTCGGAGGTCGCCGAAGCTCGTAAGCTCTATCTGGCACGCTACGCCAACAGCAGGTACTGGGTAGACTTTGAAGACTTTTCTTTTTACCGTATGGAGGTGATCGATGTTTACTACGTGGGCGGCTTCGGAGTCATGGGTTGGGTATCCGCCTCCGAATATAGCGACAGCCAACCGGACCCTCTGGCTGACTCCATGTCCGAAATTATCCAGCACATGAATGCCGACCACAAAGATGCGCTCGTCCTGCTGGCGCGAGAATTTGCTCGGATTGAGTCCCAGGAAGCGACCATGACCGCAGTCGACCGCCTCGGGTTTCATGCGCGGTTGAAAACCCAGGAGGGCATGCGCAGCACCCGCATTCCGTTCCTACGGGAAGTGCGAAACCCGGCAGAGACGCGAAGAGCCCTGGTCGAAATGGTGCAGCAATCCCGCTCGCAAACAAAATAACTCTGCTTTTGGGTGGCGCAGCACTCCGGCGCCGCGGCAAATGCTCTCGAATCAGCGAAGGCTTTAGCCGCCGAGGTCGCGGTTTATTCCTCGAGTTTCGCCAGCCACGGGAAGAACCCCGATCCCTCGCGCGTGATGACAACGACCGACCTACTCGGCAAATCGGCGGCAAGGGAACTCGCGCCCGCATTGACTTAAGCCACCGATCTCTTGGACCCGGCAGACTGCGCAGCCGCAGTGGCTTGCCCCGCAGGCTTTCCAGTGAGCGCAGCCAGCAACTGGGCCCCATCCGGACTACCAAGTCCGGTGCACGCATCCCATCCCGGACCTGCGCTGAAAGAGCCGTTATTGCCTTGAGTAACGTCGTGAAATCCCGACGCTTCGACCGCTTGCGCGTAGATCAACGGGTTGAGGAACCCGACTGGCTTTCCCGTTTGCTGATTGATGAGCGCCACCAGCGCCGCCCACAAAGGCGCAACCGCACTGGTGCCACCGAACACAGCACTCTCTCCGTCGACGAGAATGTTATACCCGGTGTTCGGGTCGGCGTCGCCGGAGACATCCGGCACGCCTCGCCCGCCACCGGACGGCGGCGAAATGCCGAATGCGCTCTGCCAGGCTGGAAGCGGGAACACGGCACTATATCCGCCGCCACCGGCTCCTCCACTGGGCTGGTCGTTCCAGACCGTTTCGTTGACGATTTGATCGTTCGAAGCTTGCAGTGTGGTGCCACCACAGCCCAGCACGAACGAATCGGAGGCCGGAAAATCCACATGGTTATTGCCGTCATTCACTCCGTCGGACGAGCCATTGTCACCCGAGGCCACGCAGACGGTTACACCCATGGCCGCTGCCGCCTGGAAAGCTTCGTCATAGTTGGTGAGCGACTGAGCTGTCCATTGCGACTCGGCTGAACCCCAGCTGATCGAAATAACCGACGGCTGATTAGTGCTGTCGTGGACTGCAGTGGTGATCGCGTCAAGAAAACCTTGATCCGTGTTCGGGGCAAAATAGACAACGATCTTCGCTGCCGGTGCAATCGCGCCCGCCACTTCGATGTCAAGCATCACTTCACCATCAGCGCTGTCCGGAGTGCTTGGGCTGTTGCTGCCTCCATCGACGGACACCGAGATGACTTGCGGCACATTGATATTGAGCGAGCCAAAATAGTTGCTCAGGTCATCCAGCTGAAACCCTCCACCTAACTCAATGATCCCGATGCACTGACCAGTTCCGTTCCCGGCTGGGTAGTCATAGATTTTCGCCACTTCATTAGGGTCGTGCGAGGCCGTGGCGGCATGACTCTTGATTCCGGGGGGCTGGGGCAACCGTCTGAAATGCGGTTCCGCCTGAGGCCGGTTGTCGAGACCAAAAACGCCTTTGACAATCTCCGCATACTCCACGGGCACACTGATGGGGCCCGTACGGCCGCGGAAATTTCCCTTCGGGTGGCTGTACTCTTTCAGTTCCACGTTAAAGGCTTTTTGCAGGTTGCTCACAGTTCCTGAGAGGATTACCGTCCGGCGCGCAAGTTCCGTGCCGGTTTCGTGAACCTTCAGGTTGAATTCCTTAGCGAACTTCTTGATTTTTTCGAGATCACCGATATCGGCACCGTAGGTATTCTCAAACTCAGTGCGTGACATGTGCTTGAAACCGGGCTTTTCGAGTTCACTGCTTAACTGTTTATGCTTGGCCTCCGATTTCGAGCGCAGTCGTATTGATACTTCAACCACCTGGTCCGGATGGGCATCGTGAATTAGGCGCGCACCACGGACTGGCTTACGTTCACTGCCAGTAATGACGCTATATTTTCCTGCGGAAGTCACAGCTGCTCCTTCGTTCGGGGGAAACAGAACGGTTAGGAATAGATCGCGACAGGAATCGCACAGGCGAGGGGAGTGCGAGGGTCGTCCCACCGTTCACAGAGTCCCGAATCGAGCCGAGAATATCAGAAAAGTGAAAATTATCAATACCAATTTGATGGAATGATTCGCAGGAAGCGCGTTCGCGTTCCACTATGAAACTTCACGTTGTCGTTACTTTGCCAGCCGCGCCAGTACCGGCCCCAGGATCGCCAGAAATAGCACGTACGCGGCGGCGAGCGGCCCCAGACTTGGTTCGAGTCCCGCCCCCAGACCTGCAATCACAATCGAAAACTCTCCACGCGCGACCAGCGCCATTCCAGCTCGCAGACTTCCCTGCTTATCGGCGCCGGCTCGCTTCGCCGCCCAATATCCGGTGGCAACTTTGGTGACCGCTGTAACCGCGCCCAATCCCAGAGCGACCGGCAGCGCAGCAGGCAATGTAGCGGGATCGATCTGCAGTCCGAAGAAGAAAAAGAAAGTCGCCGCGAACAAGTCGCGAAGCGGAGCGAGAAGTCGATGCGACTGCTCAGCAATCGGTCCGGATAACGCGATACCGACCAGAAACGCGCCGATCGCCGCCGACACCCGGAAACGCTCCGCCAGACCAGCCACGAGCAGCACGGTTCCAAACGTCGTAAGCAGAATGATCTCGTCAGACTCGTGCGCGAGAAACCGGCTGAGCTGCCGTCCAAACCTCAGCGCGACAAAGAGCACGAGCAGGACCACCGTGACGGCAACCGAAACCGAGATCGCAATCTTTGCTGGTCCGCCGCCGACCAGCAACACTCCCACTAATGGCAGGTACACCGCCATCGCCAGATCTTCCAGCACCAGCACGGCGAGAACCATCGGCGTCTCTGGATTGTTGATCCGTCGCAGTTCCTCCAGCACCTTGGCAATCACTCCGGAGGACGAAATGTAGGTGATGCCTCCCAGCAAGACCGCAGCCAGCGGCTTCCATCGTAGAAGAAGCCCGGTCACGAGCCCCGGCGTGAAATTCAAAAGCAGATCCACCATGCCCGCGGGTAGCCCGATGCGGAGATTCTTTTTCAAGTCTTCTCCGCTATATTCCAGCCCCAGCATGAAGAGCAGTAAGAGCACCCCAATCTCGGCCCCAGTTCCTATGAAGCCCCGGCTGAGCGGAAGCGGCGCCAGGCCGCCATTGCCGAAGGCAAGACCAGCCAGAAGGTAGAGAGGAATGGCGGAGAAGCACCATCGGTTCGCCAGTCGCGCAAGAATTGCTAGCAGCACGATCGCAGCGCCGATCTCTACAAACAAATGCGAAGCATCGTGAGCCACGGGAGCCATAGGTTGGAAGAATAAACTAATGCGACATGAGCCGGCGTCAGGAACTCATCTTGTAACGTTTTTCAACGCCGGGACACTATGGTTCTACGCGAAACCTGTCCTGTGAGACGAGGCTGTTATTTACACGGGGTGAGCGGAAGTAGACTGGTCGCTAACTGTGGTTCGTAAGGATGCCGCGCGACGTGGGCAGGCCTACGCACTGACTACTTTGCGGGGCAGAGTGACCAGGAAGGGAGCACTGGTGGGCCTCGGGTTTCCTTTCAATGTGGGCGATTCTGTTGCTCAATTTCAACCACTGAACGTGGTTGAAATTCTGAAGTTTGATCTTTCCGGCCTCGTATTCCTGTTCGCTTTCCTGAGTTTTTGGCTATTTTATGCCGAACAGAAACGGGATCCGCCGCGTCCGAAAATGCTGGGTTGCATCTTGATGTTTTCTCTGCTCAACCTTGTGGCAGCGTCACTGGTCGCGGTCAGTGGTCGTTTCGGAGTTGCTGCCGCTCCCAACGCGCTCGGCAGTGGCTACGCATTGCCCAGCCGCCTGGACTCTACGGGCTTCGCGTACAGCTGCGATTACTCAACCTTCTTTATCGACATGTCAGGTTGGAAGAAGCTCCCGCCGGGCGTTGACAAGCGAACCAAAAAAATCTCCTCCGCTACCTTCACCCGGAACGATCTTCCACGAAAGCTGAGCAGCTCGACCGACGACTATGTACTGCGGCCGTGGACGACCGGGGCGGGCATCGAGACAGGTTTTCTGCGCGCACCAAGCGGCGTCGAGTTGTCGTTCAACGACGTCTCCAGCGACAGTGAACGGCGCACCTATGAATTTGTAGTGCCCCTTGGCAAGCAACCCGTCGGAGCATCATGGCCAATCTCAACCAACTTCACGATCTGGAACGGTTTTCAAGGAGAGACTCAAGAGGACTGGCGAGCCGACATCGAAGTGCCTACAAAATTCGTGTCGTTCACCATTCGCTTTCCCGCCGAAAAGGAAGTCACGGAAGCAAAGGTCTTCATAGACGACGGACGCCAGCCGTCCTCACTCTCCAAAGAAAATCCGGTCGTCCTAAGCCAAGATCGAAACGGGCAGAACTTCGCAACCTGGACCGGTAGCAGCATACCCGGTAAGCGTTACGTGTTATTCGTATGGAAGTGGCAGCCGAGGAATAACCAGCCATCGCAGAGGTCGGCAACCAATCTCGCGCCCCGGGCGTGAAAAATGGTCTCCGAGCAGCCAACTCCGAATTCGTTTACGATGAACCAATGCAACTGTAATATTCCAAACGAATCCGCTTAGGAGGAAAATCAGTGAGACTCGTCTGTGCGCTATGTGGTTTGATTTTTCTCGCTTCGTTGTTCGCCTTGGCACCCACTGCTTCGTCCAGCGCCCCTGGGAGCCAGCTCTACTGTAGCCATCCGACGCACGGCAAATCGGGATATTTTGGGCCTTGTCACCCCGGTACAAATAGTCCCCTCACCGGTAAAGACCTCGATAATCACGTAAAAGCAAACCCATCGCACTCGGGATACGTAGTCACCCAGGCGTGCACTACTTAGTGATGGCGGAAGCGAGTGGGAGTCGAATCCGCCTGAGAACGTTAAACAAAGGACTTAACCGAGCACGGTCAGCAATTTAGGTCCACGTAAGTACATGAAAAACCGAGAAGTGATCTTAACTGATGCGGCGTCGCATTCATTGGGCTTTGGGTACGTTTTCTTGTTGGGACACATAGTGGCCTAGAGCGGCACGAACAGTGAGGTCAGGCGATGCAATGTCAGCATCCAGCGAATTGCCAGACGAAACGATCAATCGAGTTCGGGAAGGACCTTTCGATTTTCGTGCCAATTATAGATTCCTTAGTCGGGATTGGGGAGTGATGAGCACTGAGAAGCCAAGTTTAGGCCGACGCAAGCCGACGTGCTCGATATGCCGTCACTCATTACCGCACCGAAATCATCTCGCTCGAAGGCGATTCGCACCTCGAGCACGTCACATGGCGCAATAACCAGACGGCGAAATCGCCACAGTCCCCATTCGACACGTTTTCATCATGGCCGGCGCATCGCCGCGAACCGAATGGCTGAAGGGTTGTGTCGCG
>Ga0210401_10000613_pt1 | contig 43458 bp, 37 predicted proteins | sample IncBWH32MmetaG_FD_150866 | JGI IMG/M metagenome (GOLD analysis project Ga0210401, IMG submission 150866) | Forest soil microbial communities from Barre Woods Harvard Forest LTER site, Petersham, Massachusetts, United States - Inc-BW-H-32-M | ecosystem: Environmental > Terrestrial > Soil >...
CGACATCTATCCCCGGTGTGCCAGAACTGCCCGTACGCGATGCTGCTCGAAAGTCTGAAGTCACAGCTGCATCTGCGCAACACCACCATCCCCGACTGTCCCCTCGTGTTCTTCCGTATCATCAAGGAAAATCCGCTCCCGAGTTGGCTTCCAATCGGCGACTTCAGGAAGGTCTGGGACAGCGCCTGTGCCAAAAGCGGACTAACCGGGCGATTATTTCGTGACCTTCGGCGGTCGGCCGTCCGAGCTCTTATCCGCTCGGGCGTTCAGGAGCGGGTTGCGATGAGAATCTCCGGACACAAGGCTCGGAGCGTGTTTGATCGCTACAACATCGTCAGCGAGCAGGACTGACGCAGTGCGGAAACTGCAGAAGTTCCAGGACGCCGCGGAGCCCGCGTGCCATCCGGCCCAGTCGGTGTCCTCAACAACGGCAGATGTCCAGAGTTCGTCAACTGACAACCGTCTCGTTTCTGAGATAGGTAGTGAATAATCCCTGTTCGCGACACTTATCTGCAAGTCTGGGTTTTGCGGACATGGAATGGGTTATTTCCGAGTGGTCCAGGCCGTATTCGCGCTGCGACGCGATTAACGAGTTTGCGCAGCCGCGCAGCGCTATCTGGTTTTGAATGTTCTTATGGGGCTGGATACTCCGTCGTTCACACCGGTCGCGCTCGTTGATTCAACGGTGTAGTAGTAGGTGGTTTGTGGCTTGAGTCCGGCAATACGCACCCTGAAAATCATGTCAGGCCGGGAAGGGTTGCGGCGATTGGGAGACTTAGCGAGCTCAGACAAGTTCTTGGCGTCGGTGCCATAGTGCACGATGCCGTAATGCAGGTCGCTGCCTCCGGGATGTTTCGTAGTCCAGCGAATAATCGTCATGCTCTCATTCGTGCTCTCGAGTTCAGGACCCGCCGTGATTTGTGTGACGTTATGCGTGGGCGCCGCGGCGATCGCGCTGGCAGCCGAAAAAAGCGATAGGGTCAAACACGCGAACGGCACGATTAACGCGAGAGCCAAAATCAGTCTCCTCATGAGCGTGCCTCCGATTCCAATTCAGATTCAACGTTATTGCGGGAAGGCGGGGCAGACTGTCCGGACGACAGATCCGCCCCGAAATCGCCTTCCGCAACATCGCTAGCGCTTTGGAGCTGTGGCAGGTTTCCTCACCAAGCTAGCCGGCGAGCTGGCCGAAGTCGCGGACGGTTTGACGAATCCGTCCGTGAGCGTCTCGAGGAATGCCACGAGGTCGTTTTCCTCAGCGGGGGTTAAGCCAAGACGGCCGATGGTCATGTTCTCATTGTTAGGATCTTCCGGCATCGGCCAGCAGGTGACTTTCTCGATCGTTCCCGCGGGGCAGTGCCCGGAAAGCACCGGTTGAGGGAAGACATCCCGAGTGTTGTAGAAGTGGACTACCTCCTTGAGACTGAGCAAATAGCCGTTGTGCATGTAGGCCTTCACAAAACCCGGATAAGGCACCTTTCCTGCATTGCGAATTGTGGAGGTCTGGAACTTGCCTTCGAAGAAAGGCAGAAATTGTCCCCAACTGAGATTGGGAGGAGGTCCGTAGAAGCCATCGAGGAAAAGGCCTACACCTTCGTCGGTGAAGCCCGGCCCAAGAGGGTTCCCTGTGAAACCAAATTGATCCGGGGTGTCTTCCGAATACCACGGGAGAATGACGTTTCTCGGAAGGCCGAGATTGTTGTAGGTGAAGTCGGTGAACAACGGGGCGACGCTAGTGGCCACACCACTGTCTGTTCCCTTGGCCGTGTTCGATCTTCCGTCTAGATGGCAGGTGTTGCATTGCGCTTTGCCGCGGAAAAGGTCGTAACCGGTCATTTCTTGCGCGGTCAAAGTGGCGTTGCCAGCAAGAAAGGCGTCGAATTTTGAGGTGAACGGGCTAACGCTCGACGAGATTTCGTAGGAGGCGATCGCTTGGCCGAATTCGTCGAAGGCCTGGTTGGCGCGAGTGCGGTCGGAAGGACTTAGGGCCAACGGAGTGGCGTTGGTGCCGAAGATAGCAGCGCCTTTCGGAGTGCCGCACACCGTCTTGACGTCGGAAGGAAACGCGATATCCAGTGAACCAGCGCCCCAGACCTGCTCGAAAAAGGACTTGTATTTGCTGAGCGACAACTTCCAGACGATGCACGCCGTATCCGGATTGGCCATCTCTTCCGGGTCGACGGGAGGATCCTGGCCTTGTTCCGCCGCAGAGTTCTGCAAGCGGAAACCGGTAGCGCGTGCATCCCAGAAATTTCCGCCGTAGAAGTCACCCTGGGTAGTGTTGTACTGGAGCGGTGGGAAATACGGCGAGTACACATAACTTTGTGGATTGCGCTTGGCGATGCGATTGTTGGGATAAGCATGCGCCACGTTAATGGGCACAGAACCGGGATTCGATCCGCCAGTGAACACGCTGAGAATCGAGGCGCCATTGCCATATCCAGCGGCGGGATCGTGGCAGTAACTGCAAGCCAAATTACTATTCACTGACAAGTTGGGGTCGAAAATCTCGAGTTGACCGAGAGTCTCGACCTGATGGAATGGATCGAGGGTTCCGGATTGCGCCGCGGCCAAGGCCTGAGCTTCCAGACCTGCTTCCTCGGCGCGAATGCGGATGAAGTCGGGATCATTTTTGATGATACATTGCAGATTCAGGCGATTGCCCGGCAAAATGCAGGGCAAGTCCTGCGCGGGAATGCGAAAACCGGCTGGCACGTTGACAGCCGGTGGCGGGGGATTTTGTGACAACACATTCTGCGAACCTATGGACGCTGCCAGCGCGAATGCAAAACAGATAATGATCGAGGCGACAAACACTCGTATTCTCATGCCTCACTCCTCCTCTCCTCTAAGTTGGTGAATCGATGAGGTCGTAAGGCGCACAACTCCGTGGACACACTACCTGTGGGGTGGCACCAGTTTGCGTTACGAGGACACACACCTACTGCGTTGGCACCCGAAGGATGCGCAAAGACACACGAGCGCTTTGAGAAGAAACAGCACTCGCGGGTTCGTAGGGTTTTAAGCTATCCGGCGGGCAACGAGAGAGAAATCGAGGAGCTAATTATCGCCGGAGTAACTCCCTGTCGCATATCTATAAAGTTAGGCTAGTAGTCCTGTCAATACTGGGAATTACTTAAGGTATACGTTTTTCTTGAAGGCTCTGTGACCAGGGGCAAGAAACAACGAGCGCTTCGAGAGCACTCAAGTTGTTCTCAAGTTAAAGGAGACACAAGAGCACAAACGTACGCAAACCTAGACCAAGGTGGAGGTTTCGCGCGATGGGTTGCGATCTAAGAGGTTGTGCGGATTCGGCAGGGGTTAGCGACAGTTTGCCGACCGGCGAACCTCGGACTCATAATCCGTTGGTCCTAGGTGGCATTTTTTCGGCCGGTCCCCACTAGGTCATCAATTCCAGGATCGTCGGCAACCCGGAAACGATCGTTCTCTGGCATCGGGGTGAATTGTCGGCTTTTCGTTAAAGTGAGCTTTTCGTTGAAGTGACTCCCTGGCAGGAGGAATTCTTAGTTCTTCCCGGGTGACGGGCAACCCGGAAGTTATAGGTTCGTGCGCCGGATTAGTACCGAGAAACGCGCTAGTGTTTACGAATATCGCGTCAATTCCCGAATAACCAGCGACACTGAAGCTATCGTTAGCTGCCATGTGGATGAATGGTCGGCTTTGCGTACATGTGGCCCAAGAAATCTTGAGACGACGGTTTCATAGACCGCTGTTCGGGACTGCAGACGTAGAACGCCTGTTCACGAGGCAGGTGTCACACCAGAGAGACTGTTTGTTAAGGCGGTGGGCTTACGACCCACTCCCCACGTGGAAAGTCGCTTCGGATACAAATCTCGCGGCACGGGTGGCACGCATTTCGAACGTGGAATCCCGACGAACCTACATCATCTCGGAGTAGCGGACAAAGATATTCAAGCAATTTTGCCGCACAGCAACATCGGCATCACGATGAATATCTACGTAAAGAGCGTGGCCGAATCGCAGGTGGATGCGATGGACCTGCTTGGACAAGAGCTTGAGAAACAACAGATTGGAAATCCTTCCCAGCAGAAACTGCAAGTCAACTAGGCACTGCGAGTCGTCCGCTTCTTCCGTTTACGGGAACATTCGCATCGACTGATCTGCGAGAAGGTTTGATTCGGGGAGAAGCCTAATCTGTACAGTCCCTCCGCTGGGTCAAATTCCAGCTTAGTCAAATCTCATAAGCGGAGTGAAAGATGACGAAGGTTTACGAGAACGTGATTCAAATTAAGCTGCATCGGGGGATTGATACAGATGAGCGTCTGTACAGGGATGCTCTAGAAAGACAGTTGCCATCATTGCGCGAGCACTATTTCAAACCAACAAAGGAGGCATCAAAGGGTACTTCCACACAAGAGCAGGCGATGATTGATCACATGGAGGAGGAGCTTGCTATCGACGATGAGGACCTAGGCGTCGCGAGAAGCATCAGGGAAGGCGATGTTGTTTTTCGTCTGCTGTACGGAGTCTTCGAAGCGGACATTATCGCCTACCTCTTCGATCAGGCGTGGGTTCCAGCCACTACTGTTGTTCCATTCCGGCCCAGACTGTTCCTCAATCGCCTTTCCGTTCTGGAGCGAGTCGTGGATAAGTTAAAGGACGGTGCGAGAACGCCAATCTGGTTGGAAGAAACCAACCCCTTTCTCCGTCCCGGCATGGGGCCCAAATTAAAGTGCTTCCGCGACAGACACCATCGACTGTTGTTGAAGTGCAGCTTTCGCGAACTGAGGGCGTTTGGCGAAGTCGGGCTAACCCTTCCGAGAGAAGCGGTAGCGCCCAGGGTAGAAATCTCCATTTGGAACCCATACGGTCTCGATGATTCCGAGGTCAGTCCATTCGTAGCTGGTCGAACGTCCAAAGATCGAGAGCCCGTTCCCGGACTTCCTGCACGATTGCAGCGAAAGTAAGATCCTAGGTAAAAGTTGAAGTCGGGTGCGGCCGACTTCAACTGTTTGTTTTCGGCGTTAGCGACGGAAAAGGAAAAGCTCGGTTCACCGAAGATGTGAGAGATACCCAACCGGTTTGGGACAGGATTGAGACTCCGCTAGTAGGAGGCTGGATACAACGTTCTTGGGGGCACGTTCTGCGTCACCCTTCCGAGCCGCGTCGCAAATCTCACACTCTCATCGAACATTCCGGTGGCAGGAGATAGAGATCGCAGCTTGAGACGAATCGCGGCGCTCGAAATCCGACAAGCGATTAGACCACCGCTCAACCCGACGAGCACAGAGGCCCGAGTCGAAGGATTCGGGCCTTTCATTTAACAAGTTCTAATACAAAGTCCATCGGCGTCACCACGGTGTAGCCCGAATTGCTGATGTTGATGTTCTGGTAGGCGATTGGATAATTGATGGACTTTTCTGCGAATGGAACAAACTGACTGACCACGCCGATTACGTTGAACGTTGATTTGAATGTTTCTCGGTCAGCTTCTACTACAGGACCACCACTGTTCCCAGGGTAAGAAGGGCAGTCGATGATTATCGCCTTTCCATGAGGATTCAGTCCTGCCACGATCCCACGCCGAAGAAGTGGTCTTATAGGATCGAGTTGGGGTGATCCTTGCATGCCGAGCGACGTCGGGTAGCCAAAGAGCAGAACGTCGTTGGCGACCAGCACGTCGTCATACTTCTTTATGGTATTCAGGGCCACTACTAGTAATCCACTGGTGGCGAGCGTACGCATCGTAACCCCAGGGATAGTTCGGAGTGCTTGCGTCACAGGACCTTTATCTGGCGCGCTGTTCACAACATCGGCGATACGAATTACTGCGACGTCTGCGGTGGCATGGCCCTTGATCTCTCCCGCCTGTGAAAGAGCCGCCATATCGACTAGAAGAACGTTCGTTCCCGGCTCCTTAGGGTCGTGCGGGTACGAGAGTAGGCTCATCGGACCGCTGCGCACACGACCGGTTTGCACGTCGAATATGACGTGTTTGGCAGTAACCAGATACACAGAAGTCTCGGTGCTCAGGTAAAAGCCGGAAGATAGTTCTCCTGGAACCTCGATCAGCACGGGATAGGCAAGATTGTCGTCAGGTATAGCACGTTGCGCTCGGACAGATTTGGTCGTACACATCAGACTGACGATTAGCATTCCTACAGAAGATAATCGTCGAGCGGCACACATGCGTCGATGTCTCGTCACAGTAAGGCTCCTTCTGTCGAATCAAATCCTTGATCAGTTTCGAGCTAACGTCACGTCAGCCTTTGTAGGGATGGGGTATGCTTTGCCCTCAACGTTAAATCTCAGGTCATTTGGAGAAATCGTATTGTTAGTCCAACCGGCGCCCGGAAGAAAGAACCAAATCACCTTGATATGCCACTCGCCGGGGACTGCCGCCTCGGGCAATACGCCAGATACGCGAAACTCTCGGTCCGATCCTTTTATTGGCTCTCCGGAACCCAAGGCGATTTCTTCGTCCGTCGATACAGGCGAGATGCGGAAATCAAAACGCGCGCCCTTGGGAAGGGGCTCGTTTAGTTTCACGACGAAGGCAACCGGGCCACCGGCGTGAAATGGTCCCGGCTGTTCCATCTGAACACCCGCCTTGTCCTGTGCAGCGACGACCACGGCAACAACTGATAGAACGGCAATTCCAACTGCTGCTTGTAGCTTCATCGCTTCTCCTCATGATGCGGCCTTGGTCCCAAAGCCGCCGGATACGAGCAAGATCTTCGGGCGTGTTGCTAATTGCTAACAACGTTGCTATGATGGCACAACGGTACGAATGTTGCAACAGGAAAACAATGTTGCTACATAACACCATCCACAAGGAGGCACATGGCAGAAGCAAAACTCGATATGGACGCGTTGATGGCGGCTCTTGATGCTCAAAGGCGGGCGCTCCAGATTTCGTGGAGGGAACTGGCTCGTCAAGCCAGTGTCAGTCCATCGAGCTTGACGAGAATGCAACAAGGCAAGAATCCGGACGTCAACACTTTCGCGTCTTTGCTGCAGTGGCTGAAGTTGCCGGCCGAGAGATTCATGTTGGCCGAGACACGCGATGACAAGCAAAAGGAACATGCCAATCGGCTCGCGGTCGCTTCCACCCTACTTCGCGGTAAGAAGAACATGACCCCTAAGGCTACGAAGGCGCTGCAGGAGCTTGTTCGCGCGGCGTACTCACTCGCGAAGGAACTCGACGAATGAGCCTCCGCAGGGGATTCAAAGCCGAAGCCGAAAGAATCGCGGCTGAGATACGAGAGGAATTGAATCTCTCCCTCGACGATCGGCTTGAGCCCCTGTCTCTCGCGAGACACCTATGCATTCCAGTATTTGAAATTGGGGATCTGGCTGCGCTATCAGGCAACGCGGGTCTTGGAGATTATTTCCTGATTGAAGATGCCGATAGCCTATCAGCCTTAACGCTGTTCGATGGTACCAAAAGGACAATCATACATAACGAGAGTCACGCGCCCACACGACGGGTAAGCAACCTCGCGCATGAGATCGCGCACTGCCTTCTGGAACATGCCCCTGAGCCCGTTCTCCGCCCAGACGGACGGCGCTGTTGGAACGAAGAGGCAGAGGCGGAGGCCACGTGGTTGGCTGGAGCATTGCTGGTACCTCGGGCGGGTGCCCTTAAACTCGCTCGCGCCGGCTTGGACGACGATCTCATCGCCCGGCACTTTAGGGTCAGCACTGCTTTATGTCGCTGGCGGATGAATGAAACCGGAATAAGTTGGCAACTACTGAGGTACGCAAATCTTCGTAGAACAGGAGGAAGGGCTGCCGCAGGATAGAAATGCGTGATCGTCCGAAACTTCGCCGACGATATACATTATCTGTTACATCTAAGCTATGCGCTTATTACATCCCGTCGTCGTACTTTTGGGTGCAGGAGCAACTAGAGGCGCTCTTCATCACAGAAGCATTCCGCCGCCTGTAGATGGTGATTTTTTCGAGATCGCCGGACAGATAAGCGGTCACGGCACGCTCAGACTTGCACGTTCCGTTTTAAATGACGTACGCAATCTGTACGGCAAAATACCTGGCGTAGGATTAGAAACATACTACCGGGATATCGAAACACGCAATCGAATTGGCAGCATCACAAGATCAGCAAACAGGCCTAAGAGTGGAAGAAATATCAGGGCGATCTCGAAGAGTTGATACGGCGCATTGTAATCCATACTACGTGCAGGTCATCGGAAGGACGATTAGAACCGCTGAGAAGTAAAGCTCACAAGCGAATCCTGGACAAACTGGCGGCGGGCGATACGATAATCACCTTCAACTATGATGTGCTCATCGAACACTCCTTTGGAACATCGCCCCTTTGGACCCCGCGCGAAGGCTACGGAACAACGGTTCACGGCTTCCGGAATGACTGGTGTCGGAGATGGTTTAAGCAGAGACGAATTAGCGACCAGACACGGGCGCAAGTTAAACTGCTTAAGCTTCACGGAAGCGTAAATTGGACTCTATGCAAGAATGGTCAGGTGCGGTTAAAAGATCGTCCATTTGTTGTTCGCACGAGAACACAAGACTGTCTTTGATAAGGTGTCTATCTTACCGCCCGGTTGGAATAAACGGATCGACCTCAATCCCTACAGTCAACTTTGGCGGAAGGCACGACTGGTCCTGGAACGGTGCAAGACGCTGGTGATTATCGGTTACTCGTTGCCCGAAACCGACCTGCTTGCTCGAGCGTTGTTCGCCGAGGTGATTCGACTACGCGTTGCAAGGAACCAGTATATACGACAGCTTCACCTCGCTGATCCCAACCGTTCCGTCAAGGAGAGGTTTGTTGAGCTTTTTGTGCCCGCCCTACACGCGCAAAGTAAGGTATTCCGTTATAGGGGTATTGACGAATTCTCTCGCACCTAGATTCAATCCGAGCGAGTTTAATCCTAGAGGTAATATCGCGGTAACTTTTGAGGTCTGGCGTCTGCCGACGTTGGCTTTTCCCGATAAATCTGGTGGACGTGACCGGGATCGAACCGGTGTCCCCCTGCTTGCAAAGCAGGTGCTCTCCAGTTGACCAGAAACGTGCAGCAAAAAACGATCAAATCAGCGGAACATGCAACGAATGTGCAACGGACTGAACCTACAGTGTGAGTCACAAGACAGCAACATGTGCAAACTCAATGGATTAGGTGGTGGGCCTGGGGAGAGTCGAACTCCCGACCAACGGTTTAGGAAACCGCTGCTCTATCCATCTGAGCTACAGGCCCGCTAAAATTAATATCGAGTGACTTCTTCGCTCTCTTTGAACTTGAAATGATGACGCGCCCGACCAAATTGTGCAAGTTCAGTGGTGCGCAGATCTGGCAATATTTTAGCAATGAACCAATCGACAGCTGAGATGAAGCCGATCGTGGCAATCTGCGCAAAGAGTGATCAGATTTTCGGCAGTGTCATCGCCAAGTGCACTTCGCGAACGAATATGATGCACCTGGAGGCTTTCCGAAGTTCCGCAACTTTGACATCTCCAACCATCTCGCTCTAGCACATTCATGCGAAGCTTGCGGTAGGCATCCGGGTTCAGCCGTAGCCTCGGCTTTCGCTGTCGAATCGAGTTCATGCTGTCTTACCTACCTGTCGCAAGAATTCCATTTTCTGAGGACCGGGAAGCAAGGAGTAGAGGCGATCAAGGGCTAAAAGTAGCGCGCTCGAACCGCTGTCTTCGCACTGGGCTCCCGCCAAGAAATCAGCGCAAATCATCTCTAAGCAATAGCCGCGTGACTTTTGAGAACCGAGCATCAGTGAGGCGGTTTCTAGAGCCTTCTCGATCACCTGCAGCTGGCTCTTGTAGATCTTGAAATACAGCATCTCCCAAGGTTCCTGTTCCTGACCCGTCAGATGTCGTTCCACTTCTCGCTTGAATTGTTCCTTGGGCAACTCCTGCGCTCTGTGCAACCAGGTTGCACAATCGAATTTCTGTCCGTCCCGGCGCGCGACCTTGGCCAATTCTGCCGCCTTCGTCCAGCCCATGTCCCGCAGGTTGCGATGGGTCTGCCGTGGTAGTTGTTCGTGAATCGCCATCAAGTAATAGGCTTTGCGTCGCGATTCCGGAAATTTCTTCTCCAGGAACTCGTCAAAGGATGTCAGATTGTCGATCCGCCAGTATTGTCCGGCCCGCACTTCGCAGAGATAGCAACCCAGTTCCACGAATCGAGTGTCCCGCTCCTGCTCTGTCGTCCGTTCCCAGGACAAGATCTCATCGATCCTTCCCAACACGAACAGAACCCGGCGGCGATTGAGCTTGGGTGCCATCAGGGGCGGCCCACTAGCTCTCAAATTGGTCAATCCAATCAAGGTCGCTCGCTCCTGGTCGGCGAATAAGTCTTGAATCCGCGAGCTGCTGATTTTCCAAGCAAATCCCCAGGTAGGGACAGCTCACACACCCGTTCTGGGGGAATCGAATGCCGCTGTGCGGAAGGAATTGTGCCGCCTCGATCTGGTTGACCGTAGTCTCGACCAATTGGCCAAATTCCCCCCGCTGATCTTCGTCGATCGTAGTCTTCAGGTACTGAACTTCGGGTGCGCTCTTCCGGACAAAGACGACGAGCGAAACCTCAGAAAGGCCAGCCATCCAGGAATAACAAACAAGTTGCGGGTCGAGAGCCAAAAGACCATCGGGCTGCTCCGGATATCGGGATGTCGTCGTTTTCCAGTCGATGATGCATTTCGTCCCATCTACCTCGCCTATCGCGTCGACATAGGACACGAAATCGTCCCCATTTGGGAGCGAGCGTGTCAGCTTCACTTGAAGATTCTGTCTGGCGCTTCGGATATGAACGCGATCATCCTGAGCGAACCGCTCGAGTAGGTGAATGCCCTGGTGATAGAGCCGGTCCCAGCAGTCATTCTTCGTATACGCAAGAGGAGTGTCCTGCAGCTGTTTCCATTCCTTGAAGAATGTGGCAGTTGGGTCTTCCTTTCTGAAATAAGCCGCGAGGGCGTTCTCGAAGCAACGGCCGAAGATCACAGATGCTCGATCATCCCTTTCGCGCCAACCGTCGAGGTATCGGTATCGATATCGTCGAGGGCAGCGAAGATATTGGCTAATCTGCGTGAAGCTGTAAGTCATTGGAGCCTCCCGCCAAAATACCTTCGCGAGCATCCTTAGTGATGAATTCCCATTCGGAGCACGGTGCAAATGCATCGAGGTTGAGGAATACGCAACCCGCTAGCAACTTGCGGCTGGTACGAAGAACACCTGTGAGGCCAAGAAGAGCCTTTTCATCCACTTCATCACGCCCGAGCAAGTCAGGGTCGTAGCCAAAATCGCGCAGGAACCAGTTCAGTTTCCAAAGGGATTTCTGGGTGCTGTAGAGTCGGCCGGAAACCTTGTGCGAGGCAAGCTCCTTTGGTTCGAGAATCGCGAAGGAAAGGACGAAAAAGGGTTTTTGCGGGTGCCAACGATAGTAGGCACGGTCGACCCGAACCAGAAATATGCCCTCAAGAGAATCGTCGACATGGTTAGGTTCTGAATGAAGACCGGGGAAATGCCACTTCATGGTCTCACCTCCTCAGGCTGGCTGTAACTGTTCAACTTGCAAACGAGTGCTGCACGATCGTTAGCGGCTTCTCGTGAGATTGTCGAAACGAAATCTTCAACCAAGTCGCGGCGGGCTTCGCGAAGAGTTTCGGTACCACAGAAGTCGGCTGCGTAGCGTTTCACCAGGACAGGGTCGAGTTCATAATTTCGAATCAGCATGCAGAGCTTGTCGCGGAGGCTTAACTGGCCATTCGAGGACCCATTCCCGTTTGGCCGAGCTGCGTACGTATTTTGCGGAGAATGAGGAAACGGATGTGATCCCAATTCTTCGACCGAACAAGTACCAATGCCGTACGCTTTGCGGAGAGCGCGATTCACCGCCCTCGTTTCGGCCACTCGCATTTCGGCACCGCGAACTGAGGACGAAACATTTGAGGGGTCTGCGTCGCCGTAACCGACGAAACCGTGAGCGCCAGGGGACTTGAATACCGTTGCCTTGAACACCCAATGGCGGACAGCAACGTCACAGAATTCGCTGACCTGCTGAACGCGGATCCCCGCGCAACGCGTCCGGTGAGCTAATCGGAGGAGGCCAGCGTGGGTAACATACCATTTCCCATTTAGAAGCATTAGATCTCCTAGCGCGATCGAAAATCCGTACTGCGCAGATAGAGCGATTAAGGTATTGAGGCGTGTTCCTTTCAGCTCCGCGCCCCACGTCCGCCTTGCAAGCGACCGGTTCTCTCTTGTCAGTCTATCGGTTTTGCGCAATCACGGCCTCCATTTACGTAACGCTACTGTAACGCTATACACGTTACAAGTCAAGCCTAGGTGCCTTTCTTGACGGCTCCGGTGAGCTCAGGTAGCATCGCGTTCAGTTTTACTGAGGGGCTATGCGAAAAACCGAGACGCTGAATCTCCGCGTGTCGACGGAGTTCAAACGAAAACTGGAGAATGAAGCCAAGAAGGAGAAGCGATCTGTAACAAACTATCTCGAAGCAACATTGGCAAAGCTCTGGGAACATGAGCTGGGCAAAATAGGCCAAAAGACGAAAAAGGATTCCAAGACCTAACGCTGAAGAATATGCGCAGGAAGGGCAATTTAAATAACTAGCTATCTAATAATGCGCCGTGCCACAGCTACGGCTGTCGTCTTCGATGATTTTTAATATCGAGCGAGAGAGCAGCGCATCTCAAGCTACTCGTCGTCATCGGTTTCAGAACTAAGCGCCCTTGATTCCAGTTCCTTTGTCAGAGCCGTTACTAACGACTTCAGTTGATCGAGGTCTAATGGATATTTCAGTTGTGCCAGTATCGGCGGCAAGTTAGTTCCATAAACGTTATTTCTTTCGAGGGACAGGAATGAGAGCACTCCCAACCATTCCAGCTTCAGCTGTTCTTCCCGCGCCCTCTCGTCTTGCTGTTCAACCGGCACCTTGTACCCTCCCGGCTCAATCACACCGGCCGCCTTTAAAACTACGAAAGCCGACCTTGTGTCCTTTGAATTCAATGCATGTTCAACTGCGTCAAGCGCGAGTGATGCAAAACCATATAGACGCTCTCTCATTTGCTGGACGAAAGCGGCCATTTCAGAGCTTTTTACGATTCGTGCAACGGTGTGACGATCGCATCCTTCGGCACGCGCGATTGAGCTGTTCTTCTCACCGGAAATATGACGTTGTTGGATCCTCACAATTTGTGGTGCAGGAAGATACGATCTCAACTTTTTTGGCTGTTTCTGGGTAAATCTGCGGGGTTTTCGCACGCTCGCCTCCAACTAGATTTTCACCACCAACCGGCTTTCTGGTCTAGGCGCGCTGCTCTGCCCGAATTTTATCCGACGTTCCTGCACAAAGCAAGGTCGTTTCGGTTGCTCATCCAATCGGCATGGGATTGGCGAAAAAAATCCTCCTTCAAGGAAGAACGCTCCAAGGCTCTAGTCGTGGGAGACGGTGACGGATGACTCGGCTAGGGTGCACAATCAAGCTGTTCGGTCCTCACGAATAGGAAGCGCACAAATGTCGGCTTCATTTCTGTGGCTTGACCTGCAGAAGGAGGAAGCGCATTCACTAACTTGCTCATGATTACTACCTGGATCAGGAAAGGAGGTTCCTCGCGGAAGATCTCATCAATCGTTGTGCTCTTTGCAAAGGCCCAGCGGCAGCAAATCCTCCTTCTGCGGAAATCGAAGGAGATAGCGGAACCGAGTCGAAGCTGGCGTGAACTTCGTGAACATGAAGCGTGGAAGTGGGTCTGCGATGTCGCTAAGAGGAAATCGATAAGAACTTAGACTGTAATCCTGAGGAGACTCGAACGGTTTAGGAAACCACTTATTTATCATACGTGTTCAGTGGCTCATCAGGTTTACAAAAACATCTTCGAATTTCGCAACATCCACCTTGACCTCAACACTCGCAGGATGCAATTGCGCAGGCGGCGTCAGATGGTCCTGCCATTTTGCATCGTCGCGCGGGCGAGGGCCGCTGTAGGGCAGGAAAAACGTAGGGATTTCTTCGGGCTGTTTCCACACGACTGTGTCGCCATACTTCGGCCCGTGCTCGATATCCACGTCGAGGTACATCGTCTCAGATTCCTGAATCACCGAAGGATCGATCAGGGCGGCGACTAGAAGTTCGTCCCACATCGCCGACCATAGGGTGGTCCCGGCCGGTGGTTGAAAGTCAATGTAAAGCTGCTTGACGTGTTTCGCGAGCGGGCCACCGGCGTCCACAATCCGTTGCATGAGCTGCTTGCTCGACCAGACTTGGCCTCCCGCTTCAGCCGGGCTGACCACAATTTGCTTCCACGGCTCGCGCACTACGATGGCAGCGGCCTCTGGATCCCACCACCAGTTGAGTTCGAAACCACCGCGTGAGCTGCCGCCCATGATGTAGATCGCTTTTGTCAGCGCGACAATTCCGGGATCCATTCGAACTGCGAGCGCGATGTTTGTCAGCGGGCCCGCGCAATACAGGATGACCTCGCCGGGATTCGCGCGAATCGTGTCAATAATGAAGTCCGCAGCGCGGCCTAACCTCGCATTTACCTTGGGATAACCGCCCGGCGGCGGCCACGTCTCGCTGGGAGGCGGTGCATCGGGATTGAAAGAACCGTGCCATGTTGGATGGGAAACGTAGAGCTTCTCGAGCAGTTCCTGTTCGCGCTGAGTGTGGAGGAGCGGCATTTCCGCGCCTTTGACCACTGGAACGTCCGTGCGCCCGGCTTGCTCTGTGGCCCAGAGCGCAAATACCGTGGCTGGATCAACCCATTGATCGCCGCTGATCGTGGTGATGCCAAGGAGATCGATCTGGGGAGCGCGGAGTAACATGAGCAATGAAAGAAAGTTGGTGCCCTGCGGGCCAGCGCTGTCCTGGTCAGCAATCACTTTGATTTTCATCTGTACGGCATTTGTATGCTGCCTAGCCGAAGCGACAGGAACCGCGAGTATCCATAGAATCGCGACGCCTAATTGAAGGGAGCGTTTCATTTGGCCTCTTTGTTTACCAACCTGCCTAGCCTCGAACATTGCGCAGCCTTGTGCCGACTGCATAAATTTGAAGAACCGGGATTGTACATGAACGGGACCGCGCAATCGCATCGGGAAAATGTCGCTTTCGAAACAATCGTTCCGGGGAACTTTGTGGCGCTGTGGCATAATTGAAGCTTGGCTGATACGAAATTGCCATGTCGCCTTCGTGGTGAGCGGCTAAACCAGCGAAGATTGTGAAACTTACAAAGAGAATTCGACGCAAGTCTCTGGCGGCCCATCGCAGGCTGCGGTCTATTCGTATGATTGCGAAGGGACTTATTTCGACGCGCCACCCGTTGCTGGTTCACATCATACCCACGCGGCGTTGCAATCTCGCCTGCACCTACTGCAACGAGTTTGACGATGTTTCGAGTCCGGTTCCGACGGAGGAAATGTTCCGTAGAATCGACCGGCTCGGCGAAATGGGGACCGGAGTAATTACCATCAGTGGCGGCGAACCCTTGCTCCATCCCGATCTGGACGCCATCATTGCCAGGATTCGCAAGAATGGAATCATTGCCGGACTGATTACGAACGGCTATTTGCTAGTCGCGGATCGCATCGAGCGTTTGAATCGTGCTGGCCTCGAGTACTTGCAAATCAGCATCGACAACGTGATGCCGGACGATGTCTCGAAGAAAAGTCTGAAGGTGCTCGACCAAAAACTCGCACTGCTAGCCGAACATGCTGACTTTCACATCAACATCAATTCCGTGCTGGGCAGCGGGGTATGCAGTCCGGAAGATGCGTTGCGAGTGGCACATCGCGCGATCGATTTGGGATTCACCTCTACTGTGGGCATCATCCATGACGGAAACGGCCAGCTCCAGCCTTTGGGCGAGAGGGATCAACAAGTTTTCGAAGAGATAATGTCGTTAGGGAAGAAGTCGTTCTCTCGCCTGAACTATTTCCAACACAATATCGCGAAGGGACGCGAGAACAACTGGCGCTGCCGGGCCGGTTCTCGCTATCTCTATATCTGCGAGGACGGCTTGGTACATTACTGCTCGCAACAGCGGGGATACCCGGGCATTCCACTCGAGAATTACTCAGACGAGCAGCGACAGCGAGAATTTCTAACAAAGAAAGGCTGTGCCCCTCGTTGCACAGTTTCGTGCGTGCACCAGATCGCAGTAGTCGACTTCTGGCGCGGGCCACAAACAATAGACGCCGCTCCGCCGTCGGCGCCAGAGGCGCTCGTTCAATTAACCGGTTCGACGAGCCAAAACTAGAGCAAATCTGACATATTTCAGGCTTTCAGTTCTTCCGACACCTCTTCACATTCTTGCCAAAGCTTCCCTGCTGGTTGTTTGAACAACTGCGGCAGATTGCGAAAAGTTTCCTGTTGCAAACGTTAGGGGTGTGGATTACAAGTCCTCCATTACCGGTTCAATTCAGGCTCCGTTCAGGAATCAGCGGATCTCCTGTGTCTATCACGACAAGCGCGTCAACAAGTGCACATCCGCGATCCAATTTCAGCGCGACAAATTCCGGGAGGATATAGCGATGCGCTTTGGGAAATCCGCATTCATGGTGCTGTTGCTCGCGGGTCTATTTCTGTCGACGTCCAGCCGTATCGAGGCACAGGTGAATACGGTCAATTTGTCGGGTACGGTTTTTGACCCGCAGCAACTTATCGTCAAAGACGCCAAGATCACGCTGACGAATACCGCGAACGGCGCCGAGCGAGAGGCGACTAGCGACTCGAACGGGCGTTACGAGATTATCGGAATCCCCCCTGGAATTTACTCGCTGACAGTACAGGCGCCGGGCTTCGCAGCGATGAAGGACGAATCTCTGAAACTCGCGCTCGGCACGACTCCCGAATATAACCCTCACTTACAGATCAAGACGACGAACGAAACCATCAGCGTGATGGCCTCGCCGGATCTCGTTGAGACGACAAAGACTGACGTCTCCACTACGATTAGCCAAACCCAGATCGACAATCTTCCAATCAACGGGCGCAACTACATCAACTTCACGCTCTTGAATTCACAAGCGGCGCGAGACGACACACCTTCGATCGGAGCGGCGCCCACCAGCGGACTTAATTTCGGAGGCCAGCGCGCCCGATCAAACGAGGTCTCAGTAGACGGTGCGGATGCCGTGGACAATTCCGTCAACGGGGTGCGGGCAACCGTATCGCAAGAGGCCGTACAGGAATTTCAGGTAATTACGAGCAACTACATGCCGGAATACGGGCGCGCGATGGGAGGCGTCGTTAACATCGTAACCAAGTCCGGATCAAACCAGGTCCACGGCGATGTCTTCGGATTTCTGCGCAATGGTGCACTTCAAGCGCGCGACCCATTTTCGGTGAAGGTTATTCCCAGTGCCACTACCGGCTTTGAGGCCATTCCGGTGAAGCAATCGTATACACGCGTTCAAGGCGGGGCGACCATCGGAGGACCGATACAAAAGGATAAGACCTTTTACTTTTTCAGCTACGAAATTACGCGACGGCAGGAAACAGGGTTTTCCAGCATCGGTCAGGACAATTTCGGCCTAGAAAGCATTTCTGCACCAGCCCACTGCTTCCCGGGGCAAACATCGGGCTTAGTGACCCCCGATCAGGCCAAGTTCATCGCCGCGAATCCAACAGTGTTGGGCGCACAGTATTTCTGCGCCGCTTCGTTAGGCGCACAGACCGCCATATTCGGAAATACAGGCGTCTTGCCTCCACCCCTTAATATCTTCCCATCAAGCAATGCGACTGTGCCGGTCTCCTACGTTGGGCTTGCTTCCACTGTCGGAAATTTCCCGACCTCCGAGGGCACCAGCCTCTGGTCGTTGAGGCTCGATCACATCTGGAATCCAAAAAACAGCTCGTTTATTCGAGCCAGCGTTTCTCCGTCCACGATTACCGGAATTGAGGTGAACGCGGAGAACCAGAACTTCGGGCAGAACGCAGGGTCGCGCACCTCAGAGCAGCAAACCCGTGACCTTGCTATCGTCGGGCAGCACACCACTTCGATCAGCAGCAATCTGTTCAACGAATTCCGCTTTCAATACGCGCGCCGAGGCCTGCACTACGGATTCTCTCCCCTTCCGGGTGGAGATTTGCCTGCCGTGAATATCACGGGATTCGCGTTCTTCGGGAGAGAGCCTTTTTCCACTGAGGATCGCATTGAACGGCGTTTTCAGTGGACTGACAATCTCACGTGGATTAAGGGCGCGCATACTTTAAAGTTTGGCGCGGATACGAATTTAGTTCAGCTGAGATCTTCGAAATCACAGATCTTCACATTGAACTATGGCGGTGTTTACTCGTTCGGTGGGCTCGGCGCCGGGTCCATCAGCGATGCCTTCGCCGCAGCCGGCGCTCCTGGGTTCTCTGCTGTTCAGGCTTACGGTTTCGGGTTGCCAACCTCGTTTATCCAAGGAATTGGTCAATCGGACCGGCCCTTCAACGTCAAGACTCTCGGAGTTTTTGCGCAGGACAGCTGGAAGATAAACCGCAAGCTTACTCTAAACTACGGACTGCGTTATGACATTGAATGGATGCCAATTTTCAAACCCACAACAGCTTTGAATGCCGCTGGGGAGAAGGCTTTCGGCGTTGTCGAGGGAATTCCTACGGATACGAACAACGTCGCGCCCAGGATCGGCGTCGCCTGGGACCCGTGGGGCAACGGCAAAACCGTGATTCGCGCGGGATATGGGTTCTTCTACGACCACCCGGCGTTGGCTCTCGCCTTTCTTGCAACTGCCGAGGACGGTGCTACTTCAGCGCTTCTGGAAACCGCTGGAGGCGCGCCCTGCTCCGGGGCAAGCTGTTTCGCGGACTTGAATCCCTTCGCGCTCAACGCGACAAATATTTTTCAGGGTTTGCTGACCAGCACCGGCGGCGCGCTTACCGGTTGCACTCCAATCCCGCCCGCTCTTCCGTTCGTCATGTGCTATCAGCCGAATCAGCAGAGATTCAATCCGTTTCAAGCGAATTCCATTTTTACGAATCAGAATTTCATAACAGCAGGATTCCCCCTGACGTTGCTGCCATTCACGATTCCAGTTACGAAGAATTTTCAGTATGCGCTCGCGCAGCAGGCCAACCTGACGATAGAGCGCGAGATAACTAAGGACTGGAAGATCAGCTTCGGATACAACTACACCCACGGCACGCATCTCGACCGCACCATTAACCTAAGCGTCGCCGAGCCGCGTCTGCTTACGAGCAATGACCACAATGCCATTCTGGCTGGCCTCGTCACACCCGGCACGAATCCCCAAGGCATCCAAGTTCCGGGTACAGCGGACATCAACACCGCATGCCCGGGCGCAATTCCCGCTGTGAACACGGCCGGAGGCGGGAGCATTGCCTTTGGCACGCCAGCTGGTCCACTCGCGCCGAGCATTTTGGGTTTCGGTTTTACGGGCCCCAATTGCGGCGGGACTCCCGTCGGCTTCATTGGCAGTGCCGCTGTTTTTAATTTCTTCCGGCCTTCGGGACCGAACCCGTCGTTTGGGCCTTTGGTTCCTGGCGGATACAACACGCTCGTCGCTCTCGCTGGCGCTGCCGGGTTCCCAACCGGTTTTCCCGGTACCCAAATTCCGTGGAGCGACGTAAATCCGCAAACTTCAACGGGAAATTCGCTGTATAACGCGTTCACTCTCACGGTAACCAAGCGTTTCTCTCGTGGCATCGAACTGCTTTCCAGTTGGACGTACTCGCACACGATCGACGATTCCACGGACCTATCGACCTTGCTCAATCCACAGGACAACAGCTTTCCCAATCTCGACCGCGGCAATTCAGATTTCGATCAGCGGCATCGCTGGATCACCAGTGCTGTCTTCCAAAGCCCTTACCATCAGAGCGATTCAGGCTTCTGGAAGAAATTCTTGGCGAACTTTACTGTTTCGCCTGTCGTTGAGGTTGCATCGGGCAGACCCTATAACGTGCTGATCGGCTCGGATCCAAACCTTGATTTCGGTACCGCCACCAACCGTCCGTCATTTATCAAAACGAATTCACCTCCACCGGGATCGGTTAGCTCACCTTTCATCAAAGGCTTCGCATTTGTTCCTCCGGACCGATGTATCGGCAGCGACGGCACGCCTTTTTCGTTTCCCGATGTTCCGTCTCCATTCTTCGGCTGCACCGGCACGCTCGGGCGCAACGCGTTTGCGCGCCCTGGATTTTTCCAGATTGACTTGCGTATTTCGCGCACGATTCCGATCACGGAGCGCATCAACCTGCAAATCATCGCGGATGGATTCAACATGTTGAACCGCTTCAATGCGAGCGACGTCAACCCGCTCTGCGATCCGATTTCGGGGACGTGCTCGGCTGGACAGCCCACAGCGGCCTACGATCCGAGGACGTTTCAGTTCGCACTGAAAATTAACTTCTAGATTTCAGTTGGCGTGGGCCACAAGCGCGCAGCCTTGCAACATACACGCATCGTGTTACCCTGACTCTTTGACGTTAACATTCAGGCTATTAAGAAAGGCGTTCCCATCATGAGTCCAGCCGTGTGGCTCATTTTTGGCATCCTCGCAATCGTGGTGGTCGTCGCGATATTGTGGTCCGCCACGCGACGTACAGACGTCCAGCTCTCCGCAGTCCGCCAGGAAATGCAGACTTCGCTCACAACCCAGTCACAAACCGTCCTAACACAAATGAATAATCTCATGCAATCAGTCACGCAGCAGCTCGGCCAGGTGAGACAAGAACTGCAAACCGGCGTCGCATCCTCCGGTCAACTCGCGAGCGCCGCTCAAGCATCGATGGCACAGCAACTACAAGCCTCGAACGAGGCCATTCGCAAGCTAAGTACACAGCTGGGGGAGGTGCAGCAAGCGGGACGCGATCTTTCGCAATCAGCGCAAACGCTCCACAACGTCCTCGGAGGCGCCAAAACTCGAGGCATCCTCGGTGAGGTCGCCCTTGAGCGGCTTCTCGAAGATGCCCTTCCCCGTAGCGCCTACGAAATGCAGTTTCGCTTCCCATCGACGGGCGCGATCGTCGACGCAATCGTTCGCACCGGCGAACATCTGCTTCCCATCGATTCCAAATTTCCGCTCGACGCATACCGCAGGCTCGCTGAGACAGGTGATGACGCGCGCCGCGAGTTCTGTACGGCAGTGCGTAAACACGCCGACTCGATCGCGGAAAAATACATTCTGCCCGACGAGCACACCTTCGATTACGCCCTTATGTTCGTTCCATCGGAAGGTGTTTACTATGAACTCTTGATGAGCGAGGACTCGAGATTCGGACAGATGGACGGATACTGCCGAAGCAAACACGTATTTCCCGTATCTCCGAATACGTTCTATGCTTGCCTGAGCGCCATCGCGAGTAATTTACAAGGGCAGAAAATTGCCGAGAATGTCCGCCACCTAGTTGCCAGCCTCGAAGGGCTTAAGAAACAGTTCGAATCGTTTGGAGACGTGTACGACAAGCTCGGCAACCACCTGCGGCACGCTCAACAAAGTTACGAAGAAGCCGATAGCCGCCTCAGCCGGACTCGGAACACGCTTGAACAAATGTCGCAGGGCGCGCTGCCAGAAGGAATTGCCAAAATCCTCGAACCTGCCTCAAGTGAGTAAATAAAATTAGATTGCCGCTTGTGCCGCTTCTAGTAGCACTCGGAAGTGGCCCGCGATCGTGGTGGAAATCATTTTTGCAAGGTCCAGTCGCACCTTTTCCCGATCCTTGGGATGCGTCGCAAGCTTGCCAGCTGCGTCATTCACGCGGTGCTGCAGTGCCTTCGGTGCGAGCGGGGCTGCGGCTCGAAGATATCGCACCGCTGCGGGAAGATCAGGTGACGGAATCAATCTTGCGCTAAAGGAATAATCGCCCGAACGAATCGCGCCAATCTGCACCTGCGCGACATTACGACTTCCGCCAGTCGTTCTCACTTCCTGCGTGTCTCCCTTTAGGAATTCCAGCACTCCAGGGGTTTCGTTTTGAATCGTTACGTTAAGCGGCACGTCTGAACCTTCCACATGCACGGTTAGCTCGCTTCTCTGCCCCGGCACCGGCGCAGTCTGAGGCGCTTCGAATTGGAGCGAGACGAGAGTAGTTGTGGCGTTTCGATCGCTGCCAGACGAATTGACGGTCAATTTCGCAGCACCGGGTGTCGCTCTCGGGCTCGGGAGCACAACGAGGCAATCAGGCGAAGAAGCCACTACGAGAGCCCGGTCGCCGTTCATTGTCACACGATTTGCATCCGCGTCGCCGCGAAACCCTCCGCCGCAAATCGTGAAACGATCTTTCATCGAAATCACAGCAGGCACCACTAATTCTCCCTTCTCAGTCTGCGCACCGGGTACGGAACTTTCGTCTATCAGGATAGCCGCCGAAGCCCCAGACGCTTCCGCGAACAGGATGCCCGGCGTTGCAGGGGCTGTGAAAGACGCACGGCCTGTCGCGTCTGTCTTCAGACTCTGGCCCTCACCGATCACGACACTCACATTAGGCGCCAGCCGGCCATCTGCGCCAAGAATCGCTAGCGTCGCAGGATGCCCGGCGACCACTTTTGGCGGCAGAACGATCGTCACATACCATGTGGTCGAAGATGCTCTTTGAGCGTTTGCGGGAGAAAGCGTAGAGAGCAGACCGATAATAAGAAACGCGTAGAAAGCAATTCTACGGAGGGAAGCTGACATGCTCTTGGGGACTTTGGCTTGCCGGCAATCGCTGCGCATGAACCTCAAGACTAATGCGCCCCTCGTTCATACACTCGCGCCTCACGAAACAAGCGAAACAATTCGGAGTCGATTTCCTTCGCTCGAACGCAGTCGTCGAGAATCCCAAGCGCGCGATCAGTCGCGACGGCACGCTTGTAGGGTCGGTCCGCTGCCGTCAGCGCATCAAAAATATCGCATATCGTCATCATTTTGGTCGGCAGCGGAATTTGATCGCCTCGCAGCTTGTAGGGGTAACCGCTACCGTTCAATTTCTCGTGATGCGCGCGCGCGATCTCCGGAATTTTTTTCAGTTCGCTGGTCCAGGGAATCCGGCTCAGGAAATTATACGTATGTACCACATGTGATTCTATTTGCAGCCGCTCCGCCGCATTCAAGCTTCCCTTCGGAATCGAAAGAAGCCCTACTTCGTCCGCTTTCAAGTACGGCGCCTCCATGCCCTGCGGATCGAGAAACAGGTGCTTCGCGATTTCCTGCAGCCGTCGCGAATGCGAATGCTCCAACAGCGTTGGCTCGTTTGCTTCAATAATGAGTTCAACATACTCGGCGATCATTTTTTGCCGTTGTTCGAAATCTTCGCTAAGGCGCGCTATTTCCTGAAGAGCATCGCCTCGGTCGCGTTCAAGGTACACCTGAAGTTTTCGTCGCACATTGCTCGCTTCGAGTTCCTTGCGAATATAGTCAAAGCGCTGGCGTACCAGTTCCATCTGGAGCGGATAAAGCTTCTTTGCCTTGACGAGCACTTCCTCTCGCACTCCTACCTTGCCAAAATCATGCAACAGCGCCGCATAGCGAATCTCTTTCATCTGCTCGTAATCGAAATGGGTCGCGGCGTAAGGGCCGTTGGAAGCCGCATTCACGGCCTCCGCGAGTGCCTGCGTGTAGGTGGCGACGCGAAGGGAGTGGCCCGAAGTTGTCGGGTCGCGCTGTTCAATGGCCGTCACCGCCGCACTCACAAATCCCTCGAATAACGTCTCGATATCGTTGTAGAGCTTTCGATTCTCGTAGGCCACCGCTGCTTGCGACGCCAGCGAAAGGGCCAATCCCACGGATCGCTCGCGAAACAATTGCACGTATTTCGCAACGTCGTCTGCGTTTTTGAGCCGCAGGGCCGGATCGCGTTTGGAATTGATTAGCTGCAACACCCCAATCACTTCGCCCTTCGCATTCTTCATCGGTAGAGAAAGGAGCGAGCGCGTGTGGTAGCCAGATTCACGGTCGTACCGGTCGTTAAATCGAAAAGGCAAGTCGGAAGGAATCTTGTAAGCATCCGCGAAATTTAGTACCTCGCCCCGCAAGGCGGTGTAACCTGCCATCGAATCTTCGGTCAGCGGCAGCGTGAACTCCTGGAACGGAAATTCAAAACTGTCGTTCTGGGTTAGCTTGAAGCGAAGATGTCGGCCATCGTGCGCATCTTCTTCCACAAGATAAAGCGAACCTGCATCAGCGCCCGTGATCTCCCGGGCTTTCTTGAGGATGAGGGTGAGCAGTACGCTGATGTTTCGCTGGGAGGAAAGCGCAACGCCGATTTCATTCAGTTGCTCACGCTCGCGTTCCGCCACCTTCAGCAATTGGCGCGTGGCGCGTAGCTGACTCGCAAGCTTCTCGGCTTTCGAGCCCGTTTCACGGAGGAGTCTTTTCTTCGTGGGCATTCGTTTGAAAATCAGTTCCAGTGTTACTCCGAAGGCGGTCACAGTATAGCGGAAGCGAAGCGGCGGAGCACGCGAGCGCACTCGTCGAACCGTATCGAGGTTCTTGTCTTGAATCCAACACGGCCGTTTGCTAGCCTTGCGCCGATCCGTTCCCTTTAATCCGTCACAGGTGGATTTACGGTAAGCATGGCGAACCGCGTCGGCCAACGACTCGTCAAGATTGTGCGGCAATGGCGGCGTCACAAGGGTTCGCTCGCCATCAGCCTGATTGTTACCCTTAGCGCCCTCGCGATCTACGCGGCCACTTTTTTGGGTGAACGCCCTACTCCGCTCTTCGACTCCATCTATCGACTGGAGTTGAGCAGTCTTGATTATCGCTTTCAAGTGCGAGGGCGGACCAACATTGACCCGCGCATCGTCATCGTTGATATAGACCAGCAGTCGCAGGAAGCTCTTGGTCACTGGCCTTTCCCGCGATTTTACTTCGCGCGCCTGCTCGATAATATTCGCGAAGATGGCGGCCGCGTCGTCGCATTCGACATCACTTTCAGCAAATCCGACGAAACCGCCAAACCACTCGACGAGCTTTCGTCACAGCTGACTGAGCAACAAAAGAAGGGCGCTTCACCGAATCCCGCGCTCTTAGCCCAAATCGAAGCACTTCGAAAAGAATACGACTACGATCAACAGTTCGCGGATGCGATCAAGCGATTCGGTGGGGTTGTGCTTGGAAACTATTTCCTTTACACGCAGACCGACCTGAAGGGTGTCACTCCTCAGGCACTCGCGAATTACGCGAATGCCCTGGCATTCTTTCCGTTCCCGCAGGTTCGTCCAGTGCCGTCGTTCCGGAATGCTGGTGACAAAGGAAGGGTCGATCTAGTTGATAAGTACGAGGATCTCGGACTTGTTCCCCGTGGCGCCGAAGCGAATAGCGACCTGCTCACCGGCGCAGTGGCTGCCGAGCTGGGCGGTACAGGCTATTTCAATTGTATTGTCGATGCGGATGGCGTCGTACGTCGCATCGCGCTCGCAACGCCTTTCGGCCTCGACCCAGACCGGGCCAATTGGGACATGTATGCTTCGATTGATGTGCAAGCGCTACGCCTTTATCTCGGACTTCCGAATCAGCAGACAATCCTGTGGTATTCCCGCAATGGCGTCGCATCGGTGGAGTTCGGCCCCAAATCAATTGTCCATCCCGATGACGTCAGCCGGCTGATGGTTAATTTTCATGGCCCGGCGCGCACATACCCTTACGTCTCATTTGCCGAAGGCGCACAGAAAAAATTCCCTCTAGGCACATTCAAAGACAAGATCGTTCTGGTCGGCGCCTCTGCCACTGGCATTGGTGACCTTCGTGTCACGCCGTTTGGTGGTCTCGATTTCCCAGGCGTTGAGATTCACGCCAACTTGATCGACAATATCCTCAATCGCCAATTCCTTAACCGCCGCGGAAAAGAAGCGCTAACGGATCTATTTTTCATTCTTCTATTTGGCATTCCTCTTGGATTTTGGCTTGCAGTTGTGCAACCACGCTGGATGGCATTCGGCTTCGCGCTGCTGCTACCGTTTGCGGCGATCGTCTACTTCGCGTTTTTGCACGGCTCGTGGCTGAATTTCATCGTTCCGGCGCTGTTTACGCTTGTTCCCAACGTCAGCCTGGTTGCGCTCTATCGCGTCTTGATTGAGGAACAGGAAAAGCGCAAAGTTCGCGGCGCCTTCCAGCAATACGTGAGCCCCGAAGTGATTCGGCGCTTGCTTGCGGACCCTGAACGCGTGAAACCTCGAAAGTCCGAGATCACCATCCTGTTCAGCGACGTGCGCGGCTTCACTTCCATCTCGGAATCGCTCGACGCTCAGGAACTAGCCGATTTGCTGAACGGCTACCTCACTGAAATGACGCGCATCATCTTCCGCAATCAGGGCACCCTCGATAAATACATCGGTGACGCGGTCATGGCGCTGTGGGGCGCTCCGTTCGACGAGCCGGATCACGCCACGCGGGCCTGCGAGGCAGCACTCAGTATGCTCGCGCGACTTGCCGAATTGCAGAAAGAGTGGCGCGCACAGGGCCGGCCAGTGATGGACATCGGCGTTGGAATTAACACGGGTGTCGCATCCGTGGGCAACATGGGCTCTTCCCTCCGCTATGGATACACAGCGATGGGCGACTCCGTCAACCTCGCTTCGCGCTTGGAAGGCCTCAATAAGGAATACGGCACGCGAATCATCATCAGCGACTCCACTTACAAAGTGTTGCGCAGCGATCGAGTCCTGGTGCGAGAACTCGACATGATCCGCGTGAAAGGCAAGCTTCTTCCCGTGACGATTTACGAGGTGCTCGACGCCGAAGCGCTCGGAGGTGAAGGCAAAGAACTCGTGGAGCTTTTTGCGCGCGGTCAGCTGGCCTACAAGCTGCGCGATTGGCGCGCCGCGGGACAAGCCTTCCAACAGGTTCTCGACCGCTGGCCCGACGATGGCCCCGCGCGCATATTTTTACGTCGGTGCGAAGAGTATCTGGCGGAAGAGCCGGAGGCTGATTGGGACGGCGTCTACGTGATGAAGCACAAGTAGCCGCGTTCAAAGAAAGAGAACGACCGCGCGCCGCAACCCTCGCAAAGTAGGACCTAGTTGTCGAGTCGTACCACGAATGTCGTGAACTGCTCGGTGTTGTGCAGCTGATCGGCGAGCGATCGCGCTGCCTCTTCGCTTGGCAGCCGCCCGATACGCACGCGATAAAACGTGCCATTCGCTGATTCGAATGGCACGATGCTTACCGGCGGATATTGCGATTCGAGTTGCGCCTTCAACCTCGCGGCGTTCTCCTGCACCAGAAACGCTCCGACCTGGACTCCAAAATAGCCGACTGAGGGATTCGGTCCGGAAATCACCTCGAGTCGCACGTGAGCCGTTCCCGGTCCTACCATCTCGATAGCCTGAGCCGCAGAGAGCGATAAATCAATCACCCGGTTTGCGACAAACGGGCCGCGGTCGTTGATGCGCACTTCCGTTTGCCTTCCATTGGTCAGGTTCGTCACCCGAACCATCGCATTGAACGGCAGCGTGCGATGCGCCGCGGTGAATTCGTGCATGTCGTAAATTTCGCCGTTGGATGTGCGGCGCCCTTGAAACGGATAGCCGTACCATGATGCAACGCCTTCTTCAACCCATCCATTAGCTGGCGCCTGCTGCCCGTGTGCCGGCGGAGTAGGTGCCGTGGGCTGCGGGAATGGGACTTGCTGCGGTGTCGGAGTCGGCGCTGGAGGACTTTGTATCTGTAGTGGTCTATGATTACAACCCGCAGCGGAAAGTAGAAGCGATACAAACGTGAGTGCCAAAAATGAGAACCGCTTAGCGCGACCGCTGCCGCGAGACTGATTCGATTCAGCGTCTGATTCCCTCCGCCCTTCCCGGAATTTCACGCGTTAACCCGATTCACTTGTTTCGTCTCATTTTCGGTATTATAGGAACGCACTCACTATGACACAAGGAAGCGTATCCTACTTGCATCACGCCTTCACCATGACTGGATCGGATTCGTGAACATCGGATTCATAAACAAATGAGCGGCTTTTTCGGCGGCGGAAAGCAGGGACGCCCGCAGCTCTGCCCTTCCTGCGGCACCTTGGTCGGCGCAAACGCCACACGCTGCCACCAATGCGGCGCCAACCTCACGTTCTCGATGGCCGCCGCCAGCCGTTCGCTCGGTAACCTGCTCCCCGCCACAGCCCCGGCCACTTACGGCATTCTCGGATTTAGCTGCCTGCTATACATCGTCAGCCTCCTCGCTACCATTCGCACAAACGGTCTACAGCCCCCGGGCGGTGGGGGAGTTTTTGCTCTCCTTGGTATAGGCGGCATCGACGGAAACGTGCTGCAAAGATTCGGCGCGTCGCTGCCTCTACCTTATGATGTCGCACAGCCGTGGCGCCTTGTCATGGCTGTATTTCTTCATGGCAGCTTGATGCACATCATCTTCAACATGTGGGTGCTAATGGACATTGGCCCTCAGATTGAAGAGCTCTACGGGTCAGCGCGATTTTTCTTCATTTATGTGCTAACTGGAATAGCCGGCTACATCTTGAGCAGTCTCAGAGGACACTTCAGCGTAGGCGGATCCGGCGCGCTGCTCGGATTGATCGGCGTGCTCCTCGCAATCACCACAGGTCGAAAAAGCGCGGGTATGCAAATGCTCCGCAGCCAGATTATTCGATGGCTCATTTACATCGCGATTTGGGGATTTCTGTTTCCCGGAATTGACAATTACGCCCATTTCGGCGGACTGGTCGCAGGATTCGGACTAGGGAAAATCATGGCGGATCGGCCGCCCGGCTCTCCGGAAGAACGCAATCGCGCAAACGCCCTAGGCTGGGCAACCGCAGTCATCGTAATCGCCAGCGTTGCGTTCATGATGAAGGGTCTCATTCAGAGCGGCGGCTAAAGTCCGACCCGATTCCAATTGGCGAATCCCCTTCAAACACCGGCGTGAAGTTGCCGCGACACAACAATGCTGTAATGCAATCCCGAAATGGCCAGAAACACCGCCACCAAATACGTGCACGCGTGCCGCACGACCCATAAAAACTGGTTATCCCAAATCGCCAGCACCAGAACCAGCACCACAAGCAGTATCTCGAAAAATGTAGTCGCCTTCCCCCAAATGCTAGGCGGAAACGGCCGGTAGCCCACGGTAATCAAAATCACCGCGCACGCTACCAGAATCAACACGTCGCGCCCCAGCACCAGAATCGTCAGCCACCACGCAATCTTCCCCTTCAGCGCCAAAATAAAATATGACGACGAAAGCAGCAGCTTATCCGCGATCGGATCGAGATACGCTCCAAGCGGCGTTTTTTGATTCAACCCGCGTGCGAGCACCCCATCTAGCGCGTCGCTCACGCCCGCCGCCACCAGAATTCCCAGCGCCAAGTCGTACCGCTCGTACTCGATTGCAATCAGGAACACCGGCAAGAAAGCCAGACGCAGAAATGTGAGCTGGTTTGGAACCGTCAGGATTCGACTGGGCATGAGATGAACCTGGGTGTAGCAATCAGCGTCAACTTCCGCATCACGCAAACTGCGCGAGATAATCCGGCAGCGAGCGCCCTACCTTCTTGGCAAATACTTCCGCTAGCGAAGGAATCGAGCCGCGCGCCTCGTCAAGCGCGATCCTCTCAATTCGCAGCATCGGAAAAAACAAAGTGGGCAAGCCCATCCGATCGCCATCCGGATGCAGTATCTGGCTCACGAAATCATCAAACGAGCTCAAATCGATCCCGCGCAACGTCACTCCGGCATTCGAGATATCCACAAGCTCGCCCCACAATTTTTCCTTCGGCGAGTGCAGACTGATCACCACGATCGAATGGGGCTGCATTCACTCTCCTCGGAATCCGTTGCGCGTATGGTATCGCAGGTAGCGCGTCGCCAACAGGCCACAAAAGGTCTACGCCGTAATCTTTTCGTGCACCGCGCCGCTCGTCGCGATCTCGAATCACACCGCCATCGTCTTCAGATCCGGCGAAAGAATAAGCTTCGGCTCAGTCACCTTCTGCACGTCTTCAGGCGTCACGCCGGCAGCCACTTCGCGCAGCACCAGCCCCTCAGCCGTCACATCGATCACCGCAAGTTCCGTCACGATCATATCCACTACGCCAACGCCGGTAAGCGGGAGGCTGCACGTCTTTACAATTTTCGGTTCGCCATCTTTCGTGGCGTGCTCCATCGCGATGATCACGCGCTTCGCTCCCGCCACCAGATCCATCGCGCCGCCCATGCCTTTCAACATTTTCCCCGGAATCGCCCAGTTCGCGAGGTTACCGTTCTCGTCCACCTGCAACGCACCCAGCACCGTCACGTTGATTCGCCCCCCGCGAATCATCCCAAATGACTCCGCGCTCGAGAAGTACGAGCAGCCTGGAATTTCCGTAATCGTTTCCTTGCCCGCGTTAATCAGGTCTGCGTCCTCTTCGCCTTCGTAAGGATACGCGCCGATTCCCAGCATCCCGTTCTCGGATTGCAGCACCACCTCCATCCCCGGCGGCAGATGACTAGGAATCAGCGTCGGCAATCCAATCCCGAGATTCACGTAGTATCCATCGCGCAACTCGCGCGCCACGCGCCGCGCAATCACTTCCCTCTTATCGATTTCAGTCGATCTTTCCGCCATACCGTCTCCCGCTATTGCCGTTTTGCGGACCGTGCGCCGCTCGATCCGCTTTTCGTACTCTGTACCTTGAAAAATTGCATCAATAAAAATCCCCGGCGTGTGAATGCAATCCGGGTTCAGTTCGCCAAGCTCGACGAGCTCTTCCACTTCCGCAATCGTGTAATCCGCCGCAGTCGCCATCACCGCATTGTAATTTCGTGCCGTTTTCCGATAGACTAGATTCCCCCAGCGGTCACCCTTCCACGCTTTAATAAACGCGAAATTCCCGCGCAGCGAAGGAACTAGCACATGAGGACGCCCGTTGAATTCGCGAACCTCTTTGCCCTCCGCAGCCATCGTCCCGTAACCGGTCGGCGTGTAGAACGCCGGAATTCCCGCCCCGCCGCACCGGATGCGCTCGGCCAGCGTTCCCTGTGGATTCAACTCGACATCAATTTCCTTTTTCAGCGCGAGCTGCTCGAACGTCTTATTCTCACCTACATAGCTCGCGATCATTTTCTTCACTTGCTTCGTCTGCAGCAGCAGGCCAATACCGAAATTGTCAACGCCAGCGTTATTTGACACCAGCGTCAGATCTTTCGAGCCTCTACGCTGCAACGCGGCGATTAGATTTTCCGGAATGCCGCAAAGTCCAAATCCTCCCAACAAAATCGTCGCGCCGTCTTGAATCTTAGCGACCGCCGCATCGGCGTTCGCCACTCTCTTATCCATTCACCTCTCCTGAGGGCCCGCCATTATCGTGCGGTTAGCATTTCAAATTCTCACTCTATTTTCGAGCGGTTCATCTTAGTACATAGGGTACGGAGTGCAAGTGCGTGGGATCGACTAAGTGTTCTGTGGCTTTAGTAGAGCTCCTAATTTCTAACTTCCCTCGACGCCACGTCGGCTGACGCCTTCACGCGCCGCCCGTTTCAGCACGCGAATTCGCTCCGCCACAGCTTCCACAGCGGCCTCAGGCGATGCAGCCTTCTCAGTTTCGGCCACGAGCGCCGATCCGACCACGGCGGCATCGGCAATCCCGCCCAGCACAGTAACGTGCGTCGGCAACGAAATCCCGAAACCGACCGCGATCGGAAGCGTAGTGAACTTTCGAACCCGTCGCACCAGTCCCGGAAGCGTCGGAGGAAGCGCTTCCCGCGCTCCGGTTACGCCCGCGCGCGAAATCAAATAAAGAAACCCGCTCGACGCGCGCGCAATCTTCTCGATCCGCTCGTCTGTGGACGTGGGAGCTACCAGGAAAATCGTATCCAGGCCATTCGCATGCATTACAGCTCGATACTCATCGGCCTCTTCGAGCGTCAAGTCCGTCGCAAGAACTCCATCCGCGCCGGCTGACGCAGCAGCTACCGCAAATTTTTCAAGCCCCATCTGCAAAATCGGATTGAAATAACTGAAAAGCACCAGCGGCACATCCGTCCCTAAACGAATCCGTCGGACGAGATCAATAACGCCCGTTAGAGTAGTTCCCGCCCGTAGAGCCCGTTCACTCGCCCGTTGGATCGTTGGACCATCCGCAACAGGATCGCTGAACGGCACGCCCAGTTCGATTACGTCCGCGCCCGCTGCGGCGGCGCCAAGAACAATCTTTTCAGTCGCGTCGAGGGAAGGATCGCCTGCAGTGATATATGCAACAAGCCCGAGCTCGCCGTGTCTAGCCAGCTCGTGGAACTTCCTCGAAATTCGTCCGCCCGCAACGGGCGCTCTTCCCGCCTCTGTGGCCACCTTCGAAATGGCGGGATCAGACATACCGCGAGAGCGTCTCCATGTCTTTATCCCCGCGCCCGGAAACATTCACTATCACAATTTCGTCTTTCTTCATTTTTGGAGCGCGCTTCACGAGCTCTGCAATCGCATGCGCCGATTCGAGCGCGGGAATGATTCCTTCGAGGCGTGCGAGCATTTTTGCCGCTTGAATCGCATCCTCATCGCTCACCGCCGTGTACTCCGCGCGCCGCTGATCCGCAAGCCATGCGTGCTGCGGCCCAATCGCTGGGTAATCAAGCCCGGCCGAGACCGAATGCGTCGTCGAAATCTGCCCGTCTGCCGTCTGCAACACGTATGTGTATGTTCCTTGCAGCACACCCGGACGCGCTCCCGTGAATCCTTCAGCCGCTGCCAGGCGCGACGCATGCTCGCCGAGAGATTTTCCGCGCCCGCCCGCTTCGACGCCGAGCAGCCGTACGCTCTTATCGCCGAGAAACGCGCTGAAAAGCCCAATCGCATTCGACCCACCGCCCACACAGGCCACCAGCAAATCGGGCAGGCGTCCCTCCGCCTGCTGAATCTGCTCGCGCGCTTCTTCACCAATCACTTTATGAAAATCACGCACCATTTGCGGATATGGATGCGCTCCGAGAACCGACCCGAGTAGATAGTGCGACGTCGCGATATTCGTCACCCAATCCCGCATCGCTTCATTGATTGCATCCTTCAGCGTACGGCTGCCGGAATCCACTCCGATCACTTCGGCGCCAAGAAGCCTCATCCGAATTACATTCAGGCGCTGCCGCTCCATGTCTTCCGTGCCCATGTACACGGTGCATGTCAAACCGAGCCGCGCTGCGACTGTCGCAGTTGCAACTCCATGCTGCCCGGCCCCAGTCTCCGCGACCACGCGGCGTTTCCCCATCCGCACCGCAAGCAGGCCCTGCCCTATGCAGTTGTTAATTTTGTGCGCGCCCGTGTGAAGCAGGTCTTCTCGCTTCAAGTAAACGCGAGGCCCACCGAGATGCTCGCTGAGCCGCGAAGCAAATTGAAGCGGCGTCGGACGCCCCGCGAAATCGTGAAGCAGCGAATCGAGCTCCGATTTAAATTTCGGATCCTTTCGGGCATCGGCGTATGCTTGCTCGAGCTCTTCCAGCGGAGCGACCAGCGTTTCCGGAACGTAGCGGCCTCCATAGGGACCAAAACGCCCCTGTGCATCCGGCATCGCTTGTGGAGCAGAACTCACTTTCGCTTGTCCGCCGCCGCTTTCACCGCCCACATCAACGCGACGATTCGCGCAGGATCCTTTTTTCCCGGACGCGCTTCGACACCACTGCACACGTCCACCGCATATGGACGCGCCACACGGATCGCTTCTGCTACATTCTCCGGTGTCAACCCTCCCGCAAGAAAAATGCGGCGCGAGCCGTTCGAACCGCGAGCCAGGTTCCAGTTAAACGTCTTTCCAGTCCCGCCGTGACGGCGAGCGTCGAAACCGTCCAGAAGAATCGCCGACGCGCGCCCAAAAGCGTCTAATTGCTTTGGCCGAAATGAATCGCGGACTCGAACCGCCTTGATCACTGGAATTTCTCGTTTCAAGCGAGCCACCTGCTCCGGCGCTTCGTCACCGTGGAGCTGTAGGTAATCGAGGCCCACTCGCCGCGCAATCGCCAGCATGTTCGCTTCAGATTCATTCACGAAGACGCCCACCGCCGCGATACCATCCGGCAATCGCCGAATGATTCGTCGGGCGGCGGCCGGCTGAATATAGCGGGGGCTTGGCCGATAAAAATTGAAACCAAGGAATTGCGCACCCGCCTCAACAGCGCGCCGCGCGTCCGTCCAGTTCGTGATTCCGCAGATCTTAACCTTCACCTTGGCCATTCGAATCTCAATCGGGCTTCTTCTCCCTGCTCGAATCTCCGCGCAAAGCGCGAAGGGCCGAACCCGGGTCAGCCTCTTTCATCAGATGCTCGCCGATCAGGAACGCATCGAAACCAGCGCGCCGCAGCCGCTCGATGTCTTCGTGAGTGCGCAGTCCGGACTCGCTCACGGCGATGCAGTCATCCGGAATCATCTCGATCAAAGACAGCGACGTCTCAATATGAACCTGAAAATCGCGAAGGTCGCGATTATTCACGCCGATGATCCTCGCACCCGCCCCGACCACGCGGTCAAGCTCCCCTCGCTCATGAACTTCTACCAGCGGCTCCATTTTCAGCGTGCGGCCGAGAGCGAGCAGTTCGCCGAGAGTGGTGTCGCTGAGGATCGCAGCGATCAGCAGAAAAGAATCGGCACCCGCCGCGCGCGCTTCCCACACCTGCCAGGGGTCAATGATGAAATCCTTGCGCAGGATTGGAATCTTCGTCACACGGTTCGCTTCCTTCAGGTCGCCGAGTGAGCCATGAAAGAAATCCTCCTCGGTCAGCACCGAAAGCGCTGCAGAACCGGCTGATTCCAAGCCCGACGCAAGAACAGCCGGGGCGTACTCCTCCCGAAGCAGGCCCTTCGAAGGCGAAGCTTTCTTCAGTTCGGCGATGATGTTGATACCGTTGCGAGTAAGTGCGGATGCAAAATCTCGCGGTGGCGGAATCTTCTTTTCAACCGCAATTTTGAGCGCCACCTCTGGAAGCACGCGCTTGCGGTGCGCCACCGATTCACGGCGTGCTTCGACAATTCGATCCAGAATATTTTTCGAACGCGTTCCGGTTTCCATGGACTGCGGAGCTTTCAACCCCGCAAGGACGTGCACACCCCAGGCCCGCCCTGAGGGAAAATCGCTGAACCATGCTAGCCGCGCGGGTTGATGAAGTCAATTCGAAGCGCGATGTTACCGCAGGCTATTGGCCGAGCAGTGGTTGCGAAAGCCGAATCGGGATCCCGAAATTCGATCCGCCAAATCCTTTCAGCACGGCATACGTTACGCCGATCACTTTTCCTTGCTGGTTGAAAAGCGGTCCGCCCGAACCGCCCGACGTGGTTTGCGCATCGAACACGATTTTATCCGGCAGGACATCGCCGATGTGACCCTGCGTGATGAGCGGCCGAATCAAGCTGCGGCGCGCCAGTTCATCCAGAATCTGCGCCACATCGCCGCTCCCATGCGACAGAATCTGCTGCGCCGTCTCCTCATCGGTCCGCGCGAGAATGGCGGCAAGGCCGGTGGCGTATCCCATCAACACGATTGGCTCCCCGCTCGTCGCCGCGGCTTTACTTGCATCCACGGAAAGCACGGAGCGTTTCAAGTCCTGTACCTCCACGCGCATCGTCGCCAAATCGGTGTCCTTCGAGACTTCTTGAATCTCGGCATGGAACGCGCGTGGATCGCCCGGAAAATACGCGCGAATCAAAGAAATTTGAGGTTGGAATCCCTGGTTCGTCAGTTCATTGAGCTCGTCGTTTTTCCACCATGGTTCGGCGACGTGACGGTTTGTCAGGACGCGTCCGCCCGCAGCCACCAGAAAGCCCGTCCCGAAAATATCAAACTTCACCTCTGGTCCATGCCCTTCAAGAGTGAGGATCGGATTCCCTTGGCTGTCCTGCAGTGGCTCGCCTTGAGGATTCAATCCGGCATACCGCAGTCGCTGCCCGCTCTGTTTTTGATTGAATGCAACGGACACGTGAAGCAGGCACACGCTTTGAACGTCTATCGGAATCAGGTTTTGAGCGGCGGAGCCTTCTTTCTCGATTCGCTTCAATCGCTCGTTTGTTGCCTGCAGTTGCTGTTGCAATGACGCCATGTCCGTCGAGCTCGCCCCCGCCATTTTTGATTTCAGGTCGTCGGCCTGGCGCTTAAGCTCGTCCTTTCCAACCGGGATCGTGGCGGATTCAACGCCCCCTTGTCCGCGAAGTTTACGAGCCTCGGCAATCAGGTCTTGCTGACGCGTGAGTCCACCTTCGAGCTTCGCAATGGTGGCATTTGCGCGTATCGTTTCCTTCTGCGCGGTGCGGGCGAAACCAAAGTAGATGATCCCCATGATCGCCGCGAGCGCGAAGACGGCTCCGAATCCAATCTTCAGCCGGCGATCGAGCGTGAACGCATCGCTCGTCATTTTCTCTGTCACTGCCAGCGCTTCAAACGCCGTATGCGCGATCTGCTGCCCTTCTTCAGCAATTCGTGCCTTCGCGCGGAGAGCCGCTTCGGCGCGTTGCGCGCGCAACTGCGCTCGAACTCGCGCCAGAAGCTCGCTCGATTCAAAAGGTCTCGAAATCGCGTCATCCGCACCAAGGTCAATCGCGGCTGCGCGTTCTTCGGCGCTCGAACCGACCAAAAGAATCACGCGCAACGCCTCCGTGGCCACCGATCCGCGAATCGTCGCCAGAGCTTCGCGAGCATTCAGGTCGGGCATTCGCGAATCCAGCAAAAGCGAATCCGCCCCGGTCGCGTGTATCGCGTCGAGGCCTTCTTGGAATGTGCCAAACGGCGCCGCGTCGTAGCCCGCGCCGTGCATAGCTGCTTGCAGCGCGTCGCGTGTCGCTGCGTCCGATTCGATGACTACAATTCTTTCACGTGCATTCGTCATGGAAGGGGGCTCCGGGAACCTGGGATGCTAATCCTAGCGGAAAGTCAGCAAACCGCAAGCCTTCCGCTTCGGTCGAGACAAGCGCATATTCGGTCGTCCATCATCACAATTCTAATATGCGGTACCGCGATTAGAAATTTTGGTAAGTCATTTAAGAACAGTTGATTAGCTAATTCAAATCGACAGAAAAATCGTGTTTTGAGCCTTTTCGCCTGTCGCTTCTTCCGGTCTAAAACACTCCGTTCGTAGCATCAAGTTTACCCGGCAAACTTTGGATGTACAAAGCAGCGCTCCGGTTTCGTGATAGCGTCTCTTGCGGAAACCTGTGACGCGACTCGATCAATTGAACGCTAGAATCGTCCTCTGCCGTAAATGCCCGCGGCTCGTGGAATACCGCGAAAAGGTAGCGCGCGAGAAACGCTTCTCCTTTCGCGAATGGGAGTATTGGGGCAAACCCGTTCCCGGCTTTGGCGATCCTCATGCACAACTGCTGATTCTCGGACTCGCACCCGCAGCGCATGGCGGCAATCGCACGGGCCGCGTCTTCACCGGCGACCGCTCCGGAGACTTTCTCTACGCTGCGCTCTATCAAACAAGATTCGCGAACCAGCCAACGTCAACCAGCCGAAACGACGGGCTCATGCTGAAGAACGCCTATGTAGCTGCGGCCGTTCGCTGCGCGCCGCCGGATAACAAACCGTTGCCCTCGGAGCAGGCGAATTGCCGTCCGTACTTCGAGCGCGAGCTGGAAATATTGCGGCCGCGCGCGTTGCTCGCACTCGGCGGCATCGCGATGCGCACTTATCTAGGGTTGCTCAAAGATCGTGGAGCGATCAAGGGGTTCGCTGCGTATCCGTTTCGCCATGGCGCAAGCTATGAGTTGCCTCAGGGATTGCCGCGCTTGTTCGCGTCATATCATCCCAGCCAGCAAAATACCTTTACGGGTAAGCTGACGCCGGCGATGCTGGCGAAAGTCCTGCGCGACATTCGGAAATTCCTTGAACGAAAAGATTCGCGTGGTCGGTCTTCTTCATTAGCCATTTAGGATTCGCGTGGGCAAGATCAGCGCGAGACTTGCGGGCGCGGCATAATGAGCAGATAAACCACGAAGGACACGCCGAAGCCAACGAACCACGCGTACTGATACAACCCTTGCAACACAGGAACCACGAGGCCAATCAGCGCGACGAAAATTCCAGCCGCCAGTGCCCCAACGGCCCGCCAGTTGAAACCGCCAGAGAATTCGTACTCGCCCCCGCGCTTGAATAGCTCTTCAGGATCCAACCTGCGCTTTCGCACCACGTAATAATCCGCAATCATCACGCCGGCTATTGGACCAAGAAAACTTGAGTAACCGACGAGCCAGCCCATCACGTACGTGCCGTGACTCGAAAGCCAGCGCCAGGGCTGCATGAAAAGTCCGACGAAACACGTGATGATGCCGCCGATTTTGAAGCTGATCCGGCGCGGATACAGATTCGAGAAATCGTTCGCGGGCGAAACGACGTTCGCGGCTACGTTAACGTTGAGCGTTGCGAGAAGCAGCGCGAGCATGGCAATCACCACCGCGATCGGATTCCCGAGACGACTGAGCACAACGACTGGATCCCAGATCGCTTGGCCGAACACGATCACTGTCGCCGACGTGACTGCAATTCCGATGAATGAATAAAACGTCATCGTTGTCGGAAGTCCAAGCGCCTGACCGAGCATCTGTTCGCGCTGACCCTTGGCGTAACGAGTGAAATCAGGAATGTTCAATGCGACCGTGGCCCAGAACGCGACAACGCCCGTGAGCGAAGGAATGAAGAATGCGAAAAAGTCGCCGAAGGTTTGGAATTTCGACGGAGCGGAAAGCATCGGCCCGAGGCCACCCGCATTCGAGTAAGCCCACCAGAGCATCGCCAGTCCAAGAATCAACAGCGCGGGCGCGGAGATTCCCTGCAGGAAGCGGATCGTGCTAATTCCTCGGAGGATTACGATCGCGTTCAACGCCCAGAACAAGAAGAAACAGAGCCAGACGTGGTTCCAGCCGGGAATGACCGCTGCGAGCAACGTGTTGATCGCTTCGCCGCCGATCCAAGTTTGAATCCCGAACCAGCCGCAGGCGACCAACGCGCGCAATACCGCGGGAATATTTGCGCCGAGTACTCCGAACGAGGAACGCGCGAAGACGGGAAACGGAATGCCGTATTCCGCGCCGGCATGCGCATTGAGCAGCATTGGAATCAGGACGATGACATTGCCGAGAAAAACGGTGAAGAGCGCCTGTTTCCAATTCATGCCGCCGGCAATCATCGCGCTCGCCATCAGGTAGGTAGGAATGTTGACGCTCATGGCGACCCAGAGCGCCGCGTAGTTGTAGGTGCCCCACGTGCGGTGATCGAGGGGAATCGGCGCGAGGTCTTTGTTCCACAGCGAGCTGGATGCAACGCCAGGAGCAACGCCGGCGGTTGCGTTAGTGGCTACGTCTTTGGCCATCGGGTTGTGACCTTCCATAGCGCAAGAGATTCGCGCCGCTTATACCTTTGGCAGCAATCCAGAGCAAGCCCTTTTCTCCGGTTCGCGCAGGATGATGACGATTGAGAGGGCTGATGTGTTAGCCTCGTGCGAGCACTCCAGTTCTTTGGTGCACACCGCGCATGACTCCCCGAACTCCCAGCGAATCTGACCGCAAACCTGCGATCGAATTTCGGCATGTCCACTACACGCTAAGCAACCGCGAACTACTAAGTGATGTGAGTTTCTCGGTGGCCCGTGGAGAAACGCTGGTGCTGCTTGGGCGGAGCGGTGCCGGAAAAACGACGGCTCTCAAAATGATCAACCGGTTGCTCGTGCCAACGTCAGGCGAAGTGCTCGTGGAAGGCAAGCTGACGACCGAGTGGGATCCAATCGCACTGCGGCGAAAAATCGGATATGTGATCCAGGATATCGGACTGTTTCCCCATTACACCGTTTCGCAGAATATTTCGCTAATTCCCCGACTCGAAAGCTGGCCCGCCGATCGGGTACGAGAACGCGTAAAGGAGATGCTCGAAACTGTGGGACTGCACGGCAAGACTTTCGAGCATCGCTATCCGCACCAACTTTCCGGCGGGCAGCGCCAGCGGGTAGGCGTGGCACGAGCGCTCGCAGCCGATCCCGATATTCTGCTGATGGACGAGCCGTTCGGGGCGCTCGACCCCATGACGCGCGGAGAGATGCAAAATGAATTCAAGACGCTCGAGCGGCATCTTGGCAAAACGGTGGTTATCGTGACGCATGATGTGGGTGAAGCTCTCGTGCTCGGCACGCGAATCGGATTAATGGAAGCGGGCAAACTTGCTTGCCTGTATTCGCCACATGATTTCGTTCACGCAACAGACCCGATGGCAGCCGCGTATATAGCGCAATTGCGAGTGTATGACGAAGCCAAGGGGGAAAAATGACTCCGATTCAATTTTTCCTGCGGCACCACCAAGAAATTCTGCAGGCGACGCTCGAGCACATTTGGCTCGTGGGGTTAACGATGTTTTTTGCGATCGCCATTGGTGTGCCTCTTGGGATTCTGGTCACTCGGAAGCCCTGGCTTTCCAAGCCAATCCTCGGCGGGGCAAATATTGCAGAGACCATCCCAAGTCTCGCGCTATTTGGGTTTCTGCTGCCGGTGCCTTGGTTAGGGGGACGCGCCGACAGACTGGCGATCGCGGCGCTTACGCTTTATGCGCTGCTTCCGATTATCCGCAACACTTCGGCAGGAATTACGGGGGTGGATCGTGCCGTACGCGAAGCGGCGCGAGGAATGGGGATGACGGACCGGCAGATTCTCTTCCAGGTAGAGTTGCCTCTGTCGTTTTCGACCATGCTAGCCGGAATAAGAATCGCTACGGTGCTCACGATTGGAATTGCAACGATCGCGGCGGCTGTGGGCGCTGGCGGCCTGGGCGAATTCATCTTTCGCGGGCTGGCGATGGTGAACGATCAGTTGATTCTGGCTGGAGCAATCCCCGCGGCGTTGCTGGCGCTCGGAGCTGATTTTGTGCTGGGTGTGCTGGAGCGGCGGTTGCGGCCGGCGCGATGAGATTGAGTCGAGCTGCATCGGCCTCTCTGCTGCTTTGGTTGGCGGCATTTCTGATTTCGTGTGGCAGCGAGCGCAAAACAATCGTTGTCGGCTCGAAGAATTTCTCTGAGCAAGCGCTGCTGGGTGAAATCCTGGCGCAACACATCGAAGCGCGGACGCATCTTCCTGTGACGCGGCGGTTTTATCTGGCCGGCTCCTACATCTGCCAGCAGGCGCTTCTCGCGGGGCGAATTGATACGTACGTGGAATATACGGGAACCGCGCTGACCGCCATTCTGCACGATCCGATTGAGAAAGATCCATCCGCGGTGTTCGGACGCGTGAAGAGCGAGTATCAACAGCGATTCGGGCTGGACGTGCTGCCGTCGCTCGGCTTCAACAACACGTTTGCAATTGTGATTCGCGGCGAAGATGCGCGCCGCCTGAACCTGAAGACGATGTCGGATGCCGCGTCTCATGCGCCGCAATGGCGCGCTGGTTTCGGTTATGAGTTCATGGAGCGACCCGATGGATATGAGGGGCTCGCGCGTATTTACGGGCTGCGCTTCGCAGAACCACCCCGAATCCTCGATCTGGGTTTGTTGTATCGCGCGTTGCTGGAAAAGCAGGTGGATCTAGTCGCAGGAAATTCCACGGATGGACTGCTTTCGGCGCGCGACCTTGTGATCCTCGCAGACGATAAGCACTACTTTCCGCCCTATGAGGCGGTGCCCATTATTCGCAGCGAGACGGAGGCACGGCATCCGGAAGTGGGAGCGGCGATTGCAGAGTTGGGGGAAAAGATTTCCGATGAGGAAATGCGGAAAATGAATTTTGCGGTTGACGGGCAGCATCGCGACGCGGCGGATGTGGCGCGGGAGTTCTTGCACGCGAAGGGGCTAGATTGAACTGAGATGGTGATGATGAGGCGGGGCTGTGCCGATGGCCGAACAGACACGCTGTGCCTCTACTTGGGCTTTGAGCATCTTGACGAATGATCAGTCAGTAGTCGAAGTCTTAGATGGAGGCGCCGGGAGAGTAGGGTCGTCGCGGAATGTGTATTCGTTTTTGAGGTCTGAGAACGGCTTCCCATCGAGCTCGGCGTAGGGGTAGACGAAGTAGTTTAGCGGATCGCCCTTTTGGGCCGGTTTCAAGCGAATATCGCGGCCCATGCTGAACATCACGCGGTTCTGGTCGGTAGCGCCGAAGTAGTAGTCGCGTTTTTCCTTGTTTTTCCATCCTTCGGAAGCATCGACGGGAATCCATCCAACGCCATTAACATAAAATTGGGCCCAGCAATGGTAGCTGGATATCACACCAGCTTTTGCGTTCGTGGGCAGCGAAAACCCGATTTCGAAGCGAGATGGAATTCCAGCGGCGCGCGCCATGCCAATAAAAAGCGAGTGAAAATCGGTGCAGTTGCCGTGTTTCGAGTTGCACGCCCAGACGGCGTCGCCGCGGCCCCATCCCGTGCCGTCGTGGTCATAGTGCATCGTCGCGATCACGTAGTCATAGATGCGACGCGCTTTGTCGATTGGCTGAGTTGCGTCTTTTGTCTGCTGGTCAGAAAGCTCGCCGATTACGCCATCAATCGGAACGAGACGGTCGGGAAGCAGGAAGCGATCCGGAGAAACCAGCGGCTGCCCGAGGGGTTCGACCAAAGGTGCGACGGAGACGCGATGTTCAAAGCGCTCGACATGAAATGAAATCTTGATGTCAAAAGGCTTCGGGGCGTCATCGGCCTCGACAACAACGTAGACATATCGGTCGCCATAGTCCTTGTCCCGCTGGATTTTATAATGAACCGGACTTTCGATCTTGAGTTGCGAGATGCCTTGCGAGCGATCTTCATAAGGAAGAGGAAGCCAGATCCTCATCTCTCGCGAACCCGAAGGCATGACCGGAACATGAGTGATGCACGTGAATACGAAATTTCGAGAGGCCGAGGTAGGCTCGTCCGATGCAGATCTGGGTGAGAGAATCGCCGCAACTGACATCAGGAGAACTGCGGGAATCACCGTGGAAAGAAGCCGAATGCGCTGCATATTTTGATTTTAGCTGCCGACGCGTTGAAGCGGGCAAGAAACTTTGTCGTAGCGAACGAGAAAACAACAGAGGCGTGGTCGGAACGGATAGCTTTGCGGACACAAAGCTAGAAGAACTACGATTTTGCTGTGATCAGTTTCTCAAACTCTTCGGCCATCTCTTCTTCGCTTACAATTCCTTTGCGCAGAAGGATGCGAAGAATCGATTCGAGGACTTCCTGTGTCGATGGCCCGACTTGCGAGGCCCGTTTGCTTGCCTGCGCGCCGTTGGATGGAGCCTTAGCTGCGGGTGCGTCCAACCGCGGATGGGCGTGTTCCCGTTCGCGATGCAGTTCTGCTACCGGCGCGATCTCGCGCAGTTTTTCGAAATCTTCCGGGCTCATCGCGGTAAACGTGATTCCCATCCCCATGCCAGTTTGCGCTGCAACCACTTTTCCGCGCGCGTGAATTGCTCCCTGGGAAGTATCCAGCGCTAGCTCGACGGAGGAATTGACAGGAAGCGGCGCCAGCATTTCCACGTAACAACCACCGAAAGAAATGTCCGTCACCTTCACTGGCAGATTCATCGCGCTGAGCTCGTCGAGGACGGTCGCTTCGATTCGGCATGCAACGCGAGGGAAACGACGGCGCTCGATGCTCGGCGG
>Ga0210401_10000614_pt1 | contig 43381 bp, 30 predicted proteins | sample IncBWH32MmetaG_FD_150866 | JGI IMG/M metagenome (GOLD analysis project Ga0210401, IMG submission 150866) | Forest soil microbial communities from Barre Woods Harvard Forest LTER site, Petersham, Massachusetts, United States - Inc-BW-H-32-M | ecosystem: Environmental > Terrestrial > Soil >...
GAAGGGATTTCCTCCCGGCTGAGGTTGGCCGTTCAAGTTCCCGGCCCTACCGGAAACTGCAAAGGCATATTCGAATTTCTCGTAATAAGGCTCGAGCTCTTCGTAGGTGACTCCCCAGTCTTGAAGGGGCATATCCGCCGGAATGAACGACTTCCCGTAGCGCTCTTGATAAAAACTGCGCGGTCGCATGTCCTTATTCGGAAGCCAGCGCCAAGCAAACCCGTTCCAGTGCACGCCCGCTCCGCCCACGCCTTCGCCCGGCAGAAAAGCGCCCAGGCGACGCATGGGCAAGGCCGGTTCGGAGGCGCGATGCCGGAACGTGAGCGTTTCGCGCGCTGTATCCATCATCAGGTCGTGGCGCTGGGCGTAGCGGAGTTCGTCGCGAATTTGCGGAATCGCGAAATCCGGGTTCGTCTCGCGCCTGATCCCACGCTCGAGCGCGACGATCTTCAGCCCTCTGCCGCTTAATTCTTTCGCCAGGATTCCGCCCGTCAACCCGAATCCGACGAGCACGATGTCGACTTCCTTAAGTTTCGTCGCCATTTTTTGCCCGCTACATCAGGTCGGTGATGCTGACAGGATTTACCACATATGGTTTATTCCGATACGTTTCGATGTTCGTGGCGTGGACGGCAATCACGCCCGGGTAGCCAATCATTTTCCAGGCCGCCTTGTTGCGATTCCCGCCGTAGATGGGATCGCCGAACATTCCTTCCATGGTCGCCTGATGGGCCAAATCGAAGAACTGCGGGCCAGAAATCTCGCCGAGCGAGATCTTGCCGCTTACGAGGTCCTCGATCACCTTCTCCTTGTCCGGGGCTGCAAGCCGGTCAAATTCCTTCCCGTCAAGTTCCTTGCAGTGTTTGTTCACCGCACTGATCCCCGCCCGGAAAAACTCAGCTGGCGTGAGGGGTAGCTGATAGCCTTGCCCGGGCGACCCCTCTTTCCACGGTCCCTGCCTATAAAAACGTTCGCCTTTGCCCCAAGCCCCTGCCAATTGCCGATCGATAAACGCGGCCAGCCCCAGATCCGTTCCGGACGGCGTCAATTCGTCGGCTGGGACGATGAGATCAACAAACGCTTCGATGAACGCGGCTTCGTTCGCGTTTAAAAACGTGTATCCCTCCTTTACTGGCGGCGCACTTGCCTGCTGAGAAGCCTGGGCGGGGGATGCCTGAACGGCTACGCCAGCCGTCGCATTGACCACGGGAGCAATTGCCGCTGATGCCGCCGCACCCGCAGCTGCTTGCCTCAGGAACTTTCTCCGACTAACATTTTTCGCCATTCGACCCTCCACCGCTTACGCCGAGAATTCTGGCGCAGCAAAGCGATCTTTACCAAGATTCCCCGGAGTGAGGGGCAACGCCGTACAACTTGCGAATGATAGTGCGACGTCGCAGTTGATACAACAGTTTGGCGATAGCCCTCATAACGGCTCTGAACCGCCTCCGAAGCGACGGGAGTTGACCGGTCAAATCCTCGACAACGGGAATCGAATGACCGACCGAAGCTGTTCAAACGGCGATCCGGCCGTGACCTACACCCACTCAGCAACGCCATGTTTGGGAGGAGTTTCGCCGCTACCGCGTAGCTTTCAAAGAAGGATTGTTTCCAAAGGAAGGCTGCGGCAGGCGCAAAACAGACAGCCGATTGTGCCCAAACAAAGCCAACTGATCTCCAACATGGGTCAGATGTGACCGAGATTGGGGAATGGGCAAACGGTCCTAATTTCTTGACTCCAAAACCGCACAGCATTCTGGCGGACAACTGATCAGACTTGACATCATGATGCCTACATTATGATCATCAGTGTGTGCGAACCACTCTTTCACTTGATGAGGATGTCGCCAAGCTGCTTCGCCGCGAGATTCGGCGATCCGGCGCCTCCCTGAAGGCGGCGGTGAACCACTTTCTTAGGCTTGGTTTGATGGTCTCTGGGAAGCCGGATCGAAAGCAGTTCTCAGTTCATCCAAGGGAATTGGGTCTACCTCCGGGGTTGAGCTACGACAACGTGGAAAACTTGATCGAGGCGATAGAAGGTACAACGCACAAGTGATTATCCTCGACGCAAATATACTTTTATACGCGTACGACACGACTTCCGAGCATCATGCTAAGGCGCGTGCTTGGATTGGGAAGGTTTTCTCGAGCGGAGCACCGATTGGATTGCCTTCGCTGACAGTCGCCGCCTTCCTCAGGGTTGTAACGAACCCAAGGCTTCCTGGCAAGCGGTTCACGCCCCAAGAGGCAGCTGAGCTTGTTGATGAATGGGTGGCACAACCGAACGTTCGCTTGTTGGCGCCTGGCGATCAGCATTGGGTCTTGCTGCGTCAACTTTTGCTTGATGGGCAAGCCCGGGGGCCTCTCGTGACAGACGCGCAACTCGCCGCGTTGACGACTGAGTACGGCGGCATTCTACACACAACGGACCGCGACTTCGCGCGGTTCCCCGGATTGCGCTTTACCAATCCGCTTTAATAGCCAGTCCCGTCAAAGTGCGACGCCAAGCCGTGAAGCCTGATTTCGCTACTTGTCATTCTGTCCTTACTGAAAACCCATTGGTTGAGAGATGGAGCGAGAAGTCATTCGGCTAGACTCAGATTTCGCATAGGTTTCTGGAAATCGTCTCGAGGTTCATCGGCAGAGTTGCGAAGTCGGCAGAGACATTGCTCTCCCCCATCGTTGAAGCCATGTGTAGGCCGACCGCGGCGAACGAGGTTCAACCAGGCTCTAAGAATACCAGTCTATGTTCCGGTGCGACCCGCTGAGCTTATTAATTCCAAAGGCGAACAGCATTGTGCCGGGCCAAACGATAAATGTTTTATAGATTTCCCCAGAGGACCGGACGACGTACTATACTTCCATTTCTCATGTGGCGAGTCGCATTGATCTACGACGCTACGCACACCTACGATTTGAAGGTAATGACCGGTGTTGCCGCATACTTGCATCACAGCGGCAATTACAACGTTTATATCGAGCGAAATGCCCTGAAAGACCAGCGGCTCCCCAGTCTTCGTTCCTGGGATGGCGATGGCATTATCGCGAATTTCGATCATCCCGCCGTTGCAAGGGCCGTAACTCAGTCCAAGCTTCCTGCTGTAGCTTTTGGCAGCGGACACGGCTGGTATGTACGAGGATCGCCGATTCCTTATTTCTCGACCAATCATGCGATGGTCGCGAGCATGGCGGCCGACCACCTGCTCGCGCGGGGGCTCCGCCATTTCGGCTACTGTGGTTATGTTCGTAATGAAATCAATGGTTGGTCGGAGGAACGCGAAAAATCATTTGTTCAGTGTCTGAACGAGCGGGGATTTTCGTGCCATGTTTACCGCCCTCGTCACAAGACTGTCCAACCCTGGATAGCATTGCAGCACTCACTTGGCAAATGGTTGACACGTCTGCAAAAGCCGGTAGGGGTAATGGCGGCCAATGATGACCGTGCTCACCATGTGCTCGAAGCCTGCCGCACTGTCGGTCTGCGCGTTCCCGACGATGTGGCCGTGATCGGCGTCAACAACGATGAGCTGCTATGTCAGCTAACCAGTCCTTCGCTCACCAGCATTGAACAGGGAGCCAAGCAGATGGGATACGAGGCCGCTGGTTTGCTCGAGCGCATGATATGCGGCAGAAAGGCGAAGCGGCGACGCTTTGTCTTCGATCCGCTGGGAATCATCACCCGCCAGTCCACCGACATCCTTGCTGTTGACGATTTTAGTGTCGCGAAAGCGATGAAATTCATCCAGGAACACGCCTTCGAAGGTATCAAAGTGCCGAACGTGGTGGCCGAAGCGGCAATTTCGCGGTCTGGGCTCGAAACGCGCTTCGTCAAAGCAACCGGCTACACGATCCATGCCGCAATCCGCAAAGTTCAGCTCGATCGAGCGCGGCTGCTGATCTCGAATACCAATCTTCCTGTGAAGCAGATCGCTACCAATGTGGGATTCCGATCCGTACAGCATATGACCAGACTTTTTGGAGAAGCCTTTCACCAGTCCCCCGGCAAGTATCGCGCGGCAGTTACTTTGCCCTAGTCAGTATCTGTGTTCAGCGTATTCCTAAGTGCAGCCGCGAGATCCTCGAGAAGGCAAGAGACGCTCAAGGACTCTGATGGTGGGCATTCTGTCTGCGATGACTGAAAACTTGCCTCGGCCCGATCCTGCGTGCGAACCATGACGCATCGGCCAGCCATTTCGTAGGCGCGTCTTCTGGTGAAATCTATAAGCTTTTTATCTTTTTAAGCAAGTCGCGAGTATTGACCCTGCACGAGAACTGCAGTAAGTAGCCTGCAGAGGGTGGGTTCCCTGAATCGCAAATCAGAGTCTGGTGGACACGGGCAGGCTGGGCTGGACATGTCTCTCACAAGGAGAGGGTGGTGGGTGTAAGACGCCTTGCCGGCATGTTCGGCGCTTGCGTGTGTCCCTGCGTTTGCCTCGACCGACATCAGGTTTCCAACACCATCTCTGTCCCAGATTTCGATCCGAGCGGTGGCGTGGTTCCCAACGCGGCGGTTAACTTCGTCGCGCCAGAGAGGGGAGTTTGAATGAAATCCATTGGGTTTTGGACAAGAGGAGAAGGACGAACGCTGTCGGCCAGAATTGGGCGTTCGCTTGGCACAAGCAACGAAGCCCTGCAGCAGGACCCGAGGGGTCACGGGAAAATGGCGAGATGCCTTTTTTCAGGCCGGATGGCGCGCCTGGCGGCGGTACTCGTTCTGGCTCTCGCTGGAGCTCCGGGCATTTTCTGCCAACAGATTACCGGGACGATTGTCGGCACCGTCATAGATTCTCAGGGCGCAGTGCTGAACATCGCGACCGTGAAAGCTACCAACGCCGACAACGGTTTCACGCGCTCGGTTTCGACAAACGCGTACGGCGAGTTTCGCATCGACAATCTACCAGTGGGCAGCTATTCGGTAGAAACGTCAGCGGCCGGCTTCAAGACGTCCGTACAAAACAACCTCGAGCTAACGGTTGATCAGACCCAGACGCTCGCGATCACCCTCGAAGTGGGCGCGCAAACGCAGACCGTTACCGTAACGGAGGCTCCCCCGACCGTGAACACCGCTGACGCCGAGTTGGGCAGAACCCTTGAACAGAGCGAAGTGATCGGCATGCCGCTGGTCAACCGCAACGCCTACGCTGAACTGAGCCTGGTCCCCGGAGTGATGGCCAATAGTGCGAGTCAGACCAGCAATCCGAATGGCACGCCGAACTTCGTGATTGGTCTTCCCGCCACAGACGTGCAGATCAACGGCTCAATTGACGGTGGCAATCCCGAGGTGAGCTTTTACCTTGACGGCGGGCCGAACGTTAACGGAATCCGCAATTACGGCAACCAGTTGCCGAACCCCGACGCATTGCAGGAGTTTCGCGTCGAGACCAGCGACTTTTCCGCGCAATATGGCCACATGTCGGCCGCGGTGATCACGGCGGTCACCAAGTCAGGCACGAACCAATTCCACGGCGGGCTTTTTGAGTTCAATCGAAACACCGATTTCAATGCGACGAACTGGAATGCGACGACAAAGGCTCCCTACCATCGCAATCAGTTTGGTGGCGTATTCGGCGGCCCCGTGAAGAAGGACAAGGCATTTTTCTTCTTCAGCTACGGCGGATTGAGGCAGGTGGTGGGACAGTTTTTGAGTGGCGGCGTGCTGCCGACGGCTAATGAACGCTTGGGAGATTTTACGGCCGATACGTTCAAAGTGAACATGCCGGGCACAAAGACGCAAGTCGACGGGACCAACACGTCTCCGAACTGTCAGACTCCGACGCCAAACTGCATTCCCCTCGCCTTGCTCGACAAAACAGCGGCCGCGATGTTGAACGGCACTCACACCGAAGCCTACATTCCTTTGCCTAACAGCGCAGGAAACAAGTGGACCGGATTCTTCACCGGACCAACCAACGAGAACGAGTATCTAGGCAAGTTCGACCAAGTGATTGGCGACAAGGACCGCTTGGCGGTGACTTATTTCTTCGTCAAAACGACTCAAAACGCCTTCGGGAACGGCCCGATACCGTGGGACACCAACGTGTCGTTCACCGACCAGACCAACGCAGACGTCAGCGACGTGCACACGTTCAGCCCCACGACGGTCAACCAGACTTGGCTGACCTTTACGCGGGCGGCGGGCGGACGCGTCAACCTGCCTACGACGAACATCGGGCAGCTCGGTTCGAGCTTCACCATCCAGGGGCCATCAGCTCTGCCGAACATCAACGTTAACGGCTTTTTCAATGCAGGCGGAGCCCTGGCGGGCCCTGTGACGGTGGCGGATTTCTATTCGCTGCGAGACATGGTCAGCACGGTCAAAGGCAGACACAGTCTCTACTACGGCGCCGAGCTTGCGCTCGACAAGGGCATGTTTGCAGCCAATCTCGACAACTTTGGCGTCTTCACGTTCGCAAGCTCTGCCCCGACGTCGACGGGAAACGCACTGTCTGACTTTGTAACTGGACAGGTGAGCACCATGGAGCAGGACACTCCGTATCACACGCTGATGAGCGCATGGCACACGGCGGTGTTCCTGCAGGACAATTTCCGCGTCACATCCCGTTTTACGGCTAACCTCGGCGTACGGTGGGACATCGACACACCTCCGGTTGAATCCTCGAACCTTACAGACGCATTTGTCCCCGGCCAACAATCGACAGTGGTGCCGTCGGCGCCGCTCGGAATGGTGTTCCCCGGAGACAAGGGTGTGTCGCGGGGCATTGTGAGCACGAAGTGGTATCACGTGGCGCCGCGCATCGGCTTCGCCTGGGACCCGTTCGGCGACAGCAAGACGGCGATTCGCGCCGGTGGCGGTATCTTTTTCGGAACCACCAGCGGCAACGAGTGGAACCAGCCAGGAAACGCGCAGCCTTTTGCGATTCGGCAGACGTTCAACTCCATTACTTCGCTGACCAATGTCTACGGGAATCCGGGGTCGTTCCCCAACGGAGATCCGTTCCCGTACGTCTACAATCCGGCGCATCCACGCTTTCTTGTTCCGGCCAGTATCGAGTCTATCGGGACGAATGTGCAGTGGCCCTATCAATACCAGGTGAACGCTGCGGTACAAAGGCAACTGCCGAAAGCGCTGAGCCTGACAGTCGCCTACGTGGGCACGATCTCCCGCCACGTGCCGACAATGATCGACGACAACTACGCACCCTATGTCCCCGGCATTCTCAACGAGAGTACCTCGCAGGCCAGCATCAATTCGCGGCGTCCATACGATCCCGGGGTTCTTGGCACGAATATCTTTCTGATCACAAACCAAACCGCGTCCTACCACGCACTTCAAGTCTCCGCGACCAGGCCGCTGACGCATAACCTCATGCTGAATGGTTTTTACGTCTGGAGCCATGCCATCCAAAGCTCCAACGAATCGGCCATCGGTCAGATGACGGCTCAAGATTTCGCCAACCTCTCGGAAGAAAAGGGACCGTTCGACGCGGACCGGCGCAATGTGGCGACCATCTCCGGCATGTGGAAGGTCGACTATTATCACGGGTCGAACTTCGTCATGAAGAACGTGGTGAACGGCTGGACGATTTCGCCGATCTACACGTTGCAAAGCGGGTCGCCCTTTGAAATCACCACCGGCTCGACGAATAACTTTGATAGCGCGGCGCACAACCGGCCGGTCTTCACCGGAGTGAACCCGGTCTTGGATCCTCACAGGAGTCGCGCGGCCGTGGCGGCGGAGTGGTTCAACACAGGCCTTAACGGTGCGGCCAAGTCGTTCATCCCTAATGGACCCGGCGTGGCCGGTGGCATCGGCCCCGGCGGGGCTGATGGCAATACGCCGCGCGATTTCCTGCGTGGACCGGGCTTCCGCGGTTTCGACCTGGCGATCCTCCGCGACGTCAGCATCCGGGAGGGACTCACTTTGCAGATCCGCGGCGAGGCGACGAATGCGTTTAATTTGGTCAGCTTGAACAACCCCTCGGGAACCACTCTATCGTCGTCGAGCTTCGGACAGATCACGTCGGCGGCCAGCCCACGCATCATTCAGCTGGGTGCGCGCCTTACTTTCTAACCCACAATACCAACCCGCAAACGCTGGCCGGATACGAGGGCGTATCCGGCCGGCGCCTTTGCGGCGGCGTTCTATCGCGTGGCGAACTTTCTTTTGAGCGGAATGGCAGATCAAAAATTTCCGCGCTAGATATGCACATCCTGCAAAACCGCGTCGTAAGGACCGCAATGGGCAGGTAGTTTTCTTTCGCGTTCCAGACGCAGCAGTAATGAATCGAGGGATCGATGCTCACACGACGGGAAATCCTTGCCACCGCAGCCTGTAGCCTGGTTGCAGCGCGTCTCGACGCACAGATCCAAAGCAAGGCCCAGGTTGCTCTCACCATTCCGAACGAAGCGACTGGCGCGCATATGCCTATCGACTTTGTGGGCCTCTCTTATGAAGTGCAGCAACTCGTGGACCCGAGTTTCTTTTCGGCCGAGAACAGCGGCTTGATTGGCGAGTTCAAGGAACTCTCGTCGACCGGGGTTCTGCGCCTGGGAGGCAACACCAGCGAGTTCGCTTACTGGAAACCTACGGCTGATTCTCCCGAACCGGAGCATCCTCAAGTCCGTGAGGTCACCGGCGAACCGAAGGCCCAGTACTATGCGGTGACAGCCCAGGCAGTCAGGAACCTGGCAGAGTTTCTCCGGTCGACCGGTTGGACCTGCGTGTACGGCGTTGGGATGGGCACGAATACACCGGCGCGCGCCGCCGAGGAAGCGGCCTTTGTCGCCGAGACGCTGGGCAACCGTCTGCAATATTTCCAGATCGGAAACGAGCCGGATTTGTTCGACCGGCACCTGCGCGATCCGAAGAGTTGGTCGGCCAAGACGTACCTGGAAGAATGGCTCACGCTGGCGCGCGCGATCACAGCTCGGGTGCCTGTCGCAAAGATCGGCATGCCCGATGTGGCCGGCAACGTGTCGTGGCTCACCCAGATTGCTGATTGGTGGCCTTCGGTCGAGTCGCAACCGCACGTAACGACTCTGACTCATCACTATTACTTTGGCGGGCCCGCGACCAACCCCGACGTCAACATTCCGAACCTGTTGAAACCGGCAACGATGGAGAAGGTACAGAACACGGCAAATATTGCGGCGGCCACGGCCAGCAAGATCGGTGCGCGTGTACGCATGACGGAAGGCAATACCTGCTATCGGGGAGGCAAGCCGGGCGTCTCGGACGTCTTTGCTGCCGCTCTTTGGTCTGCCGACTATTCACTGCTGCTCGCGAGTAATAACTACTCGGGCGTCAATCTTCACGGTGGTACGGGCAAGTCCGTGGCCAATTCGGTTGGCGGATCCCTGCCGGGCGACGCGATTCTGCAAGCAAGTGGCGAAACTCCCGAACAGATCGCCGCCCATCCGCATCCCTTCTATACACCGATTGCGATGTTCGGGTCGGATTATCTACTCGAGCCGGTCGCGTACGGACTCAAGTTTGCGGGCTCGTTCAGTGGCGGAACACTGCTCAAGACCGAGTTCTCGACAAAGCTGCGGGCGGCAGGAGTCAATGCAGCAGCCTATGCCGCGAAACTGGCTGGCGGCCAGACGTCGGTGATCATTCTGAACAAGGACGCGGCGGCGGACCTTGAAGTGGAACTCGACTTTGGTCGCAGCATGAGCGGAGCGGTGGAAACCGAAACATTGCACGCGCCGGGACTCGACAGCCGCGAAGCGCACATCACACGCTCAACCAAGACTGACTCGCTCAAGCAGGGAAAATGCTCCGCGATTGTTCCCCATGCCACGGGATTGCGCATGACGGTGGTTTGAGTGCGTAAGGCCTTAGGTAAGCCGTGCCGCCCAGGGCGTCGATTTCATCTGTGTATCTGTTTGAAATCGAAATAAGCCAAATTCATGTTGCCGTTCGTCAATATGTGTACGGTGAGAACATTTTTCCCTTTGCCGAGATGAACTTTGAAAAGTTGCGGAGCCAGATTCCAGTGGTGCCACTGACGCCAGGCCACCGGGTCCGCAGGATCTTTTGTCGAGGGGACCTCTAGAGGTCCAGTCGCGTCCTTTCCATTCACATCCACCGATATTGTTCCGCCGCGATTTGATGTGTACAGAAAGTCGGCTGCGTATGTTCCGGCGTGCGTCACATCTACAGTGATGTTGAACCACTCACCGGGTTCGGTCCAGCCAACATAGAGAAGGTCTGCAGGAGGAACAACCTTGTCGAAAGGGTTGTCGTCAATCAGCGTCTTCCTTTGAAACTTCGTGTAGGAGATATCTACACCCTCATGCATGCGAAATTCGTTGAGGTAGGTCCCATCGGCCGGGTTCAACTCTCCGCTTCCGTGATTCTGCGGATCGCTATCGTGATAGGCGACCCCTTCACCACCCAGGTCATAGTAAGCGCACAATACTTGTCCCGGTATTTTTTGCGCGCCGCCCTGATAGCGGCTGTCGTGATAAGGCAGGCCTTTATATTGGCTCAAAAATGAACGGGAAAACGTAGTTGTCGGCAAAACCGATGCGGCGACCAAGCAGCTGGCAGCTGCAATAGACAGTGCAAATTGTCGGCGCGTCATTTCCATTTTGACTTGCTCCTCTATGCACAAACTCTTGAGGCTCTGTGGATCATTTTGCCTGAAAGCCCAAAGACTGCTGCGGCCTCCTCACAGCCAGCGCAGGCTTGCGTTGGGGACCGGTAGTTGCAGCGCGGGGACCCGGAACCGCCGCTGAATCGTACCGAACGACGCACCAATCCTCAATGAGGATGTCACTAGGTAAGAGTTCGTTCATCGTCTCATCAGCCGTTCACTATAAATAGGAAGGGGCTCGACCGCGGCCCGGTTCTCACGGTTCTCGAAAGCCCGGCCCCCCGCGCTATCTCCTTTGGCTTACGACGGCATCCACCCTGGCGGGCGTTTTCAGCAGGTCCAACTTCTCCTGGCGAAGACTTGCCATGATGCATGAGGCCATGAATCCAAGGATTGATACTCACGCCACCGAGATCAAGACGGTCGGCAGAACCGGTGAGATATCCCTGGGCAAGCGTTATGCGGGGAAAACGCTGCGCCTCGAGCGATTCAAGGATGGACCGATAGTGCTCACCGCTGTGGCATTGGTGCCCGAAAGCCATCTCTGGACCCTGGCGGAGCCAGATCGTTCCCGGATTGAACGCGGCGTTGATTGGGCCACAAAGACAAGTACCGCCGAGACGGATATTGATGCGCTCTTGAAGCGGCAGGCAAGAAAGGCGCCGCGCCAGAGTGCCCGCCGCCGATAGACGAATTCGTCTGGACCTGAACAATCCTGAGTTCCAGGAGGTGCTCTTTCGCCTCGAGGCTGCTGAGCTAAAACAAGTGATCGCAGCACTGCGACGAGTGCTTGAGTTAGAGTGGAGCGCGCACTATCGTCATGAGGGGTTCCCTTGGGAGGCGATCGAGCATCTGAAAGCGCCGAATGATGCAAAGGTGCACTCGCTTCGTTTAAGTCAGAAAATTCGCGCCCTTGCTTTTCGAAATGGGGAGTTTCTACGCTTCGTTTCGCTCCACCCCGACCACGATTCGCCGCCGAGAGAGAAAGTCCGGCCAAAACCAATGAAGTCTTGACCGGACCCGGAGCCAAACCGCAAAGCGTTCTTCTCGATCGGATGAACTTCTAACTTTAACTCACGGCTTTCTTTGCTCCCGCCTTCACCTTCGCCCACCGCTTCTTGGCGGCTCTCGAGATCTTCGCTCTCGCCGCAGCCGATAGAACTCGCTTCTTCGCCGTGCCAAGTTCCGCACTTGCCGACTGCCCCAACGCCTTGGCCGCCGCCTTTACGCCATTCAAGCGACCCTGCAGTTTTCCCAACTCCTTCTCGAGCTTCTGTTCCTCACGTCTGATTGCTGCCAGTAGGGTCATGCCGTTCCTCCACCTAGAAATCTACCCTATATAGAGGATCCTGTGCCAGACCTGACTAGGTAGCAACTTACCTGGTTAGGATTCCGAGTACGGTGCCCGGGAACCGGGCCGCCCGTTCGTATAGTCTCGCGTATTTCTCCTTTACCATACTTTCAAGCGGCTAACGGAAAGCTAGGCGTCGGTGATCGTTCGCTAGAGACTCGGTACGCCGCCTGGGGAAAAGAAGGTGCCGTTCGCCGCAAGGGTATTCTTCCATTCCTTTTCGGCAGCTGAAGTCATGCCCGGCGCGTTCAACACCCTTAGAGCCTGTAACAAAACCCCGATCGGAACGCGCAGTGGGCGGCACCGTGACTGCTTGGTGGGCACGAGACGCTCTGGTTTCCCGACCTGGTCGCCGCACCCACCGCGCGACCCAATGCGCATCCTCGGGCGGACAGGTAAACAGTAGGCGACAAGGCAGGAGTTATCCGCGGAACGTGTAAGAAACTTCCAAGCCGACAATTCGCCCGAACATCTTTTCGCTTCGCACAACGCGGCGCTGACTCCCAACTTATCCGCTTCCGGCAACGAGACCGGCGGCGATTCTATCGAGGTTGGGTATCACCGAAAGCAGGCTATTGCTGTGTCCCCGGTGTTGAAACAGCAGCAGGTGCGAGTGTAGGGAGTTTCCGGTATTCAGCTTTGGCTTGACGAAGTATCGGGATACCAGGATCTGCATCCTTCCAAGTTGCAAAGAAATCATCGTAGGCTTTGCGGCTTTTTTCGAAGTCGCCTTGTTTCGCGTAGGCCTGCGCCAGGCCGAGCTGCGCGAGGGGGGCATATATTTCCCAGTCGTCCCATCCTCGATGGCTGGGGATCTTCTCGAACTCCGGGGCGGCCTTATTGGGGTCTCCAGCGGCCAAGTAGGCCAGTGCGCGCTCATAAGGAACGACCATTGTGTTTTGCTCGTATTGTGCGGCAGGGGCGAGTAAATCCACCGCTCTGGTCGGATTGCCTCGCTGTCGCTCGATAATAGAGTAAAATTCTGGCTCACAGAGTTTTTGATTGCGGGTATCTTCAGGAAGCAGCCGGGCTTTTCTTGCTGCCAATTCTTCCGACTCTTTCAAGTCGCCAGTATGGCCTAATGCTTTGGCGCAATAATCGAGCACGAGATCGTTGTCTTTGCTCCTTGCTTGGGCTTGGCGGCACAGATCGCGCGCCGAGACGACGTTTCCCGCATAGGCTTCAAGGAGAGCGTGCCAAGCGAGGTCTGACGCCGCGTTTTCCATTCGGTGCGCTGTGATTTCGCGTTGCACCTCAGCGTCGCTCAGTGAACGAAGCGTCTTGAATTGACCGCGTAGGAACGCCCGTTGTACTTGAAAACCAAGCCACCTCACGTCATCTGGGGAGAATTCGCGTTCAAGTTGTTCCATCGTCCGAGAATCGTTTTCAATAAAGGCGATACGGTACCGCATAGCCATCGGCGATGGCGCGAGGGTCCCTTTCTGGCTCCACTGGTCGAGAATTTTCCTTGCTTCGTCGAAACGGCCCAAGACCATAAGCGCATGCGCTGCATTCGTATAGTATGAGACAGACGGTACGCGGGAGTGGTCCACTGCCCAATCGAATTCCTGCAGGGCCAAATCCATTTCACCTTGCAATGCGTACGCCCGCCCCAATAAGTTGTACACCTCAGCGCTTCTTGGGTACGCTTGTTGGTACAAAACCAGTACAGCGACCTCCTTTTCGAGGTCGCCGGTAATCGCCGAATGATAAAGAGCGGTGGTTCGAAAATTCTCTTCTTGTGTGAGACGGCGGTCTTTCAGCTCGACAGCCTTGGCGAAATTCCCTTTGGATGCTTGTTGGTCGCCAACGTTGTTATAGGCCATACCAAGCATTCCGTAGGCGGAACCGAACTGTGCGTCTATCTCAACTGCCCTTTCAAAGAAAACAATGGAGTCATGTGTCTTACCCGCACGATACAGCGCCAGACCGGAGCTGTAGGCTTGCAAAGCCTCGAGGGAACTGGTGGTGGCAAGGTCCAGGGGCGCGTCAAATTTCTGGAGAGAGCTTAGACCCTCGCCGAGCCGTTTTCGCAACTGCGAGCCTGCCTTGCCCAGGGCAGCGACCACTTGATCCTTGTTGTTTGCCTCGATTTGCTGCCGCGCAATGAGTTTTTGGCTGTTCGCATCAATCGCATCCAAGGTGATGACATAGGTGCTGCCGATTGCGACAATTTCCGGCACGACGAGGGCCTTCAGCCCACGGCGTTTGCAGATTTCGATGCCCAGATCTTGAGTCACACGCTCGTCCGGATTGCGGCGCATCATCTGCATGGTAGAGGTGACGTCAGGTTCTGAAAGAAGGCTGAGGAATGGGGATTCGGTAAGTTTGACTTCGAGAGGTTTGTCGAGCGAGTTGTCAAAGATGGGATCGCCAGTCTTGTTGACAAAACTCGCCAGGAGAATGACATCGCTCCCGCTCAGCGCCGGCCGAGCGAAGAAGACGCGCCACGTCACAAGGACGCCAACCGTGAGGAAGGCTGCGACGCCAGCCGCCACGATAAAGCGGCGTTTCTTCGAAGGTTCAGACCTTGGACCGACCGGGGGAACCGTCGCGAGGCGTTTTTCGATGGGAACCGGAGCAGGCAGTTCGCCGCTTTCGACGTGAGCGAGGAAGCGGTAGCCACGCCGAGGCAGAGTTTCGATGTAGCGGGGTTCCTCGGCTGAATCGCCCAAAGCGTCGCGCAGTTTCTTTACCGCGCTGTTCAAACCCGTATCGAAATCAACGAAGGTATCCGCCGGCCATAGTTTCTGGCGGAGCTCTTCGCGCGTAACTACGTCACGGGGGCGCTCCAGCAAAAGAGCTAGTACCTGGAAGGGCTGATCCTGAAGCTTAATGCGGATGCCGTGCTTGTACAATTCCCCCGAGCGCAGGTCCACTTCGAAGGCGCCAAAGCGAGTCCTGCGGGTTCCGGCAGTAGCTTTCATGGGAGGCTTTCGAGCTCGCCGGGAGTCTACCAGTACCTCAGGGCCCAAGCAATATGTGCCATGCCAAACGCGTATTTCCTACAACTCCCCTGAATTCAAAGAGCTGAACGATCAGATGCAGAACACTTAGAGACCATGCCCGTACCATTGCCACTCGTTCCAGTTCGCGGCAATTTCGGCGGAGCGCGGCCGAGAAAGGACACCTTGGGATACACTTCGGGCCGATTCTTCGTCAGATAGTTTGATGGTGATCCTCGGGCGCGTTTCTCGGAGCGAATCAACGCGACTACCGCGCGAGGGGCTCTGACTCCAGACGCAAACTCGAACCTGGAGGGTTGCGAATGAAGACAAAGACCTTTTGGTGGGCGGTAAGGGGAGCCGCGGTTCTCGTACTGGCTGTTGCTATTGGCGCCCTTGCTGAGCCACGAACGCCAAGGCACTTGGGCGGCGTAATCAACGACTACACGCCTATATCCGGCGGTATGACAGCGTGGGAAGTTCGCGGTCCATGGAACTTGAACCTGAAGGGAGAATTGGGCAGAGTCGATTTCTCGGCTGCTCTGACCGCGGAGTTGTCGGTCCTGGGACAGTCTCCTGCCAACGTATCGGCAGCGTCCCTAACGCAGCACACCCACCACATCACAATGAAAGATGCTGCTGTCTCCATTGAGAGGGTCGAGACGACCGACTGCCCGAAGTTCAACCCTCCTACCAGCGGCTCTGTTTTGATGGTGACTGGCGACGCCAGTGTTACAGCCAACGGAAACGTAGTAACACCGTTCGATCCGAGTGGTGGGACATCGCAACTGACGGTGTGTACCAGCGGAGGGCCAAACGTGCCGTATGCGAACGTCACCTTGCAATTCGGCAAGCCTGCCTCGATGCATTTTGGATCGCAGGCGATCCACAGTGTCGTCCGGCATGCGAGCTTCGAGGGGCACCCTTGATGACTTTTCTGTTCCTATCGCGATCGTAGCATTGGGGTTTACAGATGGAAAATTCGCGCACACTTGAGCGATCTAGATCCTTCAGGAAGGTGAGATTTCATTTGAGAGCCATTGCACTCGTTTGCGCCGCCGTGATCGGCGTGTGGGGATGCGGCGGAAATTCGACTTCTTCGCCTGCACCAACTTCGCCTCCTTCACCGCTCATAAGCGTTACAGTCACACCCAATTCTGTCACGGTGTTACGGGATGCGACACAAGCCTTTACCGCCAGCCTCACCGGAACCACCAACACTGGGGTCACGTGGAGCGTGGAAGAAAGCTCTGGCGGTACGATCGACAGTGCGGGCCACTACACGCCTCCACAAAATGGGGCCGGCACCTTTACTGTCATAGCGACGAGCGAAGCCAATCCGGCCGCCGCTGGCGCAGCGATAGTGGTTGTTCCGATGCCCCAAGTGGCGATTGATCCTGTGGCGGTTACACTGCATCCTGGTGGAACGAGGACGTTCGCGGCAACTGTCTCAGGGCTGACCAATACGGCTGTAGATTTCACAATTGAGGAGAGCGCTGGGGGCCTGATAAACAGCGCCGGACTCTATACCGCGCCGGCTGCTGGCGGCTTCTATCATGTCGTCGCCGCCAGTATGGAGGAAACGACGGTCACCGCGAGTGCCGCCGTTACCGTGACGACCTCCTCAGCTGGATTCACGCCTACCGGGAGTCTCAACGAGGCGCGGGGCCTGCACACTGCCACTTTGCTACCGAATAACAAGGTGCTCGTCGCGTATGGCTCAAACAGTAGCACATACACCAATGCGACCGGTTACGTAGGCCTCTCTTCGATAGAAGTTTACGACGTTGGGGCGGGCACGTTCACTGAAATCGTTGGAGACGATGGCGTAGGGATATTCGGTCACACCGCCACACTATTGCCAAACGGAGAAGTTTTGCTAGCCGGGGGCTTTGTGAACTCTGTTTGGGGCTACGGAGGCAGTACCTCAGACAACGGAGCAAGTCTCTACGACTCGGCCACTGGTGTATTCAGCGAGACGGGCAACATGACGGCCGCCCGCGGGGGGCATACAGCGACTTTGCTGGCAAACGGCAAAGTCCTGATTGCAGGGGGGGCCGATCCAACTGGAACGGGCTTGGCCAGCGCCGAGCTCTATGATCCAAGCACAGGCACTTTCACACAAACGGGAAGCATGGCCGTGGGGCGCTTCGAGCACACCGCTACGCTGCTGCAAAATGGGAAGGTACTCATTGCAGGTGGTGTCCTAACATCTACATCAGCCCCGGTTGCGGAGGCGGAAGTCTACGACCCGGCGACTGGCACCTTCACTATGACCGGGGCAATGACGACGGCCCGCGAACAACATACGGCAACGCTTCTCGGCGACGGCAGAGTGCTGGTCGTCGGCGGCACAACCTCCACGGGCACCGGTGACTTGCACCCGACCGCAACTGTGGAAGTTTACGACCCGTCTGCTGGATCGTTTTCGGTTACTGGACCAATGGCCGAAGCCCGAACCTTACATACAGCAACGCTGTTACTGAGCGGGAAAGTCCTGGTAGCAGGAGGCGGCGACGAAAATTCCACCGCGGAGGTCTACGATCCGGCGACTGGCTCGTTCAGCATCACCGGTGGGATGGAGATCGGGCGCTCGGGCCACACCGCAACACTCCTCCCGAATGGGAGCGTATTGGTTGCGGGCGGCGGTATTTTTGTCGGTCTGGCATCCGCGGAGTTGTATCAATGAATCAGGCCGGAATGAGCAGGGCGCTATGAATTCCAAATAATCCGCGTGGCTCCCATGATCGTTCTCGCTGGCTTAGCGCTCAGTTCCGCTGCCGAGGCGACGACGTGTTCAAACGCATCTCTGAATGTCACGCACGGGTTGCTGCGCGGCGGCACAGCCGTCACCGGCACCCCTACCACAAGCATCGTCCAGCTCACGTTTGACTCAACGACAGCCACGTTTACTTCGGTAACCACAGCATCCCATGACGGCGTGCCGCCGAGTCTGTGCCCGGAACGTACGCAGTCGCCTGAGCTGCCGGTTGACTTGAAACGAATCAAACAATTTCCGGGAGGCCACGCAACCTTAACGAGCATTCGTCCCACCTAACGCCGCAGTATTTAGTGATTTGAGGCAGCCGGGTCTCGGGGGCCATCCGAGCGCCCCCGTGGCTAAGACTACTAACGCTCTGCGCAGAAATGGATGCCGAGATAAGACATAGCGCCAGTAAGGTACTGATGACTTCCTTCATGACGACCGCGTTTGTTATGTTGTACGGCCCGAGGCCGAAAGTGGCACACAGTTACTGGGAGTGTAATTATCTAGAATAGATATGCGTCGATGTTGACAGTGGAAGTTTGTAGTCAGATCATCCGGTGAAGGTTTGGGAGGTGCACTATGCGTCGGGACTTGCGTATCGTGGTTTGTATCTGCCTCTGCTTGCTGGCACTTGTCGCGCGCGGTCAGGGGAGAAAGCTCACAGCGGCCGAAGCGAAGGAACATGTCGGCGAAAAGGCGACCGTGTGCGGGACCGTCGCCAGCGCGCGCTACGCGGATCGGAGCAATGGGAAACCGACATTCCTGAATCTCGATGCGGCGTATCCGAAAGAGATTTTTACGATCGTGATCTGGGGAAGTGATCGAGACAAGTTCGAACAGCCCGAGTCAAAGTATGCGAACACGAGCGTCTGCGTGAGTGGAACGATCACTAGCTATCGCGGGTCACCCGAAATTGTCGCGAACGAGCCGAGTGCAATCGAGGTCCAGAAGTAAAACGAGACCACAGCAGCGGTTTCCTGTTGTGACCAAGAGCGGTGCGAACTTCTGCGCCGTGCACTCTCCGCCCATCGCCGTTGAAAAGTACAAAGCAATATCGATGAACACCTGCGCGAAAGTCGCAAGAAAGCCGGAAGCAGAGATTGAAGCTCTTCTCCGCGAGGGTGCCAGGCAAACAAGGTCCGCTACCGCGCTGGTGCGCGAAGGGCAGTTCGCCCGGCGATGACGAGGAACAAAACGCCACGCCGAGCGATGCCCGGTGCGTATTTCGCCAATCTGTGCGGCAATTGGCTGTGAACGAGACTATTTACTGCCCTGCCGCTTTGATCACCGACGACCAGTATTCCTGCACGCCGAACCACGGTCCGTCATTCGGGATCGTGGCGAGAACGTGCCGGCGGACTACCAAAACGTCGGCCTTCCCAGCCTTCTGATACACGACGTTTCCATCCGGGCCGATCACCATGGCGAAAGGAGTTCCGAGCTTCCACTTCTCGCCCACAGCGGCTTGCAACGCCTTGGTATCAGTAGAATCGAACTGCAGGTTCTTGCCCCCGGCGTGCTGCTGTTTCAGGTAGTCGAGAACCGCAGCCGAATCCTTCGGGCTGTCGGTTGAAACCGTGATCATGTCGAACTTCCGCAACCGATACATCCACCAGGTCGTTTCGTAATCGTTGAATGTTTCCAGGCAGTCTTTACACTTGAGCGACCAGAATTCGACGATCACGGTCTTGTCGGTTTTATTGGCGCGCAATGCTTTCAGATCGTCCGCACTGACCGGCGTCAAATTCACGGGCTCCGCATTAATTTTTGCTGTTTCCCGGGCGACGCCCGCCGAGTGCGAAGAGAGCCATTTGGTCGAGCAACCGAACGTCTGCGTCGATGCGACGGTCACGGGCTGACCGGCGAGTATGGCATCGATTGCATTACGCGCGTCACTGACCTTGACCTTCTCGATGGCCGTCGAATCGTCGATGCGACCCTCGTAGCGCAGTTTGCGATCCTGGTCGAAGATGAAGATGTGCGGCGTAGCCACCGCTCCAAACTTTATCGTCGTCGTCTGTGTGTCGCCGTCATAGAGGTACGGCCACTCGATGTGGCGCAGGGCGGCGCGAATCTTCATCTGCGGCATGGAGTCGGTCAAATCCGTATAACCGAGCTCACTGAGGGCGACAGTCGAAGGATTGTTCGGGTTGATCGCGACCAGCTGCAGCCCCTTGTCCTTATAGTCCTGGTAAATTCCTCGAATCCGGGTTTCATAGGCGATGGAAACCGGGCAGTGGTTGGACTCGAACACGATCGCAAGAATCTTCGCGTTCTTGTATTCATCCGACGAATGCGTCTTGCCGTCGATTCCCGGCAAATTGAACTCGGGCATGGACGAACCAATCGGAAGCACCGGATGCTCCAAACTCGCGTAGAGACCTCGGGCGCCGCCTCCTTGCCCGCGAGCTTGCCCCCGCCCCTGGCCGCCGTTAGCTGCCCCGGCCGAGCCTTGCGCTGCGGGCTGGGCCGCATCCTGCGCGTGACTTTGCGGAGAAACCAGCGCCATTAGAGCGGCCAGGAAAAATGCGGCCGCCACAAGACACGGAAATAATCCCCCCGAATGCTGTGCTACCGGTGATTTGTTGCTCTTCGAACCATTCATCGTGTTCATTCTCTCCTCCGTCAAATCGATCAGCAGAAATCTCCTCGTAATTCACATACCCGGAAAACTTCGATCTCTTGCGCTTTCTAGGAAATAAGTTTCATCACGTTGTTGTAATTGACGCGTGCGGCGGCCAACGAATCGCCCCAGCTCGCCGCGTTGTCCTGCTCGATCCCGATGTGTTTCAGTCCGGCCACGCCGGCATTGGCAAATATCGTCTTGAGGTCCACCTGACCAAGTCCAGCAGGAACAAAATAGGACGCTCGCCTGCGATCCACAAGGCTCATCTGCGGTGTCATGCTGCCCAGGCCAACAACATCCTTCACATGCCAGAGTTCATAATGGCCCGGGTTTCGCTTGAACATTCCAACGATGTCTTGGCCGGTAGCCGCCGCCCAGCCGAAGTCGATTTGCATGGTGACGAGCGCGGGATCGGTGTTGTCAGCGATCACCATATAAGGCATCACTTCCGGGCTGTCCGAGAGAGGGACGAAAACGTCGATATCCATCCGGACCAGCATCTTGATCCCAAACTTTTTTGTGATCTGCGCGTGGCCGTTAATTTCGTCGACCATCTTTTTCACCGCGTCGGTCGTGCGTGCCGGAAGCGGGGCAGGGCCACGCCCCCTTCCGCCCGGCGCCTGCGCCGGGGTGGGGGGCGGGGGAGGCGCAGGCGCTGCATTGCCGGCATGGGGATTTGAGGGCTGAATCACCTCGGTGTACTTGATCCCCATGATTCGGAAACCTTCGAGCTGCTTTTCCAAATCAGGCCCGTCTATCGCACTGGAATGCGTGCTGGGCATGCTGAGGCCATTTTTATCGAGCAGCGCGCGAAACGCTTTCGGTTCCAGACCCGCGTAAGCCACGCCTTTTGCGTCGGTGCGATCGGCAGGCTCAATCTCCTTGTAACCCAATTCCGCGACCTTCGCCAGGACCGCCTGATAGGCCGCCGAATCTGACATCAAATCTCGCACCGTATAAAGACCGAGTCCAATCTGCTTGGGGGTGCCGCTTGACGTCATGGCGTCTTGTGCCGCAACGAGCGACGCCCGAGGGAGCTCTGCGGCTTCGGCGAGCGCGATCGCACCGCCGTACATGGCTACGTTCTTCAGGAACGCTCGGCGCGTTTTCTGATTCGTCCCGTCGAGTTCGAACATCGAGAATCCCCCTTTTCTGCGACCAGCCCGATGCCTTAAAACCGACAATCCGCAGCGACACGCCGCTCAGGCGTATCAGTTCAAAGCAAACGCATAAATAATATCTCCGCCCGACACGAGAACGTATTGTTTGCCGCCGAGCATGTAAGTCTCTGGCGCATTCGTCAATTGGCCGATCCGCGTGTGCCACAACGGGGTCCCTTTCGCCGGATCGAAAGCGATGAAGTTGCCCATCGGATCACTTCCGAAAAGCAGTTTGCCGGCTGTGGCGAGCAGACCGATCCCGGTCGAAGTCGCGGCACTGAACATGTGCTTCCACACGATCTTTCCGGTCTTGTAGTCGATTGCCTCGATCGATGTGCCGAGCGATCCAAGGCCGATTTCCTGGCCACCACCAAGCCCGGTGACTTCGCGAGGGTCCGGATCCATCAGGAAGTACATGGAGAATGATTCGTTCGTACAGATATAGAACAATCCGGTTTCGGGGTCAAAACTTGGAGGAGGCCAATTCGTCGCGCCAAGATTGCTCGGAGAAACAAGCGAGCCGGGGACAGTGAAGTCCTTCTCGGGATTTCGTACAGGCTCGCCGCGCTGGTCGACGCCTTTCGCCCAATTTGCCGACTCGGAAAACTTGCTCGTAAGCAGGTGCTCGCCGGTCACGCGATCCAGGACAAAGAAGTAACCGTTGCGCGTTCCCTGCAACACAAGCTTCCTGGGCTTTCCGCCGAAGGCGCCATCGACCAGAACCGGTGTCTGTGTGGAATCCCAATCGTGTGTGTCGTGCGGAGAGGTCTGGAAATACCAGGCCATCTTTCCGGTGTCGACATTGACCGCCAGCAGCGAGCACGTGAAGAGATTGTCGCCCTCGCCCCGCGTCGGGGTGACGTTTGCCGGCGTAGGATTGCCCGTTCCGAAGATGTAAAGGTGCGTCTCCGGATCGTAAGCGCCCACCGTCCACGCTTGTCCACCGCCGTGACTTGCAGCGTCCAGATTTGCCCAGGTATCAAGCCCCGGATCACCAGGCTTGGTCGGCACGGTGTAAAGCTTCCATTGCAACTCGCCCGTCTCGGGGTCGTAGGATTGCAAAAAACCGGGTGCGTCAAGATCGTCACCGGTGCCGACGATCAAGTGGTTGCCGATTACCAGGGGAGCCGTTGTCGAGAAATATTGCTCGCCAAAGTCGGCAATTTCCTTGTGCCATCGCTCTTTTCCGCTTTTTCGATCGAGACAGACCAGATAGTCGTCGGGAGTTTCAAAATAGATCCAGTCTCCGTATATGCCCACGCCTCGATTTCCCACGTGCGTTCCGCCCCTGGTTTTCCAAAAGTAGTGCCAGAACACGGTACCGTCTTCGGCGTCGACGGCCCACGCATTGTCCGGTGCGGCCATGTAAAGTATTCCGTTCACTTCCAGAATGGCCCCGACCACCGTGCCGGGTCCGTTGCCGAAGTTTCCTCCGACTTGAATCGCTTCGGCAGCTTCGCCACCGACGATCGTCGGCGGCGGGACGGCGGTGTTCGAAATCGAATAGACGCCTGCGCCCCCCGGACCTGCGGTCAGCCTGGCCGTCCAGGCAAGCGCAAGATTCCTGATGTTCGATTGATTGATCTGATCAAGCGTGCTGTAACGACGACTCGAATAATCCCCCGAGTATGTCGGCCATGAATCGGTGAGCGGCCTGGTAAGCGAAGCCGGATCAATTCCCTGCGCCGACAATGCAGCGGGAAGGAACCACAAGCAAGCGGCCAGGGCTATCCCTTTCGCAATTCTCATTTCACCGCCGCCAGATAAGCCGTCAAATTGTGAATATCGTCGTCGCCGATCGCTCGCCACATGGCTTTGTGGGCTTGAAGCGGATCGTTTACCTGCACCTTGGGAGAGTCGCCGTCTCGCGGAAACGTCCGGCGGTTACCCTGTGCATCGGTCAGAGAAACCGCGAAATCATCGATGCGATTCAAAGTTCCTTCGATTGTCTCGCCCGATGCCAGCGTCACTTTCACGGTTGTAGGCGACAATTGCGGCGCCGGTCCACGCCCTCGTCCGGGCATCAAGATTCTGGTCTCGAGCGTGCGCGCATCGTACTTGCTGCCAATTCGGGCAAGATCGCCTGTCACCGAATGACACGCCGCACATTTCCCCGGACCGTTGAAGTACGCCTCCCCAGCCTTGGCGTCGCCTACCAGGACGTCCGATTGCGGGACGACCCCGGACCCGCGCAATGGGAAACTGTGAATGAAAGCCGCGATCGCCTGAACATCGGCTCCGCTCATCTCAAATTTCGGCATGCCTCGATCGGGACGGCCGTTTTGGACGACCACGGCGATGGCCTCACCGTCCTCGTCGTCGAGCGCAACCTGCGAACGAAGCAGGTTTGGCCCGCCCTCGCCGCCACGCGCATCCGGACCATGGCAAAAACTGCAGTTGACACCGAACAGTTGCTTTCCTCGATCGACAATCGCGGGATCTGCCGGCTGACGAACCGGATACGCTGAGGTAGGGCCACGTCCGCCACGGCCTGCGTTCGCGGCCGTCGTGCTCGGCGGCGTCTGCTGAGGCGCCGAGACTGCTGCCTGCGCGATCAAGGCGACAACTCCAACACACAAGACTGCTGGACGAATCCCGAGTCGCGCGCTTCGCAAACATCTCTCCTATGCCCAGGACCAAGAGCTAGATCAAGAAACTACATTCGCTGGCCGGTTGTCGGGAACCGGCCAGCGAAGTTGGGGCTCAACGGGTCGCAGCCCTTTAGAACAAAACCTTCAACGCGAACTGCACCTGTCGCGAGTTGAAGTTCGAGTTCAGGCTGGTGATCGCTCCCACCGGAACCGACGCCGGGTTCGCGTTTGCGTTCAATCCGGTCTTGCCGAGAGCAGCCGTCCCGGTCGTATTGCCAGCGAACTGAGAGATCGTCGACGTCGGGTTATTGAAGTCGGGATGGTTGAACAGGTTGAAAACTTCGGTCCGGAACTGCAGCCGGAATCGCTCGTTGAGCGGAAACTCCTTGAAAAGCGAGAAATCCACTCTTTGCAAGTGCGGGCCAAACACTTGGCCGCCATGCTCGTCTCCGAACGTGTTGACGGCATATTGGTGAGCGAAGCAGCCTGCATTGAACCACTGCAGGTGCGTGTGGTTCGAGATCTTGCCCGAGCAAATCTGATCCGGGTTGCCTGTGCTGGCAAGACCGGTGGTGTTGTCGGTCTGACCCACAGTAAAGGGCAAACCCGTCGACCAGAATCCCGCCAGGTTCAGGGCCCAGCCCTTAGCCAACGCACCTTGCACGCCCGTTGCTGACTTAGCGAACGGCAGCTGGTAGTTAGCCGTGTAGGCGACACGATCCCGTGAATTCGAAACGTTGGCGTTGTTGTATCCGCCTTTATTCCAATAGTTGATGACGATTGGATTCGATGGCGAGGCCGGATTATCGAAGTAGCAAGGATTGATTGCTGCAGCGACGTTGACCGGACCGCTGGGCGTCTGGTTCACGGCGGCAGCCGTCTGCGTTGGGGTGCAGGGAACACTGGTAAAACTCAAATCCTGCGCCCACGTGTAATTGATCGACGTCGTCAGCCCCTTGTTGAAGCGACGCACGAATGTCGCTTGCAGAGCGTTGTACGAGTTCGATCCCCAAGGCGCGTACTCCAAAATTGACGAAGTCTTGCCTAGCCAAGGGAATTCGTTCGTCAGCGGAAGCACGCCTTTTTGGAAGGGGTTCGAGAGAGCTTGGATGTTAAAGTTACTTACCGTTGCGTGACGGCCAAGTTCGCTGACGACTCCGACCGTCAGGACGTTTGATCCAAATGCCTTCTCTACGTTCAGGTTCGCCTGCTCAAGATACTCGTTTAGAGCGTTGAACGGCTGCGCAGAGTTAATCGAATAGCTTTGATAGGGATCGGTCGCCGCCGGGCAACTCTGTGAATACGGAACCACGCCCGTCGGATCTACGTAGCATTGGGATGACGAAGGCGCAAACACTAGATTCACGTTTGTGATCGGCACGGGTGCGCCGGCCACGAGTAACGAACCGCCCGTCTGGCCGACGTTGCTACTGGCGTTTGAGGTCGGGGGACCATACTGCGCCACAGCACCGCTGGCGAAGGGCGCCTGGCAAACCGTGTTGGTACCGGTTTCGTTTTGCGGGAGACAATTCGCGTTGTAGTTGCCGGGCGCATTCTTCAAGCTGAAGTTTGAGCTGTAATTGATCGGAAAGAAGCTGAGACCAGCACCGCCGCGGATCACCAGATCGTGCTTCAAGGTAGCAGCGAAGCCAACGCGAGGTGCCAGGTCCAGATACGGCGTGATGAGGCCAGCCGTCCGCCCCGACTCCTGAGCGCCGGGAATCGCCGGACCCACGATCAAGCCGGTGGCCATATCGTAGTTGGTTATGCGGTCTCCGCGTTCGACAAATGGCGTAAAGATGTCATACCGCATACCGAGGTTCAGAGTAAGCCAGTGCTTCGCACGCCAGTCGTCCTGAATGTAGGTCGTCGGCTCCCAGAATTCGTAACCGCCTTCCCACAACGTATAGCTGCGAAGCGCTGCCGGCTGTCCGCCTTCCGAGACACCCCCGTCGACCAGACCCTCGAGCAGGTCTCCTGCGGGCTCACCGGTGAAGATTCCCGTCAAGGCGAAGGCGCCGTTGGGGCTCGGGCTCTGGCCAATCGCCGCACGACGGCGAATCACTGAGAGGCCGATCTTGATGCTGTGCGCTCCCTTGTTCCAAACCAACTGGCCCGCATACTGGAAGTTGTTGTCGAATTCAAGAAGCGGAACGAAGGGCGAATCGCCGAGGACCTGATAATTCGTTAGGGTCACAACCGCCAATGCATTGGCGAAAGCGAGCCCCGGCCCGTTGATGCAGTTGCCGCCGGAGCTCAGTGCGTTCGGCGCCGTGCTGCACTGGAAGCCGAGCTTGTTTGACGCGTTCGTGTTCTGGTTGATCGGCAGCGATCGAATCGAAAGACGCGAATAGTTCGCCTTCAGGTTCAAGATCAGGTTTGGATTAAAGACGTGAACGAACGACACGGCCACCTGCTGCCCACGCGTGTAGTTGAAGCCCGGGAACCCGTTAACTCCGCCGAATCCCGGTGCACCCGGGTTTACGGTAACGCCGCCGGTAGTTCCGGCCGGCTCTGGATATCCCGTTGCAGGATTGATCGTTACATTGGGGAAGTCCGGCGGGATTTGTGTCACCGAATCGTTGATGTCGTAGCGGGCATACAGCGTATTGCTGTCGGAGAAATGTTGGTCAATTCGTCCGTCGATCGTTTCCTGGTGCTGCCGTTGAATCGCGCTTGGTGTGGTGTAGGAGTTGCACGTTGAGGTAAGCGGCGCGCAATTCGGCACTGGGAACATACTGAAATACGCCAGCCCGAGCGGAGTAATTTTGTTGCCTGGAATCGTCACGAAGGGGCATGTAGTGGACGACGCGCTATAGGTGGCGCTCGTACATGCCGACGCGCTGCCGCCAACCTGGGAAATCGTCGGAGTATCTGAGAAATCGCCGGGCAATGTCGGGTTTGTTCCGTCAGGACAGGCGATGGCCCCCGTGTACCCCTGCAGGGCGGCCAGCTTGCTTCCTCTATTGCAAAGTGTTGGGACAGTCGAGGCCGCCAGCCCTGAGAGGCCTTGGGCCAATTTGAGCTTTTCGAAATCGGCGAAGAAGAACGTCTTGTTCTTTCGGATTGGGCCGCCAATGCTGCCTCCCCACTGGTTCTGCTGGTAGGGCGGATTAGGAGGGACCGGCGTCATGCCGCCGGTCGAGTTCGCCGGGAAGGAGTAGCCCGGATTGGTATTGAGCACCTTGTTGCGGAAGAACTCAAAAAGCGAGCCGTGGACGCTGTTCGTACCCGATTTCGTAATGATGTCGAGGACGGCGCCGCCCGTTTTGCCAATCGAGGCGTCGTAATTGTTCGTTACCAGGTTGGCCTCCTGGATGAACTCAACCGACGGGCGGGCGACGTTGCCGCCGATTACCCTCTCGTTGTTGTCCAATCCATCGACTAGGTTGTTGTTTATGTCGGCGCTCTGCCCGTTCACCACAAGCGCCGTGGCCTGGCGACGGTCGTCGGGGCGGGTGCCCGACAGAATATCGTTGGTCGCGCCTTCCTCCGCGCCCGGGGACAAGCGGAGCAGCATGGTGATATTTCGACCGTTCAGAGGAACATCCTCAACGGCCTGGCTGGTGACCAAAGTCGCCAAGCTAGAGGTGTCGGTTTGGAGCGCCGGCGCTACAGCGCCTGAAACTTCGACGGTTTGCGTCACATCGCCGACTTCGAGTCTCGCGTCGACGCGTGCGCGATCACCCGAAGAGACGGAAAAATCGGGGGCCACAAACGTTTTGAAGCCTTTCGCCTGGACCTTGATTGTGTATGAGCCGACCTGAACCAAGTTGAAGACGTAGTCGCCGTTTCCGCTGCTCTCGGCCGTTTGGACGATGCCGGTACCGGTGTTTGTGAGAGTGACTGTCGCGGCGGGCAAAACACCGCCGCTGCTATCGGTAACAGTACCCACGATGTCCGCCGTATTCTGTTGCGCGCGTGCAGTCGCTGAAGTCAGCACTGATCCCCATGCAGCTAGCACAAGCCAAATGCAAAAGCGGTGTCCAACGCGCCGAAGTCTCCCTGCTACCGCCCGTTCGTTCGTCTTCATCGTGGCTGCCCCCCGTTTCCCAAATAGGTCAAATCTCACGCTTGGTATGCACATCCACCCTTGAGAGCTACGAATCCCGCTTTCCGGTCTGATAGCTCGAGTTCGCGAATGCGCGTCAGGTTCTGGCACATCCGCCTTGAATTTGCGTTGTTTTTGGGGGATGTCACCGTGTGTCTGCAGAGGAACGAAAAAAAACTCCGCCCGCGAGCGATTGAACTCGCAAGGCGCCCCCAGCGCCTGAGTGCAAGCACATCCCTTGAATCAAAGGTTGGCCGAGTCACGGCCGTTCAATCAAATCCCGGCGGCCTCGCTTGCCGCCCGAGCTTCCGCGCCTCGACGCGCCCAGCGTCCCGGCACAATCGCCATCGACCAAGCGTAGCCAGGCCCGTCGATCACGTTGTCTTGCGGGTCCTACCAAAATGCGTCGGTATTGGGAAAGGTCGATACAGTTATGGATTTGTAGCGGGTGCGTACGTCGTTTGTATTCAATACTTTCCTTGTTGTAGGACATTCCCGCCTTGACTGGTAGCGATACAGAATTGCGTGACTCTGGTCGATTACTTTCGCTGCATTTTGAGGTTAGGGAGTCGTTCGCCCTCTCGAGCGTAGTGATGTTGCTTCGATTTCGGTTGTGGAGTAAGCTCTACGCCAAATCGCAGCCTCACCTCGCGGTACCTCGCTCTGCAAGAGGATTTGGGGGTGGAAATGTCTTCTACGTTGCCTTTGGTTGAGCGGGATGCAGTTCGGGAACAGATGGAGCGAATTCTCGCCAGCCATTATTTCCGCAATAGCAAACGGTTTCGCGATTTCCTGCGTTGTACTGTCGAACATGCCTTGAACGGCAGTACCGAGGACGTCAAGGAGCGAACGCTAGGAATCGAGGTCTTCGGACGCGAGCCGGACTACGACACGAGCCTTGACCCGGTCGTACGCGTCAGTGCGGCTGAAGTTCGCAAGCGCCTCGCCCAGTACTATCAACTGCCTGGCCATGAACACGAAGCCCGTATCGAATATCCCCTTCGCTCCTACGTACCGGAGTTTGTCTTTCCCAAGAACGATGATGGTCCCGCCGCGCCCCTTGTGCCGCCCCCGGTCGCAGTCCCACAGGGGCGCGAGTTTCGGCCGAAGCGCTGGGAGCTCCTGTTTGCGATTTTGTTTTCTTGTGTGGTCGTTTCAGCATTCATTTTGTGGAAGCTGCCGGTGCGTGAAACCGCACTGGATCGGTATTGGGAACCTATTCAGGCGGGCGGCGCTTCGGTACTGCTCTGCATATCGGATACGAACTCGCCCACCGCGCCGGCTTTAAATCTCCCGCCCCCGGACGCGGTGACCACAACCGTTGCCTCTTTGCCGACCTGGTACCGCCGCAATCACGTCGCGTATCCGGACACCTTTGCCTTGACGGTGCTCGCAGGCTTTTTGGGGACCAAGGGCCGCACGTTTCGCGTTCGCCGCGCGGACGACGCGAACCTGCAAGATCTTCAGGAGGGTCCGGTAATTCTAATCGGCGGACGAAACAATCCTTGGTCAGTTCGACTGGACAACGGCAGGCGTTTCAGTTTCATACGCGACGGCAACCTGCGTTACATTTCCGATCGCGACAATCCCTTGTACAAGCAGTGGAGCGTCCAAGGAACGGCGCAGGACCCCGGCGTCGCAACCACCCAAGATTACGCCCTGATTTCGAGGATTTTTGACCCGACCACAGGGCGCCCCCTTATCACAGCAGCTGGCATTCTTGGTTACGGAACCGAAGCTGCGGCTGAATGTCTTACCGACAACACCTGCTTGGCGCAAGCCGACGAAATGGCCAAAAGCGACTGGAAGCATAAGAACTTCCAGATCGTAATCGGAACGGCGGTTATCGGAGAGGATCCTGGGAAGCCGCGCGTGCTGGCCGCTTACGCGTGGTAGCGAGCGCTAGGGTGGTCGCTGTCATTCGCTATTTAAGAGGACGAAACCTGCTTGACGCGCCGGGGGTACCTCGCAGACGGCCAGGATAGGGTTACGAATCTGCTTTCGCGAGAATTATGGGCAAAAGAAATTCCTGCAATCTTCTGCTCTCTTCCGCCGTGGCGTGTTCGATCTGTAGACCCATGCAACCATCGCCAAATGCCCGAACCACGCGAGCCCCTAGTCGCACGGGCGGCGCATTCGACTTAAGCTGCAAGCTGGCAGAAACAGCTGAGCCGACAGGGAGTGCGGCTGAGCCTTGCACCGAAAATCCGTTCAAGCTCAAATCGAGCGTCGTACCGCTCAGATTCCGTTCGCCGCACTCCAATGACACGTGGCACTGAATTCTGACGCGCTGGTAGCGCCGCGCCTCAAGCTGCACCGGCCCTTCGCTAACACGAATCAGGCGCAACATGCGATGGCGGTCGATGGGTTTGAACAAGAAGAAACTGGCGCCGGCGTCGAATGCACGCGCAAGCACGGAGCGATCTTCCTCACCGGTGATAATCGCGATTGGCGTGGTTCTGTTCAAACCTGAGGATCGTATCTGACGTGTCAGCTCGATACCGTCGGGCGCGGGCATCCGTACGTCGAGAAAAATTGCGCTGAATTTTTCTTTGGAAAGATACGGTATGGCCGCTTTGCTGCTCGTTAGTGTTAGTGAGTTGATTTCAACCGAACTCAGGACGGCCTGAATCAGCTCGCAAACCGTGGGATCGTCGTCCACCACAAGGATCCTGACCTGCATATTGTTGTCCCAGGAATCCTTCGTACCGCTGACTGTCGAGGTTGTGATTCCATTCATGGTCGAGCCTCTGGGTTCGCCACGTGATCCAGCCACCGATCGAGCTGTTGGCTGAGCAATTTGAAATCCACGGGCTTGGAAATACATGCGTTGCAGCCGGCTTGAATCACCCTCTCCTGCTCGGTAACCATCGCGTGCGCCGTCACTGCGATAACGGGAATATGGCGCATCGTGGGTTCTTCGCGTATCCGCTTGGCCAGGGACAAGCCGTCCTCCGAACCCAACTGGATGTCAAGCAGGACAACGTGAGGCGGGTGACTGTCGAGAGCATCGAACCCTTGCTTCAGGTTCTCGGCGCTCGTGACTTCGAAACTTTGCACCTCTAGCCAATCGCAAAGCAATTCCCGATTCGCAAGATTGTCTTCGACGACCAGAACGCGATACTTCATAATTTCTCCGCCAAGACGGGAGGCACGACTCGTTGCAGCTGCTTGATCAAGGCTTCCTGCCATCGTTCGTGTTTCTGAAAAAGCGCCCCGGTATTCGCGCGAATGTAATTCTGTTCCTCGACAGTAAGGTCCTTGCTCGTCAGGACAAACACGGGCAGGTCGGCCGTTCGAGAATCGACGCGCCACTCGGCCAGTAGTTCAAGGCCGCTCACCTCGGGCAAACTGAGATCGAGGATTACAAGATCGGGTAACGATGCTGCGACGTTCGCCCGGGCCATGGCGCCATCCGTGGCGCTCCCCACGGCGTATCCACGCTTGGACAGCAGTTCGACAATGAATTCGCGCGTCGGCGTGTCGTCTTCAACCACAAGAATCGGTCGCGTGCTCCCGACTTTTCCGTGTTGATTGAGGCATCGTTCCACAGCGGCGAGGAACGTCGCCCTCTCGACCGGCTTCACGATGTATTCGTCCGCACCAAGCAGTGATCCCATCGGCGATTGGTCAACGATCGTAACGATAATCACAGGAATGTTTGTGGTGCGGTGGTCGCTCTTCAAATTGGAGAGGAGTTCCCAACCATTGAGTGGTTTCATCACAATATCAAGAGTGATGGCGCTCGGTTGCAACTTGGCCGCCATTTCCAGGGCGTTTTGCGGCTGGTCACACAAGAGCACTTCGTAACCGGACGAGGTGAGATGCGACTGTAGCAGTTGCGCCGCCGCGGGATCATCCTCAACCACGATGATTCGGCCCGATTCAGCCGTCTGAAACGCCGAAATGTTCGTGGGGACTTCCTTGGGATCGACGGCAGCAACACAGGGCAACGTAAAGTAAAAGCAGCTTCCCGAACCGACCTCACTCCTAAGTCCGAGTTGACCGCCGTGCAGTTCAACCAGACGCCGCGTAATGGCCAGGCCGAGACCGGTGCCCTCGACCGATTTGTCCGTGTGGCTTGAACGAAAAAACGCCTCGAAGATGCTTTGCTGCTCTTCGGGAGAAATACCGGGCCCCGAGTCGCGGACTTCGACTCGCACGACTTCGCCGTCCCGCTCGGCCGCTACTTCAATCACTCCTCCTTCGGGAGTGAACTTGATCGCGTTTCCAATCAGGTTCATCAGCACTTGTTTGAACCGAACCGTATCCGCCCGCACACTCACGTCGGGGGAGGCGTGTATCGCCACCGATTGTAATTTCTTGTCGGCGAGCGGGCGCATCGTGTCGACAACCTCGGCAAAAGAGGCTGCGACCGGCACGCTCTCGATTGCTAACTGGAGGCGTCCCGCCTCGATCTTGGAAAGGTCCAGAATGTCGCTGATCAGCCGGAGCAGGTGCTTTCCCCCCGTATGGATATGGTTCACATAGCGACGTTGCTTTTCATTGAGGGATCCGTACCGTTCATCGGTGAGCAGGTCCGAAAAACCCAGCACGGCGTTCAGCGGAGTTCGCAGCTCGTGGCTCATGGTCGACAAGAATTGATCCTTGAACTTGCTGGCTCGCTCGAGCTCCTCTTTCGCCCTCAGAATGGAAAGAGAGAACGATTCGACCTCTTTCTTGGCTGCCTCAAGTTCCCGAGTGCGCTCGCGGACGCGTTGCTCGAGCCCATCATGGGCCTTTCGCAATGCAGCTTCGCTTTGCTGAATCTGTATCAGCATCTCGTTGAAGGCGTCGATCAAGACAGCCAGTTCGTCATGATTCGATACCGGAGTTGCCCTGACGGAATAGTTTTTTTCGCGGGAAACGACTCGAGCCAGTTCCGCCAGGCGAACGATAGGTTGTGCGACCGATTTTCGGAATATCGAGGACACAAACAACGCCGCGAGCAGCGATGCCGACAAAACAATCGCCGCGATTCCCAAGTACTGTTTGAGCCGGTCGTTCAGCTCTTCCACATCGGATCGGATATAGACAATCCCGGTCGGCTTTCCCTGAAACGACATCGAACGGACCAGCACGATCTCATTGTTCTTGATCCAGTGAACTTCTGTCTCTCGCGTGTTCATGGCCGGAAGTGCGAAGGGCTGGCCTCCCGCGTCGCGCGAGTACGATGCGAAGAGCCGGCCATCGGGCGAGTAAATACCGGCACCTGAAATGTTGTGGGCGGCCTTTAGCGCCGAGAGCGTGGTCTCGGCCGACTGCGGGTCGTTAAACAGCAACGCCGACGCCGTGTTCGACCCGACAATCTCTGCCTGCATCGAGAGATTCCGCACGATCGCATTCCGGAAAGTGACCATGTCATACGCGATGAACGCGGCACAGGCGAGCAGCAGGGCTGTACCGCTCACCAGCATGTTCATCCACGTAAGCTTCCGCGACACCGAGTGTTTTTGGGTTTGGGGCATCCGGGTCATTCTCCGTGTGGACTGCTTCCCTTCACGCTCGATGCCACTTTGAGTAGCTCGGAGCTCAGAACAAGCCTGGAACTTGCTGCGCTTGCCAGATTCACTTCGAAACGAATCTTGTTGCCTTCGAAAACAAACTGGATCATGCCTCCTCGCTCGGTGAAGCCCGGCATGTCGCTGACAGTGAGTGTTCCTGCGTCATCGAGAGAAGATAGGATCGCCTTCAAATGCGCCTCTTCGGTCGCGCTGATAAACAGGATGTGACAGCCCGCGGCATCTTGCGGTTTCGATATGCGCTTGATCACTACGGGCTTCCCGCCGACCGTTTCGCCCGAGAAAGTAGAATCCAGAGCCGGGCCGAAAGGATCCTGGCCGAGAACGCACACGCCGAACGAATCGTCTTTGTGTGCAGGAAGGTTTTCCGGCCACCTCACAAACCTTCCGAAGTTGAAAAGGTACGTCGCTTTGATCTCATATTCGCTTAGTCGTGGTTGTTGCGCAGCCGGACCGGTCGCGGTAACCAGAACCAACAATAGGGGCACTATGGCGAAGTGAAACCGCCACTTCGCCATAGATTCGTCGATCGGTCTGGGGGCTTTGGCTCGGAAGCCAAGCGTATTTAAAGCGCGATGCATCGGAATTGATTTCCCAATCACTGATCCCAGGTAATTTTTGCGTAGACGCTTCTCTTGATTCCCACCAACGGACCGGGATCACCGCCGAACTCCGCATGAGACGGTCGGAGAAGGTTCTGTCCAATCACGGAAAAGTCCAACCCCTCTCTCCAGTGCCATCCCAATCGAACATCGGCGGTACTGTAGCTGTGGACACTCTGCGCGGGGAGTGCGCTCGAATATCGATATGTCTGGTCGAGTTCGAAGTGCTTTGGCAAGTCAACCAGCGAATCGAAACCTACCAGGTCGCTCGGGCTCGACCCGCCGTAGGAGCCGAGCAAGTTGCCTACATCGGTGAAGCCTGGTTTATCCCTCAGCGACATGTGCAGGAAGGAATACGAACCGCGTACCTGCCACCAGTGTGTAATCTTCCAATTGGGAGCGATTTCGGCGCCGACCGTATGGCCCTCGATCACGTTGTCATAGGGCAATCCGAAATAGAGATAGACTTGCGACGCAGGCGGAGGAGGCGGAGACGGCAGCGGGCTCTCGCCAATCGAGGCTGCCCCATAGGCCTGAAGGTCGTTATAGAAGTTGTAAAACGCCGTGAAGTCAAAATACACGTTCCTGCTGGCCTGGGTTCGATATCCTGCTTCGTAACCGATCAGTTGTTCGGCCTTCAGTTTTGGATTGCCCTCAATCTGGAAATAGATCGGGATGCCCGTAAAATACTCATCGAAAATGTCGAATACGATGTCCTGGTCCTGGCGCGAAGGCGTCCGGACCGCGCGGGTCACGGCACCCCAAAACGACTGATTTGGCGTCGGAGACCACAGAATTCTTACGCTCGGCTGGTAATCAAAACCGCTGAAGTTGTTGTGTTCCAGTTTCGTGCCGGCCGTCAGCATCAGCTTGTCGGATACGATTGGCAGCTCATACTGGACAAAACCGCTGTAGATACTGTCGGTTTGCTGGTGAGGCTGAAAGTCGATCCCTTGGACGGTCTGGATGAAATTGCTGGGACTCACGCGCGCGCCGAGGCCCCAGGTCAACTGCTGATCAGAATCGACGCGCAGATGTTGAACGAAATCGACGTCAAACGTGTTTCGCGTCTCACCGAGTTCAAAATTCTGCCGGTTGGTTCGGTCGAAGTAAGCTTGAATCTGTATGTCGGAGCCGTCGCCGGTCGTACGTTGCCAGCGTGCCAGTAGATTGCCTCCGGAGACGAAATCCAGTCCCTGCTCGCGGGTCTCAGAGGGTGGAGAAAACGAGGGTATAAGAATGTCCTCGCCGCTCGCGCCGCGGTAGATGTCCCCTTGTACGGTAAAGTCATTCTTCGGGCCGTTTTTCCAATCTGTGCGGAATCCCATCTGGCCCATGCGCCAATGGTCGAAGCCGTCCCCGTCAGGATGAGCTTCCTGGCCGCGTATTTCGCCCAAGCCGTAGATGCGATAGCTCAAGCCGTTTGCGGTCGAGGCGCCATAACGGAACGCCCCGGTTCCCTGGTCGACGGTTCCCGTTCCCAGTGTGGCCAGCGCGCCCTGCGTGCTGGCTGCATCTTTCGTGATGATGTTGATCACCCCGTTCACGGCGTTTGCACCCCAGATTGTGCCGCCCGGCCCGCGTATCACTTCGATACGGTCCACGTCTTCGAGCATCACGTACGGCAAGTCCCAATACACGCCCTCAAATAGCGGTGTGTACACGCTCCGGCCGTCAACCAGGACCAGGAGAGACTTTGAAAACTGGCCTGCGAAGCCGCGAATCGAGATGGACCAGTGGTTCGCATCAATGCGCGCTACCTGTACGCCTGGCGCCAGGCGCAAAGCCTCCGGGATGCTCGTCGATCCCGAACGCCGGATATCTTCCTGCGTGATGACGAAGATCGCAGCCGGTGTCTTCTGAAGTTGCTCGGGGGCCTTGGACACGCTGGTGACCTCAAGATCACCGAGTTGTTCAAGACTGAGCTGTTTCAGATTGTCGGGGGAACTTTGTCCGGTTTGCACATCTTGGGCTCCGGTATTGGTCGCCAGCCCCATGCAAGCGAGCGGAACGATGAGAACCGCCGGCGCCATCCACCGCACAGGTCGCCGCTTTGGTTGTTCGAGACTCGTCCTACTTGACCAATTTTTATTCGAGCTAGCGCCCATATTTCACGTCACCTGAAAGCGCCGACTCACTCACTAAGGCCTCTAGCTGGTCTACCAGGGAGCCGTCCCACCATCCGGATTCGACTTCCTTCCGGATCCTCGAGATTGCCTCTTGGGGTGGCAGCGCCTTTCGGTATGGCCGGTCTGTCGTCAACGCATCATAAATGTCAACCGTTTGCAGTACTCGCGCGGTAATCGGGATTTCGTCACCCCTCAGCCCATCGGGGTAACCGGATCCATCGAGTTTTTCGTGATGATGCCGAATGATGGGAAGCACGTGGCGGAATGTCTTGAGGGGCCGGCAGATTCTCTCGCCGACGACCGGATGTTGCTTCATGATTTTCCATTCGTCCTCGGTCAGCGGCCCCGGCTTCAGCAGAATATGCTCAGGGACAGCAACCTTGCCGATGTCATGCACGATACCGGCGCGGCGAAGCGCCACCTGCAGCTCGTCGGACAATCCAATCTGACGCCCCAGAGTGACCGAGTATTCCGACAGCCGCTCGCAATGTCCTTCTGTATATGGGTCCTTCACTTCGATGCTGGTAGCCAAAGAGAACAGAACCGTTTCGGCGTTCTCCAGTTCATCTGTGAATGACTTCATGCGCACCAGTGATTGAACGCGGGCTAACAGTTCGTGTTTATTCACGGGCTTGTTCAGGAAGTCGTCGGCGCCGCACATGATTCCGTGAATGCGATCATCGGTGTCGGTCAGACTCGTCACCAGAACCACGGGCGTCAGTCGCGTTCTGTCGTTCGACTTGATTTGCTGGCACGCGGAAAAGCCCGAACGGCCAGGCATCACGACATCGAGAAGTGCAATGTCTACCGTCCCCTCGAGAACGGCGTTCATCGCCTGATCACCGTTCCTCGCGCAAACAACCTGATAGCCAGCTACTGACAACATTCCGGAAAGCAGTTCAAGGTTGGCTTCGTTATCGTCGGCAACCAGGACGGTGGCATTCATAGGTTTCACTTCGGGCATAAGACACCTCCCGGCGCGACTAAGGAGGGCGTGGCACCGGCCACGCGAGACACGACGCGTTCTAGCGACCGCTTAGTTAGGGTATGTCTCTACGCAGAATCTCGCGCCGGGAGTTTCGCCTGGTACCACCACAATAAGTAAATCATCGTAGTTTTACGGTCAGTACCGTAGTTGTGCGATTGATTTTATGGACCGATTTGGCAACGAAGGCGAGCGAGCGAATCGAAATGTTTTAACCTGCTACTGTCCTTATTTATTGCTTGTTTCGCCGCAGAACAGATTCGAAGCGGGGGCACGTCCGTTCTGCTGAATGACAACGCGCAATCACCCTTGCGAGGGTGACCGCCGGCTCCGTGAATTTGCGGGTTCCTTCGAACAGAAAGGCGAACTATGCATCCGGCATCTCTACTGGTCGGCACCTACGATGATCGTCTCGTAGCCCTTTCGGTCGTAATCGCGATCTGCGCATCCTACGCCGCGCTCGACCTGGCTGGCCGGGTGACCGCGGCTCGCGGGAATTCGCGAGCCTTATGGCTTTCTGGTGGCGCGGTGGCCATGGGAGTGGGTATCTGGGCAATGCATTACATCGGCATGCTCGCTTTCACCTTGCCGGTTCCGGTTTTCTACCACTGGCCGACCGTGCTGCTTTCTCTGTTCGCGGCAGTCCTGGCATCGGGCATTGCGCTCTATGTGGTGAGCCGGCCGACAATGAGAATCTGGAGCGCCGCGCTCGGCAGCGTTTTTATGGGTGCGGGAATCGCCGGGATGCACTACGTGGGAATGGACGCGATGCGGCTGGCCGCGATGTGCCAATTCGATTCAACGCTTGTCGCGGCATCGATCGGATTGGCGGTCGCCATTTCGTTTGTCGCTCTTTGGCTGGTATTTCGGGCTCGCGAGGACGACAAAGGCAATCTGCTAAGAAAAATCGCGAGCGCGGCGGTCATGGGCGCGGCGATTCCGGTGATGCACTACACGGGAATGGCGGCGGCGAGTTTCATGCCCACCGGCGTCGCTCCCGATTTGTCCCACTCGATCAGTATCTCCTCGCTCGGAACGGTCGGGATCACGCTGGTTACCATGGCGGTTCTCGCCGTCGCGGTTGTCAGTTCGATCGCTGGACGACGCTATTCGGCTCGAGAGCTCGAGCTGAGGCTGGAAGTGGCCGAAGCCGCGAATCGGGCAAAGAGCGAATTCCTGGCAAATATGAGCCATGAGATCCGAACGCCCATGAACGGAATTATCGGGATGACCGAGCTGGCGCTCGAGACCACGTTGACGTCCGAACAACGCGAATATTTGACGATGGTCAAGTCTTCGGCTGACTCCCTTTTGACGGTCATAAATGACATTCTCGATTTCTCAAAGATCGAGGCGGGGAAATTTCATCTCGACCGCATCACCTTTAATCTTCGTGACAGCCTGGAGGAGACAACCAAGACCTTTGCGGTAATGGCGGGAGCCAAGGGCCTTGAACTTGTCTGTGACGTCCACTCCGATGTGCCTCCGATGGTTGTTGGAGACCCGACGCGATTGCGACAAGTGATCGTGAATCTACTCGGCAATGCCATCAAGTTTACCGATCGGGGAGAAGTGGGATTACACGTCGAAGCGCAGCAAGACCAGGATGGCTCGGTGTTGGCTCATTTTTCCATACGCGACACCGGGATCGGCGTCTCGGAAAACAAGCGCAAGCTGATTTTTGAGGCGTTCACACAAGCCGACACCTCTGCGAGCAGGAAATACGGAGGAACCGGTTTGGGGCTGACGATTTCATCGCGGCTCGTGGAAATGATGGGAGGACAGATCCGGCTGGAAAGCGAGCTCGGCAAAGGGAGTACGTTTCATTTCACATCTCGGCTTGGCTTGCCGCAAGACCCGGTTCTTGAAACACAGGAAAGAGGGCCTGACGTCAGTATCGCCGGCATCTCCATTTTGGTGGTTGATGACAATCCGACCAATATGCGGGTTCTCGAAAAGACTCTCCTGCAATGGGGAATGAAACCGATTCTCGCAAACAGCGGCCAAGCAGCGATCGCAGCTTTGAAAAAGGCGAAAGAAGAAGGCTGTCCTCCGCAGCTCATGCTCCTGGATGCTCAGATGCCGGAGATGGACGGCTTCACGCTGATGGAGAATTTGAAAATGCATCCGGAGTTGCTTATGGCGACGGTCATGATGCTCACCTCCGGAGGCCAGCGCGGAGACGCAAAGCGGTGCCAGGAACTCGGTATTTCCGGTTACCTGACAAAGCCCGTGCGGCAATGGGAGTTGCGGGAGGCGATGGTGAAAGTGCTCGGCGCGAGAAAGGAGGGCGGCAGTCCCGCACATCTGGTCACAAGACACTCTCTGCGCGAGACACGAAGGCGTTTGAATATTCTGCTGGCAGAGGACAACGCCATCAATCGGGAGGTCGCTGTCCGGCTGCTCACAAAGCGCGGACACTCAGTGAAGGTTGCCGAGAACGGCAAAGAGGCTGTGACGGCTTTTGAAGAAGCGCAATTTGACATGATCCTCATGGATGTCCAGATGCCGGAGATGGATGGGTTCGAGGCCACCGCGGCGATTCGACTCAAAGAGAAGAGCCGCGGAACTCGTATTCCGATTATCGCCATGACGGCGCATGCGATGAAGGGCGACCGCGAACGGTGCCTGGCGGCGGGAATGGATGAATATATTGCCAAGCCCATCGCCGTGGACGAACTGATTAAAGTCACCGAAGGGCTCGTTAGCGGCTCGCGCAAAACCTCGGGTTCGAACGAGCCCTCAAATGACATATTCGACCGCGCAGCATCGCTTGCGCGTGTCGGCGGCGATGAAAACCTCTTGTACGACCTGGCGAACCTGTTTTTCGCAGAAGCACCCAAGAGACTTTCCGCGGTTCGGGCGGCGCTCGAGGACAACGACGCCGACCGTTTGCGCCGAGCGGCCCATTCCATGAAGGGCTCTGTATCCGCCTTTGCGGCTCGCCGTGCAGGGGAAGCCGCGGCGAACCTTGAAAACCTGGCACAGACCGGGCAGTTGGCCGGGACAGAGGCCGCCTGTGAAGCCCTGGCAGTGCAGGTCGACATGCTCAGGCACGCACTCGAGAATTTCGCTCGAGAGGACAAGCGCATTCCGCAGACCGCCGGTGTGCCCGGCACGAACTAGCAAATCCGGGGCGAGGTGAAGCGTGAAAGTACTGGTGGCTGAAGACGATTCAATCACAAGTCATCTGCTGCAAGCCCTGCTGGTAAAGGCAGGCTATCAACCGATTCTGGTCGGCGACGGGGCAGAAGTGCTCGATGCGCTCGACCGGCCTGATGCGCCGCGCCTGGTTATTCTCGATTGGATGATGCCGCGCATCGACGGCCTGGAAGTGTGCAGACGCGTGCGGAAAGCGAGCTCTGAGCATTACGTCTATCTCATTTTCCTGACAGCCAAAGAGAAGCAGGAAGAAATTATCCAGGGCCTCGAGGCCGGGGCGGACGATTACGTTACCAAGCCATTCGATTTTCACGAATTGATGGCTCGCCTGCGCACGGGCAGCAGAATTCTGGCTCTGCAAGACCAGCTCGTTGCCCAGGCGACGCGTGATTCACTGACGGGATTGCTCAACCGCGAAGCCATTCTCGATGCTCTGCAAAAAGAGTTCATACGGGCAGTGCGCAGCAGGAATCATCTCGGTGTGATCATGGCCGATATTGACCTCTTCAAGAGGATCAATGACACGCACGGACATCTTGCAGGAGATACCGTGTTGCGGGAAGCGGCCCGCAGGATGCTTGGATCACTGCGGTCCTACGATTCGTTGGGACGATATGGCGGTGAAGAATTCCTGATCGTCGCGCCCGGATGCGACTTGCGCCAGACGGCGCAGTTGGCAGACAGACTTCGGAGCAGTGTCAGCGCTACACCGATTGATTCCTCTGGCTGCTCTCTGGCAGTTACACTCAGCTTCGGAGTGGCTGATATCTCGGTCGGTCAAAACCCTGACGAGATATTGCACGCGGCTGACACGGCGCTCTATGCGGCAAAAAAGTGCGGGAGGGATCGCGTGGAGATATGTACGGAAATTGACACTGTCAAATCTTAACGTGACCCCGGGAACATCACTTGTGAAGTTACACCAGGACCCGTCAAAACATGCAGATGCGGGTAAGACGGTCTTCATCGCGTTGACTCGAATAGCTTAGTGGCCCCGGGGGCCAGACGTGGCTGCAGTTGTCGGATCCACTCCCGAGTACGAAGCTAACACTGGTTCGGTAAGCAGATGGTGACTTCGAGTCATCGGTTCTGTGCCGCGATGGTCGATCCTCGAATATCTCTCGCCAATTTTCGGATGCCCGCCGAAAGGCGACTATCGAATGCCTCTCGAGTGCGGGCCTGCGCCAACACCTGGCAGTTCGGATGCAAGCGACGAGAGCCTCGACGTAACGAAAAGCCCCAAATAATGAGTGCGAAACTCCGGCCGAGCTGATACTTGCCGCCATAGTTCACTTGCGCTAGGCTACGCTTAATTTTCTTAAACTGAGAGGTGCTCGAACATGCAACAGGAAGCGTTGCAGACGGTGCTAGCGTGTTCTCAGTGCGGTCGGATGTTGCCGCCGTCGGATTTGGTACAGATTAGCGGGCAGTGGGTGTGCGGGGAATGCAAACCGGCATTTTTGAGCCGTGTAATGGCCGGCGACCCCGTTCAGGGGACGCGGCTGCGCTATGCCGGGGTAGGCATTCGGTTCGGGGCACGCTTCATCGATGGTTTGGTGTTTCTGGTTCCCATGGTCACTGCCTTCGTCCTGCTGATGCCCGGTTTTCTGCAAACAGCCGGCGGCGGCATCAATCCGCTGGCGTTTAACGGTTTATTTCTGGCAACGGCACTCGGGTTTACTTTGATCTACGAAGTTCTGATGCTGCGATTCCGAGGTGCAACGCTAGGGAAGATGGCTTGCGGGCTTCGAGTCGTACGCGCTGACGGCAGTGGCCTCGGGTGGGGCGTGTCGTTTGGACGGTATTTCATGTACAACGTAGTGATTTCATCGATCCCCATTGTCAACTGGATTCTGCTGCTGACCACAGCGATTATGGCCGGCACCGACAATGAGAGCCGCGGTCTCCACGACCGCGTCTGTGACACGCGCGTGATCCATACAAGGTGAACGGTGTGAGCGTAAACACCAGCGTTTTGGGTCTCACCCGGGGCGCATCCGGTTTCTCCGGGGGCCCGATTGCTCGCCCCCCGGCGACGGTCATGTGCCCAAACTGCGCTGGAGATATAACGCCGACCGAGACGGCATCAGGATGGCAACACTGTCCTTTCTGCTCGGAGCGGCTGCAAGTTCGATTGTGGCCGGTGGCCCGACAAAGCGCCGCTGCGATGGCTGCGATGCCAGAGCAAGCAACATGTTTCTTCCATCCTGACAAGGGGTTTCAGGCTTGCTGCCAGCGCTGCGGCCGATTCGTGTGCGCCCTTTGCGACCTGCAACTCGGAGCCGAGCACGTATGTCCGACCTGTTTTGAACGCGGACGCACCGACACGACAATCGCCGGCGGCAAGTCGGAATGGCGCCGCCGCGACGTACTTTATGATTCGATCGTGCTGACGATCGGATACGCATGGATCGTCATCTGGCCCCTGATAATCGCGGCCATCCCGACTGCGATTATTTTGCATGTGAAGTTTCGAAAAGCGCCGCGTTCCTATCTAGTTCCGCGTTCGGGCTGGCGCTTTTGGGTTGCCTATGTCGGTTTTGCCTGGCTTCCGCTATTGATTGCTGGCTTGATCCTCATACCGAGATGGGTTGCGGGGAGGCCCTGAGTGGAAACCCCGTTCCGCAAAATCTCGAGAATAGGCAGCCTGAGCGGCGCAACAAAATGGTATCTGAACCATGATTGCCTGCTTGCGGCGAAACGCTTCCTCTATGTCGTCGAATACAAGCGATTCTACCTGCGCGACATCGAGTCGATTGTCGTCTGGCCGAGGCGAGCATCGCTGTGGCTGCGGCCCGTTCCAGGAGTGTTCCTTGTAGCACTGGGTGTTGCTTTTTGGTTCTCGGGGAGCGCCACAGCCGCCGAGATCTGCGGCGCCATTGGTCTTGCATGGGCAGTGCTGGAACTTGCGCTGGGGCCAACTGCGAA